>Ga0065711_1030859_pt1 | contig 31211 bp, 44 predicted proteins | sample Hoacrofraction12_FD_59098 | JGI IMG/M metagenome (GOLD analysis project Ga0065711, IMG submission 59098) | Hoatzin crop microbial communities from Cojedes, Venezuela - Epithelial fraction 12 v2 (version 2) | ecosystem: Host-associated > Birds > Digestive system > Esophagus > Crop | place... | reverse complement strand
ATGCTGCTCATGTTTGTCACCACGGGGGCTTTTTTTTTTTTTTAAATCTTTCTGTTTCCGTGCTCTCCCATTCCTTCAGAGGAAGGGAAGCGACAGCTTCTTGGAGAAGAGCTTGGGGATTTGGGGAATTTCAGGCTGGGACGGAGCATGAGCTCACCTATCCTGACCCCCCCACCACAGCCCAGTCCCACAGCATGCCCCAGTACAGCGCTGCCGGCTGCAACCCAGCACAAGCTCCTGGAAGCCTGGCTGTGCCCTGCGTACATCTAGCCCAGGGAGATAGCTCCTGTCAAACCACCAAGCCCCTGCTCCAGGGATCCAGGCCAGCCCCAAACCTGGCTGAAGCCGAGCACAGGGGAGGGAAGGCTGCAGTCGAGCCCACCCAGACTTCCATGCTTGGGGGCAGAGGCTTCCTAGGAGACCTGCACCTCAGGGATGGTGAGGTTTCAAAGCAGCACTAAGCTGAGCTCCAGCACCCACTGCTCAGCTGCTGTTGCCCCGGAGAAGCCTGGAGAAATCGGCTGAACAGGAGCAGTGCCCTTGCTGAGGGTTATAGGGCCAAGGCTGAGCCGTGCCCCAGGTGCTCAGCTTTTGGCATGATTTAACTGTCACAGTAGTGGGGAGTTTATGCCAGCTGGAGGTGTTGTGAGGCAGTGCTCTGCCTCTCAGTCAAGTACTCCGTGTGTTCCCCGAGTGAGATGTGCTCCCACTTTGCATTATAGGATGTGACAAGCCAATCCCTGCCAGGAAATTAATGAGCTCCAAACACCTCACCCATCCATCACCACCCCAATCAGCTACCTAATGCACTACCCACCCTGGCCATCCACCCAGCACTGCTGGGCACTGAAGGTCAATGACAGCCTGGAAACTTCTCTTTCCAAGGACCTAATGCTGCTGCCAGGCTGGCAAGGGTCTCAAAGGACCCACCAGCGGTCCAGCACATCCCCAGCCCTGCCCATGCTGCAGCAAAGCTTGGCCAGCAAGGGTTGATTCTCCTGCTGATGCTTCCCTCCAGCAAGCTGTGTCTGACCAGTGCCTGTGTTCTCCCTGCTTGTTGCCCACGGGAACCTCTAAGGCCATCACAATCCCAGGTGCCAGGGCCATGGGCAAATGCCCCATGGCTGCCAGCAGACTCAAACCTCCTGTTCAACGATCTCTGGGGCAGATAAACACAGAGCTGAAAATGAGAGCAGGAAACCTAAGAGGCTGGATAAGTGTGTCCTCACTGAAACACAGCTGGGATTTGGGGAAAAAATTGAAGGAAAATGAATGAGTCGTTCATCAATGAGGAGAGCATTGTCCCAGGGCTGCATTTCCCAGACCAAGGGTGCAAAGGGGCACTCGCAAAATGCTAGCAAGTGGCAACAGTTTTCAGAAACCGTGATAAAAGGAGCTGGAAGGTCAAATGGGTGAGGGCACTCCCAGTTCCTGAGGGCTGGTTGTGCTCCCCAGGGTCTGATCCCCACATGCTGCTGTACCAAAACTGGTATTTAATGTGCTCCCGGCCTTGCAGAAGATTTTATGAGACACTGGTGCACCGCAACACATTTGCTCATGCTTGAAGCTTGCAAGGTGGATCCCCTGAAGCTGCTGATGGGTTTTGGGGCACTGATGCTGGACGCCTGACACTTAGTAGCACGGCAGCAGAGAGACGACAGCTCCCTGGGCTTGTGCCAGGCAAGCAGCCATCCCGCCTGGCACTGCAGCATCCTGCTCATGTGCCCCACTGTGTGCACATCTGGGGCTGGCGAGGGGCAGAGATGTGCTGGAAGGTGGGGGAGATGGGGGTCCCTACCCACCCATCAGATCTCCCTAAGGGGAGGTCCCTGCTGAAAGCTCCGGTGCCTGGATGTGGCCGGGGTAGAGGACCAGGCCAGTAGCCACATCTCCTGCAGTGATGGGACTGGAGGAGCTCGGGGGCACTGAAGCCCCAAAACCTGCCCAGCAAGGACTGGTGACAGCAGGCGCAGGGACTGAAGCAGTTTACCTGGCAGGCGAGGCCAAGCAAAGCCCCCGTGGGGCTCCACAGGGTGGGGGCATTTGCGATGTCCTTTTGCACCTCCCCAGCACACACAAGGAGTCTGGGCAGCAGGCAGGGGTTCAGCTCCTGGAAATGGGGTTGGGTCCCAGGGATGGGGATGTCTGCAAACGCTTTCCGACAAGATGCTTCTTTCCCTGAAAAATGGAATTTCATTAAATCAGCTTTGAAATCGTGGGGGAAATTCCCACGTTGTGCTTGCGCTTCACTTTGTCTCCATTGGATAATTATGAAAAATACAGCTTTCCAAGTGTGTCACTTGCTCTTCTTCAACTTAAAAATTTCTCTTCCACCTTGTTCTCCAGGCAGTAGTTTTTACTTCATCTCATCTCAGGAAAAAAAATTATTAAGAGCTTCTATTTCTGGTACTAAAAGAAAACAGAGACAAAAACTTTCCAATTTAAAACTTTCTCACCAATGAAATAAGGACCAAGTGAAACATTTTTTTCCCAACTATCTTTTTTCCCCTTGAAAAATTTCAAAAGGAAAAAAGCCAGCAAAACACAAAAATTTGGTAGTTTCCTCCCCGAGCTGATGGAGATCTCTCTGGAGGAAATGTGTGCGATAAGCTAAAGTAAAGCCGCCTCCCCTGCTTTATCTCAAGCAGCGTGTCAGATGGGTATTTCTAGCAGGATCTCTTCTGGACACTCAGAGCATCGAATTACTCTCCCATCCAGTACTCCTCCACTGAACTTCTTCCAAGCTCCCGGATCAGCACTGACAGGAGACGCCGACAGCCACGCCGCAGCGGGATGTGGTCCGTGGCTGGAGGTAAGGCTCTCCCCAAGGGCAGGCACATGTGCATCTCCACCCTTCAGCCTGGCGGCTCCTCTGCAGAGAGACGGCCTGGGAGATTCCCCCCAGGCTGCGCAGTGTGGCTGGGAGAGCCCTGTTTCATCAGGGGGTTTTCAGTCTCAGGAAAGCTGCTTCAGTGCCTCAGTTTCCCTACTAAGTGTTGCAAGCAGCTGCCTCACTGCTGCTTTTCCTAAAGTGAGAGTGGATCAGAAATTTTTGCATTTCCCGGCATTAGAGGCATCTCAATTCACTCCTAAATCCAAAGCCAGCAGCCCTTGCTTCTGCCCCCACGCAGGGCCATGCAGGGACCTGAACCCCTGAAAGCATCCGGGCCCCAAAACACCTCATGGCTTCGGCTGGAGACCTGCGGTCAGCCTGGCTGGGGCACTGACGGCAGTGGTGAGTACAGGGCTGGTCATGTCCTTGCCCCAGATGGGCCCTTTTCCCCCATCGCGGGGTTTGCTTCGAATATCTTCGCTTGCCCAGGGGAATAACCCCCTCGGCTGCCATCCCTGGGGGGTCAACCCGCACCTCTGGCCACCAGCTCCCTCAGGGCTTTGCATCCCGGCGCTGCGACGGGGATGCCCATCCCTGCAGCAGAGAGAGAGCCAAAAGGAGCCCGGCCCGGAAACCCTGACCTAAGTTGAGGCCAATTACCCATTAATTGATGCCGCCCGCTCCCCAGTGATTAATTGTCAAGAGAAGCCACGTCACATTTTGCAAGCCCAGACTCCAGCACAGCGACACCGTGGGTCTTTATCAGCCCCGGGGCCAGCCGCGGCACCAGCCTGTCTGAGCCAGCCAGGTACCTCCGCATCCCAGGGCTTGTTTGTTTTGGTGTAAGCCTGAGCATAATTGGGGCTAAAGAAAAATACCCACAGCAAAACAAACGCGGCGCCAATGATGGACACAGCCCTGCAGCCAGTACGAAGACAGATGGGAGGAGAGCCTGTCCCAAGAAGCCCAGGTGGAGATGCCCGGAGAGTTCAACACATGGCTGTCGACCATGCAATTCATTTCCAGTAGTCCCTGTGAGAGCGAACACCCCGACCAACACGTTTTGCAGAGTGATGTGCCCAAGGCTGGACAGAGAGCCCCACCGCATCCCACTCCGCCCTCCCAGCCAGGGGAGCAGGGCCGCCTGCACCAGCCACGGGACTTTCTCATGGCTTTCCTTGCCCCGGCTTCCCCCAGCACCACCCTGAATAATTCATGTACAAGACAGAGAAGAGGATAAATCAGAAGCAGCAATTAACATCAGTTATTTTACATGCTGGGAAGATCTATCGGCCCAGCTCCACCAGGTTGCAGTGATTAATGCAGTGCCTCTCCCCTGGACAGAAGCCCTTACATTCAATTACAGGTGCAGGGGGGCTCCCAGCCAGCAAGAAATCAAATGGAGAAGAGACTGACTTGGGAGACCCCCGGCCACTGTAAGAGATTTTGAGTGGATCCGCCCCATATTAGCCTCAAACAGGTTTAATGGGGTTCAGACAGGTTAAGAAACCAAACATACACAAAAATCAGGCACGCTCTGACTTCCCCATGCATTTATGATTTAGTGTAAAGCCATCAAAGCCGGTTCTTAGGTCACGTCCATCATGCTAGTCTGCAGGTTTATCAGGCCAGCCCTCTGATGCCCTGGGAGCGGGCTAGCCTGGGGCACAGAGGATGTTTTAAAAATAAATTTTAAAAAAGTAACATCCTGTCTTGATTAATATTAGTTAATTAACCAACAATTTATTAATGTTAATTAATTAACAAACTGAATACTATTTTAATTCTTCGGTAACAGCTGACTCCAAATGTCCTTTTTCACCCCATCCAGGACTGTCTCTTGCAACGCACTTGTTTCCAGGCTAGCCTGGGAGCTTGGCTCTGTTGGGTCAGGATCCCTCCCGTGTCCCATAGGTAGCAATTGATTTGTTTCTGACAACCAGCAGCCTTACAGAGATGCTTCTGCGTCTGCTGGGGGGCCCAGAGAGGGAAAGCTCTGGGGTTTTTTTATAGCTGAGCCCTTACCAAGCTCACAGGTGTCAGACGCGATGTGATGTGTTTCGAATCCAGCTCCTGGGCTGGGTCTGCATAGTGACTATTTTTACTGTTTGATCTCTCTGCTGTAGTTACATCCGACTCCCTCCTCTCGTATCGTTGGCCTCAGTAACAAAATGCCTGTTTATTCAGATTTAGACCTTGCTAACCAACGCAACACCAAATTTAGGACCAAGAAAGCCACCACTGAGCCATCACAGTGCGGCTAGGCTATAACTACTTATTTTAGAGCCTCGATCATGTCAGAGCTGCAGCACCCATTGAAAGGAAGGGGAAAGGCTGCAGTCACAGACCTCTTGGCAGCAAAGCCCCTGCCCTGCTCTGTGGCACACATGGCTCCAGCTCCTCCCGCAGCCTGGCCGGGCTCTCAGTCCCCGCTGCCCGGCACAGCGATCTTCCAGGGAGGAGTTCTATTAGCCCAAGCCATTAACACAGAAAGTTATTAGTAGGCTCCTGGGCAGAGTCTATTTTCATATTCATTTGGCTAATTAAACATAAATCATTGCTCGGGGTTACCATAAAAGATCACAAGCCCTGTTAGCTAGGCCATATTCACAGGAGAGGAAGGGTGTCACCCCTGTGCAGAGGCGATTCACGGTCACGCAGGACATGCCCGGTCTGCTGTGGCAATGAGTGGCTCCGTCACACACAGGCAATGACGGACACAGTGGGTGAGTGGGGTTATTTGGGCTCCGAGGACCCGGCATCTCTTCTTTCCACCCACAGGGTGTTTAAAGCAGTGACATCGGGCCGTGGCTCTCCACGACGGCAGGGCTTGGAAGATGCTCTGTGAGCATCCCAGCCATGATCAATATTTGGAGCCTGCTGGCTCTGGCTGCCCTCCCCAGGGTCCAGCAGAGCATATGGGATTTCCCAAGCCACCAGCTAGTGTTGCAGCAGCTTTTAAGATGTCATCTACCTCCTCGTGGGGATGCTCTGCCAGTCACGTCAGCTGAAGTGGTGGGAAAGTCCAGGGACCTCTCCGGGGTCCCGCCACTAACCTGGTCCCCATGCCCATGCTGGCAGCCGGCACATCACAAGGCAACTCTACAAAATCACCAGTAGATGGGATTTTCTGCTCCAGACAGGACACAGAAGGACTGCAGGTGGGTCTAGGAGGGGCCGGGATGGATGCCCTGAGAAGCAGCGTGGAGATGCTTCCCTGTGGCCAAGGCACTCACAGGAGGGACATGGTCTCTCTGCTGAGTGCTGGCCTCCTGCCGCTGTTTACCATGTCCCTGTGTTTGGGTCGAGGGCCCGCCGCAAACAGCAGCGTGGCTGGATCTGGTTTCACTCCCTTTCTCAAAGCAAACAAACACAGACAGCGTCGCCCGCCGTGTCGGCCTGGGGGCACGAGGGCAGGCGGGCAGGCTTCGTCTTCCCATGGACACTGGACACAGCTGGCCCCAGGCTGGGTTGGGTGCTCCAGGTTGCACCCGCTGCATCCCCCTCCGCGACCAAGGTTCCTCCTTGCATCCCGCTGGTAGGAGAAGCCAGCCTGTCTGTCCCCATGGCAGGGGGTCTCAGGGCTGCCGTGCTGGTCACATGATGACAAAGCCACTCTTTGTGTGGCAGGACAGAAGTCCATGCCTCGCATGGGTTTGGTTAGCAGGGCTGCCACGAGACCCATGGGCATGGCGCTGCATCCACAGGGTGCTCGAGGGATGGGCAGAGAGGGCCAGGGCTGAGCTGCAAAGCCAAGGGCAGGGGGACACGGAGGGGTTCGGGCTGAGGGACAGCATCGAGCAGGCTGGTCCAGCCCCACTGCTTGGTGTCTGCATTTCAGTGCCCACAGCAAAATCCACCTGCCAGTCAAAGCACCCCTGCATCCGCCTGCCCCACGGATCGGCTCCGGCTGCGTGTCCCAGCTGGTTGCAGACGGATGGGCTGGGAGCCAGCCAGGGGCAGGCAGAGGAGCTGGGAGCCAGGGTAGGGGGCTTTGACCCTCTTTGGGGCAGCTTGCAGGCAGAGCAAGCTCGAGCTGCCTGCGTGCCACTGTGGTGGCAGAGCCACAGGGGAAAGAAAGTCCCCACTTTCTGCCTCCAGTCCCTTCTTGAGGCTGGGCAGCATCCGGGGCCAGTGCTGCCAAGGGTCCTTGGGTCCTCTCACTGCCTGGCAGCTGGGACGTGGCTGTTTGCTGCAGATGGAGCTGCAGCATCGCTCGTGCCTCCAGAATTCCTAGTTTATTTGGCAGCTCTCTGGAATCCGGCTCAGTGCTTGTAGTTTGCAGCACTGGCCAAGCCGGGCACACACCTACAACGAGCCCTGTAAGGTGGGGAAAGCAGCGGGACGGTGTCTCCGGGAGTTCGGGGAGGACATACTGTGGGCAGTCTGTGCCTCCTGCCTGCAGTCCAGCGGGCAGGGAAGGAGCGGGGAGCTTACTCTCCATTGCCGCCGGGAACCTGGCAGTCCCCTGCCCCGCGTCCTGCCTCTGTGCCAGCTTGCAGCCCCACGGCACACTGGTCCCCTCTGCCTCCTGTTACCAGTCGCTGAAATCCCACCTGTTTTCCCTGCTGTTTGTAGTGGTAGCCCTGTCCGTATTAACCCCTGACCTCGCTGAGCTGCTCTTTTCTTCTTTCAACAATTGTGTTTACCAAGTGCTTGGAAGTTGGCTTTTTATTCCGTGTCAGAGCTCAGCCATCCTGTCTCCAGCCTGGGATGCTTCCCGTTGCTTCCCAGCTTGGAGGGTCCATGGCAGCCACAGCCCCGCACAGGGATGCTGCTCCTGCCAAGCCAGCTGGTGAATCAGAGCAGCCCCAGAATCCCTGAAAGGCCTGGCAAAAACTGGTGCTCACTTTTTGCTGGCAGATCTTAGGAAAACTCCCCCATACTCTCTGGTTCCTGTCCCCCCCCAGCTTCCCACAGGACCCCAGCTTTGCCTGGGTACCAAGAGGGAGGACCCGAGCCTCACCCCTCTCAGGTCCAGAGCGACCCGTGGTCCCGGCTGCCCCAGTCCCAGATGGAGAAGTCGGACCTGCCTGGGACCTTGGGAGCAGGGACAGGAGAGCGTTGGGGGTGAAGGTCGAGGGTAGAGGGTGTGGAGTGACAGTGCTTCTGCAAACCCTCACCAAGCCAGCCTGCCCCAGCCTCAGGGGACTTCCCTTCATTCACCTCCCTTCACTCACCCTTCCTTAATTATTCTTAATGGATAAGCTCATAACAGCTTCTATTAACTTTATTACCAGACCAATTAGTGATTTCTTTCTCCCCCTCCTCCTCCCCCCATGCTAATAAACCCATCAAACATGAAGACAGCATCTGCACCAGTACCAGTCAACCTGGAGAAGGTGCTGCGAAATGTAGCCTAGCCTGAGCTCCAGATGCTCTGTTGGGCACTTCCGAGATCGATGGATCCTCCCCAAGACGTGGCCCAGCAAGGAGAGGAGGGAGCCAGGGAGGAGGAAGATTAATTGGAGAAGACTTTGGCACCGAATCTCTCCAAAATCTGCCAGCGGGAGCTGAGCGGGAGCAGCTTGACACTGGGATGCAGCTCTCTTGCCTGCAGCCCTGAGAGCTGGCGGGGTCGGTGCAGCCGGCAGAGGATACAGGTGTTTGTTGGCAGGTCCAGGCGAAGGAGCCGTGGCATCAATCGAAACTCCACAGGACGACAGGGATGTGGCCATGGGGACAGGAGATGGAGGATTGGCTGTGGCCACGTGCTCTGAGCAGAGGGGAGAGGACACTTGCCCAGCACGGGGGGCGAGAGAAGTCCCAGCACCTCTGCTTTGCTCTATGGGGGACATGAGGGAGGATGGGGACGCCCCTGGGGCACACACTGGCCATCGCAAGGAGGCTCCGACGAGTCCTGTATCCCCTTCGGAGAGGGAGAGACACAGAGGACGAGTGCTGGTGCTGAGCATATCATCCAGAAATCCTTCCCCAACCTCTGCCCCCTTTGGGGACCCATCCCCAGCACCCCGAAGGTGAGTGCCCCCCTCAGCCCTCTGCACAGTCCTTGCAACCACACAAGTGCTGGGTGCACAAATACGGGAGCTGGCTGCAAGCCACAGCCGTGCAGGATGCTCTGGCTCGCAGCGGGGCCATCACAGGCTGACTGACAGCCCCTGAAGGGGACAGGCAGGGAAACTGTGGGAGCGAAAGGATTTCGAAATGTTTGACCGAGGGACCTTGCTTGGAAAGCAACTCCCCTCACAGAGATGCCGGCTCCTGCCCCATAGCATTTCTCAGAGACCCCTCAGCTGCCCACGCAGTTTGTTCCAGCCTGGAAGGACCCACTTGAGCATCCTGGAAAGGCCACGGTGTTCCCAGCAGCCTGGACCACGTGTCCTGCTGGTGTCACACTGACAGCCTGCAGCTTTGGCACTTTGAAAGGACCCCTGGGCCACTGCGAAACTCCAGCCTGCTCAGGTCACAGGGCAGCACAGCTCTGAGCCGAAGGGCTACCAGCCCAGGGGCTCAGGGTGGGCTTTCAGTCCTTGGCCGGCTGGGACAACCAGAGGGGCTGCAGTACGGGGAGGACTCGTGCCAGAGCCTTTTTACTAAACAAGTGCTCACACTCACATGGGGTCTGAGTGGCCACCAGCCACCAGGAGTAGGAGCCTGCAGAGACAGCCCTCAGTGTTTCAGCCATGCTCAGCCCTTGGGTTTAAAGCTAGGACCAGTACGAGACGGTTCACCCAGCCAGGTCCCCTCCCAGCTCCTGAAGGATGCCAAACGGGGCGCTGTGCATTTGGCCTGGCAAAAAAAAACCCGACAGCTTTTGGTGGTTGCTCATAGTCACCTCTGCTTGGAGATACTGCTCCTTGAGTACATCCCCTGAGAAGATGTCCCCAGCCAGAGATGAGTTAGCAGGGGACGGTATCCTGCGTTCCTCATGTAACGAGGTCCCGCTGCCTCCTGATGTTGTGGGTGGTTTGCTATGAACAGCCAGCAGCTGAATGCATATTTATAGCAAATGATCCCATGAGGCATTGAGGGGCCTCCCAGACCCACTGCAGTGCTGACTGCTGGCTGAGCACCCCAAGCTCCTGCTCTTTCTGTCGTCTTTCCAAGTGGTCCAACATTAGCTCTTTCCTGAAATAGCCCATTTCTGGGTCCCTGGATGGCTCTCACCTACAAATCTCCTTTTCCCTCTGGAGTTGATCACTCTTGAGACTCCCAGTCCGCAGTCTGTAGGACCTGCCCCATCCACCTCAGACTGGACCAGACAAGGTCTTTGCACAGCACCTGGCCGGCACAGGGATCTCCAGCCCATGCAGGTAGAACACTCCTCAGCCGCCTGCAGGGTTGTCACTCCCAAGGCAGAGAAAAAACGGAGCTGCCCAGCTCTCACCACTTCTAAGCTCCTTGATTTGCACCCAAATCCCAATGAAGAGATCCTTAGAGAGCTCCTGGCCTTCATCTGCTAAGGGCTGTGCAGATTGGAGCTCCAAGAAGCTCCAATCTTTATCAATTATTTGGGTGAGGGGTTTGAGTGCTCCCTCAGTAGGTTTGCAGATGACACCAAATAGAGCGGGAGTGTCGATCTGCTCAAGGGTAGGAAGGTTCTGCAGAGGGATCTAGACAGGCTGGATCCAAGGGCTGAGGTCAGTTGTATGAGGTTTAACAAGGCCAAGTGCCGGGTCCCGCATGTCAGTCACAACAACCCCATGTAACGCTACAGGCTTGGGGAAGAGTGGCTGGAAAGCTGCCCAGGGATGGCTGACAGCCAGCTGAACATGAGCCAGCAGTGTGTCCAGGTGGCCAAGAAGGCCAATGACATCCTGGCTTGTATCAGGGATAGGGTGGCCAGCAGGAGTGGGGAAGTGATCGTGCCCCTGTTCTCGGCACTGGTGAGGCTGCTCCTTGAATACCATGTTCAGTTTCGGTCCCCTCAGTACAAGAACTGAGGTGCTGGAGCAGGTCCAAAGAAGGGCAACAAAGTTGCTGAAGGGTCTGAAGAACAAGTCTTATGAGGAGTGGCTGAGGGAACTCGGATTGTTTAGTCTGGAGAAGAGGAAGCTGAGGGGAGACCTTATGGCTCCCTACCACTATCTGAAAGGCAGTTGTAGTGACCTGGGTGTTGGACTCTTCTCTGAAGTAACTAGCGATAGGATGAGAGGCAATGGCCTGAAGTTGTGTCAGGGGAGGTTTAGATCGAATATTAGGAAAAATTTCTTTACTGAAAGAGTGTTCAGGCATTGGAACAGGCTGCCCAGGGAGGTGGTGGAGTCACCATCTTTGGAGGTGTTCAAAAATATGTAGACGTGGCACTTTGGGACATGGTTTAATAGGCATGGTGGTGTTGGGTTGACGATTGGACTTGATGATCTTAGAGGTCTTTTCCAACCTTAATGATTCTATGAATCTGCAGCTGATGTGGAGTGGCCCAGTGGCTCTGCAACCCTCGAGGGACATGTGGGGACAGTGCCTGGCCAGGGGGGTGCCCTGGGCCTAGCATCACAAGCTTAGGGCCAGTCCCAGCCCGGGGACTGGTGAGGAAGAGCAACAATACCACCACGGGTCTGGGAAGAGGAGGAAGCCCAGCCCAAATCTTCTCAGTATCAGGCAGACAATCTGGTGTAGTCCCTTGGAAAACTGACCCTAAAGGCTTCCAACTTCATGGCCAAAAGGGCTTCCCCTTTGCATGTGGGTGCACGAGGGGGAGAACGATGCTCCGTTTGTATATGGCTATCACTGATGAAGATGGAGCAGGAGAGAGCAAAGCAATGCTGCCCCCCACCTCCCCCCAGCCCTTCCAAAATAAACAGGCCTGGGAAATAATAGTCAATGTGAAAGGAATTAAAAAGGCTTCCGCGTGTGTGCGCGTCTATGTGTGTGCGAGTCCTGCCAGGTTAATACTGCTGCCGATTCGCCTGACAGCTCCAAGATTGATTACCCGCCTCAGCGCTCTTTATAACTTGATCAGTCGAATTAATCTCTGGCTGCGGGCCCATCTGATGCCAGGCATCACAAATTTAATTTGGAGGTGTACGGGATCTTTTATTCCTCCCTCCCCCTGCCCCCCCCATTCCTGTCCCTTTCTTCTTGGCTCGCCAGCACGTCTGATGCTCCCGCTGCCGCAGGGATGACCTAGGCTGTCAAAGCTTCCTCGGGGCTGCAGGGAATAGCATCATCAGGTAAACCTATGCTACACACAGCAAAAAAAAAAAGGAAAAAAGATCCACAAAAAACCAAACAGAGGCCAAAGCAGACGCTAAGTAAGACATATTAATGTACTAAAGACTTAATGAAGTTGGGGGGGGGGTGATGAGGATGGAGGGGAAAGTGCTTACTTTATTAGTTTATGGCCGATTAATGGGAATGGTCATTACAATGATGGAGATGGATTGCTCCCATCAAACACAACCACCAGCTCCTTTTGGAAGGTAGAGGGGTGCCGGCACTAGCACCTCACTGCTTGGCCGAGGTCTGGGAAGCGGGGTGTTGGGGAGATAGGGGAGAGGGGCTTGGGGAGCTGAGAGGGTGCCATGGGGGGTTTGGAGGATGCCATGAGCTGGAGACTGAATGAAGCGGTTCAGGTGGTGGGACTGAGGGGTCTGTGCTTTGGAGAAGGGATCCTGCAAAGGAGAGGAAAGAAAAGGGGGAAATGGGGAGGCAAAAGACAGTCCATGCCAGCACGCAATCTGGGGGCGATTTCAGGGCCCCAAAGATGTATTCAGCTTCCAGGTCCAGAGGGAGGGCATCTAGGATGTGTTAGCACCCAGCTCCCAGCCAAGGAAGGCACAGGACGGACAGACCGACCGGCCAGGAGCTCAGGAGCTCAGTTCCATGGATGGTAAGGAGTTCTTACCTGCCACCCCTCCTGAGCTCTGCACTGGTAACCCCCAGGTGGGATCTGCACTACTGGACCTGGCCAGGATATGGAAATCACTTTGGTTCACTCCAGAACACGGTTAAATACCTGCTCACAGCCCAGGTGCCCTGTGGCAATGACCCAGAGATCCCCAGACACCTCATGATAATCAGAATTATCCAATAACACTCCAGCCGCTAATTGGTAGTTAGCCTTTAGCTCACTGGGGCAGGGTAGTAATTCTCATCCCCCTGAGCCATGCTACCGACTGCCACTTACTAGGGCTGGAGGAAGAAACGCGGCAGGAAACACTTGCACTTGCACCCGCTCAACGGCCTGTGATTCCTCCTGTACCATGTTTGCACATGCTTTCATTCACCTCACTCCAAAACTTACACCAACCATGGAGAGCAATTTACTTTTTTTTTGCCTTTAATGGCCAGAATATTCACACTGAAGGCAGAAGTTGGGAAACAGGAGGGAACATCTTAGACACTTGTGCAAACTTTGCTGCTTGTCTGGAAAGCTCAGGTCTGTTGAGCTTCACATATGGGGGAGAAGGACAGAAAGAGACACTTCTTTCGACTGCTTTTTTTTGGATGGCAGGGTCCCAGGGCACAGCCAGGACCTGCCTGCTCTGGCAGTCTCCTGACCCATTTGCCTTGGCAGCAGGTGGCAGAGGCTAAACCCTTGGCAGAAGCGAATGTGCACTCAAAGCAGCTGCCTTCCCTGTGCAGCCTTACCCATGGCTCTTCCAGCTGATGTACCTGAGCTCTGCCCAGCCCAGGGCACCGGTGATCTCTTCGCCCACCTCCCCATAGCTCTATGCTCTCATGGGCCCTGGGTTTTCTCTGTAGGGTTAGCACCAGCTTGTTGAACACAGTGGTTTGTGGGCTCATGAAGCAGTGGGAGATGAGCTCTGCCCTGCAACTTTACTGTACAATTACGCCTCAGGAGCAATGCAAGGGTCTGATGGAGCGAAATGGAGCTACGGGTTTCCACCTCTTCAGGTCCTCTCCCAACCCAGTGGCTCTCTATCTGTATGTGTTATCTGGCAGTTCATCCAGTTTCCCATCTAACTGCTGGACAAGCCCAAGACGAGTTGGTCTCTGGAGTTTGGTGGAGCAAGCCTAGCTTGCATTTGGGGTTGTGAAGGGGTTGGGATCACCCGGCAGCTCACTTGCTGTCCACACCAGAGGTCTGGCACTGCAGCAAGGGAAGGGCTAATGCACGCCAGCATTGAGCAGCGCTGCCACTCTCCAGCATCCACGCGGACTCGCAGCCTTTCATCATTCCCAAGTGATGAATAACCACCCTAATGAATGGAGGGAAATTGGATTAGCGCTGAACACCCATGTGCTTAAACTGTGCCTGATTAAACCTCCATCTGTGCAGGCAAAGGCTGAGACTTGTCACCACTCAAAAGCCAGGGAGCTGGCAGCTCTTGTGCACGGCCTCATCTGCAGCCTGTTTGGACATTTCAGGTGTTCAGGAGCTTTTTCCCCCTCACCCCTAGTAACCTACCCCTTGAAGGCTGAACTGGAAAGCTTGGGGCTGGTTTTCCTCAGTCTGCTGACCTGTTCCCAGTGGCTGCATTTGCAGCTAGAAGAGAGAAGCTGTACAAGACTTCTGGGCTTGCTACCAGGTCCCTGCCTCAGCTGGGAAAATATCAGTCGCATCCTCCGTACCTCAGTTTCTCCATCTCCAACTGACATGAGCAACAACTTCTTACATGCAGTGACTGTTTTCATTAAAGCAGAGACTGTTTGCCAGTAGGAATTTGCCCCAAACTCTGGCCTGTGCAGAAGCCACCTCAGCTTTTCTTGGTGGCTTTTCATAGACCCCTTAGAAACAGCCTGGGGATATCAATGGGCCCAACAGTTCATAAGACATGGGTGCCAGGACATGGAGTAAGAAACCTGCAAGGACCAAGGTTGCAACTAGAGAATTCAAGGCTAGGATTGATGCCAGGATCCTCTGCAGTTGCCTCTGAAACTACCCAGGCCAAGTTATATCAGCCTGTGTCCAAACACCAACAGCTGTAACTCAGGTTTGCTTGAAGCATCACTATGACAAAAACACACAGAAAAGGATCCCATTTTGCTCTGCAGACAACAAAACCAGGCTAAGCCACCTCTGATCTTGGTGGACAGGCAGATTTCAGCCCCCTCTCACTGCTAAAACAACTGGAAAACAAAATGAATCTTATTTTCAAGTGTTTTTTTTTCTTGGTTTGAACTCAGGTCCAGATTAATGTTTTCTCTTTCTTAGTTCCATAAGCCAGTCCTTCAGCACTTGGTGATTCTTCCTCACAAAGTGACCAGGGGCCCTCATGCTCTTTTTGATAAGCTCAATCCACCAGACACTACAAAGCATTTCCTCTGGGCCTGAAATCACACCGTGGCTCTCCCTGTGCCAGCTCCAGTGGCACCTCCATGCTCCTGCCCAGGAGATGGCACGGCCCTCTGACCCTCCACTCTGGGAAGCTCACAGCCCTTGGATGGCTGCCCCTTGCTGCAGACCCCGGGGACAGCTGTGGGACCTGATGCTGGGCTCCTGCCTGCTCACAGTCTTGGTTGCTTGGGGCCATTTTTGGAGAGGAACAGCTGCTGCAACCCATCTCATGGGCAAACATGACATGACGGTGTTGTCCTAAAGACACATCTGTAGGAGCCATTTCCACTCTCCTCCCCAGACACAAGACCTTCCATGTCCAGATCACTGTAAGACACTGTACAACAGCATATCCCACACCAGGATCTGGCCCTACATCTGGTCGCCAGATCTGACCAGTGCTGCCGCATTCTTCCCTAGCCTCCACACACCCTCATGGAGGGCCAAGGGATTGATACATCACCAGCCTGACCATGAGCCAGTTTGGATCAGCACGACCCAGGGTTTGGCTGCCAAGCACTTTTGGCATTGATTTGCTCTCACGCTTGTGCAAGATGAAGCTGCAACATCTGCTGACCCAGCACCACTATGTAATGAAATGCAGTCATTGCTCTGATTGACAGCCCAGCAACCCCACAGAAGAACCAAGGAGCAGACAGCCCAGCCAGTCACTAACTCCTGGATAGCTTTTCCTGGTTTCCATGCAGGGTCAGGCTGCATTTGCCCATGGGCTCCACTGGGTTCAGAAGAATAACTGTTGTCTTTGCATCTCATGGAACTTGGTCACTTATGCTGCTTTAATTGCCAGGCTGATTTGCTACCAGGTCCTGAGCAGGCAGTTGCGTAGCCAACCTTGTCAGTTGTGCAGCATCACTGCTGTCCCAGCCTTGTTGGGAGGTGGCTGTAGGGCCACCCCACCCCAAGGGAGCCAGCGCAAGGACCCACACATGCTCAGGGCAAGGAGCTGGAGGGACACAGGAGGGTGCTCAGCATCATCCCTAGCCAAGGTGGCATTACTGTCCAGCACAGCATCACGAGGGAGCCCAAAAGCCGCCAGCCCCTCTCCCCATTTCATGTCCCCATGGAGGAAACTTTCCAGCCCAGGACAAGATTGCCACCAAGGATCTGTCATAGGTAGTGGGAGCTCAGGCTCCATAACACCCGGTGTCCTGCCCTCAACCTCAGGCACATCCCGACCACAGCGCTGTGCTCCCTGGCAGCTCACCCAGGGGCTGGGACTACCCATCCCGGACAACCCCGCCAGCTCTTCTCCTGCACACTTGTATTCCACCCACACCAGAGACAGCTTGAGCCCCTAAATCTAACTCCGCCTGAGGTCTGCGCCATGAAAACCCCAACCCAGCCTGCCTGCAAACACCCCGAATGAGCTTTGCCCCCCAGCTCCGTGAGCGAGAAAGCGGGGGAACCCTCGCTAATGCAGGTGCCAGCCGCTCTTCAACCGTAATGAAAGTCTCAGGTATCCCAGCCCAGCCAAATCACCTCCTACAGACGCAGTACGGCGCTGGAGTAGCAATAAAAGTGTCAGGGACATCTCCTCGTGCATCACCAGACTGCAGCATTTCGGGAGCGGCCTGCACAGAGGTTAATTATTGCTTCCCTCTCTTCCCCTCTCGCTCCCAGTTTAAGATGGATCTGACTGTCAGGAGGGGTGACAGATGAAGACAAAGCACAGGTACGGCTCCCATGAACTCTGCGCCCGCCTGTATCATCCTAGAGCAGCTGGGAGCGCGTGGAGCAGAGCCGGGGGGAGGCAGAGGAGGGGGGAGAGCTGAGAAAGCGGCAACCCTACCAGCACTGGAACGGATCTGCTGCGGGGGACGTGGGGTTGCTGGGCTGGAAGAAGAGAAATTACAGCTCCTTTCACCCCAGTTTTATGCGAGATGGATATTTTTTTCCTACTTGCCTCTCCACGCAGCTTCAAGACGTCACATAATATTGGCAGAGACCTTTGCCCAAACACCAAGGAGAGCATGAGAAAGAGCACATGGTCAGATGCCTGCTACTCCGTGGAGCTCCCATCACTGCAAGCGAAAACACATTTTGAGCATCTTCTCCTTGAGATTTAATGTAAGAAAATCTGGGATCAGGGTCCCAGCTCTGATACTATCACAGGTTTCTGAAGTCCCATTTCACAAATCAGCCCCTGGCTGGAAAAGCACTCATATCTTTTGGGTGGAAGAGGTTTGGAGGTACTGGTATGAGCAGTCCCCAGCAGACAGACAGTTCTGAGCATCCCTCCTCCACGTGCAGTGCCAGATGACTTGTCCTTCACCTTCCTTCCTGGCCAGTGGCTTTAGTTGCAACATAATTATTGCCGTTAAAATCCTGCTTTGACTGCCAAAGGTGGAAGAGCTGACAGTGACCCTTCTCTCTGTTTCTCAGGACACATCCCTCTCTACAGCTTTCAGTTTTGCTGGCCTGTTTTGAGCACCTTTGTCCTCCCAGTGATCAGAGCATCAGACCCACTGCCCAGCAGGCACCCAGCCCCGTTGGCCCCAGCAGGGAAAGGACACAGCTGCCTTCAAAGTGTCTTCTCTCCATTTTCCAGCCAGATGGGGAAAATCAGTTCCTATTCAGCAGACAGGAGCATGTTGGGCTGTCCCAGCAAAAGCCAGCTGCTTTGCCTCCCAGGCAGTTTTTTGGTAATGAAGGGATGCTGTGACAGAGGAGCACGTGCCTTGCTGCTGCTGGTTTTTGCCACTGCCCCCGCACAGGAATTCCCCATGGCAGCAGGAGCAGGGCCCAGCCTTCTCCACTCCAGGAGGGTTTGGAGGGGTTCGTCAGGAAGATGGATTCATGCCCCTTCCCCTGGCGCTCCCCGCAATCTGGTTTAGCTCTTGCCCATGTGGAGGGGCTGCCAAAGCAGCGCTCAGCATCTGGCTTCAGGGAGGCTGCAGGCTGGGAACCACAAGCCTGGGGGATGTGCTGGCTCCATGGGGCACAGCAGCACCCGGGTCTCCAACTCCTGCCTTCCCCTTGCTCACAAGCACTGACACTGCAGTCAGTTCAGAGCGGTAGAGCCACCCCCAGGCACCCAGAATGGGAAATTACCCCAATTCCTGCTCCCAGGAGAGTTTGGATTTTGTCCCATGCCATGAGCTGAGGGATGAGAAGTGCCAGCATTGGCAGTTTTCATCCCCATGGAAAGGCTTTCACGGATGACCCCAATGGGAAGATCTGCCTTGAGCCATTCCCAAACAGCGCCTTCCCTTTCCAGGCTTTCCGGCCGTTTCAGCCTTGTTTGATGCCATTTAGCTGCAGTTGCTGAAGGAAACATCACTTCAAATTAAACCAAAGGGGAGCGCTTCAGCTGGACAACTTTGAAGTAGGAGGTTTTGATAAAAGCCTGTATTTCCTCCCCCTCTTGATCTTTATTTCCTCCCCCTCTCCAAATGCTGAGCTTTGGCATGGCTGCTCCTGCACAGCCAGGGGAAAGGCTGTGAGTCCCCCCCAGCGGCATCGCCCCTCACTCAGGCAAACGACTTCTCCCTCAGGACAACGGGCTCGATACCAGCAGCTGAACCCAAGTTCATGCTCTCTGTATCACCCAGCAGCAAGACAACAGATTTAAAGCAAAGCCACCTAGAGGTCCTTTCTCCCTCCATGCATACCCTGGACAGGCCAGGTCCCAATGCAGTGAGGGTGCAGAGCCCAGAAGATATTTCCAAGTACCAAAGTTCCTGGAGGAGAGGAGCAGCACAGTTATCCTCAACGGCTGCCAGCCTGCCCCACGGCTTATACACTGAGGTTGCCACATTGCAACCAGGGTAGAATGGCCTCTTCAGAGCCAGAAATATTCTGCCTTATTTGTACCATTGGAATAAGTGAGAAGACACTTTTAAACTGCCATTTAGTTACCCCCCTGCCTTCCAGACAGCTCCCACGACCCCAGGAGACTCCCGTCTTCCCAGATGCTTTCCCAAGCCCTTTCAAACCCCAGTGCTTAGTCCCAGGCAGGCTGAGCCATCAGTGCACCAAGCAAGCTATGGCTCTGCCCAGCCCCTGGCAAGCCCCCGGTGCTTTCCTTGGATGGAGGCTCATCTCCCACCTCCTCCTCACCAGCCCTCCAGGAGGGCAGGAGGAGCACCCAGGCTGCAGATAGCACGTGTGCCTGCCAGGGAGAACATATAGGGAAGGCTGAAGAGCTCAGAGTGCACCCCTCCCTGCACGACAGCTAAACGAGCCAAGACAATTAAATGTGCCATTTGATGGCTGCCTGGCAGGGCTGGAGTCTCTCTCTCTTTTAATAAAAGGCCTCTTTCCCGAAGTCGCTCAGTCTGCGGTGAGGGCTGCAGCTTGTGAAGTGCGAGAGCCCTTCACATTTAATTAAACAGCCCGTCCAAGCCTGCCTCGTGTCGGCAGAGCTTGCTGTGCTGCCAGAGGTGCCCTGGCACCTCACGCACACTACAGACCTTGCCAGGAGAAACCACCCTACCCCTGCGGAGCCCCCCACCTGCACCCCTGGCACAGGCAGACCCAAGCCCCAGCTCACCTGGGCTGTGCGATGCCACTCCAAACTGGGCTGCCATGCCCTCATATCAGTGCCCAGAGGGTACTTAGGCCTTGCAGAGCTGCCGTCCCCTGTGATACAAGCCCTGCTCTCCGGAGAGGAGCTGAGACCCAGCAGCTCATTACACACAGACTGCAGAAAGGAGGTTCTTCTGGAGGTCTCTGGGGTATGAGACAGCCTGTATGGGACAGTCAGGGACAAGGGATGCCCTTAGAGGGTCCGGCCCCATGGTCGACCGTATCGTCCCTCTACATGTCTGACCTACAGCTACAGAGGCCACTCCGCAGCCGGGATGCCACGGCCATGGCCTCCCCGAGCCCTGCGTGCAGTCAGCGCTGGCTTCCGCCTGTCGCCAGCTCTGGTCCTCATCAGCCCGAGGAGGGGAAATGCCCTGCTCTTGCCCAGGGCAGATAAGAGAGATGGATAAGGGCAGGGGCAGAGGGGAGGCCAGTATTTGGGTAGCTTGGCTGGCTTTTTGGAGAGCATTTGCTTTGCTGAGACCTGCAGCTTAACCCTTTCTTTCCCAAGGCCAGAGCAAGCTGGTGGTGGGAGAGAGATAGAGTTTGAGACTGTTCCTGAGGACACCATCTTAATGCACTTGGTGCTTTTGGGGAGATGCTTGGGACGCAACAGCCGCTCCCATCCTGCAACCACAGCAGCCCAGTGGCTGATGGTTTGTTATCTACAGACACAGGGGCTGCAATCCTCTGGCTGCAGCTGTACTTGCAGGACATGCCAGACCAAGGGTCCCAAGACCCTCTTGGTCCCACGGACCCCAGACCAGATGCAATAACAGATCTTTATTTTTTTTCCCCTGTGCTTTTCCTCCCTACCTGAGGCAGGGAAGGACTGACTCCAGTAGGTGCCCTGGAGAGATGCTGAACTGCTGCCCCAGCCCTCCACTGCATAGAGCAATACGCAGCTGCAAAGCAAGGCGGGTGGATGGGAACAGGAGATGGGAGTCTCCCGTTGCTTCTGCTTCTTCTCCCAGGCATGCCAGCAAGAAGTTTATCAAAAGGAAGGTCTCAGGCTGTGCTTTGGATGTGGGTGTCCAGCCAAGTGGATTTTTTTGGTTCTCACTAGTAGCCCAAAGTTGCTGTCCCATGCTCCCCTCCTGCGTTGCCAAACTGGCTGAGCCCAGACAGCCAGGGCGTCTGCTGATAGTTCTGAGCATTCCCCAACCCACCGGGGCTCAGGGGCTGCTCTGCAGAGACCCCATCACTCACACTTTTAGGCCTGACAAGCCAAAGGCGCAGTAATTGCAAGCCAGATACCCCCCCACTTCCGAAACAGCGCGCTCCGGCAGGGACCAGGCACAGGGGCTCCCATTTCCGCCTGCCTCCGGCTGTTACGGAGCAGAGAAGTGACAGAGAGCAGCCCCGGGGCAGAAAGGGCTGCGAGGAGAGACAGCAACCAGCACTCCGATAAGGCAGGTCCCTGCTGAGCATCTCCTTGCTACTGAGACAACCCGACTCAGGCACCCTCCGAAGGGTACCTGTGCTCTTCGCAGGTTGTGTCCAGGCACAGGTTATTTCTCTGCTTCACCTCATCTGCCTCTCTCCAGGGGGTCAGATCCCAGTCCCACACTCCAGCCCCACACAGAGGAGAAAGCTAAGCCCAAGGGGAGCTGTGCTGGACATGGGGAGCAGACCCAGGACGTCAGATGAGCGCATGAGATAAGACATAACCAGGACCATCAGCTTCACAGACCATCAAGAACAGCTCCCTTCCCCAGCTGAGCACGCGTGAAGGCCAAAAACCTTTTGTGTTGCGCGAAGAACCCCCACTCCTTCACATGGAGAGCTGGGGGGGGGACAATCTGGCCCTTCTTGGGCTGGTGCCACTCCTGATGGCCCCGCACAGGGATCGTCACCTCAAGGGAACAGGCAAGACACCACGTCCCTTCACCGGATCCATGTTCAACATCCCACTCACAGCCTCAGTAGTGGATGTGCACAGAGTCACATCAGCAGCCCTTGGGCTTTTAAAGCCAGAGGCAGTGGAGCTCTCAAACACAGAGAAAAAGCAGTATCAGGTTAAAGCCATATACAGGCTCCAGCAAGGCACTGGTGCTTGCAGAAGCCAGAGGATGCTACCCAGCTTCAATCCCAGCCTGAACCCTCTGCTGTCAACACCTGCTAAAGAGCCCATGGAAGCTGTCCCACACATAGCCCTGCCAGCACTTCAGCCAAGCTGGAGGAAGGAGGCTGTCTGCATGGCTTTATCTGGCTGGAAAGCTCTCCTTGAGGTAGGAGAATGCTTTGCTGGAAGAAGCTGCAGGTGTCCCAGAGCCCCTGGATCAGCCCCAGGCTGCTCCTTGGCTGGACTGAATCAAAGCCCCACATCTCCCAGAGCCTTAGGGAGGAAGGGACCCTCTGATGTCTAATACAGTAAGAGCAAAGCTTGCATCTAGGAAACTGCTTTTGCTTCAGGCCATTCCCCCAAGCCAGAGCACAGGGCAGTCATACAAACCCCATTTCCACAGTGAACCAGCACAGGCAGTCCCCACACCTCCCCTCACCCCTCTTCCAGCTGCTCTGCTGATCTCTGCATTAGGTACTGGGGTTTGCCAGAACACTTTCCAAATGGAAAGGGTGCTGCTAAGAGGCAAGACCAAGGAGGGAAGGCAAGAAAGCCACAACCCCAGGGGAAGTGTCAGCATTCAAGTGCCCAGGGAAGCCCAGAGCAGGGACAGCAAGCAGGCAGCACCCTGCTCCTGCTAGGTAATGAACATGGGACTTTGCCACCTTCTTCACCTTTCATCTGTGCACAGAGGTGCCTCCAGCTGTAGCTGGACCAGCTGCCTCACACCCAGCTCCCTCCCCCAGCTGAGTTACCTCCTCACAGAGCAACTACTTGTCACCAACCCGTGAGCAGAGCCAGGGCCTGAAGGGACTCCCATACAGCCCAGTGGGCAGCACACATGCTTCTTGCAGCACCAGTCACCAGCTCCTGCCCCCAGACTGTGCAGCACCTCCCCCTGTATAGCCACACTGTCCCCAGGAGCTCAGCTACCCCTCTGCCTGCATTTAAAGGCAGCCCCAGGGGCAGGGAGGGTGGAGCAGGGCCGGGCTGCCCAGGTGGAGCTGAGTTAGGGAGCGACTAGGGTGAGAAAGTTTTGGGGGAGAGGGACTAAAACCAAGGCTTTAATCAATCTGCTCTCACAAGCGTGCTGCGGTGCCAGTGCAGAGCTCTGCCAAGGCTGCCCCGGGGAGCTGGGCAGCTGTAGGAGAGTGTAGCAGGCAGGGTGCAGGCTGCAGCGGGCAGTGTTTCATGCCTTACCCCATCTGTGCAATAACCCCCATTTCCCCAGGTCTGGCTCACACCTCCCTGCCCTGCCCAGGGTCCCTGTGGTCCCAGTTTGGGAGGTGTGTGGCAAAGCGAACCCGGCTCTGCGTGCCCCTGCAGACAGCTCAGCCAGCCTTCCCCCCGCAGCCAGCATCCCCTCACTTGCTGTGATGGATACGGGGAATCTGGTGCTTTTATTAAACTCTTTGCTTCCTGTTTTAAGCTTAATAATAAATTGCATGTCACATTACGGCTGTGTTTATTAAAACCCACTGGCGTGGGCTCTGCTCTGCAATGGCATTTGAATTATTGAAAGCAACCTCCCGTGGAGACCTATTTGCTGCAAATGCAGGAGGATTTATTTCCATTTTGTTTATCACATGGCGTAACTGCTGGGTGGAGGCAGGGAAGTGGTCTTGCTCTTTTTATTTTCTCCCTGAACCAGCACAGCAGGGTGAAGAGGTGCCATGCAGAGGGCAAAAGTGAAAATGCCACCACCCCCTGCGGTGGGGACAGGTTGGGGAAGAAGTCCTGGGTGTAGCTGGCTGCTCTGCTCCGCTTGTCTCCCTGGCTCTGCTTGAGTTCCCCTTGCCTGGTTGCTCTGTGCCTCAGTTTATCTGTTGGCAGGGTGAAGTTACAGCGCTGCAAGTTTCCATCCAGTCGTGACCAGCACTCAGCTCAGGCTGACCGAGACCCCTGCCAGAAGCCATCGATCTCCCACGGGAGATACCCATGGCACAGGGGGACCAGGAGGGCAGCCACAAGGGGTCTTGACCGTTTTGCAGCCCCAGTTTAAAGCACACACCCCAGGACAGCAGCTGAACACCTCCAAGGTCTGCCCCATCGCAGCTGTGCCCACCGCAGCCGCCCGAGGCTGTGTCGAGAGGATGCTCTGGCTCCCGCCATCGCCCCCAGGGACAGTTTAACCCCTGCATCCCTCGGGACGGCACCCAGCAAAGGCAGAGCTGCTGCCAGAGGCAAGGGCAGGGCACGGAGCGGGCAGGGCTGGCTCTGGGGGGTCGGAGTGCTCCGGGGGTGCCCAAGGGCCCATGTGTATTCGCAGGCCGCCCAGCACGGTGGCAGGGCTCGGCGTGGCCGGTGGCTTTGCCAGGAGATGGCACTGTTTAGCGGCTAATCACGGCGGTGACCCAGATCTGGCCTCTGGGATGGAGGCGGAGAGGTGCCTCCGGCTCAGGTCCAGGCTGGGGACAGGTGCCGGCACTCCCGAGGGCAGGGAAGGACAGGGACAGTGTGTTTTCGCTGGTCATCATCTCTATCTTCCAAACCTGGTGGGGTTTCCCTGCAGACCACAAAGCCCTGGGGCTTGGTGGCTGCTGGGGGTGGCTGCTGCCAGGCGAGCTCTGGGCAGCACTGCGGGGGTGCAAGGATGGGGGACGCACCAGGGGTGTCAGGTGGGCCGTTCAGGGAGCAGAGCACCCTGGTGTCACCACCGGGTCAGCCACTGACCATCGCGGTGGCCTCCCGGGCTGCGGTGGTCCCTGGAGAAGTCTGGGGACCAGGATGGTGCCCCCACACTGGAGGCTGGTCGGTGGGAAGAGCTGAGGTCACTCCAGCAGCCTGCAGCAGGGGCTGAGTGTGACACGAACTGCAGGTTTGGGGCAGAAAGCAGCTGCTGTGGAGGCTGGGGGGGGGCTGTTTTACCTGAATTTCCCCCCTAGCACCCAGAGCTGCGAGTACATGATGAGGGTGGCTGAAATGCTTGACGGTGGCAGGGCAGTCCCAGCCCTGTGAGTGTCCCCGGAGGGACTGGGGTCTGGTGGGCTTTTAACCACACTGTTTTGGCTCCATTAGCGTGTGTCTTCAGATTCTGTTGGGTTCTGGCAGGATGAGCCCCCCCATCTTTGTCCCCAGCCTTGCGGTGACCTTTGGTGCCCAGGGAAGTGCCAGCACCCCACTCACCCTGGGCAGCCCGGAGGTTCTGAGGTTGGTGCGTGCCCGGGGCCAGCAGCCACGTTAGTGCTTCCTGATCCAGCTGACCCCGTCCCTGACGTCAGCCCAACATCTGGACTGAGCTGCTGCTCTGAGTGCAGGCGGCTGGGCTGGCAGGAGATGCTCGGTTCACAGCCCCCCCGCCCCCGCAAAGCAACCACCCCAAAAATCAGTCAGCAAAGGGATCTGGCGCTGCACACCGTTGTGGCCCCATCTGTGTCCTCACACTGACACCAGGCGAGGTTTGGCTGGGTCCCCAGGACCCTCCAGGTGCCCAGAGCCAAGCAGAGCATCTGACACCAGCAGAGCCCGTGGGGACCCCCTCCTCAGGGCAGGGGCTGTGGGAAGCATCCGAGCAGCCAGTGGCAGAGCTGACCAAACATTTTTAGAGCCAACAAATAACCTCAATTAAGCTTTGTGGCAGTGACCGATTCCAGCCGTGCAGTGATATTGGCTCCTTTAATTTTTAAGTGGCTGGAAATGGTGAGGCTGGGAGCCAGGGTGGGGGGACACCAGGCCCCTCCGTGCCCCTGGGGCTGCTCTGCTGCCCCTCGTCTGGGGGGGAGTGGAGCCCCTATACTGCATGAGCTGCCAGCCTGAAATGCAGACAGCCCTCTCCCACACTGGGATCTGGGGAAACCAAGAGACACAGCTCCCAGTTTGGTTAATTTTGGCCAAGGATTCTTGCTCAAGCTCCCCCCTCTCTCAGCCACCACATCCCCACTGCCCTCCCTGAAGGGCAGGAACGGGAGCCGACAGCATCCCCTGCCAGGTACCCAGGGGGTACCACAGGGACCAGGTGCGGAACTGAGAGGGGCAAGGACTGCGGCCAAAATGAGGATGCCCACCCACACCTGGGCAGAGCATCTCTTGGCAGAGCACATGGAGAGCCAGGAATGGGGGTCCAAACCCCCACCCCATCCAAGCCAGCCCAGCGCAGCACCTAATCCCAGAGTGACCTGGACTGATGCCAATGTGGGCATGGGGAGCCTGGCCCTGGGCACGGTTGGCATGGCAGCCCTGGCCAGGGGCCAGCCCCAGGCACCGGCGGGGAGCCCAGCAAGCAGCTCACGCCTGCTGAAGCGCTGGGATGCTCTCGGGTTTCCCCGCAGCAGCCTCAGCCTGGACATGGCCCAGTTCCACCAGCTGATTTGTATGCGAAACAGGGAGGGGATCAGGATGGGTGAAAACACCCCGGCTTCTCCAAATGCAGGTTTTGCACCCAAAAAAATAAAATAAAAGCCAACAGCATATTTGTGTCCCTGCTTTCTCCCGAACACCCTCCAACTCTGATGTAGCAGCCCCAGGAGGATGCTGCTGCGCTGTTAGATGGAAGGAGAAACTAAGGCCCGGGTGGCTTTTGGATTTCCCCAGCCGAGAAGGGGTTTGCTGCCAGAGAGGACAGGCAGCCCAGCAGGCGGGCAGGCAGGCGGGCAAGGCGGCAGTGCTGCCGGCTGTGCCCCATCAGGCAGCAGCACAGGGGCCAGGGCTGGCCCAGCCTCACCGGCTGCAGGAATTTTGCTCCGCTGCCAACTCCAGACAAATCCCTTTTATTTGCTTGTTCGGGTTTTGACGCCATAATTGCATCATCTGAGCCAGCTCTCGAGAGAAAGAGGAAGAAAAGACGAGAAAAAAAAGGGGAAGGAGAGCAGCGTGGCGCCCGAGCCGCCAGCCTCGCCGCATCCTGCCAGCTCCTGCCTGGGGACAGGCCAGCTCCTTTCTCCCGGGGTCTGGCTCCCTGCCGCAGCTCCGGACCTCCCTGGAGCTGCGACGGAGTAACCAGGAGCGGTTTGGTCCACGGGGATGTTTCGAGTCTCAAAAGTCCTGTAAATGCTGCTGGCCTGTGGGGGCAAAGCCCCCCTTGAGTGTGAGCTCAGCCTCGGGGTGCCCACAGGATGGGGTGCTGCCAGCCCTCTCAGGGCATGGAGCAGCAAAGCGCAGCTCTGGGCTTCCTTTCCCACTCTCCCAAAAACAACAATTTGCTCTAAATCACCAGCTCTGGGAAGCAGTGGGTTTTCTTTAAAAACGGAGCATTTCCAGCAGAAACGGGAGCCTCCCTGCCCTTTCCCAGCCAGGCACAGAGCTGTTCTGTGCCCTCCATGCTGGCACAGCTGTGGTCACCTGGATGGAGACCCTGGTGCCAATGGGGCACAGAACCCCGGGATGAGGATGGGCAGAGGTGGGATGTGATCCGAACCGATGCGGGTGCAAACAGCCAGCCTGACACATCCCCACCGGACTAGGGATGGTCTGCTGGGGACCCCCAGCCCCACATGGGATGAGAGGGGCAGGACCCATGCCAGGACCAGCTGTCAGGACCAGGATGGGCAGGAGGGCTCCTCCACCCAAACACCCCCACAACAGACAAGGTACCATCCACAGTGTTTGCACCCTCCCTCACCCCCAGAATAATCCCTGTGGATAGAGGACCACTGCCTGGTCTGTGCCAGCTTTGACCTATGCGTGTGTTTTAACTAAAATTAACTGAAATGACAAAGTAAAGAGCTGCTTGGAAGGGAAAACACCAAAGTTGGTTAAAAGAGGCCAACATGTTTCTGAACACACAGGTGGCTGGGCCAGCGTTGTCCAGGGGAGTAAACATAGCACTGAAAACCACAAGTGTCTGGTTTCCTCAAATCACTACTTTACTGGTTAAAAACAAAACGGGAAAGAAGCATGTTTCGGCAGCAAGTTCCCCAGGTCCTGGGGAGAAGCCTGGCAGTCCCTGCCCTGGGGGACAAAGATTGGCCCTGGGGGTGACACATGGGGTGTCACAGCCAGGTCCCAGCCCTCCGCTCCAGCTTCCCCAAAATGCTATCCACAGGGCTGAGATGCCCCTGTCCTGGTCTCCCTCTCCCGGGGGCAACTGCCTCCACTCCCAGCACCAAGTCCTCATCAAACACAGCGTGGCTGTCACTGCAGTGTCCCACCTGCCACCACATCCCCGCTCACCGCCGGAGGACAGACTCCCCCTGCCCCAGGCAGAGCCACCCCCAGTTGCAGCCCTGCACCACCAACCAGCCACCAACCCCTCCCCGAGCACCCCCAGCACGGGATGTGTCACCCTGTCCCCCACACCCAAAAAAGAGGCTGTTGTGCCAGGACTGTTCAAAGCAGGAATTTTGGGCTGGGGGGTGCTTGCTCCAGAGATGTCCCCAACCCCGGGAATCGCCACCATGGGCAAGGCGATCTCTGCAGCTGGACAGCCCGTCTCCAGGCTAGTAATAGTCCTCCTCACTCTCCCCATAGTCCTCGGGTGTCGTGGGGGGCTTTGGCAGGGAAAAGCCCGTCAGGTTGAGCTGGTCTGTAACGGTAGCACAGGAATGATGTGACATTGCCTCCCTCAGTGCCTGCCCCCACCCCCACCAGGACCAAAGCCAAATCATGCACGGCAGCTTGCTGGGGCATCCCCAGCACAGCCCCATGCACAGGCAGCTCCCACCGCACCAGCGCACCCTGCCCAGACATCTCCTCCCTCGACCTCATGAAAGCGTGGGGACAAGGATATGGTGCTCACCCGGTGTGAAGACAGTCAGGCTGGCTAATGCCACCACCTCCCCGACCCTGTTCCTGGCGAAGCAGCGGTAGGTGCCTTCATCCGTCACCCGCACACCCTGGATCTGGAGCCAGCCTGTCACTTCGTATTTCTGGGGGCCGCCTCTGAACTGCAGAGGAGGGGATGTTGGTTAGCCCTGGGGCCGGGAAAGCCCCAAGTGGGGCTAGGATGGATGGGAAGGGCGATACAAGCCCAGGGAAACTCTTTGGCCCCCACCTAAGTACCACTCTGGGGGCAGGCACAGACCCCCTGGATGCAGGTCCCCTCTTTTCCCACTACCTAGGGGAGGTGGGGGCAATGGGTATCTTCTTGCTCGTGGGAGGGTCTGGGAGCCCTGGTTTGCGTAGGACCCTGCAGACGTGCCCTGGACTCCCAGCTGTGCCCCCAGTGCCATGGGGGGGAGGATGCCAGGGTCAGTGCTCTCCAGGGTGGCTGAAGCAAGGGGGCATCTGTGCTGCGGACAAACAGCTGGGGTGGTCTGGGGGTTCAGGGTCATGCTGGGGAGCAGTGCAGCTGAGGATGGGACGAGGCAGAGCTGGAGAAGCAGCCAAGCTGCACAGGCAGACTGGCAGCACAGGAGGACGGGGACCGGGACGCTGTACACTCCGTCGGGGGCATATCCATCCCAGGATGGCTCTGAGGAGCCCCACATCCTTTGTTTTGGCAGCCAGTGAGGTCCCAGGACTGGTCTGGCACCAACCATGCTATTTTCTATTTGTCCTCAGCAAGAAATAGCATTTTCCTGAGGCAGCTGGGCTGCAGCTGTGTTTGCAGGCTGCTATTACAGTGCGGTGGCCAGGGGCGGAGGACAGGCAAGCGTCCTCCAGCCTGGCAGGGTAGCCTTGCTTGGGGTGAAGGTCCTTGGCTGGATCCTGTGACAGGCTATGGGGTGGTGGGAAGGTCAGAAGGATGGAGGGGGGCCAGTACATCACCCTGCGACGGTGCCGGGTCCCACCTGTCCCCTTGGCTCCCCCCACCCCTCCCACCGCAGTTTCCTCCCCGCCGATGCCTGGCTGCAGCGCATGGCCCCGAGCCTCTGCCCACACCCTCTAACAGCTGGGTAAGCCCCACTATATTTAGGGCCGTCTGCGGGCAGGATGCTGACCCCTGGACCTGCCAGCGCTGGGAGGAGAGTCCTGCTTGGAGTGACAGGCAGAAAAGGGCAAAGACTGTGTGTCTGCCGGTGGGACCAGAGGATAACCCAGGCTGGAAGTGGCCTCGGGAGGTCCTCTCCTCCAGCCCTGTCGGTGGGGCTGCGAGCAAAGCCAGCAGGCAGAGCAAACTAAAGGTAAGGAGGTGGGCAACTCCCTGCTGCAGGACTCTACAGGTCCTACAAAATACTCCTAAGTTCAAAAACTACTAGAGGAAATTGCAGGACAGAGTTAGGCTGACGGCTCCTACCACCAAGACACCAGCTCTGGCTCAGCCAGTCCTCACAGTGTGCAGGCTCCAGTCACTCCTTTTCACCCCCAGATGCCCAGGCTTGGCCACCCCCAGAGGATGACCACCCTTGGGTCTTGTTGCCCATGAGCTCTGGGAAGGGCTGGGTCACCCCGGGGCCGTGTCCAATGCCCTAGGCACACCACTCACCTGGACAGAGATGTGAGGGTCATCTCCAGGCAGCAGCATCTCCATGCCGTCCTTCCTCCACTCGATGGATGCCATGGGGTAGGCAAAGACCTCGCAGCCAAAGATAACATCCTGCCCAGTGATGTTCCACGTGTCGTAGGGAGGAGAGGTGATCTGGGGCTCTGGGGAGGGGGGACAGGAAAGCAGGGTGGGCTCAGACAAGGTCCCACCCTCAGCAAGTCTCAGGGGCTCTCCCGAGCTGGTCTGCTCCAGGGTGGGAGCATTTAGCTCATGTAGAGACGCTGAGCCCCTTCCCATGCCCCTCTGCTCTCCCAGCCATGGCAGACCCTCACCTTGCCCCAGGACACGGTCCCTCCTTGCATCCGGGACTGGGGGCTCCCTCCCCACTCCCCCCCCCCAGAGTCGCTTTCCCCATCTGCGCAGTGATGCTCAGGGACACACAGGCAGCAGGAGCACCTCACCAACAGCTACACCACAACGCAAAGCTCTCCTGTGCGATCCAGGCACGCTCCTCCTGCGAAGCAAAGGCCGAGGGGGACTCATCCAGTCTCAGGTTGGTGGGGATGGATGAGGTGGATGAGCTTCCAGCCAAATGAGGCCTCTGCTCTGGTACAGGGCTCGTGCCAGCAATTAAGGGAGTGAGCAGGTCCCTGGCTGCTGTACGGAGCCAATACCTCCAGGTCCCACATCACTTCCCTAGAGTGATGGAGTGAGGACCACCCTTCCTACTCACACCTGCTCCAGCACCTGACCCACAGCATGAGCCAGAGGTCTAGGGAAAGCCTCCATCTTCAAATACACCTGAGGGAAAAACTCAAGGATGTGATGATCTACAGAAAATAAAGCCAATCTTGATGCCCCTTGGGCAGTGGTGACAGCACTGGGTGACCTGTGTGGACTGGGCAGGCTGGGGCACGGCTTCCCCACCACTGCCCAGCCCCTCAGTCTCCTGACGGGTTTTAAATGGGAGGTGGAAATTGCACAGCCAAGTCAAACTGACCCAGGTTTCCATTTGCAGGAGGCAGCTGCATTTCTCGGGTGCGCCGGGCCAGCGTGAACCCAGCACCGCCGCCAAGAATTCGCTAACAATTCCCTGGAACTTCCCCATCTGCTCCGGCAGGATTTGCTGCTTCCCATAAACCCTGCTCCCACTTGGCAAAGCTGCTCCCAGACCTCTCCAGGCACCGGATCCACAGGGGCTGCCCCAGAGCAGCAGGGTGGGGGTACTGGCGGGGACCTGCCACTGTACAGAGCAGTC
>Ga0065711_1030858_pt1 | contig 31215 bp, 13 predicted proteins | sample Hoacrofraction12_FD_59098 | JGI IMG/M metagenome (GOLD analysis project Ga0065711, IMG submission 59098) | Hoatzin crop microbial communities from Cojedes, Venezuela - Epithelial fraction 12 v2 (version 2) | ecosystem: Host-associated > Birds > Digestive system > Esophagus > Crop | place... | reverse complement strand
CAGGATCCCATTGGCCTTCTTGGCAACCAGGGCACACTGCTGGCTCATGGTCAACCTGTTGTCCACCAGGACACCCAGGTCCCTCTCCACAGAGCTGCTCTCCAGCAGGTTTGCCCCGAGCCTGTGCTGGTGCATGGGGTTGTTCAGATGATGGCGAGTGGCTTCCCCAGCTCCTCCGCCAGTTGCCTCAGCATTCTTGGGTGGAGCCCATCCAGCCCCACACACTTGCAGGTGTCCAGGTGGCACAGCAGGTCGTTCACTGCTTCCTCCTGGATTATGGGAGGTTTGTTCTGCACTCTTTCCCTATCTTCCAGCACTGGGGGCTGACTACCCTGGAAATAACCAGCCTGACTAGTAAAGACTGAGGCAAAGAAGGCATTAAGTACCTCAGCCTTTTCCTCACCCTTGTTGGCAATATTCCCCCTCACATCCAATAAGGGATGGAGACTCTCCTTGGCCCTCTTTTTGTTGTTGATGTATTTGTCAGAACCTTTTTTGTTGTCCCTTACAACAGTGGACAGCCAGAGTTCTAGCTCGGCTTTTGCCTTTCTAATTTCCTCTCTGCACGACCGAACGAGACCCCTGTACTCCTCTTGAGTTGCCTGCCCTTTCTTCCATAGGTGGTAGACCCTCCTTTTTTTCCTGAGTCCCAGAAAAAGCTCCCTGTTCAGCCAGGCTGGTCGTCTTCTCCACCAGTTTGTCTTGTGGCACATGGGGACAGCCTGCTCCTGTGCCTTTAAGATTAACACAAGAAATAACTACTATGATACAGCAAAAAATAAAATCAAAGTAAACCTTAGTCTAGATCTGTAGAATTCAGCACCTTAAAAGCCACATATTGGTACCGTGCGCAGTCCACTTAAGTGGGAGGTTTGGATATTCTGCATGCTTCACATGTTGTACATGGTTCCCTGCTATCCATGGAGAACAGAGAGAACTGTTTAAATCCTTTCCTATTTAATTTTTGCCACTTACATCACAGGCAATTTCCCATCCCCTAACTAATGTTTGATCAATAATCTCGAGTTGTAACGAATCTGGCAGTGTTCGCCATATTATATTTACCTTCAAATCACTGAAGGTTGGAGAACTTGTACTCAGAATTACTGTCAGGACAGCAGCCCAGCTGAGCCCATTAGCTGTTGTAGACCCCAAAGTTCACGCTGCAGAGACCTTTGGGCAGGCCATGTTATCCAAACAGCTTAAAGCCTGGAGCTCCAGTGGGTCTGGTATCTGAAGAGTGGCAGACCAAGTCAGAATGGCAGCTACCCCTACAGCAGGGTGCACCTCAGCAAAGAGGGTCATCACCAGCAACACTATGAGTGAAAACTTAACCAATAAGCAGAGTTTTTGCTGTCAAAGCTGAGATGACTGAAGTAGATTGCACGGGGCGTTAAGAAGCTCCAGAATACCACAGCAGGAGCTCCAGGTCAACTAGAGTGTTAAGCACTGGAGATGGTCACACACGCAAGGGTACCGCTCCTAGGTAAGTTCAAAACGCTGAGTATTTCTGTGTACGTACACTTACAGTAGGAACCCACACAGACAGAAACCAATTAATAAATAATAGTTCTATTTTGGAGTGGCCCAATTTCAACCAATCAATACATTATAGTTGACCAATACATGAAAGTGTGTAACAAAAGAAAATGTAGTGTTTCTGTTCTTTATCTGAAACCCAACATATTCTCAAATCATACAACAACTTCTGTGGTAGCTACAACAAGAAAGTCTGGAACCACAAAATTTATGTAAGTGCTTTCTAATGCTATTTATCTCTAGTTTTTAATTTGCAGCAGAACAATGGATTCAAACATTCAGAACTGCAAATATCATTAATTCTCTTGTTCCCCAGTAAAATAGTGGATTTTACTTTAATTTCATCTTACCAGAAATATTTAAATTTTTTTTAATAAAATAAAATACTAAGAACTCTGTATTCCTTTTCAAGACAGTGCATAGCAGGTGATTCTCCTTAGCCTCCTTTGGAAACACTGTCAAAACCTTTTGCTTCTGTCTGCATGCTCTGCCAGACAGTTGTTACACATTTCTACTGCAGTTCTCTCCATCTTCAATGACCAGAAAAAAAATATTGATTCACTTGTCTATCGAGAGTTTGAACTCAGGATAGTGCAAGAATTTGAAACCAGTATTTCAGAAAAAAGGCAACGCTTGATGCTGATTAGACTCAGAGACTAAACTTTGTACTAAATTCTAATACTAAAGCAAACAGGACACTCAAGAGGAGAAAACAAATACACAAACTCCATGGTACTTGTTCCTAAAGATATCATTCTAGAAGACTAGGACAAATAGACTAGAAAAATCTTCCAAATTGGGCTTGATATAAAATTTAATTTAGTCACTAACACGGGAGCAGGAGGGAAGGGAACATTCATTGTTTTAAGCGAACAGTCACTGAGCAAAGCAATATACAGAGATGACATCCACTGCCTGAAGGAGCCAGTGATCTAAGTCAGAACGACATCACAGGTCAATTTATATTTTTATATTTGCAAATACAATCTTTAAATGAACTAGTTCTTTTTAGTCCAAAAGTCTCTAAATAAAACAGATCCATGCACACTGAAAACCATACACCAGGGTAGAGTGTAAAACACCTACGACAGTGGAAGCCAAATCCTATGTAGGACTCTACGTATACAAAAATTGCTATCTAAGGTTTTTTGGGTGGTTTTGGGTGGGGGTTTTTTTGGTTGTTTGTTTTTGGTTTGTTTGTTTTATATAACTGTAGGTAGTGTGTTTCCCAATATATTACATTCCTCTTGAATATGTTTCACTAATAAGTTTTAGCTGCACTCTGCTGCAAAGGAAATCTGCTGCACTTAATGCTCAATTCAATTATTTTTCCAGCGTAATGTTTTAAGTCCATTAAACTAGAAAGGAACAGCCTTGCTTTCCCCAGTTAGGTGAAAGCATGCTTTTGCAGTATCTGTTAATTTTATTTTCAAGTATTGAAAATACTAAATATTTTTACTCCCCATCTCAGAAAATGCAAAAATCTGATCTTCCAGTAAAAGTGACATACATTTACATTATTGAAAACTGCAATGCCTTAGAGAACCAAGGAGTCTCTGTGACGACATCTAGGCATTCATATCTGCTCCTTCCTACCTCCCTGCATACTAAACACTTCCTCATCCTCACCCATTCCTGTAAAACGGTTCTTTCTTCATTTCTGTGATACCACCTCCCTGGAGGCCTTTTTAACTTCCCTGAGAAAATGTTTTCTTACTCTCCTATGCATTCTGAAAAGACAGCTAATCTACTAAAGGTATGTGCAACACAGATTTGCTACCTCCTTGGCTGAACAAAGCTTTATTCTTGAAAACATTCATCTAGGAGACAAGCTCCATCTTTATTCAAAATAATGAAAAATTAGTGTCCACGATGCCCCCCCCCGAGACATTAGTGAAGAAATTAAGGAAAAAAACCCCACACATTTAATCTGTTTATACAAAATTAAACAAGCAAAGTTTCTTGCTCCTCATACTCAGCAGATTTGCAATGCATGCCCTGTGACATATGCCCTGTCAAGGTCTCATCTTCCTGCATTACCTTCTATTGAAGCTTAAGCTCAAGAAGAAAACCCCCAACCATGTAAGATCAGCTCTTCTAACTAATCAGTTTAGAATCCCCCAGACAGATGCCCCAGATTTAATCTCTCCTTTCTGCTAAAATTCAGCTACTTTGAACCTACAGCCTGCAGTTTCAAACCACCAACCTAGCTCACAGCTGTACTGCTGAAGAAAGCAGTGTCTCTCCTGCTTCAGACCAGAGCACTGACATTGGCTACACTGTGATCCAGTTCTGGAGGTGCTGCGGTGACCTCAGCTCCATGAAAACCAGGGGCTCTTTGGAGCACTGTGAATTTTAGCTCACCTTCCATCAGTGCATGAGCACACTGATAGGAAGTTGTACATACAGCCACCATTTCGCATTCAGAGGCAAGACTTTTCGTAGCACCTTCCCTCTACCAGAGCTATTCTGGTAGCTATTTGCACCAATATAAAAATAGGAAAACTTGTCCACCTGAGGAAACAAAATCAAATTAATTATGGGGTAGAGAGTGGGCGAGTCCTCCCAATGGATCATTTCACTGATGTGGATCACGAGGTAGCCACATGTAGGCTTTTACTGGCGTGACACGGCACACAAGCCAGTACCAGGTCAGAAAAGGTGTCTGCCAACATCCCATAACCCACACCGCAGCCTTCTCTGCGAGACGTGGCAGAGATGTGCACTGCTGTTCACACAGACACTGCTTTTGCCTCTCTTCAACCCTCTAGAACCTGATCTCGTCTCATCAAAGAGTACTTCTATTCTTGGGCCATGCTCTGTTTTAATAGCTACTAAATTTGAAGCCAGAAATTATACTACTGTGCAGTGTGTAAAGTGCTAGATTCTGGATTGCTATCTATCTTTGCTGTACTAAAACTTGCCAAATTCACATTTACATAGACCATTAATTATTTCTTTAGAACCTTGTGTCTCTTTGTTACATATAGGTAAGCATATATTTGTGTGCATGTATGTGTGTAGATATTAATATGTATATATTTGTATGCATGCGTGTGTATGTAGAAGTCTATATACTGGAGATCATACGTGAGAATATTTGATGTACTTATTCCTAATAAACATGAAAAGTATGGTTTGAGCAACCCAAAATATCTTCCTTTCCTGACTGATGTAAAATTACTATTACAGAAACTGATCATAAATGTGTCTCGTATACATACTAAATTTAGCTCTTGTAGAAATCAGCATCATCCTAGAGGCACACATCTTCACAGAGGATGCTACGGCCCCCTCAGCCCACTACATCTACTAAAACACCAAGCATGTTTGTGTACCTTGCAAACCTTTACAAACTGAAAAGGAAAAAAACCCCACTGATTTCTGTTTCAGCCTTACAATAATAAAAAGACAAGTGCAGCTCAAGACACTGGCAATCCCATTAGTATGTCAGCATACATTATTAATCCCTTCAAGTAAATTATTATCCAGAGGAGATGCATTTTCCAACCGGAACAAACTGCTCATCCTCATATCAGAGGAGGTTTAGAGTTTCACTCCATTTTTAGGTTTGTCATAAAAAAAAACCCATATCCTACCACTACCAAAACTCACCTACAAAAATAATATACTAAGCCAAAAATGTTTTAATCAATTACAGTATTTTGCCCAAGACAAACCCATGACAGAAGCTTGAAGGCTATTAGAGCATGCATAATCTATGTACTTATGACTAAAACACCTCCACGTATTTTAAGAAATTATTTTCATATATTATAAAAACCAATCCATGTGAAATATAAAATATTTGAGAGTATACACACAAAGGGGTATGATGAATGCTTGGTAGTCACATGCATGCATGTATTGATGCTATGATGCTATTGCCAGACACAAGATTAATTATTTCATAGAAAACATGTGGATGATATATTGGTTTCAAGGGACTAAAAGAAGTCAGTCTTCCACTTATCAATTAACACACTAATCTAACTCTGGCACTGTAGTGATTGGCATTTACTATTGTCTGTACTAGAAAATAGGCTTGCCATCCGCACAAGTCCCAATTACCACACCCACGTCACAAAGTAGAGCAATGGCACCTTACAAAGTTACAGCTGTCCAGCACCACTGTCAGTTTTCTTCACATCAAAATCCAAACTTTATCAGATGGCTAATAAAAACAAACTAGACAGGTTAGTAAGTCATTACATGCCACTGAAATTGCAACAAGACAAAACCCAGTAATTTCCCCAGTGAAATATAACCAAAAGAGTAGATAAGAGTCAAGTGCTGGTCTCCTGTAGCTTTCCCATTCAGAAATGGGCAGACTACCAAACTCACTTAATTCTGTAGATGGAGAAATGATCCCAACCACCCGTCCTGTCCTTCCCTCTGCTCGGTTTGTACTGACCCTGCCAGTCACCCGTTTCCAATCGTTTGTCTCAGCACATATCCACATGACAAAAATAGGGCAGTGGTAAAGAATTTTCTTGAGACACTTAATCTCTTCATGTAAAAGATGTATACAGACAGGCACATCTTGAACTTGTGCTGAATTACTTAAAAACCCAAAGGGTCCAAATAACAGAAAGCAAACAGAACAACCAATCACATCAACCAGCACTTATCACTGTAATAACTGCAGCCAACATCATCTAGTACACCATCATTTACCAGCTACTCCCAAAATACGACAAAATAAAAGATAATATTCTTTAAAAAATTGTGATTTCCTTGAAAATTGGGAATGTCAAGTGTTTTAACCATAAACTAAGAAAAAGAGCATCAGCAATCAAATTGAGGAAATACATTTTTCCAGAAGATAGATTTTTCAAATAATGCCAAAGCTTAACAGAGATCCAGTCAGCTGAATTTCCCTCACATCTCCATGCTGCACATGGCCTGATTCAACTCATTCTCTCTCCAAACTGGTGCACGTGAGAAAAAATCATCAGCCCCTCAGTGCTGCAGAGCTCACACTGGATGAGCAAGCTCATTTGTGTAGTCTCTAGAAGGAGCTGCAAAAATAATAGTGACTAACTTAGTCTTCAAGTATTACTCAAATGGAAGCCCAGTAGATATTCTTGCTTGCAAAATCACTCTCTCAAAAGTCCAATAATGCTAATTGTAACTTGTTTTGACAATCGATCTTTGGATCCTTCTTTGCAACCGCACTCCTACCCAGAAGCCTTTTCTGCAAGAGCATGAATGTAGAAACTAACTGCTATCTATGTATGATTACTTCTAGATAAAATACAATTAGCATCACATTTTTCCTAATGAGCATGGAGCAGATATTTGATCTTGTGTACATTCTGACACATTTGGGAATATTAACAACATTTTGGGCAGTTCCTTCCTTTAAGTTCTCGGTTGAGTTACACTAATCTTTCTGACTTTGGCTCATTTTGTGCACAAGGTAATTTAGAACTACAAAATAAAACTATGAGATTTTTTTTCCAGATATGGTTATAACCAGATCAGATTCATTTTCTAACTTCTGTTGTGTAGGAGATGCTGAAAAGCCCACAACTGGTGACAACACTTGAAAACATCCAGTGACAGATACAAAATTTTCCCCACAGGCTCTAAAACAGTTTCTGCTGGGTAGAAACTAATCTTGGTGATAAATCTCACAGAATCACTGAATGGTTTGGCTTGGAAGAGACCTTAAATGTCATCTAGTCCACCCACTCTGTCATGGGCAGCGACACCTTCCACCAGACCAGATTGCTCTGAGCCACATCCAGCCTGGCCTTGACACTTCCAGTGATGGGGCATCCACAACTTCCCTGGGCACAACAGCCAGCACCAATTTTCATGTCACTGCACCACAATTTTACCTATTTCTTACTCCAGCAGCAGATAAACACATGAGCATGATTAACAGGGTAAGATATGGTTAAAGCTCAGAAACCAGCAAACCCCTCACCAGGCCCACAGCTCCTGAAGATACCACCGTACAAGATTCCCAAGCTGCACACACAACTTCTGCTAGGATTAAAGCTGCATAGCACTAGCAAGAAGTTGCACAGAACACAAACAGAAGAGTCTTCCTACAACATGAATGCTGCTATGTTTAAAAATAAGCAGTGCTGCTGCACTCTACTTTTTAGCTAGTTATGGCATATTGTCAAATTTTTGCCTGAGTTGATTCTTCTTGTCCACATTAGCAATCTACCAAGCATTGCTTTAAAAGCATGAAGGGGGTGATCTTCATCTAAGAAACAGAAGCTTATCCTGTACCTGTGCTCTCACAAACCTCTACTTACGCTTTTTTCAAAGTCCACTGGAAATATATTACTTTGAGTGCGAGTACTGGCTACAGAATACTACCCTACAAAATCTTTTTTTCCAGCATATGGATATACAGTTCCATAGAAATAGTACATAAACAAAAATTTTAATTAATTGACTGAAGATGTTATTTGAAAAATCCAACACAATATGAATGAAGTGCCATTTTCATTTAACAAAATCTAACCTAAAAAGCTTATATGCAAAAGACATAACTAAATACAATTCAAAACAGCCCAGAATAGAAGAAGATTATTTATTTTCTAGAACAACCAAAACCAAATATATCAGAAGACAGGGAGTAGTTGAGGTAAGGTCTTTCAAAAGGAAGCAAACTGAAGAGAAGATGGCATACAAACAGCATAAACACAAACATGCTAAATAGACGTGTTAGCAGATATAAATTTATCAGAAGGAAATGTGATTATTAGCAACTTGAATTGGGGAAAAAAGCACAAAAGTCTTTGGAGAATTGCTCCTCTCCACCACATCTAACTGGAAACTTCACTAACAGGAGAGCTCTTCAGTTGCCCCACCAGAGTTAAATGCCACAAAATATTTCCCTCCCATGTTAACTCTTCTCTTTCTTCTTCTTTTGAACCCACAAAATCTTTTGCAGCATGCTCTGTACTTAAGCTGTTCTCCCAGTAACTGACAGGTATTACCTAGTCAGTGAGGGAAGAGGCACTCGATCAGGACTTGTGAGTTAACAATTATTACCACCTTCTCGGACAGCAAAATTCTTCAAATATTGTACACACATTCTACGAATGTGCCAGAAGCTCAAAAGTGACCCTCAGGGATAAAGTACTCCCTCCCTCAGCCATTGCCTGCCTCATGGTGGTGTTGCAATTACACAATATGGTTACACCCCTAGCCCTATAAATTTCGATCAGTATTATTATTTGCCAATATCTGGCATCAGCTAGCAGCAGAGATACGGAGGACATCAGAAACATATTCGTGTTAGACCAAGCCATTTCAAAATGTTACTACTACTATTACAAACCCATTTTACTTTAAAAAAATCGCATCACTGGGGGAGGGGGCAGACATGGTCCCTTACTTCAGAACAGAAACAACCCACGCTTCTTCTCCTCCTAACCCCTGAATACATACTTAGATACATTCATGTATGACTGCAATATTCCTTTTCAGAACTATTCCATTCAGAGAGAAACAGCAGGTATATTAATGCATTAAAATGGTTTTATGAAAAAAAATTGTGTCTATTCGTTCCAAGGTACAGATTTCAAGAGTTTAATTAGGTTAAAAAAAAATAAATGGGATATTCATCTAAACACAGACTTTGAAGACTACTACAGCATTCTAAGACACTGCTTACAGCTCAGTTTGATTTTGTTATTGGAGAGTGCTATGATGACAGACTCAAGAAGACTTCATCTTACATCATCTTAAACCTGTAATCACAACCACTTACTATGAAATTCAGAGCTACACTCCGAGGAGCAGCAAGGAGACTCTTACCATCTCATCCTTCTTAATGTACCATATACAATGTACACTGACACTATAGGATGACAACAGGAGGGAGAATAACAACAAAGTTAGAAATAGTCTAGAAAATAAGCACACATCCAATTTTTTTTGTTTCAAGGTGAAAGAAATGGAAATGAGAAGTTTTTCAATATACAACAGGAGTTGTGTTTCTAATCATTATGATTAGACTTTGGCTAGAGATGATTTACAAAATGCACAGGAAGGGTTTTGAGTCTCCTCTTACAAAAGGAAAAAAAAAATCACAAGAGCATAATTTCAATGTGAAGCATTAGAGTTAATTTTGAATTTTAATATATCATGTTCGTTGATACAAATACATTTTCTGAACATATTTAATTTAGTTGGGGAAATTACAGAAAAAGAAACACAGTAACTGGAGAAGTAATTTCTAATACTTCAATAAAAGCTTCACCTAAAAACCCCTACTTTCTCCTACATTGTCTTTAATTTCTTTTGATCAACACATCAAAATAACATAAATGTACATTAGAAAACCAAGATGCACGTCTCATCTTCACTGTTGTACAGAAAACCAGCAGACCTCTAAAAGCAATATAGGCTGAAAAAACCCAACCCAGAAATATGTGTGTAATATATATTATGTAATGACATATATGCTTTAATTAACAGAATAATTCTACACACAACTTAAAACCAGAGTGAGACCCTCTTTCTCAATATACAAGTAAAATACAGTGAAATGAGAAGGGATACCCAACCTAAAGCAAAGGCCTACAATCTAATTGGATTCTCTAGGGTTTATTTTGAAGACGCTGGCACACATTATGCCCACAGGCAAACCAGGTAGGTCTAGAAAGGAATTTTGATTTACGTACAAATGCGTAAGCTATAGCAATCAAGCCAAGCTATAGCAATCAATCAAAGGTGGAAGAAAAGGACATATTAATACTGAAATCCTACAGTGTAAAGGTAACCTTAATTTCCCAAACTGTGTATATGACCTGACAAAGTCATTGGGACAACACAGAAGCTACCACTTTCCCTTCCACAGGAAGGACACTTTAAATACAGCGCTGATTTTAAAGCTATTTTAAAACCACAATGAAACTTAAAAGAATTTCGCAGTAATTTCCAGTATGTTAGGAAACAGTATGAGTGCTTTGCAAGAAAACTGCTACTTACTTCATAGTATTTTTTAATATAGTATTGTATTTGTTAACAATAGTCCTATGCTATTTCTCTTTTAAGACTGTATTAGAGAACAGATGCAAGTACAGCATATTCTATAAATTTTCTTAACAATACTAAGCTTCAGACATAATTTACGGCCAGGATCCTAAACACAAGTAAACTACACTAGCACAACTTTCTTTAAAATATTCACTGTCAGATATAAAAAGAGTGGCACTGTATTCCATTTAGAAAATGCAACTAATTTATCTGATCACAAATTTAACTGAATATTGTTAATATAAGTAAGGCCACACTTATAACATGAGTATACAGTTGTGCCACTAGCTGAACAAATAACTGTTTTGTTAGGGAGTACTTAACTGCCAAAAAAAAATCCCAAATTAATGATGCTTTTTAATTACATTGTTTAATTTTTTGGGGAGGTACTGTGAAGCAGATCAGGCAAATTAGCAAAAAATAAAAGTGTTTTCAGGAAAGGAAAAGTCTTAGGAATAAGCTGGGAGAGAGGTGTCTGCCTGAGGAGCCGGGGCTTCTAAAGCATTCAAATTTCACAGATACAAAAGCAAAAATCAGGCAAAGGTAACAATGTCCCCATGTATGCAGGACCTAAGTAGAAGGTTCAAATTCAGTGGAGGTAGAGAAGACCACGCACAGTCATCCTTCTCTTCCTCAAGCTAGGGCTTAAAACACTTTTGCTAACACTCGTGCTAGACTCCCAGGCATACACCCCCACTGAATAACAAATGACTGTGCAACAAACTCTGACAAAAATGCCCTGAAATAATATTTTATAGAGCAGATAAAACAGGCTTTGTACATAACTCACCTACAGTGAACTATAGAAATAAGGGACCTTAAACACAGCAATAAATACTAACTTTTTGGAAATCAATATTCTTGCTCTACTAATGGCAACAGCAGTTTACTCAGTAACAGCCAGATTCCAGCAGCAGGCATTGACTTTCAGTTTATTTTGCTTGGAGTCAAAAAAACCGAAAAGCTCCACACCCAACAAAACTTCAAAATGCTCAGTTTATCATTTCCTTGTGATATCACATATTGCATGGAAAATAGGTTTACACTGTTTACGCTTGTTTCCCCCATTGGAAAAGGCATTCCTATGGCCATTCTACAGAGAACTACTAAGGGGATTTAAATTACACAGGTCCCTGGACCTTGTCTTCTGCAAGAAGCAGCAAGGAAGGTGAACGTAGAATGAGCTTCAGTAAATTGTCAAATAGCATTTCTCACAGGATTAGCTAGAATATAAATTAGAGCACTTGGGGCAAAACAAAGTTTGGCAATAATACTTTTACATACAGGAAGAATCAGAAAACACCAGTGAGAAGGAAAATATTGTTGGGTTTTAGGCTTGCTTATTTTGTTTTGTTGTTTGTTTTTTTAAACAGCAGTCCTAGAGCTGAAGATGATATATATCACTTCAGAAGAGTACAGGCTGGCAATACTCTTCTCTAAAATAAGGGATGTAGAGGGATCAAGAAAGGAATTCAGGAAACCTAATGAAAACCAAGACTGCTACCACAAGGCAACCAGAGTGCATGGACAAAGCTGATCATTACCATGTAGTTTTCGTTCTTATATAATATGTAACTAGAAAATATAGGTTACACTTAAACATAGGACAAAGCAATAACACACTTTAAAACCCACCCAAAAGAGCAGTAATTACATAATCAAGTATATTTAATGAGAAACCAAGTTATTAATATTTTAGTCCAATGATTTTTTTCTTTTAACTAAACAATCCCTGTCCCCCCTCAAGCAGAAAATTAAGACTAATACTAAAATAATTAATTTATGGCATTTATCTTGAAGTTACCTTGGTTCTCAAAAACAATTTATTCATTCCAGCTCACTCTAAAAATTGTATTAGCTAATCCTAATGGATGCAGTTAGTGCTTAAATCAAATTAACATATCAACATCAGTCGTAAAGATACTCAAGAAGCTCATACAATTGATGAATGATTTTACATAAAAACTAGACAGACTGAAGTACTAGAACAATAGTAGATTAATAGGCTGCAGTATTACAAAATTAAATAATGACACTGTAGCTCTCACAAAGTTGCAAAGAAGCTATGAACAGAACACAGATTTCCAAATTAATGCAACAGTGTACTCTCTTGACAAACACCCTTAGACTTAGATGCTGTGGGACATGACAGAATGTTATCACCAAGAAATGTAGCACCTTTTCATGACCAGTTTTACTTAGCCAGAATATATTTTCTTCATTTTTCAATTTTGGCAGCTTCTTCATTCTATTTTTTAAAGCTTAAAACCTCCAAACGCAATTTAATTCAGCAGAGGCACATGAATGAAGATGGATTTTCTTCTTTTCTTTAGTAAATAACAACTGTTTCACTCTTTCAGATGTCTACAAAATACAATAGATGTCTCGTAATATACACTAAATGTATGTGTATGGTTAAAAGACTCTCTTTGGAATGCAGAATGAAAATACAGAAAAAATGGTGAGTAATATCATGAAAATTTGGACAGGAAAGATGAAATGGCGAAGCAAATGAAGGTAAAAATCAATAGCATTCCACATTTCAGCTGGTATATTTTGCCAGAAGCAACAGGTCAACCAGCATCCCTGCAGGTTTCTGTGGAAAACCACAACGCTCAGTTCCTCCCATTTCCCTCCGACAACCTCTCACTCCCATCACCTCCTCTGTACCAGCACACCAGCATTCAGAAAACCACAAAGTCAAGAAATCAGATCAGATTAAAATTGGCCTTTTTGTTGCATTATGGCCACCACAAAGGACAGCTACACACATGGTGGCTCTACCCCTTCCCATGGATGCACAAATTTATACCAGATTAAAATTGCCATGTGACCATAACCTAAGAAGACTGATGATATTTAATATTTCAAGTACATTGAGATCTGTTCCATCCCAGCTGCGCCCCTTGCATTCCACCTACTTTTGATCCACGAAGATACATTTTGAGACTAAAACTTGACTCCTTAGAAACCAACTCTGTGAAAACGCAGCAATAGTCATGCACACAGGAGTTAGATTCAATTTTCTCCTTCGCCAGCAGGGGTGACTCGGGCTACAGATTTCCTTTTTTAATCTCACATTCTTTCTCAATTTTAATATCATCATATCCTTCAGAAACTCAGTCAACTACTTACACTACAGTAACTAACTGGAGTTCCTCGTGCCCTTTTCTCATGATCTTCACAAATGTGTAAACCATTGCTGAAGTACAGACTGAAGTTTTACGCTTGCAGCTATGAAGAATTACCGCACTTGATGATACCAATCAAGCAAAATCTGAAAAGGACCGTAAGCAATATTCAGTGTGTTCTACGATTAACTCTCTACAAACCTAGTTTAAACATCTCCTGCTACTTTTATAAGACCATTTATCCCCTACACCACACATCGCTCCAAGCAAGCAGCACTTCCTCTCAGCATGCTTCTCGCTCAGAGAGAAGGCATTATTTAGTAAAGGTGAATTTAGTTCTAAAGGCCAGAAGCTGGCCTTGATGGAGAGCTAAACGAAAAGAAAACACCAAGTGGGACAACAGAAGCTGTAGGAAATCGACAGTAGCATCTCCAGAATTACTCTACCTTGAATTTGCTTTCACAGAGCAGCCCCTTCCAAAGTTCCACCTACTCCTCCTTCTTACCCGAGACAGTAAATGCAACCCTTCGGGTCCCTGCAGAGCAGCTACAGCAGGCACAAGCTACATCTCTGCAGAAGAGCACGTGGCAAGACAAAGGCCAAGCACCCTGCCTGACCTCACAGGCCTGTAAAAATCCCAACTGGCAAAGAGGGGTGGATATCCAACCACTGAACACAGTCTATTCCGACACAAAGGGCAGAGGGCTTGAAACAAACCAGCAGGTAGCAGATTTAAAATAAAAGAAAGGCACAGTGCTTTGCACCACATACGGCAAACTGTGGAACTCCTTATGGATCTTAAAATCTTTTATACTCAAAAAAAAAAAAAAAAAAAGGGATAAAGTCATGAAAGAGGAATTCAGCATGGCTATTTAATATAAATTTAACACCTTTATTCTGCCATACCCTGAGCTGCAAGTTACTGGGGAGTGGGAGATCATACTGGAGAAGGTATCCCTACATCTGTGCCCTTTTCCTACACTCTTCCCTCGCCATCTGCTGTTGGCTACATCAGAAATGCTCCTAGGCTTTTATCAACTTCTGCACTGTCCCAGTACAGCTGTTCTTCCACTCGCTAATGGTATTTCTGTTATGTAAGCTGCAATAATAAGGAATTCACCAGTAGATAACCATATATGCACAACAGCAAGCGACAGACAAACCTTAGTAAAAAAGTGGAAAAAAAACCCAAAAAGGCCTGTAGCAAATGAGGACAATTTTTCCTTTTCCTTCATATAGATTTTGTTTTCTTCAGATCTGAATATTTACCTATCACTGCAAAGCCACAAGCTATTTACATAAAGAAGGGGTAAGATTTTCTGAAAAATTTAGCAATAATTAAGTAGTAAGGTATTAATTGAACAATTATGTTCATTGGACCAAGGAAACATATCACATATTTTAGTTTTTAAATGTACATATAGCCCTTAGACATTAGTTCATGTTTCACAAATCATATCAATGTGCCCTAACAAAACCAAATGATTAAATATAAAACAAAACAAACAATTTGTTCAAATTTCCACTGTGTATTTTACAGTATGTCATAAATTCGAAAGAGAATGAAAGCTGATTTTGTTTCATGTATCGATTGGGGAATGTTTGTTTTTACAGTCACAGAAAAAGAAAACCTGTGATTTATTGCCAGTCTTAACAAGGACAGCTGTTTGATATTGTATCTTTTGCCCTAAACACACCAAGAGTGAAAGTCAATTACCTTCTTTATATTATTCCAGAATATACAGTCTTTATGCAGTGAATGGAAACTTACTGAACTAATGCATCTAATTGAAACACTAAAAGTATAAAATCTTTTCAGAAAACCATTGTGTTCTGATAAAATCCATAATCCTCTACAGAAACATGAACTGACTGTTATTAAGCTAGCTCATAGCCTTTTAAGAGTAACATTTTTAATATCGATTTTCATTAAATTTATACTGTTTTGGAAAGAATCTTGGTGCATCAGACACTGAAGAAACTCACCATGCTGAGTTCAGCCCTTTAATGATCCTTACCAATGAGTATAAGAAGGTATGCTGTATTTGAGAAGTATCTACCTTGACACAGAAAATTTTGACAAAAAGAGAAAAATTATTGGTGAAAATCTACCAGGCAAACCACAACAACATTCCAGTTTACATCATCACAGGTTTGGATTAAATTGAGGATAGGGAAAATAGAAATGGTAAAAGGCATGGTAATGACGCTGCCTTTAAGTCAGAAAGTCTTAGCTGAATCCACAACAGCTTTTGCGGAACTCCTGCTCAAAACATCCCTGCTCATAAACAGGTGGAACAGCATACCAAGACAAATAGCACTGCATTCCTTCCACAAGGATCCATTTCTCACCTTGGTTAGAGACAGCTATTGGCCCAGCACGCACAGGTACTTACATTCCCATGATCACATATCTTTCCTTGTGAATTCACAAGAGAGTATTGGAGGATTCTACCTTTGTCTTGGCTTATTACAAGCTACCAGTAGGCAGCTAGAACAGAGTAAATCCTACACCTGGCAACTGCAGTCTTTCAAAGCTTTCATGAACGTTGCATTGTTTGGCTCTCTGGAAGCCAGTACTGCACAGAATGCTAAGGGCTGCATTTGAGCAGGGCTGAAGGCAGGCCACAAATAGAATGGAGCAGTAGAAAAGGAAGCTGTGTGCAATGATGCAAAAAAAAAAAATATCCTATTGCTGATTTGTATTCTGCCTGAATACAAGGAAGAAAATAAGAAAACCTCCAGCTCGTTCACATGAGGAATATAAATAGAAGATTCAGTAAAGAACCATTTTTCTAAGCATTGGCATTTGGAACATATTCAAACTCTAGTTATACCCTGACTAATTGTAAAAGGCAATGCTTGTTAATTACAAAATTGGAGAGTTCCGAAATTTGGAAATAGACTCCTTTAATGCCAGTGTTACATACAGTTTGTATGATGTACCCAAGTATAAATCACTGTTAAAGAGATATAATACAGTAGGCGATGGCAACCGTAGATAACTATCTCCTATGGTGGATGTGATTGTATGGCGCATTTCACAATAGTTATAAAACTATGACAGACAGAGCTTGAAAACCATAAATAAGGGATTATTTTACAGAGACTCAATCGACAAAGTTATAGGCATTGAGCAAAAAAATTGGTGTTCAGGAAATAATGCAAACAGTGAAGCAAAATAAGCAGCACACTGAAAAGCATTTAAATATACACTACACTAAGGAAAAGATGAAGCACGTTTGCAATCCAGAATTTTTTCCACGGGTATTTATTACTTGCAGCTCCCTCTTCAGAAGGGTGCACAAAAACAAAGCCACCTTAGAGCACATGGTAAGAAAACTCCTCCTAGGTGAAGCTTTGCTGTTGTTTAAAGGAGCAAAAAGCAAACAAACAACCCACACCAGACATATTTGTGCCACTCCATAAAATAAAGACCACATCAATAGCCACAAGTAGAGCACAATATTAGGGTAGGATCTGGAAAAAAAACCATACTTTATCCACAGAAGGAGCCTTTCAGACAGGTTTACTTCAGATCAGATCTAATCTGCTCTGGGCACTGCATGCTCAGCAGCAGTTGGGAGTGTACCTTCCATTTTATTTTCATCCAAAAGTAAGCCAGCTTTGTCTACTATAAAACTGCTCCATGACATGAGACAATGCATAATAAGAAAGATAATTAGGAAATTAACTTCAAAACAACACTCATGCTCCAAACTAGAACACAGCAAACAGTGGTTAAAATTGAGACCACCATCACTTCTTGTGATATGAGTCTGGCTTTCAGAAGGCAACAGTCAGCCTACTATATGCCTACTCATCCTCCAATTCTTTAAATTTTGTGCTTATTTCTATACAAAATTATATCCAATCATTGTTCCTTGAAAGTGGGAACTGTGGGTTATAGGTTGTGCAGAAAAGGGTGGCTGTCACTAGCTGCCCTTGATTTTAAAACAGCCACTATAGGAAGAGGCAAGAGGCCCTCCTGGTATTAAGTATAACCTTCAGAGGGCTCCAACAAAAAAAAATAATAACCTAAAGCCAAAAGTGATACTTGTTACATCTCAATAAAGATTTGCTATCTTTAGACTTATAATTTGGTAAATAAACCTCTTTTGAGCCGAAATCTATAAAGAATCTCATTGCCATGTTGGATATTTCCCAAGAGTCTACCTTGTACTATTTTTTAGTCACACCCAAAAGAAAACAGAGGAAAAAGACAACCATACAAACAGACTCCATCTCAATGGGTTATGGGTTGCTGATTCTAGTAGCTTGATAAAAGGGAGGTTCCACGTTCCTAGTTTCAGCCAGTTGAGCATGTATTTCCAGCAGACACATGCAGCACGAAGGGCTCCTCATGCTGGTCTCCACTGTGGCTGACCAGGACAAAGGTAGGTTACTGCAGCGTAAGATGCCTCAAGCACAGGGACACATGCAAACGGGTCTCAACCAGCCCAGAGACCTTACGAGATTTCCAGTAGTTGGCTTGGACCTGCTGGCCCCTCTAGCAGCCAACTGGCAGACCTTCTGTTTTCTCAGTCTCTCACAGATTGATGGCTGCTTCAATACCTGGCTCCCAAGCATCTTACCTACTCATCATCCTAATAATAGTCCTGCTTAATATTTATTAGCTTAATATTACACACTGACATACATATCCACACATTATGCATGCACTCCAATTGCTGGCACCCCAAGGTGCGTGGGTCCCTATGACCCAGTGGTCTGACTCCAATGTGGACTGTGTCCAGCACTGGCACTTTGCGCTCCATATATATACACACATACAGAAGTGAGCCCCCTTACCCAGGACAATACAACTAGTCCCTTTATTTCCCTATTCTTCTGTTTTCTTATGCTTATTCCTCCCCAAACCACCTCAAATCCTCCTTTAACCTTCCTTTGGTCCTTCCCCTAAACGTTCCATAATAAGTTCTTAATAATTCCATGATGTTCTTCCCCTCCATCCCATAGTGAGTCTCATGGTGCTGATTATCTTCCTGTGGCAGACTTGGGAAGAGTCAAGTCAGTGTGCTCCATTTCTCAGATTATTAGGATTTTCTCACCTGTCACCATTTCACTGGGTCCCTTTGTGTTTGTGGACACGAGCCTTGTATCACACAACGCAACTTCTACTCCCACTGAAAAGTAAAGCCAGCAAGGACTGTACCACTGCACACTTCGTACCTCAATTACCTACACGAGTTAAGGTGCTGTCATATGAAAGAAAATATTTTTGATAAAGGTTTATTTTAAAGCATGCAAATGAAATCAGAAACTTCCTAGGATGCACGTGTCATTCCCTATCCCCTTGAAAAAAAAAGAAGGGAAGAAAACAATTTGTAGTGGCAGTAAGGACTTGCCTTGACCAATTAATGACAGCTTCCCCACAGACAGTATAGTCTAACAATTAAAAAAAAAAAAGTCAAATTGTTAGCTTCAGCAAAGGCTGAAGTGTTCTTACTTCTGTTACCAAAGTGCCCAAGCATAAGCCAAACTCCTCTGGGGTAAGAACTCTGCAAGTGCCAAACAAAGCCTCTGATCTGACAGAGGCAACACATGAAAGAAAACGAACACGCTTTCCTCCTCAAAGGAGGAGTACAACAAGACAGCACTTGACAGCATGATAGACAGCGCTCTCTTCAAGTTTCTACTGACATCATGAAAGAGAAATATGCAACATTTGAGCACGTTTGTAAGGAGTCCCTAGAAAGCATAAGAGATATCACAGAAGTAAAGAAGCTCCCTTTAAGTTTACCAGCAAGTGAGCACAGAAGGCCAGAGTCAAGCATGGGCACAAGTAGAAGACAGCGAGAAGGAGACAACAGGTTAATAAAACATGGAAAGCTGTAAGGTTACTCCTCCCCACAAAGAAAAACCAAACAGCTGAAGCTGTATACACAAGCCACCACAGCTATTTTAGAGTCATCACAAGACACCCATTTCCCATGAGAACAATCTCCAAGATAATGCACCTTCTTCATCTGTATCACACAGATCAATGAATTTGTCAAGGACTGCATTAAAAAAAGTAAAAATCTACATAAAAATCTCTGCAAAAGCAGAGAATCTCACTCTCATCAAGTTCAGACCTTGGAAAGATCCCCAGGCTCCAATATGCTGCATTTCATGCACCTCTGGAAGTGCCACAGTTTCCTGATGTCTGCCTTGCTGCACACTGCTAAAAACACACCACCACGGGTAATGCTTGTTTTAACTTACTGACCTGAAAGACCTACAGACGACTCACGTAACACTTCGTGTCCTTTGCCTGCTGTTAAGGTTCTCTGGGCTCCTCTCTTTTCTGAATCTTCCATCGTGTTTGTTTAACCTCACCCAGCATGCCTAGTCTTCCTTCCATCTAGTCTCTTCCTCCTCACTTTGAAAGTTTCATGGCTTTTTTCCTCAAGTTTCCATTATCCCCGTTATCTCCATTTGTCAACAGATCAGTGCCTTGCAGATGGCTTACAAAACACATTTAGCTACAACTCGTCTGGCTGAGAGCTCAGTAAAAGTTCACTTCCTTGCAAAAAAATACTAATTTCACTACCTACTAAAACAACTAACACAAGTAATACAATTTAACACACATTCAGTATAACTGCAAAACAGCCAAGGAACACATCACATACTCACAGACCAACCAAACAGTTAAGTGAATTCATAGGTTAACTGACCACAAATTTAGAACAAATGAGTATGATAAAATACAAACCTTAAAACCACGTAGTTAAAAAAAGTTACTGTTCCCAAGGTGCTGTTATAGGTACTACTAACTAAATAGAAGGCAAAAATGCAGAACATCTTCAATTTTTCAAATTTTACTCAAGAAATTACTTCCCAGTTAGACAACTCAAATCCATACTGCTGCTGTGCCCTCCACGTGGCACAGCAGAATTTGCAGCCCAGGGCTGGAAGGCAGGCAGGACTGCACCACTGCATCACCTGCTCAGGCTCAAGGAGAGTGAGCACCCTCAGCTGGCCACAATGCCTGACCCTGCAAGAGCAGATGCTACAGCAACTTTGTCTGTGAAATTCTGAAAAGTGATGATTTAGGTTTTGGCCTGTAATTATGATTTCCGCAAATAATTAGTTCAAACTTACGTGATTCATAATGCTAATATTTACAGTAAGACTTTTTTAATCACTAAGAAATTTAAATTATATTTTGTTACCCTAAACTACCTTGAATTACAAGGATTACAAGAATTAAACCTGTCTCTTACGAGGAAACGCTGAGGGAGCTGGGCTTGTTCAGCTTGAAGAAGAGAAGGCTGAAAGGCGACCTTATAAATGCCTAGAAATATGTTAAGGGTGGGTGTCAGGAGGATGGGGCCAGACTCCTTTCAGTGGTGCCCAGTGACAGGACAAGGGGCAATGGGCACAAACTGAAGCATAGGAAGTTCTGAATGTGAACACGATGAAGAACTTCTTTGAGGGTGACGGAGCACTGGCACAGGCTGCCCAGAGCAGCTGTGGAGTCTCCTTCTCTGGAGATATTCAAGACCCGCCTGGACAAGGTCCTGTGCAGCCTGCTGTAGGTGACCGTGCTTTGGCAGGGGGATTGGACTGATGACCCACAGAGGTCCCTTCCAACCCCGAACATTCTGTGATTCTGTGAATTACCTTCTCATGACAACAGGATAAAACTACGTGGTCACTCAAGTAACAACACATGTTCACCTACTGCAACTGCTGTGGGCATGCTCTTACACACAGAAACTGTAAAATTAAAAAAGAACTTCATTGCAACATCACTATTTCACAGCAGTTAGTTGCAACTTCACTCCTTCTCTCAATTGTCTTGTGAAGTTAAGAACTAAAACTTCCTGGGCAATTTGTCGTAGTACGTAACTTGATTTTGGCTAGCATACTTAATTTAGAAAGTGTTATTCGTAGGACGAAGCATCAACTTCAGCTGGGCTCAAGTAGTTCAGAGAATCCTCAGTCTTATAAGAAAGCAAGCCTTTCTATGCTACAGTGGTATCATCACAGACTCCTGCAGCTAGGTTAGGTACAGGATTACAAGGTGCGTATTGGATGTCTTGGGAATCTTACGAAAAAAAAATCTCAGTTATATTCTAAGCTTTGTGAAATTGAAAGAAAAAGCATACCAAAACAATTAGCTGGAGGCAGTTTTCTACTATAAAAAGATTTTCCACCGATGCACGCATGAAGCTACCACAGGATACTCTTTCAGTACACATTTCTGAAACTCATAGCTAAAAAACAAACACCTTTTGCTCCTCTTAAGTTTCACAGCTGCATACTACAACGGCTAATTTGAAACCTCAAAAGTAAAGATTTTTTCCCTGGTTCTCACCAGGCGAAACTCCGTGCTGGTTCCATTGTTGCAATGAATCCAAAGTACCCTCCTGCTTGGTAAAAGAACAGCTGATAATAAAACTGACACTCTAAATTGAAACAGACTCTTATTAAAACAATTTGCATGTTAGAAAGATTGCAGTGGAAGGGACAGTCACATGGCATCCTGCCTTTTTTGACTATGGAAACTTGTATAAACCCCTTATTCAAAAGTAAGGCTGTCAAAAACATACCATTATTCAGTATACAGAAACAACACTATTTGAAATCAACTTCTCCTCTTAATGTCTTATAGAACACAGATGTCTTGGCAAGGTCGGCACTAAAAAAAAACCCCAAAACTCAAGCTATTCAACCAGCTGCTTTGATTTTGTTATGCCTGAACAGTCACATGCTCAGCTGAAACCCCTATTCTGTTTATGCCTTGAGTCAGTATACAGCTTTTTGTTTATTAGCATAAGCAGCAATTTTTAAATGTTTTCTTGTGAATAAAGAAACAAAACAATTCCTGTAGAAATCATTCACTCAAATTAATAAAAATAAAGCAAGCCTTGAAAATCACTAAGCTATTAATGACGTATGAATGTCCATAGACAATACAATAGAAGTTGGCTTCTTTTTTTCCAAACCTTAGATATATAACCAACACACAACATCTTGACAAGTGAAATGAAATTGAATCGTTAGTAACTACCCCTATGCATGCTGCTAGCCTGGAGCAAATTCAAAGTAGCATAGCTCACACTTTTACAGGTTACCTTCTGCACAATCATTGCAACTACCTAACTTACAGGCTTTAACGGCATCTGCACCATAGCTGACAAAGGAGTATTACAACCAGAAAGTATGCTTTCCACATTGCCTAGCCGTTTCCAAGCAACTCACTTGTCAGGAGAAATATTCTTTTCAAAAAGTACCAAGAGAGACACTAAAACACACATACCTTAAAGGTATCTTTTAGGCACTCCAGAGATGAAATATAATTGTCAGCTTGGAGCCAAATCGATCCAAACTGCTGGCAGAAGGGGATGAAAAACTAGCTGTCCACTATTCTGCTTTGCTTGTAAATATTATCATCTGAGCCATCTTCAGTGTTCTTAAGAAGAACAATGCATCTGTGTGGTCCTAACATCAGGTAAGTCATCACTGGTGCAGTTCAGTACTACTGAACTAAGAGCAGAAATTTTTCACTGAACACTGGCATCAGTAAACATAAAGGAGTAATTTTTAAGGGGCTGTACTACAATTCATTCATTATAAATCACATGAAATAGGGAATATTTGCAATAAAATGTTTATTAATATACAAGTATTTCTTCTGAATCTTGTATCTTATTGCTCTAGTTTCGGCTGGGATAGAGTTAACTTTCTTCCTAGCAGCTGGTATAGTGCTGTGGTTTGGATTTAGGATGAGAATAATGTCAATAACACACTGATGTTTTAGTTGTTGTTAAGCAGTCCTTACACTAAGTCAAGGGCTTTTCAGCTTCTCACGCTGCCCTGCCAGTGAGGAGGCTGGGGGTGCACAAGAAGCTGGGAGGGGGCACAGCCAGGACAGCTGACCCAAACTGGCCAAAGGGATATTCCACACCATAGGACGTCATGCTCAGCATATAAACTTGGGGGAAGGTGGCCAAGGACGCACCGCTGCTCAGGGACTGTCTGGGCTTCAGTCAGCGAGTGGTAAGCAATTGTATTGTGCATCACTTATATATGCTTTTATCATGTTTATTATTATTATTATTATTCCTTTCCTTTTCTGTCCTATTAAAAACTGTCTTTATCTCAACCCACGAGTTTTACCTTTTTTTTTTTTTCCTTGATTCTCTCCCCCATCCCACTGGGTGGGGGGAGGGTTGAGAGTGAGCAAACAGCTGTGTGGTGTTTAGCTGCCCGCTGGGTTAAACCACATCACTTACTATACATTAAAAATACCCTTAAAGTATATAAGAGAATTCTTGAATGAGTTATTCTTTTCCAAGACGATGCTTTTATTACAGTTGTGTTAAAAACAATTGAATACACCTGATCCTGAGAGAAGAAAAACAATTATGGACGAAAGCAATGGTGTTTTTCATTTTGCTGAAATTCTCATTTCACAGCCCCCTTCATACTTGATAAGCAGGTACAGGTTACTGCCTACCATTATTGTAAGCTTAGCAAAAAAAGCTGGAGGTCAGTTACCCCAAAAACTGTAGACCCCGTTGTGGCTAGACCTAATTCAACACCTGTAATGATACATATTTATCCCATTCAGTACCCTGTATAAAATACCGTTGTTTGTGTACACAGTGTTAGAGTCTGCACCATCAAAAAAAAAAAGTTAAATCAGACAGACTTTGCAGTGCAACATACTTACAAGTCACAAAAAGGGACAGGAAAATTTTACCACACTCTCAGGCAAACATTTATTAATCAGCCTGTCAAATACCAAAGGCTGGTTTGCAAGACACCTTGACCCATATTTGCTTCTCTAAGCAGGAAAGAAAAAAATTGGAGAAAGGTTACAAGTCTAGATCCCTCCTTCTTTTCCACCCATGACTTAAAGGATAAAATTAGTCATACACAAAAACACTCTGCATCAAGACTGATTGTGCTGTCTACCAGGTGCAGCAGGAGGCACGATGAAAGAAAGAATCCAGGACAGGCACTTGTCCAGCTGACTCAGTGTGCTAACTTGATAGAGAGAGAGGAAAAGCTCTAAGTGAAGTCAGGTGCAAGTATTAAGTATTATTCTTCCATTTTTTTTTCCTGCATCATTCAGAAACATTTGCAACTGTGTTGTCTATTCTCAAAGTCATGATGAATGTTCTAAATTTACACTCTGTTTTACCCTGGTTTGAGCTGAGTGTGATTTTAAGGTGAAGTAATGAATTTTTCATTCTAACATGTAGCAAATTACCAAACACAGACATGCTATCAAACACCTCAGCTGCCTATTACATCCTTTAGATTATTCAAGGGGGTTATCAGAAGCACAGGTTCCCGCTTCAACTATGGTCCAAGCAGTGGAGCGGTATGGCAGCCTAACAAACTCAGAAATCATGCCCACGCAAACTGAGGATTTTCTGCAGCTGTCTGGATTTCCAAAGGTTTTGTGACCCAACACCAGTACTGGCTCACAACTTGTGCAACAGAAACTCCTACTGGGCCTCTGTATATTCAGGAATCTGGACATCAGCACCCACTCCTTATATGCATTCTGCAAAATCTACAAGGCATGCACAGTAACTCCTAAAAGCACATTTGTTATACACTTCCACAGCAACTCTACTGAAAGCCTACTTCTCCCAAAATTGTCAAACCTGCTACATATGCATTAATCCTGGAGAACTGATTTAAATGTCCTTTAGGCACACTTATCAGTCAAGCCAGTTCCTCACAAATACTTCTAGGCAATTTCACGTTAGAAAGTCTTATAAAAAGCACTGCACTATCAAACTGTGTGCTGATGTCAGGCATGTTTAATTGGTCTTTCACTACTCTGTTCACCAATCCACAGCCACATTTGACAGTTGTTGTTACCACCACTTGGCTAAGGATATTTTCAAATTCAACATTAAACTAACTTCGCTGCTAGGTAGATGTCCTACTTGGTATAGCAGGTTTACATGGCAAGGTTTTGGTAGTGGGGAGGTGGAGGGGGGCTGCACGGGTGGCTTCTGTGAGAAGACCTCAGAAGCTGCTTCCATGTTGCACAGAGCCAGCTCCAACTCCCCAAAAGTCCCCAAAGGACCAATACACTTGGAAATATTTTTTTTAGTTTTAAGTGACTCTCAAATTTGTCTTTGACCTTTGGAGTAATATTTAAAAAAAATATTTCACAATTTCATTTATTATCTAATTTATCATTCATTCAACTTCATCATACAAATTATCACTTTCATGAACTGGGTAAAGCTCTTCAGCTATGTTCCTCATAATCCCCTTTAATGAAACACCATAACAACCAGTAAATGCTATTCATTAAGAAACAGAAAAAATTACACATGTGAAAGGTTAGTGAGAACCTGTAGAAGATACAACTTCTCTTAAGAGAACCTGCAACATCTCAGTGGTATCAAGATGACTGTTCTCAGCTGCTGCAGTGGTGCCCTGCGACCTATTCAGGCCAGCCTGGGTCATAACAGGACTACAGAGACAGGAATCTAGTTTATTTATCAACCTTCAAACAGCAATCCTCCTATCAGTCACACAAAGTAACCTTAGTACAGGTGTCTCATCTGCTTCTGGGCTTAAGCTGAAACCTGGTAACTTCCTGTACATACTACAGAGATGTTTCATTAATATCAGTGCAATAGTCTGAGCTTCTGTGCAAGTTGCTTTCGATATATCCATTTCTTTTAACTGTTTAGTAAGCATGCGTGACACCTGGCTATAGTACCAGCCTAGCCACATTACTTGATACGGAAGTTTACAACTTGAGGCCTACAGAGGTTTAAATATATTGAGACTGGGGAACATAGCAAAAAAAACCCCACAAAAAAACAAACAAGCACCAGACAAATCTTTGAAAGCTAAAAATAAAATTACAATTTCTATTTGCTGCAAGTGATGGTTTGCAGGGAATAACTACTCTTTTTCTTTCTAAACAGTAATTTAAATAGGACACCAAATGTAAAGTTCTACTAATTTTATGAAGAGTCATCTCTTAAAACTGTGAAGTGACTCCATTAGAATTAAAAAACAAACATTTATTTAAAAGTATCTGAAAGCCAAACACTGAAATACTCAGAACATAAACAGGAAATGAAGTTAACTTACAATTTACTGTCTATCATAAGAAAAAAAAAGCAAGTGCAGAGCATGACATCAAGCCTGTGATGTTTTAAGTACTGGCTTTAATGACTGTATGGGGATCTTATCCATTCATATGCAACTTTAATATTAACACGCTGTTAAAACAAATATAGTCCTTTGTATAAAAAAAGAACATTAATATAAAAAAAAAAAATCCCTTTTCCCTTGCATTAAATTTGAACCCAGAGAAGTCAGATAACCTAATTTTCTAAAGCCTAGGAGCTTGTCTGGGAAAGAAAAGCTAAAGCTAAATAAGAAACATTAACAGTCACAGGATAAAGTAAGAAACAGTAAGACTGCAGTTTGCAAAGGAAATGAAAAAGCAACTGGATAAAGTAAACACTGCCTGGCACAGACACAGAACTACTCCCTAATGAACATCAAAGGTCCCAGAAAAAACCTAGGCTCTCAATACCTTCAGGCCTCAAACAAACTCCTAGTTAAATCTAATGATATATTTTACTATCTCTGTAAAGAAAAGAAGAAACAAGATGAGGAGAGCCGCATGCTGAAGATAACATGGAAGCATATCCCCCCACCACACACAAAGAACTTCATCTCCCTTTTTATACCTTTTCCCTTTTCCTTCTCACAGAACTGCATCATTCTGCACTTCCAGCACAATGTCACTTGTGGGGCAGATGCCTTTTGGTACTTTTTTTCACACTAAAAAACTGGCAGCCAAAACATCCAGCTCAGGAAACAAATATTCTACTAGAAAAAAAAATTCCAAATGTCCAGTCAACAGCAACAAAAGCAAGGAGAAGCAAGCAATCTCCTTCTTCAGTAGCAAGAGCCAAGGTACCAGCCCTTGCTACTGTACAGCCCAGCGCTGCCCACTCCCTGGTCTAGGCCCACAGCAAGTCAAGAAACGCAGGCTGGGGAAGGAGGGCAGTAGCAAACGCCACTCCTGCTGTACACACAGCTACCACTGGCGAAAGGGGACTTGTGCAACACCAGCACAGCGGTCCACCTAGCCCTCATAAAGATGTGTATCAAAACAGAGAACAAAGAAACATCTCGGTTAAGGAGTTAAGCTTGGAGGACTACACCCTTTACTTCTTCCACGTCTACTACACAGGTGATCAAAAGGAAGAGATGAGAAAAACAACCCCAAAAGGCAATACGAAAAACCAAAAGATACCCTTCTCTGACTAACAGTGTAACTAACAGCAGTCGGCTATATACTTTTAAATCCTGAACTGATCATCCCCCCTTGAAGCCTGGCAATCTGACCTTTCTCTCTGATCAACCCCATTCAGGGGCAGAGCAGAGCAGGTACCTTCTTCCTGTCGAGACGCAGAACTTCACGCCAGCAATGCCACCTACACGACCCGTGCCACAGCTTCTCTTGCAGCGCATGCAAGCAAGTTTCCATTTCCTGCGCAGGCACTCGTGCGGTTAATGCAAGCTCCAGCAGCGCGGAGCAAAGACTCTGCCTGACTGCAACGTACCGAGGTAAGAGAGGAGGAAAAAAAGGCAGCCAAAATATTCTTGGTAAAGACACAAAGAGGATATTGTAAACTATAAAGGGCTTCGTTTTATTTTTAATTTAACTCATGCAAGTAGGTGAGAGAAAAAACACTGTGAACCTTACCCTTTGTTTTACTAAATGGATTAACTCAGTTTTAGGTACTATTCATTTTTTTGAAGTAAGCATCTGCCCAATTTTCAGACTATGTAAGAAAGCACTTAAGACCACTTTCTCTGGAGCACGATATTCTAATATTAGCTTCCTCACAGAAGTGCTGTCTAACTTTCCACAGTGAAAGAAGGAAGTTTCCTGACATTTTGAATATCAGCTCAATGGACAGGGACAGTGTCTGGAAAGCATACAGACTGATCCCATTTGCCAGTGGGTGTGAGAACCTCTTCAAATAAATAATAAAAGGAGATTTAGATTCCATTATCTTTAACATACTCCTAAGCTAAAATTCTTCCATGCAGCTTTCCAGTCTCGCACACGCTTTAAGCAGAGGCCAGCAAGTTAAAAAGGTCTTTTTTCTTGGAAATGTACTAGCATGGGCATTATTAATTGAATTGTAACAGTTTATTTGAAAACACATGAACTTTTGGAAAGTACATTAAAATTAATGTGAGATGGTCTCTTGCCGAAACAGTATAAATATTTAGCTGTACCACATTAGCACTCACATATAATTTTCAGTATTACAGTGTTTCAGCAACATATGTTGAAGGAGATCATCTTTCTCCCATTCTCCCCGATACACAACGTCAAATCTTTGACAGTAATATTTTAAGTAACTGTACCTAAGTAACTGAATGGCTGTCATTTCAGACACGTATCTTTTCAGAAAGACCACAATGACAGAAGAGCCAGTAAAGAAGATTACTAAAAGAAGACATCCTTCAACAACTTGAAGCCATGGGCAAATGAGGAAATCACACAAGTACTCCGCAAATTGAATGTACAAATCACAAAACAGGAGATTTACAGTAACAATTTTTCTAAATGCATAAAAACTAGAGTATTTTTCAACTGCATTCAAAGCAAAAAGCTTGTCTTAATTCTGCTGTGCACCTCCTCTCTCATTCACTCACCTCAAACCGACAGAGAAACTGACAAACCACGGGGAGAGGGGTAACAAAAATAACAAAAATCATGAGTTTTGTAAAGAGATCTCTCAAGATCCAAGCGATTTAATATGCTATGTCCACGTTTTGCTGGGCAAATAGTCTGTGTCAAGTAGGTTGCCAACAAACCTATCTGAAATTCCAAAAAGATGTAACAATGTTCAACACCAGTGATTCTTGAAAAAATAAACTGACACGAGATGAGGTAGCAAACAGCAACTTTTTAAACAGCAAAGTTTAAAAAGAAAGGAAATAGGAATAAACTGCCAGTTGTCATTCAAGAGAAGTCATCAGGAAGCAGTTCTATCATTTGTGCAGCTCAATGTATTCACACATTATCTAGCAAAGGATGTGAATGAAGTGACAAAGTTTGCTGATTACATAAGCTGTTTAAGTAAGAAAAATGAAAACTAGACAAGGAGAGTACAGGTAACTTCACAAAGACTAACTGCCTATTAAGACAGCAGATAAAAAAATATACATACCTAAGCATAAAGCAATGTACACAGGAAAACCACTTTTGTAGAGTTTACATACATAATGTGAGTTTCTGAATCCTCCACTACCAGGGTAGGCAAAACCATGCTGCATTTTTAAGAGAAGTTTCCCTGAACTATTCCTTGAACACTCAAGAGCTACCAGGATATCAAACCATAATGCTGCAAGTCATCAGGGATGGAGTAAGAGCAGCACATAGGGGATCATTACACCAAGACGCAAGTTCATAGTACATCTGTGTTTTGTTCTTTCCATCTCTAAAAGGTAAAAGAGGGATAAATGAAGGCAACTAGGTTGAGGTCAGCTAGGCAAACATTTACTGAGAGGTGGGGTTAAACATGCTGATGCTAAGATTCTTCAACCTCAAGAAGAAATGACTGATGAAGAACAAGAGAAGTCTGCAATCTGTAAGGAACAGACAAAATAAACAGGGAATAATTACTTATTTTCTCATACTATTGAAACTAGGGACGTCAAACTAAGTCATCAGGATGCAGACAACTTAAAAGTCTGCTTTTTCCCCTAAACACCATCTAGTTAAGCTGTGAAACTTAGGTTTCCATGGATGTTAACAATTCTTTCTGAACTTGTGTAATTAATGAGAGGGATATCCAAGACATCTGCGTGTTTAATAGTTCATCACCTTCAACTTGGAACACTTCTGAGCTGCGAGTTGTTGGAATAGTATCACAGCATGTTTCCCTGTTCTTAATGTTCTTCGCAAGGCGGCTGCTGTTGATCACTGACTGTTAAAGGGCAGGACACAGGGTTAGGTGAACTTGCGGTTGGACTCAACGTGGTGGTAGTTTCAGGTGAAAAAAACTGACAAGCTAGAAAACTTTTGAGAATATCTTGTGCGCATAAACGTCTTACTGTTTCAATCATAGCACACAATTCAACTATGTTTCTCAACCCACACAGCATGTTTCGATTCCTACCAATTCACCTTTCTTGTTTCTTAATACAGATGGCCATATTCACATAGCCAGGGAGTCTGAGAAGCTGTAAGTTAAAGCAGCTACAAAAATGGATAACAGAATAAAAGTCATAACTAGTACAATTCTGAGGGACATATATTGTCTTTCAGAACAAACTACACAGCAAAACAGAATCTACTAAGTTGTGAATAACAACTTTATTTCTGCAAAATAAAAGCACTTTATATAGAAAGGGTTGTTAGGCAAGTCTTTTGGAGATCTGCACTGAAGCATTTAAAAGCTTTGATAGCATTAAAAAGAAGCATTAAAAAGATTTTATATCAGTCAACATCAGGCCCCTCAAGAAGGAACAAGACACAAGGTACAACAGA
>Ga0065711_1030856_pt1 | contig 31216 bp, 22 predicted proteins | sample Hoacrofraction12_FD_59098 | JGI IMG/M metagenome (GOLD analysis project Ga0065711, IMG submission 59098) | Hoatzin crop microbial communities from Cojedes, Venezuela - Epithelial fraction 12 v2 (version 2) | ecosystem: Host-associated > Birds > Digestive system > Esophagus > Crop | place... | reverse complement strand
TCTTTTTTTTTTTTTTTTTTCAAATACGTCTTCCCCACAGACGATGAGTTGTGGTCTTAAATACTCTCTGTGGTTCTCTGGTTTTGTTAACACAAAACACGTGAACTGAGTAGACATTTTATTTTCCTCCTCCAAAATGCATCACTAACCATTCAGCACACAGGATAGAAGATGCCAGTGGTTGGTATGGGCCATCAGAGAAGCCAAATACTGAAAGGTGACCATGGAGGTAGTAGGCTTTAGATTTGGGGACCAAAGCTCTGTTACCTGTCAATGAAATTGGGGCAGCCTGGAGGCAGCAAGGCAGAGATGCACACAGGGTGAGAGGGAAGAACTGCAAAGTGCGGGAGGAGGGAATTCTTGTCACATACTGTTTTCCAGCCGTATGGACGGCTAAAGCTGCACTTACTGCTGTATCTGTCCCTGTTCTGGGTGATAATCTGGCCCAGATCAGCACATCCCTGGAACGTGCTGAATGGCAGCAGTTGAGGTGCCGGCTTTTTCTTTCTTACCTCTCACAGATCCAAGCAATGGTCTCTGGCAGGAGTCTAAGCTAAAACCTCCATTGACCAGATTGTACAGTCTGAGGTAGAAGTGGAGAGCACCTTGGTGCAAGGAGCATACCAGGTCCCACTAACTTGTGGTGATGAGGGGGTTGCTGTAACTTTTCGTTGTGGAGGACTGCTTTGGAGAGAACAGGCAACCGTGAGGACTCTGCCTCCAAACATGGGTGTCTGGGGGTTGCGTTTCTCAAAGGTTTTGTCATTTAGATGACCAGCAGTTCTTTAGAGGTTGTAGTATGTGAGTGAGAGAGAGAGATAAAACCTGCAAAAAAAATTACCTGCAGCTGTTGAGGCTTTGAGTTTTTGTAACATTGTAAAAATAGCAAACCCACGTTTTAGAGACTTCTGACTCCTGTGCAGGTCAGTGATAAGGAGATACATACAGTAGCACGGCTAACATAATCACAGTCCTGGTAACCCACTTCTGTGAGAGCTTCAGCTGTTTAAAGATGCAGGGTAAGCAAAGTCCCAAGGAACCAGACCCCGTGATGCTTCTTTTGGTTGTGTATTATTGTCCTCGCTTTCTAAATGGGACACAGAGGCACAGCAGGTAAATGCTAGTGGGAATGAAATATAGCTCAAGCCACCAGACTCTGCCTTTTTCTGATAGTACAGCATTACGTATAACGATCACATTTAGGAAATCATTTAGCCTTTAGGATTTCCTGGTTGTTACATTAGGAAAAAGCATTTGATTGTTCACTATAAGAAAGAGCTGAACCAAAAAAGTGCTTTTGTAGCACAGAAGGCAAGTTTCAGAGCCTTTATAGAACGTCTTACCTTGTAAAACTTGCTTCCTTAACACACTGTGCGCTTGCTTTACTCAGCCTTGTGTTTCCATGATTACACCCGCTCGCCTCCGTCCCCGTGTCCCTCGCCCTGCGCCGCAGTCGCTGTTTGGGTGTTCCCACGAGGCACGCTCTGCCCGGGGACGGGACGGGGACAGGCACGTGTGCGCTGCTCGGCCCCGCAAACGTTGGTGCGCAGCGGCAGGGCGGAGGAGGGCGATGGAAAGGCTTTTCTTTGCTGGGCACAAAGGTCACTTTTTTCCCCCCCACTTTGCGGTTTGTTCGCTGCTAGCCCGCTGCGCTGCTGCAGCCTGCGCCCGGGACTGTAACAGATACGCTGGGGAGGGGTTGGCAGTCCTGTAACTGAGCAAGGCTAGGAGTGCCTGTCCGTGCCCGCGTCCTGTCCCACCACTGCTGTTCTGCCGAGGGAACTGCCTCTCTCCCTCGTGAGCCAGGTCTGTGCGTTCAGTTTGAATGCTGGCAAGAATAAAGAGCAGTTCATTATTGTTGTTAGTTGTGTGGCAGTGCTTCCCGCTGCCATGCGTTTTAGACAGCCCCTCAGCTGTTGTCCTGTAGGAGGAAACACAGGGAGATTTTGCCTTGTGTGCACTTTACTCATTGGGTTAAGGATCAAATTGAATCTTTCCTAAAAGAGTGGGTAGCCTTAAAAATTAATTAATACATGGGACTAAAAACCCGTGAGATAATTTATTTTTTCTAATCCTGTTTAGAAGTAACAATTGAAATGACTGGATTTACTGGTGGAGATAAAAGGAAAAACTGAATCTAGAAGGTCTCATTGTACATTTACCTTTTGAGTTTTGAACTCTGAGGATCAGGTAATTAAATGCATGAGCCAGAAAAGAGATGAAAGTAAGTAGTAGGACATACCATCCTTCAAAAATGTCAAAGTTCCAGAAGGAGTTGAAATGCCTGTATCACCTGGATGAACTTGGCCATGGCCTTGTGTCTCCTGTTTCCCTGTGTGACGGTGTTGCTTCTGAGGTGTACACACCAAGGAGAGGTTGTGATTATGTGTCATAAAATAATACTCCATCACTGCCTTTTTTTTTTTAATGTAATAGTAAAATAGTAAAACTGTACACAGTCACCTGGAAGAAGGGAGATCCAATCACCTGCTGAAGAGGCAGCGCTCTGCTGTTAAAAGCAGATTGATCTGTGTGTCTTGTCAGTGGGTTCTCCCAACGCTCCTGCAAAAGGAGGACAAGTCTTGTCGCGAAGATTAAGATCCCCTCCTGCCTGGTATTATGTCAAGTGATGTCTGTGTCTCTTGCAGCACAAGGTGTGAAGATAATACACAGCCTACTGCATAAGCATTCTTTTAATCGCAGAAAATGTAACTTCCAAAATGCCAGGTGGAGGGAGATCTGTGGGGATTCCTGTGTAGAAATGAAGAACTGAAGAGAGTAATGATGGGCCAGGTGTCTGCCTTTCATGAGGATATTCCCTGTGTCACATCTGGTGCCAGCATAACTGCTATCCCTAAACGATATGGAAGCTTTGCAGTCAGGGGAGGGCTGAGCTGTCGGGTGAGCGGGGGATCAAGAGTTATCATGACAATTTGATGGCACGTGAAGGATGCTGTGAAGTGCAGCGTGGTTCTGATGAGCAGAGGGTCAATTAGGTTCTCTCAGACGCGGGCTGATACGCCGGGCAAGCGGGACCCGCACCACGCCATGCATCGGATATGAGGAAATGTTCTGGTCCGTCAAACGTAAAATGACAAACTCATTTGTAATCTCTTGTTACTAATCCCTGTGGTTTTTACGTCTGTGCCTCCCTTGTGGCATTACTCAACAGCTGATCGCTTTCTTTTCTTGCCAGCTACTTGAATATGAAGTATACTATTAATGGTTTTAGGAGTTAACTGAAATCCCTTACTTAGAACTTCATAGGAAAGAAAAATATGTCAGATCTTAAATATGGTTACTAATGACTAAGTAGCCTTTACTAATTCTTTGCACCTGATTGCAACTTACCACAGATGGGTGCAGCCGGCGTTCATGGTATCATTTCTGCCTAGATAGGAGGTGATTTCTCCCAGTAAGTAACCAGCTCAAGAAGATGTTGCAGAAGGCACGTAACTACATGCACAATTTTTTTCCTGTAAATTATTTAGAAGTTGAGAACGACTCTGTTGAACTCTTACATATGTGAAAAAGGGCACTAGTAGCAGTAGAATATCCCTATCTGATACCCCTTGATAAGATGCTACCTGCCTACAGTGCAGGCTTTGTCTTCCCTGCGCAGGTTTAGAGTTTGCTGGGGATGGACAGCTATTCATCTGTCCGCTCGCGGGATTCGCAGTACATCAACTCCATTTTATCTGCGCTGCAGCACAGCATAGTGCAAACATCGGGTGACCTTCCTTGTGATCTCATCTAAACCTGAATCTGTGCCATAAAGCTGTTTTTCTTCTTGGTGGTGTTCTGAACATGTCCTCTTTGCTTTTGGCTCTCAGCAAGGCCTGAACCCCCTCCGAAGCGCTGGGACTCTGGATTTGCCTACTCAGGGTGCAGTACTCTCACGAATACGCAGTGCCGGTTCGTGTTTGAAATGCCTGAAACCTAAATCTGTAATCCAGGTGTTCTTCCAGTCGCCTGCTCTTCTCAATTTATTCATTTCATATGCAAATATTTAGTGTATTAAAGAAGGACTTGACCATCTTTTTTTGTGCACATTCTGCATAATAGGGAAGGTTTCTTGAAAGTTTTCTTACAAGTGGATTCCCATGTGGTGCCTGTTAGTCACAGCTAATTACAAAGCCTGGTGAACCAAGAATATATTGGAGCTCAGGTTCCCCTCCTCCTCCTCCCCCAGTGCTTCAGAAGAAAATAAAATAAAAAACCTGCAGACAAATCCAGATTTTCTGTGGTTGTAGTCTCCAAAGAGCTCCAGAGAGATCACAGATGTGGTTTCACGTTTCAGTTTAACTATGGTGTAATAACTACAGTATTATTCTGCAGCAGAAATGCAAGTGGGGAAAGAATCATTAAATGACAGTGAAAAGTTCAACCTATGTGATGTGTGTTTGTTTTTTTAAGCAGCTGAACGTTTAGCCAAACCATATTCTAACATTTAACAGCAGCCCTGAAGGTTACAATAATCTTGATACCTTAAAACCTAGGAACATTAGAGGAAAGGAAATTTAGGTAGGTGTTTCAGAAAGGTCAATCATAGAAAAGCAGAAACACTTGTGATTTAGTTAAAGCTGAGGCACATGCTTCAGTTTTAATTCAGCTGCCTACAAACCTCCTGTGAGGTACACTGACCTTACTTCACAATATACGAGCTTTTTTAGGTGTTTCGGTGGGTGCAGAGTAAGCCAGCAGTGAGAGGTGAAGTTTCGTTGCTATGCACATGAGGAACCCATAGCTCATGTAAAGTGTTTAAGTAAGATATCATTTTCCCATCTTTTGTTAGCATTCATCCAGCGTGCAGGAAGCCTGCTAAGTTGAATGAGTTCCTATGTGTGTGTAGTATAAGTGTTAGGTCACTAGGACTACATGGGATATGTCTATTATTTGTTACAAAGGCACCAGTGACCTTCCTGCTCCTCTGTCAGCAGTGCCTGCTGTTTTCCCATCCTGCTGATTGTCAGGAATTCAGACCATACATACAACTGGATATGATCTTCATTGGTCAAATGTCTCTGGCAAACAAAATACTTTAATTACAAAAAAAAAAAAAAAAATAGAGATGTAATCTCAGCAGGAAGTTTCCACTGAAATGCATATTTGAGGCTGAAAAAATGCATAATGTCAAGGGTGCAGGAGGCAGATTACATAATGAAATGATGTAGGTCTCTTAATGATGTCTCTCTCTTTAAACAGGTATGCTTTTCTTTAAGGTTGGTTTGTGGTTAGTTTTTTCCCCCAATTTCAGAACTGCAGGAGTAGCTTGAACTCTGAGAAAGATGCCCCCCTACCTAGAGAATGAAGCAACCAAGTCTAAATCTGTTGCCTGAGCTCTAGGAAACACACACATCGATGAAAACTCTTAAAATTCGTACAACACTAACAGCTGCATAAATTGTTAGTAACAGGTGTAAATATTATAGTATCTCTTCAGAATAATTGCTCCATGTACCTACCTGCTAAGGAAAGGCTTTATTGTAATATACCTGCATGAAAATGATTCAGTTTGGCTGTTAGACATTGAAAAAGTACTCATGGAAGGTCTGCTTTTCATTACTATGTGGCTGGGTTGATGGATAATCCCATGTCTCGGAATAACGCTGTGCTGTGATGGTGGAGACTGAGGATCTCTGTTTTCCTTAAGAAATATGAAGTGAATTTTAAATGATAAGATCTCTTTAAAAAAGTCACCTTGAGGCTAAACATTGTGTGATGAAGACCTGTGGGAGGCTCAGGAGTTCAAAGCCGAGTTATGCAACAATGTTCTGATATTACAAGTGCTAAAAGGAGCAAGTTTGCATTCAGTGAAACACCATGGTACGGCCGGTGCTTATAACCGCAGCATCACGCAGCCTTCGCCTTGAGCTGTTACCCACTACCTGCCTTGTGCTGCGAGAAATCGTCTCTTGCCTCCAAAAACTTACGAGATCTTTGTTTGGTTTGGTACGTAACATAGGGAAGGAGTTCTTATGTTTGAACATCCCCAAATTTGGGGAAAAACGCTTTAGATTTAGTCTGTGTTATGTTAACTTTTTTCCCTTCTCTCTGGTGGATAAACAGCCCCGGGGCTGAATACACCTGTACGAAAAGAGCATGGGATATTAATCTAAATTCGAACATATGGATCAGTGTATGTGTGCATTTGAAGCAGGTTGTTTTAGCAACATCCCCTTCAAAAAGGCCATCTGCAAGTAGTCTCTGAAGTACGGAAATTATTTTAATTCAGAAAAATTGGAAAAGGGAAGAGATTTTTATTTTACACTGATGCAGTTCATCTTATTTTCCCCCGAAGGACACCGTGGTTTAATGGATGGGGCTTTAACCTACCCAGAGGTCAGTCTTTGCTAGACAAGTGGAACCTTATTCCTGAGGGAATTGATATACTAATGACACATGGACCTCCCCTTGGTAAGTGAAACAAAAGCTGTGTTTCATTTTTTACATGAGAATTTTACTTTCAAAATAAGCAAAACTAATAATACTTATAGTGATATTGTAATTGCACCTTAACTCAGAACTATGAATTTAAAAGTCTTTTTGGAAGAAGGGCAAAGCGATGATTAGGCTTAGCAGATCTGTTGAGCTTGCTGGTGTTTTCTTAATGAAAACTAAATTTTTTGTTAAATTTAAGATAGGGAAGATCAAATATCTGACTCCATAGCCATTATAGCTTGACATTTTGTTTAAGAGCAGTATTCACCTGAGAAACAGTTTCCAGTCCCGTATGATTTTTTGGAGATTGACTAAAACTTCTGAAACATTTTTCCACTGCAATGATATGTTTTCTTAAGGTTTTAGAGTACTCGGTCAAGACTTCAGGAGTATGTAGTCACGCATTCGCCTTGATAATGTCCTTGTAAACTCAGAACATATAACAGGAGTTTTAAAGATATTAATTGGCTTATAGCAAGTTTGTGAATGAATAAAATTATGCTCTCAGATAATTATTCCTGGCTCAAACTAATGACAGGTGAGCACAAGTATATGAATGCATAATTTACTTTTATCAATTAGTTAAAGTTTTTCATTTAATTAAATTTTGCTTGTCTTGTAAATGTAATTCAATGATCCCCATTTTAATTCGAAGTTCTAATGGTCTCAAAAAGATACTAAAATGATCATTCAGCAGAGGCAGGAGTACTCAGTTTTGGTGCATCTATAAAGTCGTTAAAGCACACACTAAAACCATTTGAAAATTCCTACTATCTCTTCCCTATCCTGTACCCCACGAGATAGCATTGCATATTATTTACTGCTTTTCTTTAAGACACACATGGCAAGCAGTCTAGGACCATATTTTAAATGTTTCAGTTGGTTTTTCAACAACTGAGCATCTGCCTTTTATAAATACAGCTTGTCAGGGTAAGAAAGTGTGTCAGTCTCTTCTTCATTACCGTTATTGTTAGTGGACTGATTTTGTCAGGGCTTTAGTATGCTCTTGAAATCCAAGGGGTCAGATCATCAGATGATCACATGAAATCACTGAGTTTTGAGATGGTATTGAATATTAAAAAAACTTCCCAGAATTGCAAGGTGCCCTTATAAAACAGCATTTGAATGCTACCAGGCTGGCTCAGTGCTCTCATAGAGCTTCTCAAGTGACTGTGGAGTCAGGAATTAATGCCTGCTTATGTTTTGTACCACAATTAAGTTAAGAGTCAGCAATCCAAGCAGAGCTAAGAAGAAAAAAATAAAGTCTAGAAAGTTTTTGACCGGTGATGGATGTACTTACCACTCCTTTTATATCCTGGGTACACTTTTAATAAGAGAATGTTGTAAGATGGTCTGCAAATTCTGTTTAATCTTACTAGAGCTACCAGCACGCTGCTTTTCTACAGCAGTGATATACCATCCACTGACAGGGGAGCGCACCGGATATTGAAAACCAACGCTTTGAATAGTGCTCTTTTAATCTGTTTATTTTCCCAAAGAAGCAAGAAACCCCACAAGCATGTTTAAAATGTTTCATGGGTGCTATTTTAAATAGGTTGCTAATCCATCTGCTCTGAATTGGGTTCGTATGGAAATACTGTGATGCTGCAGACGCTAATGAGTGCTGTAATTGAATAAGCATACTTAAATTTTGGTTTTGATGGAGATAATGAAGTTCAATTTCAAAAGGTTGGCACCGTATTTAACTACAGACACAGATTAGGTGTTAGTACTGTGCCTAAAAGGAGAGGGTCTAGGTCTGAGCCTGCATGATAATATTAACAAAACGCTGCTTTTTAAATTATGTAAATATTAAGGGAGGTAGAGCTGTAACTGGATGCTTTGTTGTCTCCAAAATTCAGTCAAGTTCATGTCACAACATGTTCTTACTACCTGGGATAAACCTGGCACAGAGTGTAATTACTCTAAAGTGCTACAGTTGAATGCTACAGTTGGATGCGGCTCCCGATTTCCCTGTTGCTCCTCCTCATTCTTCTTGCCCTGCTGATGCTTACCAGGACTAGTCCAGGCAGCAGACTTCTCTAGTCACTGATGTTGGGGTTTTTGTGTGTCGTTCTGTATTGTCTGTAGGACTGAGGGCAGCGTAGTCAATTAGCACTAGCTTGTTGGAAGCTATTTTGCTACGTTGCTTGTGGCTGGTGACCGAGGGGGCTCAGCAGTAACTTGGCACTTGCAGACCCTGGTCCTCTGAAGGTGTGGGAGGCTGTATTTTAGATCTTTGGGGTTGCAGAGGTGTGGGGTCATAGATCAGCTCATCTTCCTGAGGTGTTTCATTTCTGGAGTAACCATGTAGCTGGCTTGGGAAGCTGACTGCTGTGAGAGCCAGGGGAAAGGGGAGAAAAATCTGCAGCGGTGCCGGGAATAAATGTCCCAGGGTTTCAAAGTGGAAGGTGAGTTGAAACCTGTAGTTTAAAAAAAACAAATCACATCCAGAAAATATTAATGCAGATGGAGGGAGGAAATCTTAAGGAAGACAAAGTGACAGTGACACATTTCTTAAAAGCCATTGTGTGCTTTAATGGAGAGGTTATGACTACAGATAATGTAATAAACTTTCCATGAATTATGACTTCCTGAAAGACTATGTGAAACCTTACCTGAATAGAGAAAATTAATAGTATTGATCGCATTTTGCCTTCAGGTTTTCGAGACTGGGTTCCAAAGGAGCTGCAGAGAGTGGGTTGTGTGGAGCTGTTGAACACGGTGCAGAGGCGAGTGAGGCCCAAACTCCATGTCTTCGGTGGGATTCATGAAGGTAAGGAGCGCTGCTCCCCTCCTCAATCTCAGGCTGGTTTCAAAGCAGCGCGTTTCACTGGTGTGTTGCAAAGGTTGGATATTGAATATATGAATATTGAACTAAAGTAGGGAGGGAACTGAGGGAAGAGCTTACATCCACAGCAGTTGTAAATTTATGCCAGAATTAAAACAGACTGTTTCAGGACTGTACACTACATTTAGCCACCTACATCTTTCACTGTGCAAAGGTTGTTCTATGCAGGTTGTTTGAAAGCAATTCAAATTTTGACAAACTTGGTTAGAGAAACAGATGAGATTCTCCACACTTGCAAGCCAAAATGAAAATTATCCCCATTATTCCAAGCTTAGGAGCCAAGAAAGGTGCTAGAAAAAAAGGAGAATCCAAGGCAACGTACTGTCTCAGCGCACCTCCCTTAGCGTATAAGGAAGAGCAGAAAGGAGGGCATCTTGAGTCAGACGTCAGGAGGAGCGATTGCCAGAACTCACTTTGCATTCATTTCTGGAAGCATCCTGTAATACAGTTTGTACTGTGTATGTTACCTTTCAGCAGTCTCATATTTCAGAGGAGATATTTCCCCACTGTCAGTACCAGATCAGGCAGAGTGTGAAGCTTCAGAAACAATAAGCTCAGTTTGTGGCAGTGGAAGAGAGTGAGAGATTGAATCCATTTTGGAGATACTTAAATATTTAATACAATTTTGTAGCTTTCATGTGGCTGAGAGACAAACACTAGGAGTTCTGCCTGAGAGAGAGTGTAAGACTTTGTGACCCTAGAACTCAAAATTGCACATTAAATGCTTTATATTGTCTCCCCTAGAGGTTTCTCCATTGACTCTAATTAGGTTCTCCATAGGCTTAAGTATTTAGAGGAGTTCATAAAAGAAAAATAAAAAGACAGCTTTCTCAACTAGTGTTGTTGGTTTTTCTGCAGCCCTTGTGACTTCATACCATGAGTTTCATGCCTGGTATCTGTAAATAAAGAGTTTATAATGGAAATACTGACATGACCTTAAGTATGGTGGCATGAATAGCAGTCTTTTAATGCACCCAGGAAAAGACTGGATATTTTGTATAAATATTAATCTTTGCATTTCAAGAACAAGTGAATACAGCAGGACTTCCAGCTACAACATGTAAATTGTCTACAGCATTTGTAGGCACATTGGGTGATGAAACTTCTAGTTGTAGTACTGTTGAATGATGGGAGAGGAAGGTATGTTAATATGTAAGATCATTATTATGAGAAAGCACTGAGTAACCACGTGCAGCACCTTACATTTAAATCTTATAGGAAGGGTGGTAGCATGTATTGAAAGTGAACGTTCAAATACATTCTTACTAGAACACTAACAAAAAAGTTAAAATTCTGTTTAGTACTTATTCATAAGACATAAAAACGGCTTCTTTCAGTACAGAAAGAAACAGCCAAGTGTTGAGAGCATTTTCTTCCCATGCAATTAATTCCCGTCCAACTCCAGTTAGAGATGAACATGCACCACGTTCCATTAAATCAACAGAGCCTATACACACATTTAGGTGTTGCAGGTTTTTTTCCTGCTTGATAAACAAGAACAACCGCAAACAAAGTTTTTTTCCACCGTGAGATGATCTAAATCAAAATTGCCAGTCTAAATAAATAAAGTAATACAGGCGGACAGTGCAGCAATTCTGAAGTGATTATTCTTTCTGATAGACACTGTGGGTAGCTGTATTTATCTGAGCTTTCAGACAGCAGTGATCTGTACTGTATCATAATGGTTTTAAAGAAAAACATTTTTCCCCTGTGGGTTAGTGATGGGAAGTTGTCTTCCTCCATGAAGCTCTGATGTGTTTTTTTGTTTGGTGGTTTTTTTTTTTTATTTTGTTGGTGGTGGTTTTTTGGTTGGGTGTTTTTCTCTTTTTTTTTTTTTAAAAAAAAAAAGTACATTTGGTGCTAAATTCTTCCTAGATGTTTTCTTGCTTCTTTATTAGCTTTCTATGGATGTCAGCTGACAACAATAGCAGGGCTTTCTCTCACTGTTTGCACTGGTGGAACTGGAGCTGCTACCTCCTGATCCTAAGAGGAGAGCTGCTGCCTTCTCAGTATCTCCATGCTTTTGCTACTGGTTTTCTCAATCACATTTGCTGCATCAAGGCTCAGGTGTGGCTCAGTTCATGGGTCCTTATAGTTTGCCCCATTTGCCCAGAATTATGGGAGTGCACAACCCCCTGTTACATCCTATTCCTGTGTGGCAAGCGGGAGAGAAGGTAGAGGCCAGCAGAGAGCCAGCACTGCTGCCAGTTCCTCAGGCGCGCTCTGAACAAGAGCGTTGCTGGACAAATGTTTAGAAGGTTGAGAACAGTCTTCAGCATCCTCAAACTGTAGTGTTACTGAAGAGTTCAAGCCCTTGGCATGCCGAAATACCTGCGATTAATATTTGCTGCTGCTTGCTTTGTTATTTGGGAACGAGTTATCAAGATCCCTTCATAATGAAAAGCAGTCATCTGTTTAACCTTCTGCTTAAGCCTGGGGTCATCCATTAACCTCCAGTGCTCTGTTGTGTTTATAGCAGGAGATTCCTTTCCTTGGTCATGATTTTCACTGGTAGACAACATACACATTTATAAAGTAAATACATATGTATGTATATTTTTAACCTGCTAACGAGTTTCTGAGGTTTCACAAGCCAGCGTGAGCTTCGGCTTGGCAGTGCTGTGATGAGGAATTGGATGATAAGGGCTAGCATGGGGAAGGCTTACCGGGTTCGGTTTGTTGCCCAGAGAAGGGTTTTAGTAGGCAAAACCAAAGTTACTTCTAAGTCTTTTGCTCCTGGTTGGTCTTTTTGTTATGTCAGACATTACAGGCGTACAAACTACAGCTCTCTAATTAAGTAATTAGAAAAAGTACATCTGTGGTTTTGTCTCTGTTACTGCTATATCCAGTTGCAACAGAGATTTTCCGTGGGAGAAAAAAGTTTGTACATAAATCAAAAGCATCAGTTCTTATTTCAAATACAGTACATTGTATTTTTTCAATCAAGCCTTTGTGGCAGCTTTCAAGAGCTTGTATGGTTTTGAAGGGATTAATTTGATTTTATTCCAAAGCATTGATCCCACAACAAGCTTTCAGTGCCGCTGCCCACAGGCAGTATCGTTTGTTTATGTTACAGTAAGTGTGACGCGTTCTCCCTACAGGTTATGGCATTATGACAGACGGTTACACAACGTACATCAATGCTTCAACATGTACGGTCAGCTTTCAACCAACCAACCCTCCAATTATATTTGACCTTCCAACCCCTCAAGGATCATGAAGCACTACTGCACATTTGGAACTTGGGGAAGGTCTATAAACTGCCATTTTCTAATTACAAAACTTACATTCTGTTACATGCTTATTTCAAAATTGGGGGGGAGGGGGCTGGTGAGAATTTGGGGGAACCTTGGGGGTTTTGTTTTGGGGTGGCATTTGGGTTTTGGTTTTGTTGGGGTTTGGGTGTTTTTGGTTTTGTTTTTTTTGTAAATTGCTGGTACAAGAGAAACAAGAAGAAAAGTTAGAGGTTGTGCTTTTTTGGAAATGCAGCATTCATTTTAAATTGATAAAGCATTGTGAATTTGTAAAATGAATTTTGTTTTTCAAGAAATTTGCCATTGTAAATTGTTATAGTGTTCTCAAAAGGACAGCCAAGCTTTCTTTTAATAAGTGAGAGACCTTATTTTAATATTATATTATAAGCTAAAAAGTAGGCAGCATTTAAAAACACCCAAATTTGCACAACTTATGTTATTGTCGGGGTTTTTTAAATGTCTTCTTTTTCCCTAGGTCTAAATGTTAGCTTTTCATCTCCATTTATATGAAATTTTTTTAGTAGCGCAAACAATAGTTTGGGGTCCATTTACCTCTTAATACGTGTGCATGTACTGAAACTTGCTTCTGTTAACAGTAGAATGCAGCAAGGGGAGAACAGACGACTCAGTTGTTTGTCTCTACCTGCTTTATGCATTAAAGACTGATAGAGATAGCCACGGTCTATATGTGATACCTACCTTTTATTGTTTGTTTTTAAATTATTTTAGCTTTAAAAGACTGGGGGTGAAAGCTGCAAAGAGCAGGTATTTCATGCAGTAAAAAAAAAAATGTAAATGCGGACTCCTTTTAAATATGAATTTATATATATATGTATTTTTTGTGCATTATAACTAAGCTAGGATTTAATATTGCCAGTATAGCATCTGCAAAATTATGCTGTACAGCACATCTAAATTATGAAGGATGTGACACATTTTCCAAGTGCTCAAGGCCTTCAAGAGCCTGAGTAAAATCTTTGTCGTAGTTCAGGCATGTATAGATTCAAATGGATACAATCAAGCCTAACTAAAATAAGGCTTAGTTGTCCTTTATATTTAAATATTCTTCTTGTCTTTTTATTTCCTTTTTCTTATTTTGCACTGTGTGTAAATGCAATCTCGCTAGCACAAAATATTGTTGCAGATAGTTATTTCTGTTCTACCAGTGTAAATGCTATTGAGCTTTGTTCTGTTTTATGTTACCTTGTTAATGGAATTTAGAAAAGCAGTTGTTTCTTTAAATTTATTGTGATATTATATCTAGCGGCCTTTATATGCAAATAAAATTGCAAGATTTTTAAATATGTGGTTCAAGGGAATTCTGCATTTGTCTGTGGCATTAACAGTTGGGTGGGGGCAGTGATGAGGCTAAGTAAGAACTTTTCTATTTCTCAATAAATTTTTATTGCTTACCTTCTTCATAGGATGTCAGTCGGGTCGATAAAGCACTCAGACTTTTCCTTCCGTTTCTCTGCTATCCCTCTTGGCATTCCTTTCAGACAGAAGAGATTTTGTCTTCAGATGTTGCATTTCAGTGCAACCAAGTTTGCACAGTTAAGCCTTGTAGGATACTGTTCCAGACAACAGGGGGAAAAATTGATTAGGCAGTAACCTTTGTACTTCTGCGCTTGGTCACTAGTACTGAGCTGCAGGTGCCTTACGCTCATCTCCTATGGGTTAAGGGATGAATAGTCATAGATCTAATATATCGCTTTTTCTGGATCTCTTCTCAGTTTTGTGGCTGCAGCGGGATCCACCACTGGCAAGAGAACTGCAGGGGAGTGTGGTTCGGTGTGTGCCAGTAGAATGGCAAACACAACAGGACCTGCTGGTGTTACTGCAGTACGGTGAAGTACACAGTAACAGAATCTTGTTCAAAAAGAGAAGTCATGGCTGTGAAAATCCAGTTTCAAACATCGGAAGACGAGGCACTGTTTCCATCAATCTGCACCTGCAGTAACATAAAACCAGACCTGGAAAGCCACAGAGTATTCCCATTTATCGTAGCAGGTTGATAACTTTTGGCATTATTTTGTTAAAAGGGTTATAGACAACAGATTCTAGGCTCTGACAGCAGAGTGCTGCTTAGAGGACTGCCGCTTGTGTATTTTGATACAATGCACATTACACATAACTATGGAGTTAGGCTGAAATTTTCAGATTGATAAGGCTGCTATACCAAAGTCTTCTCTGGGAAAGAAGCTGCTGCTGTACCTCTTAAATCTAGTTCTTGTTTTGTACGTGGAATTTCTTGTCAGGTTTCCTTATGGAACAGACAGGCATCCTCACTCTTTAATATCTACCCTGCTTTGCTTGCAGTGCTGGTTATTTTATCGATTGAGCCAAAGGGAAAAAATTCACCAAAGATGAGACCTTCCTTTTGGATGTAGACACAGGATCTGTCTGCTGAGGTTTTTTCCAGCCAGCGATGAGAAGACTAGGGAATTGGTTTGGCAACCACAGCTGTTTACTGGCGAAGAACATGGCTACGTTTATGATGGCTGTCCTTCCTCAGATAAAGCGTTTGCTTGGAGCACGCAGAAATCATGCATATAGTGCACCTGAGGTCATTCTCTTTCACTGATCTGTTGCTTGTTGTCACTGCATAAGGAGGAAAGATCCGTTGCCTGGGATGCTTTGTAGTGAACTTTGAGACGAGCAGAGACTAGCCACTGCATCTGGACTGCTCTCCAGCCCTCTGAAGGACCCGGCGCCTCTTCGCTAGCTAGGACAGGTACAGTCCGTTGTACCAGTCTGTCATTCTCCACTTCAGGTATCTGCCTTTAGTGAAAACTGGGTTATTCCTAAAGCAAAAATTTCAAGCCACCAGCTTTGTTCCAGGCTTTGAGCGGCCTGAAGCCTTCTGGCAGCAGACAGAGCCAGAGGAGTAGAGGCTGGCATAACTTCAGCCAGGAGTCCGCCTCGGGTGCGGCTGGTAGTGAGAAACTACTACAAGCAGCACCTTGAAGAAGCAGAAGTCTGCCCCAGACACTGCAGTAAACTGTGAACTGGTACATGTAGCTGTAGGTGTCCTAAAGGTGTGTATCTCTTGGTTTCAGCCATTCTCCGTATGGCTTGTTGGCTCTGTGGTGCAGCAGGTGAGTTACCAAGTGGTTCCGCGCTGTGAGATGAGGGCCTGGGTTGTACCAACAGGCTGAGACTCTCCACATCCATTTAGACAAGCGTACAGGATAGTGCCTGCTTTGTCATCTGCTGATGCTGGGGCTGAATACAGCTGTTAATTCGGAGGAATACCTAATCCTCAGGGGCACTTTCTAAGGGTGCCTTTTCCTCTTCTGTTTTTTTTTTCGCTCAGGCTCTTGTCAGCTTCACCTTACATGCTGCTCGTTGTTCAGCACTGAGCTTGCTCTTCTTCATGGCAGAATCCTTTTAATTCCATCTTTTTCATTTTTTTCCCTCAATTTTCCTTTGTGCTTTCAGACATTGGTCTAGCTTTTCCTCTTCTGAGAAAGCTATCATTTTGGCTAGCGGCAATTACAAAAAGGCCAGGAAAACATTAGCAGTTTGGCATTTTTTTCCTTCTGTACTCTTGAGAGATTTTGAAATGTATACGTGTCTGTCTGTGCTGTCACAGGCAGGTAATTTTCCTTTGCTGGATGTCAGCCATATGTGGCAATCAGAGTAAATGGGACACAGTATGATTTGAAGAAGTTTGATTTCACAGGGAGGCAAAAGCATGATGAATCTGCTTCTTTTCAAGGATCCTTCACTACTAAAAGTAGCTCGATACCCGTATGCAGAATAAACCTTGGATAATAAGTCTTTCTCCGGGGTCTGATCCAAGCCCATTGAACTCACTAGGAGTCTTTCTATTGACTTCAGCTGGCTTTGGATCAGACACCTGGCATCTGTCTGGATTGTGTTCCTGTCTGTTACTCTTCCTTCAAACCGGAGGAGATGGTCCCCGGTTAACATGCAAGAACCTCCTGGCAGGAAGAGGGACCTACCTATTGTAAGTGCTGAATCTTTCCAAGTGATTGATTAACAGCAGCGTAGTCGATTAACCTTTCTTCTTCTGAGAGCAGCTTTCATCTAGTCATCTCGATAAGGCTGAAAGCAGTCAAGGCCTTTATCAGGGGAGGGCTGCAGAACAGGATGTTCCCCAGAGGTGATTGGTTCCCAATTCTCTCTGCATAGTGAATTTAGTGAATTCAGCAGACCTTGAGGTCAAGCATTTATTAGGCTAAGAGACTGTCAAATCAATCTGGTCTACTCCAGGCAAGTTCTACCAGGAGAATGGGTTTTGCCAAGACTCTGTCTAAGAAATAGATTGATGACTAACTCCTGGTTGAAGCTGCCTTTCTCTTTTCCATTTTCCGTGAATCAGATTTTTCCCCTCACTGACACCAATATTTTCTCCCTAGACAAATTTTATTAAGGAAACTCCTGGAAACCATCTATAATTTAAGTCGCAGGGAGACTTCCAAACTTTGTAGCCCTTCCATTCTGTGTTAAATTGACCCAAGGGCTTTCTTTGAGACCTTGCTTTTGACCACACCTGATTGAATTACATTTCTGGTATTTTCTTTTCACCCCTTCTCTACCCACCCCACCCCCTTTTTTTTTTTTAACTTAAGGGTATTTTCTAGCAGTGACAGACAGGCAGGGATCCTGATTTTCTGTGCCCAGCATGACAGCTTCTTACTGGAAAGGGAAATGCATTATAAAAGCTGCATGGAACACAGCCTGCAACACAAAGCAATGTATTTTGTCTTGCCTCTATTTTGAGACATAGATCCCAACTTCCTTGCAGATTCCTCATTTGATCCTCATTCTATGCCGCATCATTGTTTCCAATTTACATTCACCTGCTACTCAGACAAAAATCACGTTATGGTCAGGCTTGGACAACTACGTCCACTAGTCAGTGCTTGTAGGTCACCCTCTGCACTTCTGCAGAAGGTCCCAGCCATCAAAGCAGTCCGACCTACAGAAGCACAAAGAAAAAGACTCTGATAAAGGAGTGCAGCCTAACTGCAACGTGGGAGACTAAAGTCGGGTTTTAACATTTTCAGCTTCAGTTCCTATCAGCCTAATCAAGAGAAGATGCAAGAGAAGTCTGAGGGAGTTTCAGTGCACTAAACTGGTTTTCAGTCATCCCTGTTGATTTATTTTTTCCTCATCTAGTTACCGCTTTCCATACCTCCATCTCTGGCTTGAGCCAGCCAGTTTTGTAACAACTAATTTATGATGTGGCTGTAAGGATACATCTTGTTTTGTTTTACTTCTAAATTTTTCTAACAAAGTTTTCTCTGGGCTCAATTTGCTTTTTGCTAATTATAGAATAGAATCAGAGGAGTCCTTCCTTGCTTCTGTGCAGCATTTCCCTGCAATTCTTATTACACAATTTAGTCACTTACTTTGTACCTAAGGTTTGTGTTCGTGGGAGAGGGTCAGACAAAAAAGTGTACCTCAGTTTAGGATGACTGAATGAATGGTCTACATTCATCTCTTCCTCAAGCAGTGGGTAGTATTTCTCCAGGTAGATGGCTCGGTGGTACAGTAGGACTTGACAGCTTTAGGACCTGAGGACTTAGGACTGCAGGAGTCCTAGAAGTTTAGATAAGACTTCTAAACTACAAAATATTTGAAAGTAGACTTCGAAGTGTAGACTTAAAAGTGTGAAACAAAAAACTTACAGTCTTCCTCAAATCCCATTACGAGGTACCTTTGTACTGCTGTTGCTATTAATGTGGCCCAAAGGTGTCAGTCTGGTGCCAAGGGCTTTCAGTGATGGACTGTTAAAGGAACAGCACAACAAATTCAGCTGTTTTGCATGCTGTATAGAAGTATTTTCCACATGGAGTGTCATGTGAGTGTTTCAGCAAAATGTTTTTTCTGGCTGCTGAGAGTCACTGCAATTGGAGGAAGAGTGTAACTTTTCTTTTTTTATTAATTGTCGGTATGGATAATATTGCCCAAAATCAGCATGGATCTGGTTTGTGTGGGAGCTCATTGCGCACGTGACAAGGGATGTCCCGTGTGAGGCTGAGGCTAAAGGGACAGGATGCTGAAAAGGCAGGAGAAGAGGAGCCTCTGGAGTTGACTGACTTGCCCAGATCACACAGGAGATCTCACTGTCGTAAGAACTAAATCTGCATTTCCTGAGCAGTGTTGTAGCTCTTTAATACCAGTTTTCCTTTTTGTACACTTTCCTTTGCAAATAGATGGAGAAACCAGTTCCTTTGTCACACCAAGATCAAAGCTGCTGCTGTGAAAATCATCCCAGTATCCTGGAAGACAGGCTGGCGTGTGGCAGGGAAGAGTTGCAGTTAGAAGGAAAACAAAAATCAAAGTCAACTCCTGCATATTTAATCAAGCTAGCATAGAGGGAGGATAAACTGGTAAAGCCAAGCTCTTGGTAACAGAACAAGCAACCTCTATTAAGATGCACAGCAAAACCTTTATCAATCATCTTAAAGTGTTAAAGTACATCTTATGTTTTTCCTGCAGCAGGCAAGTAAGTGATGAATTAGCGTAGTTCAAACTCTCTGAAGATGATCACTAGCATAGATTCGTTAAAAGGTCTGAAGACGGTACAAAATCTTTACATTACTGTAAGGTACAGACTACAGCTCTGTCAGTAACACTACATTCGTATTGGCTTTGTGTTGTGAGGTATCTAGAGAATTTTGGAGACAACGTATTTGAGCATCACATTGACACTACAAGGCATCTGGCTCAAGCCCAGCTCAGGCTGGGAGAGTGGCAGTTCCTAAGAGGAGCTAAATTGTATTGATTAAGATCTCCTAATCAACAGAACAACTTCTAGTACAAAGTGCTATTGAATTTACTCTAGGCTTACAACTACAAAATACGTACGCTTATTATTCATAATCAATTATACTAGATGTAAAACTTTGAAATTCAATAGCCGTATCATCTTAAAATGAAACTCAAGCAGTTTATCTTTGATTTGGGTTTCTATTATCAAGCTGAGGCCAGATTTTCAGAGATCTTTATGTTGCCAGAGACACCCCATCTCTTTGGTAGCATTTAAATCCATCATCTTACGGTATCTAGAAGTATGTAAAAAAAAAAGAAAAAAATTCAATTTTGTGATGTCCTGTGCAAAAAAAATCTTACCTTGTTGCTCCAAGATTTCTTTGGAGCTACTACAGTTACCAGTTAGACTTAAGAACAGTGGACAGTTACAGATAAAATTTACTGTTCTTAGTGTGATGCCCTACAGCAACCAATCAGCTATGCAAATACCCGCTCGGAAAAGCTGTGGCTCTCATTTGCATGACAGTAGCACTCCAGTCAAGGCCAAGACCTTCTTGACTTGGTGTTACATGTCCAACATGGTGACAGTCCCTTTACTGTGAAGCCCAAGTCAAGCAAGAATCAGGGAAAGCAAAAAGCTGGTAACTATGCTGTTCTTACTGTTGGAGAAGCCATGAGACAAAAATTAAGCTCATCAGCCACAGTCACAGCAGTGACCTGTGGCCAAATGAAGGACTGAACCCTTGTCTCCTGATCTGACAGCTTGCTGCTGTTCGGTTCCCCACAGCTTTTTGTTTGGAAAGATCTTACAATGAGAATGAGCCAGCTTCCTAATCCTGACTTGGAAGAACAAAATAATTGAAGAACCCGCAAATTGAAAATTGAAAATTGAAAAACCATTAAAGCTATCATCTGAGCCAGTGATAACCAATAGATACCAGCAAGGGCATTCCACAGACATACTGGATTTCCAGGCTTAAGTACGTAGGCTATAATTATTGCAAATGTTAGACAAACAGTATTTTGTGACTTGTTTACTGAAATCATCCTCCTTCTGATAAAGCTTCCAAGGGGGTGTGCCGAAGTGCCCCGGACAGGACCAGTTTCCAGACCATCCCAGCTCAGATTTCTTTTTTTCATTTGGGCTGGGGGGGTGGGGTGGGCTGTTGGGTTTGGGGTTTCTTGTGAAGTAGTTCACAAGGCACTATTCCTGGGGTAAGAAGTGCTCTTTGTTGAAATCTTAATCCCAGTTTAATTTTTTTTTCAGACCAGCCAGTCAGACTTGTATACACCGTACAGTAAATTTTTTTCTTAAGCTGTGTTTTGATAGATTTAGCTCCCTGCTGTAAAGACATGCTCGAACAATGGGGGCAGGTAAGCGGCATGGTTGCGCTGATGATTTAGAGTTTGCTGGCCTTTATATGGAACAAGAGGAGAGCTGGTCTGGTGTCAGCAGTCATTACCTTCTGTCTGTGATGTGCTTTCCTGACACAGTGGCGCTTGAGGGACTGCTTTGTAACCACGTTACTATGAAAACAGACTTTTCCAAGGAACGAATTATCTGTCTGGAGGGTAGTAACCATATGCAGACAACCCCAGCTGTAGCTGTGGCTTCACTGGTGTTGTTTACAGGCCTGAATATTTGTATAAATGCCAATTAAGCTGTGGTAGTATTATTTGTTACAGAAAACTTGGCCATATAATGAAAATACCTCCGTTTCTGTTGCCAGACAATTTGAAGAGGATTTTTACTGTAGTAGGTCAGTCTTGCATGATTACAGAATAGCAGTAAGTAGTTTCAGCATTTCTGTGGATCTGATTTTGTGAAGTTGGTGATAGTGCTCGTGTGGGTTAGGGGTGCAGGACCAGGGGCTGTGAAATCACTGATGAAACAGCCAGGCCTGATGGCTTATAAGAGCACTTCTGTCTGATGGAACAATCTTAAAGCCCAAGAATGTGGCAGTGGAAGAAGTACTGGAAGTGTGTTTAGAAGGAGAGAAGGCAACATTTACTCCCTCCTTCAAACACACATTTGAACAAGAACATCTTGTCCAAAGTAAGCTTGACCAGCAGCAATTACAGCACTGATTTTAGAAATGAATGTGAAACACATTGCATGTGCCTATGAATCATCCTGCGTATTAATTTGTATGTTTAGTTACTGAAATAGCTGTCTATACTTTTCTGGCCTCTAAAAATCAGTGTGTAGCCATGCTATTGCGTATTTGTTGCTATACGCATAGGCCAACACTGATGATAATTTGATACAGCCACAGTAAGAAGTAGATGACTTGCCATCTAGGTCAACTGGTTCTTTTTCCTTTGAGACAAGGTAGTAGCTCTTCGTAGCAAATGAAGCCTCTCTAATCTTCAACCATTGTCCATTTACACATGAGTAAATAGGTTAAACTGTTCATAAAATGACGGAATCGTACCAAAGAGTAATACAAAGTGGCAGTAGCAAAATTGAAAAGCAGTCCATTATATTCTGCTCTGGATAGTACCTGCCAACAAGCCGAAGACTGAGTACAGTATTGGGTAACGATCAAGTTAATGGGTATGGGGAATTACGGTTATTCAGAAAGAAGGCTTGCCCTCGTTCCTTCTGCCAAGGGATCCGAGCGCTCTCACGACGGCCCCCAGAGCTCGGCAAGGCAATGGGCTGGTTTTCTGCGAGCGAGGACCCTGCCCCAATGACTAAATGGCCATAAGGAAGTAAAATGTGCCCGATTAAATTGTGTCTCTGCGTAAAAGAGCAGTGCATTTCATTACTTAGTTTTATTTTCCTGCCTATTTCTTTGTGCTCTGGACAGTACAGTATCCTTTCAATCATACAGTACCTTTCCTCCACTGCGACCGACTCCGAGGTTTGCTCCTGCCGGTGTGGGGCTGGGTGCTAGGGAACGCCACAGGTTCCCCTCGCTGGCACCCGCTGCCCCACAGGATTCCCTCCAGCAGCAGGAATGGGCACTCAAAAAGGGCAAGAGAGAGAACAAGTGGTAGGCAGTAGAAATGTGTTTTACAGTATGTTTGCCTGCACAGCAGAATGGTATTCTTCTAGGATATAAATAAGCTTAAAAGAATATCAGTATTACTCTATCAAGCAGGAATGATTAACTGAGCTAGGCAATTTCCCAAGCTCGTCATCGTCCCTTACACTCTAGAAAGCTGCTATGATCCTATAATAATCACTGGACGTTATCTTTCCATTTGGGTAGTTTGTCCAATATAATTCAGCCAGGACTTACAGCTCATCCCTGCTGTAATAGGTCACCATATGCTTCACATCTGGTCCAACAGAAAAAGCCATATTACACATATGATGGCAACTATTTTAGGGGACAGTCTCTAGAGACCCATAAGCGCGACTGGCAGTCTTGACAGCTTAGCAGTTTCATTAATCAGCATTAAAACCTCATTTTACTATTACAGGAATAATTACTACTAGTTCAAATGATGACTAAAATGAGCAATTTCATGAGTTTTGTTATTTAGTGAGCTGATACAGCAAATTTTTTCTGAGATGTAGGCATTTAAAAGAAAGCCAACAGCAAGTCCACCACTTTATCTCATCAAACATCATTGGACCACATTGACCCCATCAGCGATGGTAGAGCAGAAGTGTATTTAATCAGAAAACAAGGGAAGGATGTAGACTTCTTCATATTTATGTTTGTCAGAATTCAGATCTCTGGTTTGTCACAGGAGAAAATGCTGCATGAGGATTGTCTGGAATATCTGAATATCTGCTGTCAGGTGAATATTTCAGTTTACAATTAGGATCTAACTCTGGCTTTTATCTGAGGGGGGGAAAAAAGAACAAAAAAATGAACCCAGTTTGCAGACAATAGTATGCAGAGAAAGTACATCTCCTCTTGCCTCACACACCACATCCTGGAACCCGCTGGTATTTAAAACTTAAAACATTTTGTTTTCTATACATGTGCTATAGAGGATTGAAACTTGATACAAACGCTGTAGTTGAAATACTTGAAATCTTCCTACGAGGATAAAACACAAGAGCCTGAATTTCTGACTGCCATGTGCAATTCCATGCATGTGTCTATTGTTATTCTCCAATGTCCTAAAATGCTTTTCTTAACATACCATCCTCTAAAATCTTAATAAGAGGAGGGTGTGCAAGGTGGACAGGTACATTCTAACTTTCAATAGATCATATTGTGAGAAAGCAGCCTGCAAGAAGTCAGCCTGGTAAACCGAGGAAAAATGTCCTTAAGCAGAACCAGAGAATAATAATTGGGTTCTATTCTCCATTACCCACTGAATCAAAATTCGTCCTGTGGCCCACTCAGCACAGCTGACAGCTTTTACCTTCACCAGCTCCAGGTCCTCAGCCTTTGGGAGGACTCCCTTGTATGCCACTACTGACTGAGCCAGAAAAAGCAAACTTCATCTTAAGTAAAAGGCTTTCTTCTTCCCTGCTGAAAGCAAGGTTACTTTCCATCAAATTTAGTGAATATTTGGGATTTCTGGACCCCAGATTCAGCGTAGCAGCAAGGTGTATGTAGTGCCTTAAAATCTGGGCAGCGTAAGGGCTGATTTCCAGATTCGTTACAATGAGAAATCCTCTGAAAGTGCCCTGCAGTAGTGGCCGTGCCTCTGCTCTGCCTGTGCCCTGTGGGCACCTCTGCAAGAAGTCATTCCTTCAGCACTTGCAGCTGGAATTTCCCCTTTTCCTGCTGATGGGCAGCAAGGTGTTTCATCCTCCCAACCCCAGGGTGACTGAACACGTTTTTGGTGGGCAGCTGTTGGGTACTCGGCATTGCAAGGCATGATGTACCCATTTAAATGAACTATGTTACAGCTGCAAAGCAAGGAAAGACATTTATCCCAGGGACTGCAATTAAATTGGGTTTACTCCATATCCCACCTTTAAACAAGATGGATATTGGGGTAAATAAGGAGGGGTGCTGGCCCAGAGCTGCCCCGGGGGGGTCCCTTTAAAGCCCATCCCTTGTCAGAGCAGGCTGGCTCCCTGCCGGGTTACAAACTGGAGCAGGAGGCATTGGAAATCCCTTGAAAACCGTCATTTTTCGAACTGCCAAGAACTGTGATGCTAATCAAGGAAAACATGGGAAGTGTACTGGATTCTTTACATGAGCAGGTCTCCAGGGCTGAAATTTATTTTAGGCTTGTGCTTATTTTTAGATAGTTTCTTGCTGTTGTTGTCAAACCTATGCTAAAGCAATTATTGCCTGTGAGGGTCACCTGGAGTTCAGCATTGCTGAAAAACTTCCAGCAGGGCTGGGAATGGCCTGAACGCTCTGCTGAGCCACCTGCCCAGGCCCTGGCACGTAAAGAAATAGCACAGCTCCCTTCTGGCCTCCCTGCCTTCCTCCTCTTCTTTTTATTTTTTTAAATGAGAAGCAGGTTTGAACCCTTTTCTTTAATTGCATCAAGCCATGCTGCTGAAAAAGCCCTCCCCGCTCCAAGTGGCCAGCTCTCTCCCCAAATGCAAATTCTGTCCTGTAAGAAGGGGCAGCTCCATCCCCCGTTTGCCTGGTCCCTCAGAGGTTCTGAAGCCATCCTTAGGTTTCAGAGCAACCCACTGAGACAAGATGTGCTTTGACATAGGGTCCAAAATGGATAAACCAAGATACAGACAAGTTAAAGTTACAAAAAGTGAAAGCCAAAATTAGCCACTGAAAGCCAAAATTAGCCACGTAAGGGAACCCCTCCGACGTGCTTTCCCCCTGTGATGGGCTGCTGGCCTCGCAACCGTCCGGCCGAAGCGGTGGCTCTGGAGCTGCGCTGCTGTAGTGCTGTGTGGAAGCGAGCGCCGTCCCAGCGAAGCCCTGCTGCCTCCATGCACCTTCATTTTAATCGTCACGTTTTCTAACTGATGCACAAACTCTTTTCTTGAATAGCATTGTTTTCACATTTAGACGAGTTAAGAGACTAATTCTCTTACTCGGTCCCTTGGCTGGGGAATTGCTGCGTAATGCGAGGCAGCTGCTCCTGCATTTGAAAGCTTTAGAAGGAAGAACTTGGGTAGAGAAAGCAGCTTGCACGAGGGAGAAAGAGCGGGACAGGAGCAGCAGGGACCCTGGGCTGGCTGTTCAAAGGAAAGATGAGGATTTTATGAAGCTGCGTCAGAGCCGTCCTCTCCACTACAGAAGGAGGACTCTACAACCTAGGTAAGCACTGTATTCCTGGTGTGAAAGCCATATTCATTGTTTTTCTCCCTGCTATAAGCAAGCAGAATACATGTGGGGCCAGAGCTGTCCCAAGATGTGCTGTATTTTGACAATGCTCCAGAGAAAAGTAGGATGTATGTAGTTATTGTGGGAAGGGAGGGAAGATTTAAAAAACTAAAAGAAATCAGAAAACTGCCTTCTTTCCTTACTTACCTTGTGCACGTTTTGAAGCAGACTGTCAGCTGCTGTGAATTTGCACAATTTGCTGAGGGCTGAGGAGCTAAACTGCTTCATTTATAACCGCTGCGGGGGGGGGTACTTAACATACATGTGTGTTTTTTTATATGCATGAATATACAGAACACCATCATGTTTTCATTTTTATATGTGTGTATATATGTAGATACCAAAACTGAAAGCGTGTTGATACTTTGTTCGCTGGCAAGCATCCGTAGCTGTTAAGGCAGCTGTTTTTATGGGATATGCGCACACACACACGGACTTTGAGGACTGTTTTCATTACACCCAACCAGGAGGATTTTTAATAATGGGACTCAAGAAGTTACAAGAGAGCTTTATTTTCAGCTTCTTTGTCATTCTTGAAAAATACCTGCTCGCAGATAAACCTGTTTATTAACTCCAAGAGTCGGGATTATAGGCAATCCTCAGGACAAACCTCTTTGACAATACAGAAATGCCACAATTTGCATCACGAATGGATTTTGAAAGGTGATGTGGAACTGCAGGAGAGCAGGTACAGGCCTGATCCTGCACCCCGGGCAGTCCAAGGTTTTGCTGCTAACCTCAAAACTCCCAGCGAGCTCTAGTACTGCTAATGCCAGTCAGGCACAAGTGTTATATTTGGTAACAGAGAATAGAAACAAAATCAGAATTCTGATACCTGCTTTTGGTACAAATATATTTTCTTCTCTGATCATCATTCTCATATTTAATAATGAGAAGTATGTGTTCTAGGTAAGCACAGCAGGATCAAAATGTTTCCTTGATGGAGAGGCTGAGGCCTTCGGGAAAGGGTCAGTCTTTATTGCCTGTGAGGATGCTGTCAGTATAAATAATTATCATGAACTTCAACTTCAAGCAATCAAACTTCATAGTATTGAAGGAGCCCCATTAAATGCTCAGATTGTCCTTAATTTGATCTAGTGCAGTCGATTCCTTAGGGAAAGAGAGACTGCAAAAAATCAATATGGCATTGCAAAGGAAGCTGAGGTGTCTTGGTCGTGTCTACCAGAGGAAGTGGAACCACCTGAAGGAGGGGAGTTTGTCTCGGTCCCACCGAGACACAGGGGCCGTAAAGCTTGGGAGCTGGTCAGAAGCCCTCCAAGTGCTTGGGCCAGGTGGCTAGTTCCAAAGGTGACTCAGCCGAGGTAACTCAGACTTGAAGCAGCATTCCTTCTGCAGCTCCACTGTGATGGTATTAAGCTCCTCTTTTAGGTGCCCTTGTTGCCCAGTTCTTATCCAGCCAGTTTGCACGACAGCACCTGGTCTGCCATGCCGATGCTTTTCCACTGCTCGCTGCGTGCAGCCGGCTGGTTGCTGGGGCAGTCGCTGCCGCCCCGCCTCGGGTTTAACCTCCTCCGTCTGTAGGGATGCAGGTTTCAGTGCACCTTCCTTTCCCTTTCTGTTCCTCGTTCTGCAAGTCAAAACATGCTGCCGGTTTCAGTTTGGTTTTTTTTTTTTTTAAAAATCTCCACTCCTCACTTTCTTCAGAGGAGATGATGAAATACTGGACATTTAAAGGGAAAGATCCTGAATTTGTGGGCAACACTAAGAATACAAATCTAACCCACTAGATCGAGCTTTAATATTCATAACATTTAGACTTTTTCGACTATACTGCTTGGACCTGTATGAACACCCCCTCCCCAAATTAGCCCCTTTTCCTACCCTACATATCTTGCACTGTGAGCTTCTGCTACACTACCTGTTGCAACTATTATTAGAGGGCACTAGAAAGTTGAAATAATTGGCACAGATTTTTTTGTTAGAACTGCTCTTATCTCTCATGACTTAAAAACTACCCTCTGTCACTTTGTAGTTATTCTTTTAACCAAAGCTCGTATTGAAATATTTCTAAACAAAAGAACAGCTTGTGGTAAGCAGATTTTTTTTGCCTCATATTTTGATCGTAGGACTGTGAAGAAAATTTAAAACCTAGAAAAACTAATAAAGCCAAGGCCATTTATAAAGTAAAATGCCTTTTCATTTGAAAGCTCTCTCTGGCTGCCTACTTACATGAGTCGGGATCGCAAGTGCGCGTTGGGGATCCGAGTTTTCCACCAAAAAGAGAGAGATGCTTCTTCTGAATTGTGCCTCAGATAATTGAATTCATTTTGTGTCGGAGATATTGCGAATGACACAGATAAAGAGTTTACAAAAAGATTTAATGATATTTCCCTTTCTCATTGTTGGTTGAATATTGGGAAACTTGATCTAATTTGGAGCAGGAATAACAACTCCTGCTCTTTCAAGTGGGCTTCAGTGGACAAAAGACGCCTTGCTCCTACTCCTCAGAGGTAAAGGCGGTGAGCAGGCTGTCATACCCCTGTAGTCTTTCCCCTACAGCAGGTTCAGAGTGCACACTTAAATCGTCAAAGGGAGGATGCCCAGCTTTCCCTTGCCCGTTCAAAATAAACGAACACAGCTTTTAGCTTGCTCGTACTAAGCAGCCACCTTTTTGTGCAGCAGAAGATGGCTTCTGACTGACACAGCAGGTGCCGCGGGAGCCAAGACAATTCTGCACTGGAACTGATTGTTGTCACTACCAAAGCCTATTATCTAGGGTAATAAACTTTAAGATTAAGGGGATTCTGCATGTTTGTGTTATTCTCTGCAAAGCTTATCTTCTAATAGACCAGCTGCTTTATTACACTTTGCCCACCCCTTCTCGTTGTATAGAGAAGCCACACGTACGAATGGGAATGCACCGAGGCAGACCTTGGCTACCAGCTGGGAGTATCGTATTGCCCTCAGCCTCCGCCTGGGAGTATTACTTTACCAGCAGTCGCAAGCTGGGAACGTCGCATCTGCTACCTTGCTCAGCAAAGCACATCGCGTTATTGTCAGGCTTGTGCCAAGGCCATAACCTGGTTGTGTTCCCGCTCCTCTTCTTCATTACTTGGGTGCTCCACGTGCAACTGCTCTGGTGCTGCTGGCCCACGGTGACCGCGCCTGCTTCATACTAGAGATGCAAGTATTCAGATGAAAAAGTCTCCCCATTCTGTTCTCTGGCATATGCCCTTGGAAAAAAATGTTCAACATCTGTAGCAGAAAGTACTCAAATCAAACTACCAACCATTCATCACTCGGGTAATTTATGGATGTCTTTCCCTCAAGTCTTAAACCTCGCATTCACTGAAGGCCACAACATGGAGATATTACTGCCACATATCTTACACCAAACAGGGAATCAGCTAACCTCAGGGTGGGGGTGGAGGGCATGGACAGATACTTTGTGTCATCGTTCCCCCCACCCCCACACCCTTTTTTTTTTTTCTTCTCTAGGTATATCCTAGATGCATTTTAGGAAATAGGATCTGCCAGCGTAACATCCTGCCTTCCTCACAGTGATGTGGGAACATTACAATAATATTACCATTCAACCTTAGGTCCAAAGTTCTTGGGGTGTTTCAGAGGGACAGGAGCAGACAAGAGGAATGAGTCAACAGGAACTTTACAAAACTCAGCAAGGACAGACACAATGTCCTGCACTTCGGGGGGGACTAACCCCATGGTACAGCATGGGGGACAGGCCATGCTGTAAAAACGAGGTGGGTCATGGGAGGTGGTGAGCTGAAGAGGAGCCAGCAGCGTGCCGTGGCAGCAAAGCTGGCCAACAGCATCGGGGCTGTGTTAGAAAGAGCACAGCCAGTATGTGAAATGATTAGACCCTTGTCCTTGGCACTTATTAGACCACATCGGTAATACTGCATCCAGTTCTGGGGCCTCTGATATAAGGAAGATGAAGAAACTATGAACTACGCAAACAATTTTATCTGGCTTCTGTATTACCATCCGATTCTGCAATAGGAGTGTCCTTAACAGCCCCTCTGACAACGCAACGGGGGGAGTGCAATAGCACGTCAACCCCAAAGTCCTGTCCTTTGTTCAAGGCACTCAGTATCAGGTTTTACGATATGTCATAGCTCCAAAATGAAGGCTAGGGCTGACAGTTTCAATCTTTGGGATGGTGTTACCTTTAATTAGCAGATAAGACTACCCCTAATTTAGAAACTGAGTCGTCTTTGGGATTGACATAGCAAAGCCAGAATACACTACCCTCAGGTTTGGGAACAGCTTCAAATATCACTTATTTCCATCCCTGATTCAGACACACTGCCTTCATGTTGGCTCAAGAAAACAAGCCCAGCAAAGATCAATATACTTTAGGGAGCAGGTGGGAGAAAGAGAAGAAGAGTAATGGTGAGATGATTCTCATATTTCTTTGAGGCATATTAATATTTCCTTGGCCACAAAACATAGATCACGGGTCTCCTAAACTCCAGAATAAGGTAGGTCTTTGTTGCAAGATGAATAATACTTGTATGAGCTGGGAGCCCTGCAGGTATCTTCAACAGGTACCAAACACTTTGGGAAAACAGGAAGAGAGAGTGGCAATTGGGAGCCAAAACAATCTGCGTGGATGGGAGGACCTGAGCTCTTCTCAGAATCACAGAATGTTCAGGGGTTGGAAGGGACCTCTGTGGATTATCTAGTCCAACACCCCTGCCAAAGCAGGGTCACCTACAGCAGGCTGCACAGGACCTTGTCCGGGAGGGTCTTGATTCTCCTTCTCTGGAGATATTCTACAACCTCTCTGGGCAACCTGTTCCAGTTCTCTGGTTCTGGGACATCTGTGACAGTAACACATGCTAACAAATGTAGGCAATGTGTGTGTCACTGTGCAAACTCAGACCTGTAGGTAGAAAGACCAGATGAGAATTAACCAAATATAAACAAAAAAGCCAAAAGAATATCAAACAGAAGATTTTTCCCTTCAGTAATCCATGTTTGGGAAAGATCTAGCCAGTCTGATGAGAACTTCAGATCAGAGTGTACATATGCTGTAGTGAAAATACCACAATTCACGCTCCTGTAAGATGCTTTATCATAAGGCAACAGCACTTAATTTAGCTCTTAATAAAAATTGTCAGAAGATTAAGACCAAGCTGAACATTTCTACTGTCATCCTGGGATTTGGAGGTTATGTTGAAATCATTAATACAACCACTATTTGAACTCTTTTGATCACCGAGTATTAAATTCATCCATAAGTCCATAAATCCAAGGAAGCAGGAAAGCAGGGCTACAGTCTTTTTTTCACTTGCTTTTCTTGTCATTGCCCGTGGTTGTAATGTCTTTCAATCATCTCCTGAACTGCATGAAGAACCAATACTACAGACCCTCCCCATAAAATGCCATCTTAAATTCTCTTAGAAGCTCTGTTTTCTTATTTGAGACTCTCTCAGAGCATGCATTAAAATCCCAGGTGGCTTCGTTCCCTCCGCCAGGATCGCGGGCATGCTTTGGGCCACCTCTGCCCGCAGAGAAGCAGGCTGCACTTTGCCCCCGGCTCTTTGTAGCCAGCAGGTATATTTCAGGTGCATTAGGGCTACAAGGATGATGAGGGGACTGGAGCATCTCTCCTACGAGGAAAGGCTGAGGGAGCTGGGCTTGTTCAGCCTGAAGAAGAGAAGGCTGAGAGGGGACCTTATAAATGCTTATAAATATCTCAAGGGTGGGTG
>Ga0065711_1030857_pt1 | contig 31217 bp, 13 predicted proteins | sample Hoacrofraction12_FD_59098 | JGI IMG/M metagenome (GOLD analysis project Ga0065711, IMG submission 59098) | Hoatzin crop microbial communities from Cojedes, Venezuela - Epithelial fraction 12 v2 (version 2) | ecosystem: Host-associated > Birds > Digestive system > Esophagus > Crop | place... | reverse complement strand
GGAGACAGATGCCTCTGAAAACGCTATGTAAAAGCAACAGAATGTTAATGATCCATAAGGACAAAGAAGTTACATTGGGCCTATAAATCTCAAGAACAACAATACATATTCTAGGGTTCTGCCTGTTACACTGTGGGAGGTAATGACCTGTTTTCATGGAGTTGGCAAAAAAGGCCATGAACACATTAGAGATTCTATTTCTTAAATCAGTCAGATCTCTTAGTCCACAAAGTCTAACCTAGAAAGAGTTCCTGTGTTGAGAAGCAAATGTTGAGGCACCAGAGTAACTTTAGCTTCCCTGCTGCAAATGTCAAGAAGATGCTACTTTATGTCAACAGGTTTTTTGTGTTCCTGCTGTTAGGAGAGGGCTGTAACCTAACAACTTCTTCCATGCTAAACAGCTATTGATTTCTTTTGTCAAATATTTGCCTGTTGAGACCCTTTCCCTTTATTTACCATTCCTTTATTGAAAGGGAAAAGTTGTGATTTGATTTGTAGATCAATAAAGTTACACATCTGGAATTAAGAAACAGCAGCAAATGGAACTGTAGGGGGGAAAAAAAGACAAAAGGAGAAAAGTATACATGTCACTAGAATTCTTATCCCTAAAGAATTAAAACTTTCAGCACTCAGAGAAAAGAAAACAAGCAAATTGTTGGGGAGAAGTGTCTGATAAGCATGTCTGGTTAGTCTACCTGCTTCACGTAGCAAAAAACCTAATTTCATTGAGAACATTACAATACTTTACACAGTTTTCTTAGCATCTACACCAATCTTTATTTATTCAGTGTGCTCTTTCCAGTACTACTGAATATTCACTATGTAGCTTACTAATCTCTGCTAATAAACATCTATCCTTTTCCATCCTACAGAGAAAAAGGAGGGAATCAAAGTACTTACAGAAGCCAAACACTGCTGCTTTCTGAGTAACCCCATATACATGACAGTCTTTCCTCAGTGTCCAAACACAAACTAACTTATCTAACTAATGTATCTAGATGCTTCCAGCTCCAAATGCTCTGGATGCTTCGTCTCATAAACTGTAGGAGCAACTATGCCAAGCTTTAAAGCCTACATCATTTCCATGCCATGCTAATGAAACCTTTTTTCTTGTGCAATTCCTCTACTTCATGAAAGTTGTTTCCACTATGAAGCAGACAGCTGCACAGGGAATTCTTCTGGAAATTGCTGCTCCACAACCTTTTAAAGGCACTCTTCCCCTTCTCCTGCAGTCCCTTTACAATGGCATGCTTACCTTTGGAGTACTAAGCATCAGCAAGCCATTTAACAGGACTTTTCTCTGTTTCTCTTCATATCTATTTGTACTCTAGGATACCATTATAATGGCCTACCAAATGAGGGATACAAAACTTGAGCAGCAGAGATAATGGTTTGTTGATTCTGTGTTGCATGAACATTAAATTTTAAGCTTCTTGCAAGGTTTCTTTAGAAGTCCTGGATCATAAGAGAAACATGGTTGGAAAGGAGAACGAAGCATCCTTCACTTCAACAGCTGAAAATGCTGGAAAAATAGACACTCACATACACATAGTCCTGACCTGATGAAAATCATTAAAAAAACCTTAAATTATTTTACATACACTTACTGTATTGACGGCTTCAACTATTAATACGATAAAATCATTAGTTCTTGCATTAACCCGCCGATGTCCATAGAAGGATTTCTGCTAACTCAGATCTGTTCTCTTCTGATCAAAGGAAAACATATTTCCTCTCCCATTTCTCTCTCTTTTTTCTCCTCAGAATCCCTGTTCCTTCAAAGATCTGGCCTCAGCCAGCTGCTGGTGCTGTATACTCATAGAGAAAATAAGCAGGGAGAGGAAAAAAGAGGGACTGGAGGGAAAGGAAGAGTGAGACATCCCCTTTCCACTTTTTCCCTTCAGCAAAGTAATTTTCCTCTTGCCCTTAATTCCAATTGCAGAAGACTAGGGATGCACCTAATCTACCTTTCTGTTGTTAAAAGTATGAACTTATTACATAAGTGTGGCTGATATGAACAGTGATGAATTACCATTTTGTCAAAAAGGCTTAGGATTTTCAGAACTAACTACTTCTTTCACAAGGAAAGAGGAAAAAAAGACAGAAATCATTCCATCATCAGAGATGGGGTTTTTCTTCCCTTTAAATGAAAGACCCAGGCAAACAAGACATATTCTGTGTCATGGTTTGTCACTCATGACCAGCAGCTGGTGATTAAAAAAACCTTATGGCTTCAAACCTGCTTCCCTGCAAAGAATGACAACAGTCGTCCCAGTGTGCTGCAAACCTTAAACAATCAGATAGAGCCTTGCGATGTCGGTAAATGAACACGCAGTAGCTGAAAAGCAACATTTGTCAAAGAAAAAAAAATTCCAGGTTTGCTTAGGCTTTACACTAATATTCAAATTAAGGTTCCTGTTGCGACGATAATTCGTTATTTTGTTGTTTTTTATGCTACTTCTGACAGACTGATGTTTAAGCCCCAGAGAACTTTCCTTATGTGGGAAAACAAGTAAGAAACAAAAAGCAAGCAACAAAAACACCTCCATGAGTTTCCAGCCATGGGCTAATTTGCTCTTAGAAGAGAAGGCGACTGTCTCTCAAGGCTGAGCAGCACAGCCATCTGCTCAGGTTGCGAGTGACGAGCTAGCTGAGCTCAGCAGCAGGCAGCCATACGGTTATTTAACTCTGCCTTGACCACCAGCAGGAGGTCCAGCACACTACAAAGGTTCAAAGGTAACAGGAGGACCAACACCTGGACGAGGCAGTCAGCTGGAAACATTTCCACTTGAGAAGAGCAGAGAAAGGAGGGTTTAGAAACTAGATCTCTCTGAAGGAGGAAACAGCATTTGAGCAAGCCCCTTCTGCCTTACCCCACCTCCGAGCTACACAGCGTTTTTCCTTTGGCTGGCGTTCACTTCAGAGAGCGAGGGAGCCGTGCTACAGAGGGAGAAGGGAGATCATATCGCAGCCAGGGGCAGATCGAGCGGATGCTTACCAGGGGTCCCCGATTAGAAAAGCTGCTTGAAGACCTGACCCAGATAACCCCTGTAGGATAGGTCAGCGGGCAGGTACACACTAAGGTGATGAATGTCCATGGTACTTGCCTGCTATGCAAATGCTCCCAAAACAGATCTTTCTCATAAGGTCACAGACTGACTTCTTCCATGACTCCCATTAAGTGAGTATCATTTTTTCCATCTCTTACTACCGTATGCCTCCCAAGCCAGGTGTAGGCTATTATCAGTTCTACAGCAAATGATTTGCTGAGCCAAATACACTTATAAGTATTCACGTTAATAAACCAGACAACGAAGAAATACTCCCATGTCACAGAAGCAATGAGAAAACATTACAGAATGTCAGAGAATTAATCCACTTCACCCTCTAAAGGCCAAAAAAGCTGTCTAAAAACGAATTCTAATTTTTCTGTGATAATGCTGATAACAATATTTATAGTTTGCTTTAAATAATAAACCTCTCTGACCACAACAAAACCAAAGAGAGGAGTTGAAAACACTAGTCATAATACTTTAAATAGAATGTTTGTCATCCAAAATTATCCAACTAGATGAAATGGCTAATCAAATCCTCTCCAGACACATTAATGGGTAACTCACCTCATTCACATTAAGCTGGTCTTAAGTATTTTGGTGATCATCAGCATAACACTATGCAATCTGCCTGTTGTGTTTTCTTAATCCACAAAAAAGTGCAGTTGTTCCTTCAGCTGCTCTACTTGGATGTCATATCCCCAATCATTTGAGGTGATATCATCATATTTCATGATATATTAAATCTGGCCTTAGTAGGCTTCATGCTGTATCTGCAATGCTTTGTACATGTGGCTTTACCTGTACGCTGGAGGACCATCATCTCTTCTAGTTAGATGCATAAACTTGGCACAAACCCCTTCTCATGTGCTATAATAAATTCAGTAAAATTTATGTTTAGCCTTGATTCAAATAAAATAGGCACTGCAAAATAATTTAGCTTAACAGAGATGAGTATTAATGAACACTGAACCATAACCCCACTTCCAATGTTTTATTAAGCCTTTACTCTTTCTGCTAAGACACTTAGCGGAAGGGCCACCGCCTGCCAGCTGCACTTGTAGTGGCTTGAAAAGCTATGGTAAGACTACTCCTACCTTCCAGGTCACCTGAAAGTCATTCTGAACTGGAGGAGGATATGTGTAGATCTGACATGTCTGAGAACAGGAAAAGATGCTAGATTAAATGCCAAACTTAATTAAGCGATTCTGTTTCTTAAGGAATTTGCGTTAATTTCTTAGACAAGTTTTTTTGTTTTCCTGATGGTAAGCTAGTAAGAAATAAAGTTAACCAAGATGAGTGGATGTTACAACAAATACTGAAAAAAAAGGCTTCAAATTTTTATCAATATCAGGCATCCACAGAGTCTCCAGTTCAGGCAATGCCCAGGCCTCAAAATCCTGACTTGGTGAATAGAAAGCTTTTTCTCCCATTGGACTGAAGAGGTTCATGGAATATTTGATTAGATCTCCCTTTGGGAGGGATTGGGGTTTTTTTTTTGTGTTAAAATTTTTGCCCGAGTTCTAGCATTTCCACTATCATTGTATCTTACTCACTTTTCCGCTGAACGTTTAGAGAATGCCACCATCAGACTGCACCTCACAAAGGCTGCCAGTCCCACTGCCATCCAACCACTGAGCCATTGAGGTGCATTGGCTTATTACTTTGAAGAGCTAGTAATCACCTAATAGACATAGATCTTTAGAGATTCAGGCTAAGTGAGTCAGTGTGTTAATTATATGCTAAGGGAGTACACACAAGAAATGGAAAGTAGTAGTTTATTGCTTTCCCAAGTTTCTAAGGTAATTAGAGCAGCTTCTGGAGATACATGACACTGTACCAGAACCTATCATCACAATGGGCTTCACTGTAAAATGCATAGAATTAATTTTTTAATGAAAATCCTCTACTGAGTGTCAGCGCCAAATTCACCTGATAAATGTCACTGAGCAACGTCATTACTGGCTCATCAACATAGGGTGTTTAAAGCAGATGGTAGAGCAATGCTTCTTCAGCACTACAGCCTGTTAATATCAGCCACCTCCCATAAAAAAATTAAAATTGGCCCCCTGTCAGTCAAACATGACAGTACTTTGGATTTCTCCCTCATGATATTCTTTAGCCTTGAGGCAGATATGACAGGCGCCTTATTAAATTCCAAAAATAAAATGTAGCACAAGAAGGCAGTGCATTCCAATGAGACAGCAGACTTGTTAAAATGCAACATGCATAAAACTTACTTCATTTCATTTTAGCTATCATCAGTTTCATCTTTTAAAAAACTCAAATAGCAACTTTAGAAATGTGGTGTTTGTTGTATATAAATTAAAACAATCTGTCATGCCTTATATTTCAAAGTCGTTAAAAGTCTTTATAGGCGTTGCACAGATATTCTGGTTATTTTAATGAAAATAAGAGGTGGGATTTCTATTCATTGCTCTATGTTCAGTGCTGATGTTGCATTGCTGTTGATCCCAGTCTGCACGGAATGCATGGAATCTAGCTATCCTGTTATACAAGAGCATCAATGAGTCAGGAAGATTTTTTGTACCAGCATGGGAACTGGTTTATAGATATCATGTTCTCCAACAATATAAAACAGGAAAGCAAATCTAATCTCATTTAAAAATCTTCCAAGTTGAATGGGAAGACTGTTGAGAAAGCACAGTTAAAGCACTTGGGTAAAGACAACATTTAACATTTTACTTTCAAAGTTAACTGCACCCCTAATATACACATATTAGAATATGGGTTAGGATTATCAAGGCATATTAAGGCACACTAAAATTCAGACCTGTAAATCACATAGGTTGCTCTGAAATTCCCTAACATAAGGTGGAATCCTGGGTGCCATAAAATCAACAAGACTCTTCCTTCAAGGTCAACAAAATCAGCTTTTTCCTTATAGTCTTACATATATTTCTTAAATAACACATGAGACTATCAGGATTGCTCCTACCATATAAGGTACACTGCTTGAATGCTCATAATAAACATATGAGCAGTGGGACAGTTCCACCAGAGACACAGCAAGTTTTCAAGTAGCTCAAGTCATGCATTTGTGGAAATGTTTGTAGGATTCAGGCTGAGGCTGCATATACCTGGGCCATCCTCACTTGGGAGATTCTGTTTTCTTCCCAGGGCTTGTTAAAGTTTACTACATTTCTCTGCAAGAAAGCTCATACACGCCTAACTAAAACTCCGGCACCATCTTCTCCTGTATCTCAATATTCCATGTCCTTCAAACTCAAAAAAAGGGATGATATTCATGCCAAAGTCACATCTTGCTTCCTGCTTCAAAACTGGGAACAAACACATGCCTGTAGTTAACATGGTCTCTGTTCTATTTTGTGCCACGCTCGATGTTTAAAGTGAGGTTTAGATGGTCATGAACTTACTGACAAGAGACTCTTTATTCATTCCCAGCCTTTTGTATGTATTGTACAAACAGCTTCTTCATGTCTGTGACACACTATACCCCCCTTTTTCTGCTGCTTTGCCTTCTAGTCATTAACTCCTATGGTTTTAAAAAATACATGCCAAAATCTTCTTTCACTTTTGAAATAAACCAGGCCTGATTTAAAACAAATGCTTTCATTTTGACAACATATTTGCACAAACAAACTGTGTCAATGTTGATGTGGCAATAACAGAGCAAGACAACTGAGTTCTGCTCTTCTCAGGAACTGCCCCCAAAATGTCAGTGATCGCAACTCTTGCCAACATGCTCTAAAAAAGAAACAGCAATGAGTTCATCTTTTTCAACGCAAGTCTTTTATGTCTGCTCTCCATGTAGAGTAGCTGGTTTCAAACACTGACTGTACCATCATCTGAATCCTATTTTAGGAACTGTAACCAAAGTGTTACATGATGCACAGAATGACATTTTCTATTGCCAAAAGCATGCTCTAGAAGCAAAACAGAGCAGGAGAAGGGGGAAAGGGAATCTATTCCCACAAGGCTCAAATGTTGTTATCGCTAACTGCCAAACACATGACATCTTGCTGCCACTTCAAAGCATTTCTTTCGTTCCTCGTATGATGTTACTTTTATTCTTTCCTGAAGCAAATGCCACTTCTTCCAAATTTTACTTAACCTGTGTATGTTTAACACCCTGAGAGGCTGCGCCAACAGCAAACCACACAGCAATACATACTCCATCACTAATACATACACACACACACACATTTCATGTAATCACAGAAAAATTTCCATTGCTAGGCAGACATGACCTGGTGAGACTCTCTTCTCAAAGCAGGGATAACTTCAAAGTAGGAGTCATTTTGCTCATGGTCTTTTTCAGGTGGGTTTTGACTACTCCAGGAATGCAGATTCCACCACCCCTCTGGGCATCAAGGCCCCTGCCACAAATCACCACTGCTACCATGCAGGATTTTTTCCCTTGTCTAGCTGCAATGTTCCCGGTTGCAACCTGTGGACATTGCCTCCAGCCCCTTAACTGCACATCTCAAAGGAGAGCGGGACTGCCTTCTCTGCAGTCTTCCACCAGGCAGTCAAAGACAACAACTAGATTCCCCATTAGTCTTCTCCTCTCTAGGATGAGCAGCAGTGGGTAATAATTGTCCCTCTCAGCTTGCTCACCGCACTCTTGCTCTGCAGCCTGGTACGTGCTTAGGCTTCACTGAAACAGGAGCCCAACGTACGTATACACACACACAATCATAAAGCAAGTGTTGAGAGGACCAAAAAAGAACTTCAGTGAAAAGGCTTATGCTTAAAATATTAAGTAAAACAACTCTACAAATAACTCCACAGTATATGACAGGGCTTTGTAAAATATCTGTGTTTATCATAAGACCTCCTGGTAATAAAGGAAGGTAGCTTAGCGGTACATGAAGGTGTTAGATTAATACAACTGTACTTAAAAACATATAGTTAAAACCTGAGTTCAGATCAGAGCAAACAGGCAATCTTAAGGTACAGTCTCTTCCCAACACTACTTTTGTTTGGCTATTAACATTTTTATTAGGGCCAAGAGAACCCTTCACTAAAAATTACATGTTACTTTTCATTTTTTCCCTATGCAAACAAACATGAATGATACCAGAGTTGTCTGATGAGGCTAAACAGTAAGTTTGAAGGACTTACCCAAATGATCAGGTTGAACGATGATCTGCAATGAATTTGGGGGATCTGATTGATCTAAAACACTCTGTTTCGTTGGTATCTAGTACTGTACGCTGAAAAGTCATCTATAGTTGCTTTGCGACTATAGCAAGTCTCCCAGTACCAAAGCAACAATGACTTGTCATTTGGGAGCCTTAATAAGACAGCTTTCCTCCAGGAAATCATTCGTATTCCTTTGTACTCCACAACCTTTTGAGTTGTCCCTTGAACAACTCCTCTGCAATTCTGTTTTGCCGTCACAACACTTTGTTTTCAGTAACTTTAAAGACTTTTGCTTGTTTCTGAGCATTGAAGCACCTGGTTTTAATTAGCTGTCACACCAGCATTGTCTTTGCATGCTTTTATGCACTCACATCACACAGCACATGAGCCTTTTTTTTTTTAAGAGATAATGATAAGTGGGATGGATTTGTCTAATGGGAAAAAAGGCAGGCAAAAGTCTGACACAAACTGTCACAGAAATCGTTTGATATTCACCCTTTTCTGAGGAAAAGGACAAAAGCTAAAATCATTAGTCTCCTGTATATGTGAGTACAAGCAAAAGAACATTTTAAATGTAAAGATACGTTATTACTGAGGAAGTGAAATACTAATGAGATGCTGTACCTTAAGTGTGAAACTAGCAGTACTAGAAGGTGTTAAACCTCTGACTGGACTCAAAACTACAATTATCATCATCCTGAACAGACAGATATGTGAACTGAGAGATCAAGCTGGGAAGGGTTTCTCATGTCCCTTTTCTCCTCAATTGACTAAAATGTTTTAAAATAACACACAAGCTGCATGTAACATTTGCTGACTTGATCTTTCTAAAATACAAGGAAAATCCTATTCTAGAACCTGATGTCTCACATCTATGTTGATAGAACCATATCTTTCATACCCATGTTCATGCACACAAGGTAGAGAAGGAGACAGAAATCCCCATTTCATAAAGAGATGTGTAGAGAAGGGGATTTATCCCAAATTCATGTCAAGTTAGAACTGAAATTAGACCTCTTGAAAATACTCCAGTATCTTAACCTCAAGATCCCTATTCTTCTCTAAATAGATTCTCCAGCTATTAAACTATCCAGCAACTAACTGGATTACCACATCAGCAATCAATCACATTTATAGGGTATTAAATTTACTTGGAAACTTGATGGCCGACTTCAATCTAGAGGGCCAAGATCAAATTAAAATTCCTACTACCTTGTGTGGAGCACTGTATTTTGTTTTTTGTAGGAAGAAACTGGCAAATTGCATTTGATTTCTTGTTTTGACATGTTATTTGGCGTATTAATAAACTAGGAACATTATGCTGCTGAAAGTCATGACCTCATTTTCCCCAGATTTATCTTGAAGCTCTTTTTGAGAAGGACATGGGAGATTCTTGTTCACTTACTAAATTTGATATTTGGTTTTTTCCTTCCTTGAGCAGCATTCACTACAATAATTCACCAGATCAAAACCACTATGTGTAACACAACCTTTCCCCAAAACACAACAATTACCATCCCTATTTCTTAATCCAATTTGTAATCTGAAATGCCACCATGGGTTAATATTGCAGTTCAGTTTCATAACTGACAAGAGTTACATGTAATCAGCTACAAGTTTGTTTAAGAAAAGGAGGCCGATATTTGATTTGCACATCAAAAGCGAATACGAGTAAGTAATGAGAAATGAAGCAGAAGGCATAATGGGGAGCCACCACCGTATGGAAAACCAGGCATTTGAATTGAACAACCTGATGTTTGACAGCTTCTTGGTCTTACGGCTGGTAAGACTGAGTCCTGTGCTCACGGTTTCCAGAGATAAAGGCAAAAGCTGCCCTGACCTCCAGAGAAACTACTGTACTAAATTTAGGGCGCCACTGGGAGCATCCCTTCCAACCTTCCACTGTCATCTGCCCAGATTTCTGGGTCCCTGAGAAAAGGTTGCGCCCTTATAGAAGACTCTTCAGCCAAATAATCTTGCACCTTGGACATGTTTCCACTGAATGTATCACTCCGTGTCTACCGACCAATGCTAATCACCAGCTAACAAAGACATTATAATTATAGAAGACTATATGAAAACAGCAGCTGTACTAAACTTCATACAAAAACAATCTTTCAAGAGCAGAATTTAGATACCTAAGCAGCTTGTATTAGCAATGCTGAGTTTTAGCACACCATAAAATACTTTCATTCTCACTGGAGGACAAAATGAAGATTTCACCCTTCAGTAACTAACTTTTCCTTGTTGTTGTTAAAGATGTATCATGCAAAACAGGTAAAAATTTCAACCATGGAGAAAATATGCAATGTCTAAGAATTTTACATCTTCAAACAGGCCATTACACCTTGCCTGAGACAGAAACGGTAGGACAACATCAGTAGATGGATGATGCAGGAGTGAATACCCACAGAGCCTCTTCCCTGAAATGGTCAAAATACTGCAGGGATACAAACTGAAGTACCTGTGAGACTATTACAAGTTGTAGCCTATGCTTCCACTTTTTAGATTTTCCACACGAGCACAGAAATCAGCAGGGCCCTTGGCTGCACTCTGGTCAATCCCCAGAGGGCACAAGCAGTTCTCAGTCCTTGTGGCACCTCTATCATCAGGCAAAGTCTTCCGTTGTACTGAAAATATAAGGGGAAGAAAAACTCTTTGCACCTTTCAGCTACTGCTTCCAGCCCTGGATAAGGACACGCTATAGCCCTTCCTCTTCTGTTTCCAGTAAAGAATAAGAAAAAATCCTTATCCTTCCACTATTAAATATTGACATAATTTTACATGAAAAGTGCCTTGGTGAGCTAGTAAAACAAATACATAAAATCCCATTTCTAACAATGTAGATGTATATAATAAATGAATTTTAGAATAAAAACAAACAAACAACCCAACAGTTTTAAAATATTCCCACCCTCTCAACATTAGCACTTCTCACACAGTAACTCAGGGACACCTGAACTAATCTGAAACCAGAGAAGTGCATGGTGTCCACCTGTAATCACACAACATTATCTCCTTGTTTCCCAGGAGTGCCTCAAGTCATACAAAATGCTTGTTAAAACGTCATTATGAGCTTTGAGAAAATACTAGCAGTATATCAGTATGTACTCCTTTAGTGATACAGAAAAGAATGTTTTCTTATTTGTTCTACAAAATACAGAAGTTGATGCCTCCCCAATCTTAGTTTCACAAATTATGTTGAATCAATCAATAACATAATTCTTATGGATAAAAACCTCTAAGAAGTGTTTTCCTTTGTTGCTGTTTTGTTCTTTAAGTCTAAAACAAATGTGCACATACTGAATGAATGGATACAATGGCATTTTTCATCTACCAAACCAAAAAAAAAAAATCTGTATTTTATTTAGTAATTCACAACAAGGTCTCATAAAATGTTAGCATCTGTCTCCAAAGACATGTAGCATACTGTTAAAATCTCTGAACAAGACTTTAATAAGATGAAACTGCTAAAAACTGGGATCACTGTGTTGCTTATACCAATGCTGATGATATACACATTTTTAACTGGCAAGATAAACTCTGTATCTATACATTGTTCATTTCAAAGCTCTATGGCAAAAAGAAGAAAATGCTTGGTAAATATGTAGTTCAGCTGACTCACCTACTATATGCCTTTTAGTCATGTACACATTATGTGGTCCTGCAGTAACTGTTAGAACAAGAAAGATCTCACTGCCAGTAAACTAATATAAGGGGTCCTTCCCTACATTACTACTTAGGATATCAGACTGCTTTCTAGCAGGGTCCTAATTTCACTTTATTTTATCATGAGCAACCCCAGGGGTTCCCGAGATGGTAACACTAACAGAGCCCCTGAGGGCAGAAAGGGAATGAGAGGGTCAGGTTTGTTTTCAGTTGGCTACATTAGTTGTTGCTTCCCAACGAAGTCTGACATGGTAGCCAAATGAAGGATGAATGCTTTTCAAAGTAAGTACGGACAAAGCAATATTAAATATTTAATTTCCAGAGGCAAAGGGTGAAGTCCCAGAGCTCTAGTGAAGCTAATGGACCTTAAGCTAGATAAGCTGATTTTAAGCAGTAAATCTACAGAAAACTCAAAAGTTTTATTAGGTGGGGGGAAAAAATATACTTTACTATTAAAGTCTACCCATGTAAAGATATTTGAGATTATATGAAATTAACAAATACAAAGATCAGTCCTAATTCTCCACTGACACAGTCCTTCTTCAGTCTCTCAGATCAGGGTGGACTAACAGCACTAAGCTCACAGGAGTAATTTCAGCACACTCTGGAGTAATACGCTATCACCATTCATTTCAAATCGGAGTAAAGTTTTTACATATACTTCACAATTTTAAGAAAACCACACACAGCCAGTTAATTTTATTCAAAAATCTCCACAAGAATAGTGAAAGAAGAACTTCTCTCTATCAGTGAATTTCCCTGAGGATTCGTGGTGGTTCCCCTGTTATTCTCCTGTTAAATGCGCACACAAACACACAAAAGATCGGGTTTTTTTCTCCTTTTTGTTATCAAATAAATGGCCATAACAATTAATGTTTTGGGGCATTGCTGGTGTCGCGACAACACCATCATCCGTCAGGGGTTTGATTCAACAGAAACTTGTGATGCGCTTTGCACAATGCCTAACACCCACCATCAGCTTTGGAATTTCAACTCAGGTTTGAACAGTTTTGTCAGGTCACGTCTCTGAATGAAACTGAAGATTCAGAGTATCTGTATGGGTGACCTGACTGCGTATGGGAGGTAAGTTCTGTGATACAAGCAGGCCAGCAGAAACTCTTCCATAAGAAGTATGGTAGAAATTCTGAGAAGAATAAAAGAAAATTTTGTTTAGATGCACTTTCCACGAACAAAATTGTAAAAGTAAACCGAATACTATCAGCCCCTGCTACATTTTGGCCTCACCCTTACCCCTGTTTCCCATTTTTCCCTAAAAACTATCTGGATGAAAACTTTTGATTCAGGGATGCCACTGCAGAGCTTAAGGATAAGAGCAGGCTACAGACTCTTCTTGCCTCTGCTGCCTGCATGGGACTGACTGCCTGGCCAGGCTTGCCCAGTGGAGACAGCACAGCTAAGAACATGCCTCGCTGTCTCGAGATTAATTATGTGTGATATTCAGAAAGTGACGGCAGAGGCTACTTTTATCTAGCTGAGGATTGCTAAGGTAAGCATTGTTTCTCATATTTTGATATTTCTACTTTATCCAATAATTATTTTTCTGTTATGACAGGAGCTAACTTATCATTTTACATATGGCCAGAAAGGTGTTAGACCTTTGCTAATTATAGATAAAGCTATATTAATGGCTTCTGAGCAACAACATCATCTGTGATGCTGAACAGCCATGAAGCCTTCCCTCCCACAGCAGGTGGATTAATAGAATCTTTCAATAAACAAGTTTCTATGCATTAAAACACTGAAACTTGTTTAGAGAAAATGAGAACGTTCACGTTTTTCGTTCTGAGAGCTGATATTATTTGCCTATTTTATGCCTGTGAAGCTTGCTTGTTTGTCCCAGTCATATTAGGCAGTCTACCAAAATCTATGACCACTTTACAAAACTTTCTTCTATCGTATAGTATTACAGCTAGAACAGCACTTCTATGTACTCTTACAACAACAAAGACCATGTTACAGCTGGCCCATAATATCAACGACTGATCCATCATTTGCATGAGAAGAAACACTGAAACATAAATAGTAAGATGACTGCAGACCCTTTGGTACATACACAAAGAAGACACGCAGCTGCTGAGAGGGAGGAAGTCTGTTTGCATTTCTGGATAAGCCTTAACAAGAGGACTTCTTCAAGCCTTTTCCACCTCTTTCTCTCTTTTCTTTGCAGGCTCTGCCCTATGAACACACTCCTTACTGTCAGAGTCCAGACAGTTATTTCTCCAAAGCCCACTAATTCTCCTTAGCATGCCCAAGGGTGGAATGCTGGGAGATGATGAGATGAGACCCTCACCTTCTCCAGGAATCTGACGCGTCGCTGACCTGTGTGCTCACCCTGCTCGCCCACCCACTGGAATTGAGGGGAAGGGCTGCATGATGGGAACCACTGTAATTGACAGACATTTGTTTTAAATTGTCCTTGGACAGCAGCTGCATGATAGAGTGGAAATTGATTGCACTGCTAATAGGATGATTCAGTTTCTGAATGTAACTGGTTTGCCAGATAACCTGCAAAACGCAACGCAACTAGCACGCTCTTGTACTGATGTCCACTCCACCAGATACAGCAGCTGTCATTAAGGTCTTCAGCCAAATAAAAAGGAGCGCGGCAATAAAGGAAAAAAATTTTCACCATTTAATCCTTGTGCTGCAGGCTGCTCCCACCAAATACTGTTCAGAGTTCTCTGTGTGCAACACGGGTCGTGGCACTGGCTAGCAACTGACTAAAAACCATGAACTATGTTATATTCTGGAAATTGCTCTGGAATTTCCTAGACGTTTACCTTGCCAAAAGATTTAAAATGTTCTCCATACTGGGTTTCGGGAATCATTATTTCAGGATGTTTACCTACTGTCTGCAACAGTCTCCCAAGATTTTCTTGACCGCAACAGTAGCTCAGGCAACAGGACTTGCATGTTTGGTGTCATCTGAGTGGCGAGCGGCCATGTCTTCTTCCATATGCCTGGATCTACACACCCAAGAAGGGGAGCTCTGAGTGGTCAGGCTCCCTTTTGCTTACTGGGTAGATGCATGTATAGGAGCGGGAGAGAGGGAGAGATACAGCTTTTCCCCAAATTGGACCTATCTTATGGGTCACCAGCTGATTGGCAGAGGAGCCAGGTCAGCTCTTCTGACACAAAGAAACCATCAAGGCAAAAATTATTTCCCCAAAGTCTAATTATTTCCCAAAATCCTAATCCCGACTGCCATTGCTAGATCTGGCTTTATCATCTGTAGAGCAGTGCCATCATCTAAACAGCCCTTTTGACACCTCTGACTTTCAGTCACTAGGCCTAAAGAAGCTTCACTGGCTCCCATGCAATCACATCAGTGTATGATTTTTTTTTCTTATTTAGAACAATACAAAACAAGTTTTCTCTTCCAAGGACTGCGAACGAACACAGGTCTCAGAAGTACTAAATAGTCTTCATTATTAAATTCTTCTCTACTTGTTATCTTTGAGCTCAAATATAATAACAAATTTACAGAAAGAATCTATGTTTTATGGTACTGCAGCAATCACGGTTCCTCTCTCCCTCTTTCTAAACATTTTCCATGATAGTTTCAAAGTACATGCTCTTAATGATATTTTCTATTCTGAATTATTTTAATTCAACTTTATTTTTTTTGAAGTACTCATGCACAGTGTAATGAAGTATAGGTTTTTCAGCACCTTTGTGTAACTGGGACTCCACAGTTCTATGGCATTCAAAGCCCCTGTAGCAATATGAAACACCAAATATTCATCAGTAACAAAACACACGCAAGCTGCAATGCAACCGAGCACAAGCTGCATAATTAGACATGAATGAGATGTTCATAAAATAGATACTGATGCGCTCTCTCCTTCCCACCAGTGCTCTATCCTCACATCTCTCCAGATGCGTACATTTTTCCACTACAGCAGCAAATTTCATCCAGATTGCAGCCGATTTAGCTGCAATGCAAGCAGCTTCTCTGCTGAATATGACAGTTTGCTAGGCATGAAATGTATTTCAACATTTACATACATAATTTCAACATATGTACAGTAATACAGAAAAAATCCAGTTGTTCCATGCCAAAAACTGCAGGGACTGACAGGTCACTTCAGGATTTAAACTAGAAAGTGAGTTTCTCATTGCACCAAAATTCCTGCTGCTTTTCATTTTGTTCACTGGACACGAGTAGTTTGGATAGCCACAGTCCTGCTCAAGCATTGACCTAAAACAGGGCATAGAAATATGTAAGCCTGCTCTGTGATGAACTTTATGCCTTTTTTTTTTCCCCTGATTAGTTCTTCCTCTTCTGCCTATGACTGTATTTTCCTACCCCAGAAACCCATTATCTCGAATTTATATCAGGTAGGGAAAAGAAAGTAGTATTCAAGTATTTAAAAAGTCTGTTAGAATTGGCCTCAAGGAGTCTCACAGAAACATAAACTAATATAAAATTCACACACCCCAATCTGCACCTTTTAGCTTTGTACAGTCCCATGCATCCAATTCTATCTCTAACATCCTTTTAATATCATTTCCCCTCTCTGCCTTTGGCAAGCCCTATAGCATTCACCTTTGTCCTCAGAGAAATCTAGGTTAACATTACATTTGTGTAGCAGGTTCTACATTTTTTATTTTATTGGAAAAGCAGTCTAGCATGAAAGAGTGAAGGCACAACCTTAGAATTACCTGAACCAGTGGAGAGAGATACTTCCAATCACCAGGGGAGAATCACTTAATACAGTTCAGCCCTCTTATGAGACAATCTATTTGCCAGACAAAGCAATTATTTCATTTAGATAGCCTCCGCATCGTTCTATGAACCTAGAGGCTGAAGTGAGGTAAAACATTTAAACATTTTTTTGAGTATCGGGTAGTAACTAACCTACCCAAATCTGTCATAAATTTATTTTTTTCTTATAGGGAAAAAGCAATGTATAAATGTACAACACACTATATTTAGATTATTTTTTAAAAGCATCCTGTAAATTTATAAAAAGATTAAATCACATCAGGCTCACCACAAAATGACAGAAAATCAGCCTGAAACCTTAACATACTTTTCCATAGTATGAAGCCTTTTGTAGACTCTTATATTCCCCTTTAGACACATTTCTCCCAATCCTAAGAAAATACAGCAAAACCTATTTACCTCTAGATGCACAGACAGTGTTAATCCATATTTCAAAGTGAAGGTCAGCCATAGTGGTACTTATATAATTGTATTTTTCTTGAAAAGCACATCTAAACCATGTATGTTTCTCTAGCGAATTTATGCTTTGACTGATCATTTCAGAGAACTGAAAGGCTAAATTTCTTCAGGGATGAGAAATAAATCGGTCTTCACGCTAGCTCAGGCCGATGTCCCTCATGAGTGTAACAAAAATGCTTAGGTAGTTCTCATAGGTTTCTGCAAACATCCTACATGTCAACCCAAGTTACACACAACCTTTCAGAACAACAAATTTAGGCAAACTCAAGGATGAAAGAATTGTTAATGCACTTCTGGAAACTCTGGTATCAATACTAGATGCCATAAAACCTCCTGTAAGATGCTCACTACCCGCTTTCCAATTCACAAAAGATTTTCATCTATCGCGTGAGCATCTTTGCCAAACTTTTTATAAACATACAAGCTCAATGCTTGCACTGGGAGGTACCACAGATCAGTGCTGACAGAAAAAGCAGCACTGTTTTAAATCGATCCGCTTCAGCTACAAAGAGCTGCTTGCTATGAATGTATACGCTTAAGTGCTTTTGTGTCTGTGTGTAGGTGTTCAATCAAAGAGCTAAGTTAATACAGAAAGGAAGCAAATACAGTTTATAAAGATGACAAAAGGACTAAACATCAGCCCAGGTATTTATACTCTATGAGAGAAAACAGAATATAACTTCTCTAAAACTCCCAGACACTGCAGATGACATTGCTTGGTCTGTTTCCTGTAGAACTCCTTTGAACACTTTGGCATATTGGAAACACAGAAACAAGTACAAATGTAAGCAAAACTGAAATGAAAGCTGTAGTTTCAGCTCCTTCTGAATTTTTTTCCATAAAATTAATTAGCTGAATTTGAAGTAAGCAAATTCCACTAAAGACAGTATCAGTCCCAGCAGAGGAATGCCCTAGAGGAACAGAGCTCCGCTGCCTCCCTTGCCAGTCTCAGTGCCCGCACGAGGGTACCAGGATGGGAGCCTGCTGCGCGTGAATTCAGCACTCAGACGCACCCAGGTCACCCAGTGCCATGGCAGTTCTTGGCAGGCTGTCCCTGGCAAGAACCGAGACCTTCCGCAATACCTGGGGGACAGGAAGAAAGCGGCTCCCAGATGACAGGGTCTCTGTGCCAAGCTGTGAGCACAGGCGCAGCCTTCATTTCCAGCTCGTCAAGAACAGCCAGCCTGTCTGATTGCACCCTGCCCCTCCTCCTTCACAGGGAGAGAGGAGGAAGAGGTGCCAGGGAGGGGTGGGAGAGGAACTTAAGATGCGCGCCAGTACGATCTCAGCATACAGCTGGGCAGCAGGAAGATTTTGAACGTGAGGATAAGGACTGTGGGTCTGCTGCCACAAGGGCTAGCAGATGTTTTGTAGGACCAGCCAATGCACTCGGACTGAAACAGTTTAAGTAGATTTTTCAAAAATTTAGCAAAGAGTATGATATGGGGTTTTTATACGTGTGAGTGTATACATGCACCAATATAAGTACATACAGACACTAATTTTCAGTTCAAAATGAACTTGACTTTCACAGTCCATTGGTACTTCTTTCTCCTTGCAATTATGGGCTTATAAATACCAGAGTTGACTAATCTTACCTTTAGTATGGTGAACATCTTGCTATAGTAATGAAATGAGCACAACATAAAGACTTATCTGGATATTACAATTCTAGCAGTATACACTTAACCTGCAATGAGGGACTGAATTTAAATGTTTATAGCTTTCCAAACACTATTATGTGCTTGCAAATGTTAATTCAGTTTCAATGAAAGAGTCAATTTTTTTTAACAGTATAGAATGCATTTTAATACACTATTACACACAATAGGCTGACAGTGAATGGACTCATAATTGATTTAGAAGCATGCTTTACCATCCTGCTACCTCTATCTCTTTACTAAATCATTTTTTAATCGGGCTAGTCTAAGCTGACCCATACAGGGCTTTATTTAATTTATTATGGAATTTATATATAAGGTTGACTGGTAATGCATGGCTACAGCAGCATTAAACAAATTGTATAGTGAATAACAAAGAGGAGAAAGAGAACAAGAATTCAAATAGCCTAAGCATACTGCTGAGGTTAAGACAGGTTCCAAATGAGCAATGTTATTCAAATGCTTCAGAATGCGAAAGAGGAAAAGGGCTCTGACACCATTACGGTTTGTACAAAAAAAATGACTGGGTTTGAATCAATTATTATAGGAATGATAAGGGAGAGAAAAATCTCTCCAAATGCATTAGTTGGCTCTTAGTCCTCCTAATGTAAAGGAGGATAAAAATAACAAAACAAGAAAGATAGGCTGAATAATCACTCCAAAGTTCCAAAGTTTTTCTGTGTGCTTAAGAAACTTACTGAAAATATTAACAAGTACAAGGGACTGAATCAATTCCACAACCAGAGTTTTCCTGTTACCTAGTCAGTGTAGGATAAAGCCTAAAAAAGATTCAGATAGGGACTATCAATCTATAGTGAGCATTTCATAAATTATTTGCAGAATATTTTAACTGAAGATGTCTAAATATGTGTACATATTTATAGGACACATGCACAGACGCATACATATAGAGGCATATACTATTTTTCCCAGTTTAAAAAAAAATGAAAAAGATCTGCAATCATTTCCATGGAGGAGATGGAGAGCATTTGCTTGGGCACCATTCATTCATCGCTACTGAATGGGGGGAGCTGCCACTGCTATCGTTGCCCCTTCCACAAGGACAGGGGAAAGTGCGCACGTGGAAGCTCACTGATCACATGGCGAGGTTCAGCAAGAAAAAAACAGGCTGATGCATCTGCCATGGCTAAACACAGTTCTCGTCCTGCGATTTCTGTACATGCACACTAAATTTGCAAACTCTTGACATAAAAGCAACCCCTACAATTTTTATTCTTTTTTTTTTTCCAGGTATGTAAAAACACTGCATTGAAGACCTTATGAAAAGAAATACAGAATACAGCCAAAAAAAAAGTACCTTTTGACTATGAAGAGCACCTGCTCTGCAAGCTTGATAGCTCAAAAGATCTGTAATAGGATGGGAGCCTTTCCCCAGTGACCACTGGCTTGAAACCACCTCCAGGTCATTATCGAGTTGCTATCATTCACAACTGGTTTGGTAGTCAACTCGAAATGAGCTGGTACTCTCAAGCCCAAGGTCCACATCATAAATTGGCAACCTTGATAGATTCTTGGCAGGGAGGTCAAGGACTGAATGGGCACAGAGACTCATCTTTAAAGGTGATCTCTCCAGGTCAGGGTTCAGACATATTTGTAAGAGAAGCATGCCCTACCACTGTCACCTGCTGTACCACTTCTGTAGAAAAATACAGTTCATCTTCAAGTGCTGTCACAATCCAGCACCTTTCACAAGGATTAAGTGTCTATTAAAAAAATGCATTTATCAGCAGGAAGACGAGCCTGTACCTTTTAAATCACACCTGTCATTATAGCAATACTTCCCATTGTAAAGTTAAGAACAAACAAAAAACAACAGAATGAATATAGTGAGTCCTGTTTCAGCCTTAGAAAACCAACTTGCAAAGCTTATACACAATTCGAATTTTACAGATTCTGCAAGGGGTCTGCCTCCCGTAATTATGGCAGAGAAATCCATAAACATATCAAGACTAGGCAAGGCCAATTCCGCTAACTCAAAATATTCACAGAGATGGCAAATGAGTGATTTCAGAGGACCCTTTAGAAACCACTTTCCACTTTAGCTTGTCCACAAGAAAAAAAAAGGATGAAATCAAAAGACATTATTCATTTTATTTGACACAGGCTGTAATTTCCACTGAAAGGGGTATGTTAACATGGCAGGTAAACTGCCACAGCTTGACTGTAAACCCAGAGCCTTCTTTGCATGAAATACAAATTGCGTGCAATCCCATCCCAAAAGGCTTCTGTTCCATGGGAGTTCAGCAGCAATGCAGTCACTAAAACGCTTTAGCTGGCTGACCGAGAATTATCTCCGAGCACTGCACCGCTGGCAGTGCTAGCCACTCGCCACATGCTTGCAGACACTCTTGGCTGAGGAGAAAGTACGTGAGCGGAGTACTGCTCTGACTATCGCTGTCAAAATATTCTCCAGGGGCCTCTGAAGGCACAGTGATGCTAAGCCTGCTTCCTCCAACACCAGAAGCCAAACTACACCTACAGAAACTTCAGGCTCCTACTGCCCTCCAAGCTGAAGGAGTGGGTCCAGGTACTTCCTTCATGGTGTGTTTTGCCCTAGTTACATCATTACATTCTCTTATCCCTAAGGCCAAGACTGTGTTGTAAAACATTAATATCATATCCTGTTTAGGGCCAAATTAATAAGACGTACGAATAAATGAAGCTATCTATTACAAATGTTACGTCCTCTATATTCTTCACACTTCCAAAGATTTAAATATATAAAAAATACAACGTGGCCAATGTAATTTCAAGTAGAAGTAGACTTCTCCAGTCCTCTCCAATATGCACAAGAGAACGTCAGTGATATACTACACTTGATGCTATTTTGACAGGGTAGATTGTCTAAACAACAGTTTGTGCATATTTAAACAGAATAATAGAATTGTCTGGGATCTGCAGCTTTAGGTTCCCAAAACACCAGATGTCTGCAGTGCAATGGACTGTCATAGTCAGAAAAACAAAATAAATTGGGACTCAACTGACTTATCAATGAGATCAGTGCCAGTTCTACAACAGATGAAGTTTTCATCATAGTATGCTTGAGTACTGCAACACCCACATAGATAAAGAATGAAAAGGAAAAAAAATTTAAACAAGAAGAAAATCAGTGACAATAGCAAAATAATTTCGATGAACTATATTACAGAAATAGAGGAATGGTCCATATCAGCTTTTTCTTTAATAAAATTTCTCCAAACCACACAAACCCCGAGCCACGTATGATTGGTGTGCAGAAAGAGCAAAGCCTGAGACCAAGGATCTCAGCAAAACCGACAAAATACAGACACCAACTCTGTAATCCAAATAACATGAATCCCTCCACACCTAATCCAAAATCCCATGTAACTCCCTCATCCCCTTCATCACCAAGAAATTTAGAAGAGAGAATCAGATCCAGGTAGGCTCCAATAGCTTTCCCCAGAGCACAGAGAAATTCAATGGATGTTTCTACAGAATCCGCAGGAACAGCTTACTATTACTGTGGCAACAGCTTGGAGGCATCCATCAAGGATCAAGATCCCTCATGCAAGAGACTACACACATGAATAAAACATAAAGCTCACTCTGGCTCCATTGTCTTTACATTTACTAAGCTATGACATCGTGAAGATATACGAATATCTTTGAAGACTGTAACCCCTTAACAGTATCCCTGGTAGCAAAATGACAATAGAAGGTGTGTTATTTAGAGGCCACAGATAGCAAATGTCCAGCAGGCCAGAGTCAGGAAACCTTTGACAAACACACCTTTCATTTTAATGGTTCAGCATTTTATAACAGGGCAGCAGTAGATATCAAAGCAGATAAAAAACACGTGAAGTGAGTGAAACTCCTCAAAGCATAACTTAAAAGTATTTGCCATTGCTCCATTTCTGGCAAGCCAGAAGCATAGGTAGGCTGTTGCTCTGAATATGACTCGAGACACTTATTAATCGAAATATGTTAAGAACTTCCTCATCACTCAAGTTGCAGAGTTATTTATACTTCAACCAGATTATGCCCCTTAGCCATTTAAAATAAAAATGCTGCTGTTTAAACAAGTATTCTCGTTATAGATGTAATAAAACTCTGGAGCATTATTGAAAGTTATGCAATAATTTGCTTCTTAGGAAAGATGAATGGCTAAGTTGGGTGCCCAGGACTTAAAATTCATTAATGTCTTAATAGTGAAGCAGATATTAATCTCTCTTCATTAGCTCACCAAAATTAGCCAAGGCAAGTCAGAAAATGTTCTGAGATATTATTTGATTTAAAATGAATATGCCTGAAGTATTACTATTCCAAAAAGCTATTATAAACAACAGGGAAAGGGGAAAATCATTTGAAAAATTACTTTGACATTGTCCTTTAATCATGCATTGTATTCAGGAAAATTATCCTAATGCATCTCTTACATGAATAAATGGTTGCAGTATATAAATAGCATACACTCCAGAATACCATGCAGAATATCTGATGATACGATGCATCAAACAAGAACTAAATTATATTTAAAAGAACATGATGATGGAGTGAGGTGTTTTTAAAACACAATATACTTAAAGAAAAACAAAAACCCCATAAGGTTATGGTATTCTCTACAATGTTTAAATACTATGCCATTTAAGGAATGATAATGTTAAAAATATCTCTAAACTATCAATTTATTACTGTTTACTAATGAAAATGTTTTTTGTACTGATTCAGCTTTCACTGTGATATCTGAAGGGAACAGAAATGAAAATTTTAGTCACCTACAAGATTTATAAACATCTGAAAAAAAACAGTGCAGAATTTTGAAGTCTGAAGATGATGTACCCCATCATCAAATACCCTAAGCACAAACGATTGAACAAATTCTATTTCTGCATGTAATAAAAGAATATAGAATAAAAGAATTCTTCTATGTTAACCAAAATTTTGAATTTTATGGCCACTAAATAATCCTCATTCCTTCCTTCTATTAGACTGTATGAGATTGAACAACAGTTTATGTCCTCTAGTGTCTGGACTGCAAAGAGACTTTCATGATGTGAATTTCAGGCAGTAAAGAGTCAGCTTCCATTGGCATCTTGGAGCTGAAGAAATTCTAACTTCTGTTCTTCATGTGAAAGGTGATAATAATCATTAGAACTCAATGGTATGCACACCAGATATTGCTTACACAATCATTTGCAGTTAGGAATTGGTTGCACGACATTAACCAGAATGACAAAATAGCATAATTTATTTCTTTCCTTGACTTGCTACTGCATGGCTTCTCAGTTCTCTAGTTCTCATTCAAAACTAAGTATTTGATTATTTATCTACTAGATCAGGCACTAACCACAAACCTTCAAGTCTGAAGAAGAAGACTCAAGTGACTGTCCCAAACCGAAAGAAGAGATCTGCCACCTCAAAGTATTACATCTTGTTGACTTCTTTGTCAAAGTTTAGAAGTGTCAGATTTGGAAAAATTGATTTGCCTTTTCACCCACCTTTACAAGTATAGCTGATATTTATTTTCAATGCTGTTACAAACTTCTATACAGTGCTAAAACTATGTGCTGCCAAAAATGGCAGGTGTTTATTTTTAAATATAACAATAATTCCAGATGACTGAAAATAGTGACATAGAGCAGGGCACAAAGTAGTGAGGCCCGCACCATTCACAAGCAAACCTAAGATTGATTGCCCGTTTAAACCTGAATTATAAGCAGCTTCAACCATTAATATTAATTAGGTCAAGACTAACAGGCTCTCATGAGTGGACTGTTTAGCAGGTCAGAGGCAATGAAAAGGTGGTAAACAATTTACCATATATTGAAGTTTGCAGGCACATGGCACCTGTCTCTACCACTGTAACTATGACCCTCACTGAGTCAGATTACTAAAAACTGGCCAGACTATTTGACTACTCAAATAATCTATGAAACACCAAAATCCTATTTTAAATAAAATAGTTTTAATAAAAATTCTTCATATGTTTCAGTGCATCTAAGAACATCACGCTGTGGGCATTGTAGCAGGAGGAAAAGGCGAGCATAGGTGTGGCCTTTCCAGCTTGTACTGAGATGTGTCCCATCATAGGAAGCAAGGACACTCATTGCTCACTCTTCACATGGATTCATTCATTGCTTGGCCTGTCATCTGTTATCGCACTCAGGGTTCCCTGGGCAGTACAGCTTGTAACGTGGACATGTATCCAATTAAGGAGAACATTTATTGCACAAAGATCAAGTTCAAGTTTTTTTCTAATTGGATGATAACTCATTCTGAACAACAGGAGACAGATTTGCTGCAAATTTGAAGAGCAGTCATACAAAGAGTATGTGGACTTTATTTGCAAACACATATATTGATACAAGTATGCAATAATGTTGATGTGCAGTAAAAATCATTTTGTTACTGCTTTATTCTCATAAGCAGAAAGAATTTAAATCTCTTGTTTTATCATTTTCATTATAGGGCATTTGCACAAGTCTGAATATAATGTATTTTGAAAAAGCACTCTGCATTCATATTCCTTTTCTTATCTGTATTGCTCACAAAAGACAACACAGACTCATTCCATGAACTAAATTTCTATTCCTGTGTTATGTTATGGAACTCTTCTTGTTGCTACTATTAAACTCAAAATTGTGCAGAAGGACTGCCCAACGCAACCCTACCACTTAAGTTCCACTTGAAATCTCAAAATAGCGTTCAAGTAGAAGGAAAGCATGGCAGAGGCCAAGGATGGGCTTTTTACAGGTGGATCAATTTCAACCGTTGAAAAGAGTATCAGGATTTCATCCATAGAGTATGGCTTATACTGGGAATCTTTTTTATTTTTAATTTACCAGTGATTTTGAACGTTTTTACTTCAGGATCCACAACTTGATGTTCTCCCCTTTTTCTCAAGGGGCATAATTTTCCATAAGTACTGATCATCTCCATTTTGTAAACCAAATACTTTAGAGATGCCTCAGTTCAGACACTCAAAAATCGAGGTCCTTCCAAAAGATAAGACAATTCTGAAAACTTTGCCTGCATGGTATTACTTTAAGCTGATTTTTTTCGTAATGCATTAATTCAGCCTGGAGACTTAATATAAGAGTAGCTGCAAAAGAAGGATACGTCTCGTTAAAAAAAAATTAAGAAAAATAATTGTCTGGTCTGAGACAGGACAGTCATAAGCCTAGCAACACAGAAAAGAGAAAAAAATTAAACTTTTCGTTAAAATGTGTACATAGCTGGTGAAGGAAATGTGTTTTTTTTATTACTGTCTATACACAACTACCTTTCAGGCACCACTACTTGCCTACCTTCAAGTTACCTATCAATGTTTGGCACAGCTCAAAACCAGCAAGGCTATGAAGGTGCAGGTGTTGGTCCTCAGGCTCATGGGCACAAACAGTTCCTCCCTGGAATGTGGTACATTTGAGCCCGCTGAATAATGCAGAGTCATAAAATTTTTGAAAATCTAATCTCTACCAAGGGTGGGGTGGGGAAGGTGTTAGGAGCAACACACAAAGACTAGACATGTAGATCTTGCAAGATGCTGAGGCTCTCCGTTTCCTTAGACCTTCCACATAATCATGGTTGTTAACGAAAACCATGATTTAAGAACACTCACTCAAAAAAGGCAGCTTGTATAGCACACAACTTTTCACAATCCTGCTGTGTTCCTGCTCAATACGAAAACTGAACAGACAGCTTGGGGAAGTCTTCTAACAAGCTGGTGGGAAGCTGTATCACCCTTCCACTGCAGGGGTTTATGTGCCAAAGATGGCAGGACTCCTCTGTTCTACACCTGCAAAACGTACAGTTTGTCACAGGGCCTGAATTTACCACTGTCACCCATATTGTTGTTCTTAGCGTGACTACGTTAATGAAATTTCCTCTATAACACAAATATTTTGGGTCCAGCAGCCACACTCTATGCACACCGAAAAGCTGCAAGTGTATATTGACCTTTCATTGTTCACAGCCATGTCAACACACACATAAACTTTACAAGATGCATGGCCTTGGGCCTACATCCAGATACTGAGCGTTATTGTCATATAAAGACACAGCTTGAAAGTAACAGTTTTAACACAACAAATATCTACCCACTGAACATCTAAAAATATAATTAAAACTTCTGTTATGACACCATGTTTGCTGACACAACAGAAAATTACTACATCCTATCACTCACTGTGCTAGGAATTGCTGCATTCCATTACCGGCGTTTGTTGTTCTACTGCAAACACACCAGAATAGAATAAAACACAACAAAATCGCATGCCATATTAACATGTTATGCACAAATGGGACTTCTCAAAATCCAGCCATTAGGCTGTGGATGATAGAGGAGAAAAAAGGTAATTCTTTTTTCTGTTTCTTTGGTGCCAAAGTGCCTACGCTGCTGAAAAGCAACTTTCTGAGGAAATCTATCTATTCCAAATATCATATAATATGATGTATGAGTACAGCCAGGAGGAAATTTGCCATTTCCTCTAGAGTCACTATCTCTAGTACAGCCACAGAACATCTCTCTGTCTACACCCCACAGACATGAACAACGCTTCCTCTAACCATGCACGTTATGAAGCTGGTTTAAGACTACATGGAGCAACAACTGATGGCAAGAGGTGCTAGCAGATCCCCACCTACATGCCCACTGATCTGACTAGTTAGGCTACCTAGATGTTACACTCTCTCTTCTGGAAGGATAGTTTCACCTGGACACTGTGGCTGATGTGTCCTCAATACTTTGCAACATTCGCAATTGGGCTAAATACCTGCTTATGCAAAGGAATGAAAGCTGCGGTTTCATCAGGCAAACACCACGTGACAAAGCTACATCCTTGCTATACTATGGGTAAAAAGTTATTTTCTTCACCATAAAATACTGAGGATTTAGAATAAAAGAATGCAAAAGATGTTTCCTCTAATGTTGGACACTTCCGATGCATTGGCCAGCACCTTAAGGATGACTTCAGGGGCTGTTTGCACCCTTTCCTGCCGACGGCTGTGTGGCCCAAAAGATGGAATTGTGACCAGCCTGCACCCTGCTATACAGCTCCAGTTTTCTGATTCTGGCAGTAAAGACTGTGTCACAGATGTCTAAGACATTTCAGTCAAATTAAGTCAGCCTAGCAAAGTCTTAACTGTTCCAGCTAAGGCAGCTTCACTTTGCCTCAGACAGGCTAGTACCTGGTCACAGAATCTGTTCCACCAGGAGGTCCATGCTAACAGAGACCTCACCATGAGGAGACACTATGGAGCAGCTGGGGCAATCTGCTGTGGGTGCTGCAGCAGGAAAGAATGTGTGGGCAAAGCCCTCAGAGCCTGCCACAGCCTCTAAGTGTCACTGGGGTGCTGCGAAATCACACCTCGCTCCTCAACAAAAGAATGGCCCACCAGCATCACAGAACCAGACACAATTGCTTTACATGAGCACGCAAGACTGTCCTCGGTGTTTGTATAACCGCCCTTTATCCACGCATAACGAATAACAAGAGCAAAATACTGCAGAGGGCCTGGGGAGAATCTGCTGTGCGTCATGGAACTGGAAAGGAGGCACAGAAAGCTAAGGCTTACTTAAAGAGACTATAGTACATCAAACCAGGTAACATTTAACCCAACTTCACTTACATATTTCATCTAAACATGCTCCAAAACAAACACAGCACTAAAGAACTGTAGCACTGCAGTCATCAGTTCTTTACTGTTTCAAGCAGCAACACATACAAAGCCACTAAACACAAGCTCCAGAACAGCAAAATATTTGAGTACATACTTTACTTCAAGTGTATCAGCATGCAATTTGACCTTTTATTTTCTCTGCCCACAATGCCAGATTCCAAAGTTCTCATCACACCTTCGCCCAGCAATGTCCTCCTGTCACCCGTGCTGCAGTTTTCTGGCTCTCCCAGTTTTGCCAGTGGAACTGTTTGGGCACATGATGAAGTTGTGCTCTGAATTGCTGAAATAATCCAACAAAAAGCAACCAGCCAAACCAATGAGCCCCACGCTACACTCTTTTAGGCATCAGCAACAAGGGCTTTTTCAGGCAACTTTACCATTAAGGAAACAATACAGTCTCTATATACAATAAATGCAGCTTCCAGCCTACAAAATGTTAACTGCCTCTTAGGGGAAGGCTTTTTTGTTTTTTGGGTTTTTTTAAGGACTATACCAAGCCCACAGCACAGTTTCTCACCCGTTCTATTATAAACATACCACTCTCACTCTAAAATTAGCCTTGAAGTATTTGTTTTCATAGGGCCACAGATATTTTGATAAACTTCCCTTTCATCATATATGTAGTCAGTCACCCTCTGCATTCGTAATGCAGGACAGCCAAAAACTGCCACAAGCTTGATAACAGATTGGTCTTGAGGCTCCCTTATTTATAACTTCTAAAGCCCAACTCTTAAGAAAGGTTTAGCTGTGCTTATGTGATTGACTAGCAGGACTGCAGACTCTGTCAGATGACCAAGCTCATTTCTTCCCAACCAGCAACAGAAGTCAAGGTTTAATACACACAGTGGACTCCTGAACACTCAACAAAAGATCAGTTAATTTCATTATACATATGAGTGCTAAAGTATTATTATGCATCAGTTATTTTGTAGTGTCTGTATGTATTAAAACACTATGAAAAAAGGCTATTTCCATTTTTAGAAGGGAAATCTTTCCTCAGAGTATTTTTCTTAAGGACATTAGGGGCAAATACACATTAACAAGGCTTTTCCACTCTCCTGCCCCATGTAACCTCTCCAGAAGCTTCACTAGAAAATATGCTGCAAACCATCCAGTACGCTACTTCTGCTCTAGTAAGATGGACATGTAATCAACAGAAGCAAATTGCTATAAACTACTGTGAAGTGAAAGTGCTGTATGCTGCAGAAAATGCATTCATTCCAGTTCACTATATGCAGTCAAAACTAGAGGCAAAATCCAGATGATCAGTAATTTCACAGCTGGCTAACTTCTCACCTCTTCGATGTTATTTGTAAAATCTTTCCTTGGCCTCTGAACGTGTGAGCAAAGCAGTATTTCATTCATTTACTTCCGCACAGGAGAAATTAAAATAGCTCACTTCATTGAAGATGCTGAATAGACAAGAAATACGTATAACATTCTCTGAATTAAATTACCAAGATGTCATAAATTCTGTTAAAAAATAGTCAACCATCTGCAATGCTAGGACAATATAAACAAGAAGCAAAACCTGAGAGTTGTATAAGAAACTGAATAGTGTAGAGCATGAATATTCTTTTTTCTGGACTAACAATATCTGGATTTGACAGAAGAAAATGAAATAAAATCCTGCAAAATCTGGGAAACTTACTACAGTTTATCAGGATACCTGTTATGCAAACAACAAATATTTCCATAAAAGGTATGTCTGGGATTCTGAAATGAAATGTATCACTGGAATAGATATCTAACAGCCAAGTATTCTTATCTCTTTTTTTATTCAAATATGGGCTTCCCTGAATGGCCATGACACAAAACTAAATGATTCAAAGAATTAGAGAAGAATGTGCTTTTACTTTGAAAAACACGAATAGTTACATAAGTAACTGAATCATGTTGCATTTTTCTGGGTAAAATCCGTAACTGCAATAAAACCCTTATGGGGGGCATTTTCATCCTATACTGCTTCAGATCTGTGAAGACAGTCACCACAGCAACAGCACAGGTAAAGGCACTAAAACTTCTGGGTTAGCAGAAAAAGTTTGCAGCCTAGATGGGTTCAGTGGGAGCTGCTTATTTAAGTCCATCTTATCCTTTCAAAAATCTGAGCCTTAGGCTGCATCTTTATTCTTGTTCAGAGCAGAAGTGCATTTGTGAAGCAAATTCCCTGACCACTCCTCCGGAGCATGCACTGATTCCTGTCACAAAGCAGGGTTGGTGCTCCTCAATTAGCTTGCTTTCAGTGAGATTATTAGAGGCTAAGAAAGTCTGCAGCAGGGAATTTCCTCTCACCAGTCAGTTCCAATCAACAGCTGTCCCAGTCTTTGAGAACAACAGCCTTGGGTTTGGTTTTGTTTCATGTTGGTGGTTTTTTTTGGGGGGAGGGGTGGGGGGGTGGGGGGTGTTGTTTGTGGCTTTTTTCATAGACCACTTCATGAATGCATTATGCCTGAATGAATCGCCAAGACTGGCACTCTCAGCAACCCTTCTCAACATAAAGTGGTTACTCCTGTAGCACAAACAGCTTTCTAGGAAAACACGACCTGGAAGCTGAACTTGCTTACAAGAGGACTAAATCAATGCTCAAAATGAGAAACAGCTTCACATTCTGAAAAGTTGCCACTAGGCATCATTTGCACATCTTGTTATAAAAACAAAGTAGAACACTGTCCGACATATTTACGAACCTTTGACTGTGAGCAAAGCATTTGACAACAAGAGAGCTTTATGAGCTACCAATTAAACATGCTGACTTTTTCCAACAGGAACTCTCAGTAGGAGAACCCCAGAAAACAATCCCAGAAGGGGTAGGTGCCGCCCCCCCCCCCCCCCCCC
>Ga0065711_1004360_pt1 | contig 31221 bp, 23 predicted proteins | sample Hoacrofraction12_FD_59098 | JGI IMG/M metagenome (GOLD analysis project Ga0065711, IMG submission 59098) | Hoatzin crop microbial communities from Cojedes, Venezuela - Epithelial fraction 12 v2 (version 2) | ecosystem: Host-associated > Birds > Digestive system > Esophagus > Crop | place... | reverse complement strand
CCGGGACCGCTCAAAAGCCGGGCGGGACGGAGCCACGCAGCGCGCCCCGCGCTTGGGCGCCCGCCCGCGGCTCCGCTCCGGCGCCCCATCGCCTCAGCCCGTTTTTGTTTTATTCTCGTGTCGGTTCAAAGCCAGGCCGAGCGCTGCGGGACGGACTGGTGCCCAGTTACCCAGCCCAGGTGAGTGAGCGGCACGGCCACGCGTTCCGTACGCGCTGCGTGCGGAGAGCTGGTGGGAGCGGGGCGGCGTCGTGGCTGGGAGCCGCTCTGCGCAATGGCGGCGTCCGTGGAGGCTGCGGCGCTGGCCGACGCGCAGGAGGCCACGGCGAGGTGCACTCCTGCCCCTCACTCACCCTCTTCCAACACCAACGCAGCTGCCCTTGGCTGTCCAAAGCCAGGAAACGGCTTTTTAAAAGGAAAAATGCAAACTTCTGAAGCATTTCCTATGGGTATTTTAAGTCATAAATAGCAGCAAAGTTCTTCAAAGCAGCAACTGACAATACGTGGAGAGATATCTTCTGAATTGGCAATAATTCTGTGGTTGTCACTGGCCTCTAAGAACAAGGTGGTTCAACCAGAACCCACAGAGCTGCTCTGGATTTACACCAGGGCGATGAATACCAGATTTAAGCTGCCACCTAGACCAGCATTTGTAAGAATTTCACTTAGTTTCAATCAGTTGATTCTTCTCTTGATTTTTCTATGCAAAGCACTTCAAATGTTTTCTTACCCATCCAGAGATACCATGAAAAAGTGAAATAGTTAGCAAGCAGTCGTATTTGTTACTTTTCCTTATAGAGAAAGTTTTAACTGGCATTAGTTTGACAAGTTTGCCAAGGACTCTGAAGTCCAAACGCCCTGTCGTGCTGCGTGGCATCACGGATGCCACAGCATTGGCTGGGCGAGCTCCCCCGAAGAGGCACGGCTTATGTCTGGGATCGGAGGAGCCGCTGGGCCCGGGCTGGTTCTCACCCCCTTCTGCAGAGGTCTTGCTTGTGCCGGCTGTTGCGTACCAGCAAGAGAGAAGAGTGCAGAGGCCTTCTCGCTCACTCTTAAAACACAGAATCATGAGCTTTGTAAATGACTTCAGCTACTGCTGTAAAATCAGGTCCTTCTCCAAGAGCAATGCACAGTGGTAAAGCCCGCAAATTTAACTTACTGCTATGTTGCAAAACTTGCTCAAAATCAAGAGAAACGCAAAGCTATTTTCTCTTTAAAAACCAAAAGCAGCCAGTTTCAAGCAGAGGCTTTGGAAAAGCATGAAGGTAACAGAGTAATGCAGAAAAATGGAAACCCCTGCATGAGCAGCAGAACATGCTCCGAGCCAGCAGTGTGTCCTAGAAAAGGCCCAGGCAAAGCTCCTTTTCAGACCTAACACCTGGATCAGGCAGAGGCTGCAGAAGAGCATTGCCTCTGGAAGTCACATTTAGTGTCAGATCTGAGCTTCAGAAAGCAGTTTTTACTTACGCTTCATTTCCAACACAAGCTTATGTTACAGTGAAACAAATTATTATGTACTTTTCTAACCAGAATTATGAGTTGCTGGCACTTCTGAGAGCACGCAGAGCTTTGCACTGGAAGTTTCAAGGGTTTGCAGTCACTGGACCTAACACAAAAGTCCACTTAATGCAACAAAGGCAACAAGCTTTGGCTCAGAACATCTATCTATCTCTTAGTCCCCCTATAGACAAAGAAATATAGAAACATTTGCTCAATTTAAAGTTCAGAGAAGTCCAGTACAATTTTATCTGACCTTTAGTTAAAGGTTTGATGCTTTTGAGGATGCAGCAGATCTTTGCTACTGCTCAGACAGATGCAAAAGATTGCAGAGCCTAACTCTCAGGACTTCTCCCCAGGGAGAAGCAAAAACCAAGTGGTATCTCACTGAATGACTGGAAAAAAACCACTATACTGGTAACCTTTAATTTACTTTAAATTGGTTGTTCAAGACTGAGAGGTAGATAGCTGTTGGAGGCAAGTCCCTGGTGCTTGTATTTCAAGTTTTTATTATCTTAAAGTAAGGCTTTGTTGATAAGCACTTCTACTTAATAATCTAAGCTGTTCCTGAAAGAAGCCAAAGCCAGCCTTACAACTGTTTATTCTCTCTCCTGGGCATGGTGGCTTTGTGAATTCCAGGCACTAAGTGGTTAATGGCTGGGAGCTGTGCATTAGGCATTTATGGTGCTAAAGCTGGTCGTAACTTGCCTGATAAAAGGCTTTTCAAACAAGCCTGGATTGCACAGAGGAATTTCAGTTGATGGGTTCCTGCCTAGGCCACCCTTTCTCAGGACTTACCCAAATGCTTTTAACATGTCTTGACAAAATGAAGGGAGAGGCTTCAATGCAGCAACAGACAGCAGGTTTATATTTAAAAGCAAAAGTGAGAGAGAAACACCCTAAGCTATTTGTTCTGTTAAATCCTCTATCAGCACCTCCATAGTGGGGGCTTTTGTGGGTTGACTTTTTTTTTTTTTAAGTACAGGCAAGCATTTCAGTTCATCTTCAAGGCAAGTTTTTGCATCCCAACCTATTTTACCCAAGCTACAAAGTACAAGCAACTTAAAAGTTGAAATCTTAAGTTAGCCAAGTGCATGGGAGAGTTGCCAAAACACGCTGCTATTCAGCACTGGCCCCTTGATTTCACCAGGCACTTTGAAAGTCCCCGTTTTCCCAGGCATCAGGGAGGCCGGAACTGTGACCTGCGTCGCTCAGTTTGTCTTTATGTCCCTGTGAAGCAAAGCCACCCAAACTGGAAACAACATTTGCCATTCCTTGCTGGGATACGGTGAACTTTTATTTCACTCATGGAATTTGCGCATTTCAGGGTAGATTTTTTTTTAATGTTTTCAATTTTATAGATAAGAAGCAACATGCAATGCTAACTATATGCACTGTATTCAGACTTCAGTATTAATTTCACAGGTAAAAACAGGACATCTAAAAATAGTAAAATATTTCAATCTATAATCAAATTCCTTTGCAAGAATCTCAGAAACATCTTTACTGCATAGATGCATCAGGTTGTTTTTTTTTGGGGGGGGAGTATTTCTAAGTCTTAACTTTCTTTATTTTTGTCTCTTTTACAGATTGGAAGTTTTTTGGAAGAGGCTACACATCTCTTGGATGGGTTGGACAGTGCTTAGCTTAACTATTTGAATCTTCATAGTGCCTTAGGGCAATCCCATAATATACATAATCCATTTCACAGATGCACTAGGGCATGTGCGTGAGCAATGGCAGCCTGGCAATGCCATGTTGGGACAAGCAGTGTGTTCCTTGCTCTGCTGTCTGCCCATGCTTTACAAGAAGCCTGAAGCAAGCAGCCTCCAATTACCCTACCATGTGGGGCTGTGCCTCAGTCAGATTATTCCTCCCCTATCTAGGCTAAAAGAAAGTAGTAGCTTAACACATTCTTATTATTACTAAAGCTCTTTAAAAAGAACCAGCACACCAAAGAAAAACGCCTACTGGCATTCTATGGATTTTGCAAATTTGGGAGTTTAAGGCCAGAAGGGATGACGGTGATTATCTTGTTGGGACTTCCCTTGTAAACAGCATATAAGCTCAAACCCTTGAGTCTTTAATTTGGAGAAGCTCCTGGTTTAAGACCTTCAAAAGGTGGAGAATTGCCATACCCTTTGGTAAGTTGTTTCCACAGTTAACATTACAAATTGTACCTGGCTCCTTTGTTATAGGCTAAAATTAACATGAACACAAAACAGGGACTTGGGGGGGTAAAAAAAAAAAAGCAAATTAAAGTGTCAGCCCATAGCCTCCCCATAAGCACTCATTGTACAGTTCCACGCCTCCTACATAAGGTTCAACATCACAGATGTACCAGCTGTGCTTCCCCAAAAGGTATGTTAACATGCAATAAACTCGCCTGCCTTTTCTGAGTGAAATAAGGATGATCCATGGGTTCTGTTGTCCTTCATTCCACCGGAGTCTGTCTCATACCTAACCAGATTTCAGTGGAGTGAAGCACAAGAGACATGGAGATGAATCAGCAACGAGAGGAACTGCTTCCCACTGACAGAGAAGGGAAACTCCATGGAAATTTGGATACACCAGGCATCCAAACAGAGATCGAGCATGCTGGGAAACGGAGAGGAGCAGTACACCGAGCATTTTAATAACCTCAATATTTCTTGACAGTCTCCAGTAAGAACCCATTCTGAGAATGTACTTACTTTCTGCGTAATATGTAAAGATTAAAAGTCTACAAAGACCACAAGCTGCTTTCCGGAAGGCTTAAATACCTTATTAGCAGAAAATTAAACCTTAATGTAGATAAATTAGATGTGTAACCTCATTGCTCTAAGTCATCTTCCCTCTAGGATGGTATATGCAGTAAAGAAACCGGAATGTAACCTTGTTTCGGTGCACAGGCACCACTCCGTGTTCCCTTGAGGATCTTTCTCTAAAGAATCACACCAGCACTGCCTGCTTCCTTCCAACTCTCCCACCACACCACCTTCAGAATCTGGCAAGACTCCATTAAAATTTTACACCCATTTTTGTAATAAAATGAATATAAATAAGATTTAAGTTGAGGGAGAATTTAGATTTTTCAGGCTGAGCATGAGATAGATCTTTTAAGGTGTCAGTGTAAATTCCTTGAAGGTTAACGCAGTTAAACATATTTGATGCATAAAAGTGTCACATCTAACACTAATCATTCACCAATTGTAATTGCCTTTTCAAAGTCCTCACCTTCCTAAGACAAATGCCCAAAAAAATGAGGTCTGGCAAATTTAAAACAAAAAACAAATAATGTCTTCCTACAATCAGGACCTATTATTTGCTTTGATAGATTTAGTACCAGGTTTCAAGAATTTATTGTCCTGTATTATTTCTCAGCTGCTTGCCTAATCCTTCTTTCCTCCCCTCCCCCTTCTATTTGACCGATTTTAAAAGCATTCAAAAACTACTTGCTGACGGCTTTTCTTACAAATACAGACCACTGAAGGGTTTGCTCCCTGGAAAGCCAACAGCCAGCTTCCACATACAGCCGTGCTCAAGCTCTTCCAGTCAGCAGTGCAAGTTCTCAGAGCTTCTGACATTTATTTCCAGGCTCATTCTTAAGCACAGCATACCCTGTGTTGGATATCTTACAAAAACCGATTTCCCTGCTTAGTGTTAAAGTTACTGTATTTCAAATCTAATCATTACAATAACAGTACCACAATACATTTTCAAACCATAATCTAGCCAATCCTATACTGTTTGAGTTTTCCATACTTTTGTATGCATCTAATACTCCATCTCTGTAGGTATTCTGAAATACATTACAACCAAAAAGAGCTCTTGATATCTTTTCCTGAAGTGTTTTTTTTTCTTCAGGGCATCCCAGAGCAACTGAGACCTTAGTGAGCTATTCCTTAGAGTTCTACTGGTGATTAATGATGGAGGATAACAGGAACACTGTCAACAAATTGTTTTTTTTTCCCCCGTTATCATTTTAGTGAAACAAAGAGTGAAAGTGCAAGAGGGTAAGTATCACACATCAAGCATAAGTGGATGAAAAACACAGAAGTTTGCTTATTTACCAATTAAGGGTAATAAAATAAGGGCACCTACCTTCCCACTGCCTAGGCAGCAACAGGTCCAGAGGGCAGGACCCTGTGCTGGGAAGCTGCTTGGCTCTGCTGAAGATCTGCTGAAGAACGATGCTGCACTTGCTGCCTTCTCTCCCTGGCTGGCTTCAACTTCCCAGGTGAAGAAGCCTTCCTTTCTAGGGCACTGAGCAGAAATATATAGTTGGGTATTAATGATATGCTCAGGAATATTTACAGCACTACAAGTAATACATTACTTAGCCACTCTTTTTTTCTCCCCTCACATGAAGGACATTTTGGCTAACAGCTTTCCATACATTAAAGCAATGAATATAATGAGACAGCAGACACACTGCCAGAGACACGCACTGCTATGGACAAGTCTTTGTCAATACACTGTGCAGTTAGCAGAACTCCTTTAAGAGATGACAGGTGCTATGTAAATGCAAGCTCGTTATCAAAGAAGCCATGGCTTGTTGCTCACATTGATGTAGCACCAAAGACAAGAAAAATCCTCAAGTTACTCTTTGGAGTAAGATATGCAGTCTAAAGACAATATTTCCAGGCCTTTGAAAGCAACTGATTATATAGATCTGGCAATTCAGGCAAGAAGAAATTACTTTCAGGCAAAAGGAATGGGATCAAAGCAAACCAGTCCAAAAAGTACCAGCCACTAGTCTTGACTCATGCATTTGGAAGCTGCTTCTTGGTGTTGCCAGCACCGGTACTTCGGTAATTATGTTAAAGCTATACTTATCAAAGAGGCCTTATTAACACCAGGTACACCCATACAGAGACACACAGCCCTTTTCTAGCTGCAACCCCCCCTTTCCTATTTGCAGGCTCACTCAGTGACACCAAGTTTAACTACATGCACAGAAGAACTGAAACCCTGGGCCCTTTCCTGCTGCTATTTGTGAATACAAAGTCCTGCATAGCGTCTGTCACTGCAGCTTACTAAGGGGGAACTGGAGAACCCTGTTGGAATGGGTTGATTTGGGGTGTATTTGTGTTGGTTACCAACAGCCTCAGTATCAGCTTCATAGAGTACAGAACATAAACCAGACAAACACGGGAGCCGAGGCTATCGAGGGAGTCCTCTTTTTGGAAACGGGCAACACTAACAAGAAGAGAAGCCATGCCAACTGCTTTGATTTCCAAGGTGGCATTTCTTAAGACTCCCATTACAAAGATGCACAAGCCACAAGCAAGTGCTTTGACACTGGTGGCTTGCACCACACGCTTTGCCACGGGAGCTGCTCCGCTCCCAGAAAGGGCTTGGGCACAGAAACCACAGCACAACGCTCCGCACGCACAAGTTATCTGCTGTACTGAAGTGTGTTGAAAAAACCTCAAGCACCATATAGCCTGTACCTGGTATAGTGGAGGAAAATTATTACAAATAACTACCCCAGGCAGGGTGGTGCTTTCACTCAAGATTCATTTACTGGGCAGCACAAAAGCAGCAAGCACACAGCCACTCCAACTTCCTTGTCAAGAACTGAAACTGGCATGAGCTGAAAATTGCACGAAACCAGCCTAGCTTATACCAGCAAAATATCTGTCCTTCTTGATTCTTTCCCATAGGGAGGAATTTGAGAAAGAATACTGCTGAGGTGAATGCCCAGTGAAACAGATAACTAGAAAAAAACAGAAGTTTTCAACCTTTTTAATAGTAATATTTCAATGTGCCTAAATTCCTTACCAAAAGTCAGTTTTTATTCAGCAGACAGCTAGGCCTCAAATACCCTCTGAATACAAACCTTACAGCCCTTTCTTTGAGCTGCTTCAAATAAATGTTGCCCTGTGCCTGGTGTTAACTTTGCAGAGCTCTGAAGCAGAGAGGAGGCTTGGATAAGAGGCCCTTTAGAAACCCTTTACAAATGTAGATTTGATTGACTGACTGATTGAACTTAATTGCAGACATTCTCTTAATTGTACACTTAATTACTGACACTGTGTCAAAAGATTTCTGATGCAGCACCTGGAGGACAACCTTGCAAGTGCCAGTCAAAGCCAGCTGCACGAGACATCAGGGAGGTGCTGCATATTGCTACAGCTTGGAATGGGAAAAATCATAATATTTTAATAATATACAATTAGGGTTTCACCCACCCTCAAACATGCGTGTGCACATACACACAATCACAAATCTCTTTGCAGGGAGGGCATCTAATACATCAGGAACAGAAAAGAAACAAAGAGTGATAATTATGGGACCATGTGACAGTTCCACCCTTTTGTGGTCTCTCCTAATATCTGCAGTATTGTGAGCCGCAGGGGGAGGGCACTATGCCATCGTTTTTGGCAAGAGCAATACAGCTGCTGGCCACTCTCAATTTAGTAACTCCAGATTTTCTGTGTTAAAATTGTAACCAGAAATAAAACCCATGATATTTGTTCAAAGGTTAAAACGCTGAATATTCTCAGCAGTGATTTTGGGTCACTGCAGATCTTCCTGAAAATAGCTATGCCTAGAGCAAAGATAACGGCATTCTTGCTGCTTGTAATAAGTGTCTGCAGGAACTCTGCGATTATGGCTCCTCTACTTCTCAACAGACAAATTAGTATTTTAGTGAATGCAAAACTTGAACCCACGTTACAACAGCTCGTATGTATAGCATATATGCACAAATAAGCAGAAACTAATCTGGATGCGTGCATTTTTTCCCCTCACAATATTTTTACCAATACATTTACAAAATCTTATTATTAACTAGATGTGCTAGTCAATAAAAATGAGTGGCTGCAGGGTATTAGAGATACTTCCACTACTGTGATTCCCACAACGATTCACATGCAGCAATGTCATCAGTGCATTTATCCCCACTACACTTCCAAGTAGTAGCTCTGTTATTCCTGCCGAGGATCCAAGCACAGAGACTGACCGACCTATAATCCTCATCTGGGTCTCAAACATTTCCCAGCCAGTGGTCAGCTCAGGTCACCTACGAGGTCTGGGGCAGAACCGGAGCCAAGTCCTGGGCTGTGACCAAAGGAGGGATAATTGAAGGTAACCTTATCCCTACAGCAGTGCTCCCTAGGAAATTTTTTAGAGTCATCCCTGGCTCTGTGCTGCCTGACTGCCCACTCCCATGCACCTACAGCTATGCACCCCTCTGCACAAGGTGTCGATGGAGGCGACTTTCTTCCCCTGCAGCATGTCATGCCTGCTGATATGCAGGCTGGCAGAGCTGCCCGCGTCTGTTCAGAGGTGCAAGACCTGGGCAAAGCACCAGGTCAATTAGAGCAGGGGAATCGCAGATGCTGCAACTGGGACATGCTGGGTGAGCTGGGCCAGAGCCAGCCCTCCCTGCAGCAGCTCCTCTGCAACAAGGCATCGAGACACAAGGATCTAAAGGGAGCTGGACAATGGCAAGTGGGATGAGAGAAAGACGTCCATGACAAAGCACAGAGGCTCCAGTGGTATTTACAAACTGGTTTCCTGACTCCAAATCCACTCTTCCCACCACAGCATACAGCAGCTGCTTATGCATCTCGTTAAAGGCTATGATAAAGAAGCAGCAAAACTCTCTATGAATTAAGGACTGCCATCCTCAGAAAGATACGGAAAGAAAATTAAAATTATTGGGAGGCTCATTACAAGTTAGTGCCTCAGTAGCTGATCTCCCTCCGAAGCACCTCTGCGTCTGGAGAAATCACAGGAACTGGCACAATCTCTGCTTCCATTGGATCAGAGCAAGTCTGAAAACACTCTGGATACACAGGCCTGGTTAGAAAAAAGGAATATCTCCCAGAAGATAGTAGCTATGGATTTTAACCATCTCTAAAGTCAGGGTTCTACAATATGTAGCATACCACAGAGACTCTGTAACAGCCAGCTCAGGTGTCAATGCATAGCTACATTCCCCTAAAAAAAAAAAGCCCCAAAACACAGAGCACACCAAAACCGTACAGACAGCCAGCAGAGACGACTGGAATTGTTTTACACCCACATAAATGCAATTTGCTCAAAACACCTGGAGTCTCATTAATTTACCTGTGACATGTTGCTACACTTAATTGCCTTTGACAATTAGTAACATTTCAACACCTCCTTTAATGGCCCAATTATGAGAACACTTGTCTTCTGTGCGGTAGATAGAAGAAAATAAATGGGTGAACTTCCAATGCAAAACTCCTCTGCAGGTATTTTAATGAAGAGCTTAAAGATCAAACCCCAAAGAGGCCATTCTGATGTTGTTTGGCTCACAGTGCGGATAGATGAGCTGTGTTTGTTCTGCTCTCTGGCTGTGCCCCTCCTGGTACGGGGCTCTGACAGCCACCACTCCAAGAGTCCCACTGCAAAATTAATTACAGGGAAAAACACTGAGTATTTGTCTCCCTCCATTTCTTGCCCTTGATGTTTTATTGATTACTTCTGTATGCTAATCAAAGTGCATCCTTTGTAAAATAAATCCTGTTTCCAAACTGGGAATGGCATGATGGGCATAGGAACACTGAACCACCTCTTCCAACTACACAAGCTCCTGCCTGCCTAATGGAAATGTTTGTTCGACTAAAACTTTGCAGAATTGCTTTGATGAAATACAATTTCAAGTGACAGCTGCAGTCTGGTGGCCATTCTCTCTGAGAAATAAGCAGGTAACTTCATATGCTATGTCAGGCTGGGCACAAATGCTGGATTTGACAGCTACATTGAGTAGAAGAGAGTGGGGGAACCCTGCTGCTGCTTGCAAATTTGAAAAGTCCCTGCTGATAAATACTGCAGAATTCAGGTGTAAGATGAAAGCATGAGAAAGACCAACAGGTCCAGCCCCGCATGCAGGGCTACTGCTGCTAAGTGCAAGTTCATCACTGGACCCATTCTGCTCCAACAGCAGTAGCAAATCAGTGCCCTGCATAAAGACGACTAGGTTTTGCTGACATTTTCAGTTCCGCAACATTCGTTTGGATTTTCTGTGCTTTCCCTTTTCCTCCCACTCCTCACACGTTTTCCAAGTTCAGTTCTCTCCCCAAAGACTCTCAGCTGAGTAGCACGATTCATCCTCAGATTCCTGCAATGCTGTTGTCAACTCTCAATTTCCTTTCAAACCTTTGCTGAACACCATGCTTCCTCTCAATTTGGTACCTGCACTTCTCCTCCCCTAGATTTATTCAGTTTTGTGAAATATCTCGAGCTTCAGAGGTTTAAACTCTCCACCAACATCAATCACTGCAACCCCACTGATATGGTCAAGTGAGTCAGCCTTGCACCATGCACACCAGTGACATGCCACAAAAGGTTTCACTAGAAAGTTTTCCAGCCAGACCTTGCAGGGATCGTGGGCTCTCACACCACCAGCATAAGAAAGAAACACAAAAGAACAACAGTTAACAGCAGCTCAGGGTCAGGACACGATCTAGGTGCTGATGGGCATTTGTTGACCAGTTTGTGCCTGGGTCCCAGACAACGAGAGGGCAGCGAGCACCGACAGAGCTCTGGGAGCATCCATGGGGCTGGACTGGCCACACACTCACTCCAATTTCACCCCTTTGACACAGTTTTAGCCACAGCTATCCAAAATGGGGTGGATCCAACTGTAACAAACCATTTCCACCTCTGTTGGTCATTCTCTCTGCTGGATATTTTCTTGGCAAGTGTCCTAACACCAAGGTCAGCAGCCCATTTCATTCCCACTGCAGGGCAATGTCTCTTAAGGGGGAGGGGGATCCTGCCCTCGCTCACAGTGATCTCCCTGTGCTTTGTCTCAGAGCTGTGTAAACCAGGAGCAAGTCATAAGAAAGCTCACTAGCCACAAAGCTAGCCCAAACTGGCTTCTCCAAAAGAGCCGCTGTAGTCTTAATGCTGGATACAGTTTATGAATAAAACAAGGTTTTATTAAACTACTGTTACATTTTGATTGAACAGCATTTGGACTACATAGGAGCAGACATATTCCTGAAAGTAATTGGTTTTCCACATCTGCTTTCCTTTCTAATTGGACTAATTACTTCAGTGTAGGATCATGTTCACTACTCTCCAGAAAGCAAGAAACCTTGATTTACAGTGAGAAGAGCAGCAATTAGAGAGAATTAATTCATACGGCAACATCTAAATAAATCATATTACGAGAAGACAGTAATGTAATTATTGTGACTGGTGAATCCCTTGTGGAGAAACAGCATCCTTCGGCCTAAACCAAGCAGCTAAGTTCTCTGAGGAATCCACCACAGCTCCTCCAATTTCCCAGAGCATGTACTACCAATTTTATTTGTAAGACCTAATTGAGGTGCACTGTCAAAAACAATGGGGTCTAACACTCCTCAGGCAGATGAGCAAAACAATCAAATCCTTGACAACTCTGTGTTTGCCCTCTGAATCAAATGTGTGTGCAACAGCCATGGATAACATCTGCCAGCAGCAGCTTCCAATCAAAGGGGCACACATTTTATGGTTGTAGTACCCTCCATGATAAGCCAGGCTTTTCTCACTCTCCAAACCCAGGCTGCCCCATCCATAGGGCTGATTAAAAAGCTTAGTAAGGAGAACATGCTGAACTACAGGGTCTCAGAAGACGATCCTACCCCTTACATCGATAATCCATCTTTCCACATACACATTAGCAGTCTGGTCCTACCTTCTTGATGGAGATCAGACATCTCTTTACTATTTTGGCAAGCTGTGAAAGCTGTTTTACCAAGGCAGAGCTCCCTTCAGCTGCTTGACATTAAGGACAGAACTAATAACATTCTCATCAGGTCCCTGGGAACTTCGGTGTTCCTCTCATAAATGCCTCCTGCTAAGAAAAATGCTACCTTCTCCTACTGTTCATGTACTTCCAGAAAAAATCCACAATGCCTTTTTTTTGGGAAAGGGACATCATTTCCATGCATGAACCAGACACCACTGAATTTTCTGTGCAAGAACTCCTTGGCTTAGAGTTTGCCATACCAAGAGCTAGCTCTGGGCACGGAGGCAGAATAAGCCATCACTCCACCTCAGTTACTTAGATCTCTTAATAGGGCTGTTCTACCTCCAGAATGAGCTGCTGTATGACTCTCACCCTACGAATTAGCAGTGGGCAGTCCCCATTTCAGACATGTGCTACTTTTACACATTAGTCAGCATCATATGACATGCATAAGCATGATGAGAATTAGCATAATATGATGTTATACTTTGTGCCCACAACTTGACACATCATAAATCCCTTGCATCAGAAAGCCAAGTTTCACATCCAAACAATTACCCTCTTTTAGCAAATGCTTGATCTATTAGGAATTCGGGTGATAAATTGTCAGTTCAGACAGGTGGAAACATATCCATCTCGATTTGCCATTCTTTTGCTGTGGCAGATAAATACAACCATCAGTTACAGCGCCTGCTTGCTACAAGCAAGGCTCCATTATTTGGAGAGAAAGGTGTTTAACACTAAGCCTAGAAAACAACACAGCTTGTAGCTTTCTGGTTTTAAGCACGCACATTTCAGAGCCTTAGCTCCTTCTGTTATTGCTTACTGCTACTCAATGTTCTCTCCCTTTCCTGAGAAATTTACATGGCTGCCATTAAATCTCTAAATACAAACAAATAAAAATGAAGAAGTACCCTCTGCTCTATGAGTTGATCCAGACTGTCAGATATTTTCATACATAAAGTAAGAATCCTTCGGGTTGGATTCCCTACGCTCCAGAACTTGGAGGCTATTTATATGCAGAAGAACTACATAGTGGGTGTAAAATGCTGCACCTCCCTCTAGCTGCTTTCTGTGCTCCCTTTGCACCCACTGTGCAGGTGCCACAGCCAGCAGAAATCTCGACCTCGATGACAGCAAGCAGCTTAACAGCTCAGAACTGAGCCCACCTCTGCAAATACCTACAGAAGAGACTCAAAGCAGTACAAAACTAGCCCATCTGACTTCCCTAGATTGCTTCAGTTTTGTATTTGTTGCATTATCCTGGCCTAGAAACAGAACAGTGGAAAAATGGATCCGATTACTTTGGAAGCACGGAAGAAAGTACATATTTTTAATTTATTTTAGTCCTATATATACATAACAAAAATATGGATGCAGAATTATCACAGGTCCTAATGGAAATGAAGGCCACACGAACTACATGCACAATAAAAAAAACCAAAAAGATGTACAAAAATAAATACATTCAACTATCACAACAATGTAAGAACTATTTTGAAGGTAAGTGGAACAGCTAATAATTCACAGCCATTATTCTTTTATCATTGTTCAGCTGAAGGTTGAGAATATCTTAAAACTGCAATCAACAACAACAGATTTGCATTGAAATAAGGTTCTCTGCTGCATTTCTCACTCCTTTCCCCTCCTCTTCCTAAATAAAGAGGTGGGAGCAAAGAAAACAACATCCTTAATAGAACAGAGAAAGATTTTTTTCAAGAAATATCCATGCAATGAGATGTACCAAAACAAGGAAGAAAAGCAGAGCCTGTCTGCTGCTTGGGTATTTTTTTTAAAATCCAATTAAGACATTTACTTTGTGTCAGGTTGGTCAAGTAAGAAAACCGGAGAAGCTTTCCCCCATACACACTATTTAGCCACAGTGATATATCTTTGTATTTTTTTTTTTTTAATTACTCCGTTCAGCCAAGTTTCAGTTATTACTCCTTGTGGGACACTCATATCAGCTCACCAGTAAGAGGAAGTGTTGCGCAACTGGGGGGGAGGAATCAAATCCAAGAAGAAGGGCTGAACAACCAGCCTGGCTCAGCACAGGAGCAGGCAGGAAGAGGTCTCACTGAGCTTTGCAGAGAGGCAGCACCGTTCTCCCATCTCCTCAGCTTCCACCACACAGACCAGCAACAGTTCTTCTGACAATAATTTAGCTCCCTTAAATAACTTAAATTTAAAATCAATTTTTTAAACAAAGGCATCACGGGCAAGACACTACCCCACTTTGGGTTTGTTTTTCTTTTCTGGTGCTTTCTTCCACCAGTCTCCTAATAACCATGGATTAATGAATAATTACAAGGCTTCATTCTTACCGCCATGTAATACCAAGAAAGGAAGAGCATCTTTCTGGAACATTATGCTTGAAAAACAAAGAAGAGCTTTGACTGTCAAGTCACTGATGTTCCCTCTTCACTTAAAAGCTTTCCAATTTACTTACAAATTATAGTGTTTTTAATGCAAATTAAGCACTAGAGAACATTCTTTCCTTCCCCCAGATTAGCAAGAACCAAATTGACCAAGAAAGCCAAACATGGAATCTGGACGCAATGAATATTTAAAATAATGAGCCTGTTTAATTATTCTGATTGGTGAAGTATGAGGTTATTAAATGCCTCTGAACTGATGACAGGGTTTGAACATATGGTTTTGCTTTCTGAACACAGAGAAAATGTTTTCTGATACTCTGTGTTCCAGTATTCTTTGCTGAATTAACCATGGGGATGAAATACAGCTACACATGCTCAGAGACCTTTGGGAAATATCTCTTGCTTCAAAAGCAAATACCACAATGTGGAAGGTAGAGGCACTCTAGGAAAAGGCGAATGAGAGCATGCAATCAGCCCAGTTCTGCACAAGTTACCTGGCTCATTCTAGCTACTTAGGAAAAAACAAAGTCCACACAGTTCTGCTTTTGCTCCAACATGCTGCCAAATTCACATGTGCCTGGGAAGTTTCCACTTACGCACACAGGAAAGCCCTAAACCACGGCTACTCGGTTACAAAGATACACCGTACTGTATCTGACAACAAAAGACACCAATTCAATGCATTTCCTGTTGGTGTTGTGGTAAACGTTATCCAGTTTTTTTACTTTGAGCCCTGCAAGCCCTTTTTAGCCTCCAAACACCCACAAGTTCAACCAGCCAACGATGCCCTCTGTGATGAAAAGCTAATACATGCCACTTCCCTCCCAAGACCCTGCGGCACGTTACTGAGGAAAGCACAGTCTGCAACGGGAGAGCACAAACAGGGAAAAGACAGCACACCCAGCATTCCCAAACAAGCAGACTGCAAGGTTATTTCCTTGCTTTAACACCAGGGTAAAATTTTCCCTGCTCTGCTTTTATAGTATCCATCCGCTCACCTCATCTTCACCAAGATACAACCAGGAGGTCTTTGTTCCTTCCTCACTGCACAGAACAGTTAGGACCCTCCCCTTTCGTTTTGAGGTTTAAATTCCAGACAGTTTGTGTTTGCTTACAAATATGCTCAAGTTCAGGGGTGCTTATCTCCAGACAGAGGGGGAAAAAGGTGAACAAGCTTCTACTGGAAGTCCTGATTTTTCAAGGTACTGAGCACCTGCTGCTTCTCTCAATTTCATGGACCTTCAGGTCGGTGCTCTCTGCTTCCCAACAATCATCCGTATAGGACACCTAATTACCCTGACATATCAAGCATGCTTTGCACAGAATCAAGCTGAAGCTCGCGACCCACACGCTCTCCTGGTGATAATCTCTCTACCACTTCCTTGTCTGGCTCCGGCAGTGACTTTTTCTTAAAAGACAGACATTTTGGGACAGCACGGTGCTCTCGCAGGGCCCATCACAAGGTTACGTGTGTGAAACAAGTTCATATTCCTGTGGCAGCTCATCCACACCTCCTGATTCGTAAAGCCATCTGCTCCTCCCTGAACGTATTTTTGGCTTTAATTAGAGATTCTGGAACTTCTGGAGACTGAAGGGCAAAGAGGTGAATGAGCACATCTGGCCTGTGCCTCCCAACTTAGTATCTTGTACTTTAAACATCCCTAATATCTAATGACTCTGAGCACAAGGCAACTGCCTCTGCCCTTTGATGTGCCCTGAGAAAGGTCAGAACCCAACAGGCAAATTCACTGTTCTTGGGCTTTTTAGTATGGATCCCCATTCTCCTGGTTTCCTGTGTTTTGGCTTAGTCAGTATGCACCTGACTCCCATCTGCCATGCTATCTCTTGCACCACACCAACTGTTTCTGCTCCCTCAAGGAGAAAGCTGGAAGCAACAGAACACAAAATGCTGTGATAATTACCTTGTCGACATCTTTCCTTGAACTAGCATGAAGGAGCAGTCGGGGATTCATCTGAATTAAACTCCCCCTTCCTGTTCCATTTCCTCTTGGCTTCTTGCATTCTAGCGCAATTACATATCATGGGAGGAACATTTTAACCCTAAGACTGAGACAGATGCTCTGAAATGGTACAGGCGAACACAAGCAAGCACAGAGACCAGCCATTACCACACGGGCTTGGAAGGACCAGACTGGAAACAGTTTCAGTTGCTCAGTAGACTTCCCCACTACTTCCCCAAAGTTTCATTGTTGTTTTTTTAAATATTTACATTTAACATCTAACTCTGAATGCTTCAGAGCAGCCTGACACCCAGGGGTAGGAGCCTACCCCTTTCCCAGAGGCCAGGGCACTCAGCTGCTGTGCCGATAACACGCGATGCTCCCCAGCACGGGCAGAGCCAGCTGTCTTGAGCAGCCACAGCCACCTAAAGCCAGGCCTGATGCACTCTACACACCGCTCTACTGGCAAAACACACCCTTGTGCCGCTCCCACTGAGCTTTCCCACTGCTAGCAGGGGCTGGCAAATTTCACCTCAGGAAAAAAAAACACCAAAAAAAAAACCACTCAAGCTTCCACCTACACAAGCAGCTACTGAATGAAAAAACACAAAACCCACAAAAGCCAACTAAGCAAACAAAAAGGAGATAAAAGCAGTTTGCTTTAAGGCAGCAGCTTTTCTGAAAGCCCACAGTAAATCTTTAAGATTATCAATAATGAACACATTCAATGTCTTTTTTCGTCTTCTTTTAAATCACTTCTTCCAGCGGAAAGAAATCAGTCCAGGGGGTTGTTCATATGCGAGCTGCATTTATTATCAAGGGATTGAGACTGCTAGAGATGGAAAGAAGTAAAATGAGCCTCGACAAGGCTCGGGGAAAAAGCACGCTGCCACTTTATAGTCCTTCCTCCACCTATTTGTCACAGCACCCCAGTAATGAGCACTGGAATTCATCTCCCTCTAATGACACTCACAGTGGTAGATGTTTTCCCAAATTTAGTCAAGTGACAACACAAAGTCTTTAATATGCAAAGGAGTCCTTTGTGTAACTCACCAGAACTTTGGTGCCTTGTCATGCCTTACAGAGAATTCAGGAGAAACAAATTGCAAGAATCATAGGAGTGAACAAGTTGGAAGGCACGCGTCATGGCAATAATGAAATCTTCTGTGACTCTCGCGTATGTGTAGACATACATTACATAAAACTAAACGTAGCTCCATCCATTTCTTGTAAGTCACAGTAATTCAGCCTTATGGAGACCACGTACATACCACACAGCCCAGCAGCAGGAAACACAGTTGTCAGTCACTCCCCATTTCTCACCTGCCTCAAAAACAAGTAATGGGCCTCAAGCTCCATCTTCGACTCCTGTCACACCAGTACTTCCCTCAGCTACCAGGGCAGCGCAAGAGTCTCTGCTGATGCTTTTTGCCCGTGTAGAAACCAAGAGGGCTTCTTCGCAGGACCCCTTCCAAGCCACAGCAGCAGCTGGGCCCCAAAACAACAAAGCAGGCTTTCCAACCACGGAACTGAAAGAAACAAAGTTGACAAAGTTTTTCCCTTTTAAACTGCCACCTGTATTCACGTTTTCTCAGCCCAATGCGTACCAGTGACAAAGCGCAGCACCGACCGGCGTCAGCAAGCAGGCTGCACGTGGAACTTGGCGGAACGACGGGCTCTCCCAGGCGGACTGAACACCACACAGAGGTCTAGCACAGGGGGGACGCGCTCCACCGCACCCCGGCTCCAGCCACGGCCTGGCGCTGCTCGGCGACGGGAGCCAGCCCGGGGGCAGCGAGAGGAGCCCCAGCCCCACCGGGGGGACGTTACCGGGGAGCGGCCGGCAGCACCTCCGCCTTGCCGGGGCGCGGCCGCGCCTGCCTCCTGAGGTAACTCGCACTGCCCGGCCTCCAGGGCCCCGCCCTAGGTCACGTGCCCACGAGGCCAGCGCGGGCCGGCGCACGCGGTGGCGCTGGCGCGAGGCCACGGCGTCGAAGCGGGCAGCAGACCGGGGCCGTTCGGCCCCGCCCCCGCTGTGACGCCGGCAGACGTCAGCGCCTCCCCAGGGACCCGTGCGGCTGCTCGAAGCGCGCGGTTCGCGCCGCTCCCTGCCCGCGCGCCGCTGGGTCCCCGCAGCGCCCCCTGCCCACAGTGCGCGCAGCGCCCCCCCGCGGCGAGGGGCAGGGCCTCTCCCTCCTCAGAGGGGGACACGAAGGCACAGGGCGCGGTGGGGGCCTCTGGCCCTCCCGCTGGGAGCCCGGCGGGCCGCGCACGTCAGACCAGGAGAACACCTCACTTCCTCCGGATGATTTTTAATTGATCACATCTACGCCATGGGTGGAGCTGCCTGGCTAGCGAGGGCCTGCATCCAGAGTGTCCTAGTTGTGATTTCCCCAGGGCATCTTTTAAGCCATTCAAATTTACAAACAACTTGATTTCTTATTAACACAGTTCCTTAATTGCTTCCATGGGAAAAGAGTCAAGTTATTTGCATCTCCTTTCCTAGGGCTCCAGGGCTTTAGCGCAAACACTTCGGGATGCGCTTTGAAGTGAAGCAGCAGCGCTGCTCCAGCCGCGGTCCGGGCTGGGGGCTGGAGCTGTGGCCTGAGCGGAGCCGGCTCTGCTCCCGGCCTGCTCCGATACCTGCGCAGCCCCTGAGCCCATCCCGAACCCCTGAGGCCGACCAACCTGACAAACCCAGGGATGGTTCTTGGGCACGCCCTTGGAGAACGTGTTACTGGCAGCTTACATCAAGACAGCTTTCTGGTCCCCCCCTTTTGCAAAAGGCTTCAAACAAGGCAGCACCAGAGACCTCCACCTCTAATTTCAGAGGCCTCCACCTCTGGAACTGAATACCCAGCAGTAACATTTCGGGAGATGGCCTGCCCCATTCAAATCTACAAAAAAAGCACTGTGTCCACAAGAATCCCATGTGGATCTCAAGCACAGCACGCTACAGAGAGCTTGTAGGCAAGTACATTCTTATTCCAGCCGAGTACCTCATCATTTTAATGTGTTAATCAAATCTCCATGGTTCAGGACCGAAGTCCCTGCATTCATCATCAATTCAAGATGAACCTATTATTTAGGTTCAGAAAATTACTCACTAAACACAATCAAGTGTTACTTTTCTGAAGTCTTTATAATACGAGTGTTTTCATTGTTAAGAGCCTGACAGGGGACCTCCTCGGGGCTGCCCTCCTGCAGCCACATCCGCCAGGTGCTCAGAGCCGCAGCCCAGGGCAAGCATCTGAAGAGCCACCAGCAAGGCTTTATCTCACCCCAGTTTAACTCTTCACCTGGAGTGCACGTCTGAAGCAGACACTCCAGCCAGGCCTTCAGACCAATTTTGGCATTTTCTGTCTGCTAGAGGCCCCTCCAAAGCCCCGCGAGCCTCCTGTGCTCCCATGGGGCGGCTGCAATGCCACCGCAGCAGCACAGCCTCTGCTCCAGCCCTCGGCAGGACTGGAGTTTTCCTTACACATCTCCTTCCCAAAGGGCTGCTTGGAGGGGGCTGCATGAGAGAACACAAAAGTGTGTTGCCAGCTGTTAAAAAAAGCTTCCCACAAGGCTTCTGATGACTGTCAGAGGCCAGCAGATGTATTACCTTAATTCACCAGACAGACACTACCCGATGTATTTGGTGATGACATCAGGAAAAGGCAGCAGCGAAAGACCTACGCAGCTCCTGCCAAGGGAGGCTGCTCGGACCGACCCTGCTCCCACCTTGCTCCAAATCCAAGTTCCCCATGGACCTGCAAGCAGTTTAAAATTCTGCTGAAAATTTTTCAACAGCAAATTGTGTTTCTCCAACAGAAATGTTTGTTTAGAGCACTGCATTCTGAGATTTTTCATGTATGCATTCCTATTGGAGAAATACTCCAGGAGGGTTTTTGGATCCATCAGCTGCCTGTGGGAACAGATTTAAAGGAAGTACCTACAGCTGAAATGGAAATCCCCAACTCGTCCCACACATTTTCCAAGGAGACCAAGCACTCCCCTAGTTGGTCGAGTGCATGCACTCTCGCTGTCGAAATCTTACAGCAAATGGCACCTAATTTGCCATAAGCCAATACATTTCACAAATGCACTTTATGTATCAAGATGAAAATATAAATCCCAGTGCTATATGGAAACTGGATATCACCCAGAAGTCAGAAGTCTATTTCTTGGCTTTAAATATCACTGGGGAATATAAAGGGATCCTTTTAGTTAATACTAATTATTATTCAGCCTATCATTAACAGCAAATGCACACGCTTTGATAGATGGGTTGAGAATAAGCTTTGTGGGTTTTTTTTTTTTATTGCTGATGCACTGACTAGTTGCCAAACTTTTCTTATTACTGATAATTAGATTCTGTTAGTCTAGCATCTGTTCCTGCTCCAGCACCAAGTTCAGAGGGCTTCTCATGCCTGAGGGGAGGGACAGGAGGAGTATCTGAGCAGAGTTCCCCAAAATTTGGGTGGGCAAGAACTGCTGCCTGCAGAAGGGCAGAGGAGGGAAAAAAAAAAACCCACACCAGTGTTCTTTGCCACCATGGTCTGAACCAATTTTAGTAAGATGACCTTTGCAGAACACCAAACTTCTCAGCTTCTTTCCAGCATATAACAACATACATGCAATAAACTGATTGGCAATAGCAACGTTTAGGTTTCCTGCTGATAAGCATGGCTTAAGGTATGGTTTTGTATTTAGGACACATCCATCAGGGTGCGGCAAAAAGCTGGGGCACAGAGCACCCATTACAGGAGCCTCTCTCAAAATTCCTATCAGTTGATTCATACTTTTGTAAGATAAAGACTCTACTGATGTCTCCTCAGGGCATAAGAAACGTTTATAAAATACCTATTACACACAGGGATTATGAGCAATTTGGAGATTTATTTTCATATGTGGAATTGATAAAATCTGTAAAAATTTACAACATTAATTTCATGAAACGCCAGTTTTGCAATTCCTTTGTTCTAACCGCCAGTGGTAAACAATGTTCCAGTGACCTCTAGTGGGCACCAGCGGAAAATACACCCACCCTCTGCTTGGCACAGCAGAGCTCCGTCTGCAGAACCGGGAGGGGTGGCAGTTGGGCTGAGGTGCCCCTGCAGAGGCTGCCCAGTGTCATCGCCTGATGAACAAGCAGGCCAAGTAGTCAGAGATATCCTCCTCGGCATTTTTTATCCAAATAAATTCAAACTAACCTTCATATCCCTTTAATATGTGGGCAGCTTAGGTGAAAGTCTGCAGTGTTCTGACAACAGGATAAGAGGGTGGGGGGGAGTCACGTGGAGACCTTGCTGCTCTCTAAGCCTGGGTTAGTGTCTTCACAGGACACAGAAAACACAAGAAACCAACATGAGCCAACATGCCTGCAGGAAAGCACATGAATCAACTGGATGCTTGATGCCAGGAGCAAAGCAGCATCAACAACTTTCAGCTCAAGAGCATTAATCTACTGGAAATAGGGACACTATTTCTAAATAAGTTCATTATGGGCTAAGCTCAGTATTCTTCAACTTGTGTACGCTGACATAACATCTTCAGCTGTTCTACCCTAAATTTTTAGTATCTCAAAAAACACAAGCCATGAGAAGTCTACAAAGACAGAGTAACCCCTTAAACCATCCCCACTGAAGAGATTCATCTGTGCCAAAGTTATGGAACAGAACATGTGTGGTCTGCAGAGCAAAGATCATCTCCATCAGCAGCTGCCATTGTGAGGCTGTGCTGTATCTTGTACAAAGCAGCCCGATCCCAACAAAAACAAAAATGCTGCATGGTAGTTCATCCTCTCTTCTGTCAACACAAGTCAAGGTCTCTTACATCAGTCTCATTACCTGTTATCTTACTAATGACTTCTGGAGGCAGGCATCTACTGAAACACTCCCAGTTCAAGATTAATCCCCTCCCTTACTTTTGTCGGTGGGGGCCAGGGAATAAAAGGAGGATGGTGATTTTTAAAGCAGAAGTCCTCCTTATCACCATCTGGCCCTGATGAATACAGGAGAAACTCTGTTGATACATTAATAAATCCAGTATTACAAGGTAGAGTAGATAGCAGGAGGAACGCATCAGTCATCAGCGGAAAAGCCTCTACTAAACTCAGAGAAATGACCTTCAAATTAAAAAGAACCAGTAATAGAAGGGGAAAACCTGTGGCCCATAACACATGTTCTGGCCCTCATGCAGGAGCCATTTAGAAAGTCAACAGGACTAAACATACTAAAAATCTTCTCCTGATCTCACCTTTTCATAGTCACCATTTGGGCCTACGGCTGCAGCCAAGTTCATCAACATGCAGCTGGCCTGGGCCACTGTTCCTCTTACTGCATCTATAGAAACATATGGCACCTTCTGGGGCTTGTCCCTGTGGAGAGACAGGACACCCGCAGGCTGTCACTGGTGGTGCCACCTCATCTGGGCTCTGGTAGCCACACACCCATGCTGGGGCCCGCAGTGTGCTTTTTTGCCCACGTCATCCCCCAAAACAAAGAGCAGCACAGACAGAACATTCTCCCATACCCCAAGAGGCTTCACCTCACACCATTTCCTCCCGATAGCGCAAGAAAAATAATTGTGCGTTTTGCCTGTTTCTTTGTATAATGAAAGAACTAACATTTCCATAAGAAATCATTTAATGTCCCAAAACATCATTCCTCAATGAAATGAAACTTCAGAGGGGCAATTCTTCATCAAGGAAAAAAACCACTCACACTAGCACAGGGTTCTCTATTTGCTACTGTCTGCACAATATTAACGTAGAAGATAATATATTGGCTTGAATCAATACTTCCCGACTTCTCCATCCATCAGCCCCCCCCCTTCATTTGATAAAAGTCCTTCCATGTCGCGTTCTTCCAGACTGATGAGGTCACAGCACCTCTTTCCAGCATGAGGGATGGTGTATAGATGTATAATTGCCCAATAAATCACACCCTCCGGATCAAAGATCTGAAATCCTCTGGGTGCCAAGAAGGCACACCAAACATCATAAAATACAATAAGTTAATTAATTACAGCAAGATTTTTACCAACTTCAGACAGGTTGAGCATTGCTTGTCACATACAGATATCCTGAAAGATTCAGCCAAAACTACCTCACTGTGGAATCAGGGCCTGAAGCTGTGGACGCTTCAGGTAAGGACTGTGGAAGCAGTGGGGGCAGAGAGCTCCAACACCTTACTGCAACAAAGAACCTTGAGAGCTACAAAAAGACTAAAACATTACTTATTCCATGCCCACGCAGCGATTGCTGTAGGACTTCAGGCAGGGCTTCTAGCTGTTAGAGAGGACTGCCTGCATCTCTGGAATTTCATCACATGAACCACAAGAACAGGCTGGGCAAGGCCAGATCTGAAAAAGGTACATCTTGTCCAGTATGTAGTTTCCATTAACTGCCACAAATAACACGCTGGAGCGACCCTTTCCCTGGTATAACTTCCCTGCACACAGCCCTGGAGTCACCTGGGATTCCCAAGGTGCCTCTTCCGTTCTGCTGACCCTCACACATGAGCTGCTCCACATCACAACATTGCGGAAACAAGTGTTCCGGTTTGTCACAGTGGTGGAAAAAATGTGTTTCTGGCTGCTATCTAGTGGACCTTGTGTGGGTGCTGTGGGCAGCAGTCACATCCCCGGTGCCCTCCTGCCCTCGGGTCACGGGAGTTTGCAGGAGGAGGGGCTGATAAGATGCATGCCACGTGCCTGCGCCCCACAAAGCTTCCTAAACAGCCTTGCTGTGGTTAGAAAACACATGAATTGAAAGATCATATTTCATAGCCGCAAGGTGTAGGCATTATTTCAAGTATTTCTGATAGAATGTGATACCATCAAAACTTCAAGGAATTAAGACCTTCCTGGCAGTTCTGACCCTTAGCCCAGGCCATGGGACCTTCCTGGCAGTTCTGACCCTTAGCCCAGGCCATGGGTCTCCATATGCTCCAACTCAGACTCTCACCAACAAGCACGCTCACCCAAGCAAGCGAAGCCATCTCCTAACTTCAGCTCAGGAAAAAAAAAAAAAAGCAGTGCCCAGAACCCTCTGTTTCACAGACATCTGATTCCGTAACCTTTAATCGTTTCTGTCAGCCCTGCAAGATCAGGTATTAACATCTCCATAACCTCTTGTACTAATTAAGATAGCAGATCTTTGGTATTCGCCTCTGCGCTGGCTTCAAAGCCGAGCACTGACAGGTTGCTGAAGTGTTTGTGCATTTCAGTGAGTGGCCCTTGTAAAACAGAAATTATAATGAACACACCACAGGAAGCTTTAATAGAAGTATGCAGTCATTACGAAATGACTGGAACTGAAAAACCCGAGCTAAGCTTTGGAAATTCACAGGTGGGAAGCTAGCTGCTGGGGGAAGAGGTCACCATTCCCAAACGCTTTGCAGTCACTGGTTAGGCTCTGTGTCCAGCATCTGTCCTTTCTACAAAGCCACACCTAAATGGCCCCAGACCTTTTGCCTCTCCAGAGTATATCGTGTTACAACCAACCTTAAAAACAGCAATAGCTTCCTGTAGACTCTGGAGAGAGAAAAGCCAAACCAGTTGAAGGTAAACACACATGAGCAGGGAGTCTGTCTTCTGCGAGCCAGTGATTTTAGAAGTACTTCAGACATGCAGACGCATCCCCAGTGTTTTACTACCTAGCTCATTTCTCAGCAAATCCAGCCCAGACTTTTGCAGCAGCAAGAGATTTTTCCACTCCCACAAGACCCCCAGCTCCTCTGCTGTGGGCAGCCTCTCCTCACCCCCACGCCTGGAAAAGGGCTGCACAGGCAGGAGCTGAGCTCCCCTGACACAGCCCAAGGCTTTCACATTCCGACAACGCGAACCAGGTCAGGAAGGTTTGACCTAGCTATAGATGAGGTTTGAGCTTAAGGCACAACCCAGGATACGGGATTTTATAAAGTTTAAATCCTGAAAGCTGCTTAAGTCTTAGCATTGCTATTTTTTGCTTGTCTGCACCCAGGCAGACTGCACTGGCGAGAACCTGAGCGCTTTCTGAACTTGTAGTTGGAAGTACCACAGAGATACAGGAAGAGGGAACTGTAAAAGATGTTTTCTATATAAATATCACCACCTCTCTGCACAAGCAGCATAGGACACAGGTAGGATACAGCTAAGACAAGAAGAAACATTCACAAAGAAGGAGGAGAAACAAAGAAAAAGTGAGTTAATTCACAGGAATTAGAACAACTCGGGATCTCACTGAACAAAGAGAAACCTCAGTGCTTCAGTTGCTTTGGTTACATGAAGCAAGTTTGGTAAACAGGCTCCTGCTTCACAGCCCCCAGACCAAGCACCAAAGGACAGAGCTCTCAATTTCATCCCTTCTTCAGCTTTAAACAGGAAAGTCAACAAACATCAAAAATGTTGTAACTTAAGAGAAAAACAATCCTCTCATTACTCACTCCATCAAAAACATTCAAGCAAATTTCTTCCAGACTTCTCTAACTACTCATTGTACGCAAGTTGTGTGGCACCAGACACTCCAAAATAATGAAAAGGCAGGAAGGAAAAAGAAAGTAAAAACCCCAAATACCTTTTCTTGCCCAGCTCTTTCAGTCTTCCAAGGCCCTAAACTTCCAGTCCTTTGCTGCTTTACCACAGGCCTTGCTAAATAGGGTTTGCTGCAGGTCACCCATGGAGCTTCATCATCTCAATGGAATTCACCTTTCTGCTGTGATTCTGCATCTGCTTCACCTGCTGGGTCTCAGCCAGGCCAGCCCTGTCCCGCAGCACCTGATCTCAGTACAGCTAATTTGGCTCTGCCCTGGGCAAAGATGCAGAGGGGAAAAAACAAAAAAGAAGCAGCAGCTTGGGGGAAAAAATAATAATTCAATGGGAATTTTCATTACTTTTCTAAACATCTCTAAACATCTCTACAGGGTTTCACTTCATGCTGGTCTCTCCTAACTTACCAGCATACTTGGCCAACTTAACCTTTGAAGAGGTTTTTTTTATTGATCGAATGTTACACAGACATTTACATTTCTTGGAGGGAGGAAGAGGCAGGGAAGAAAATTAACTTACTTTGGTTAGTGATCTTAATTATCTGAAATAATTACCTTCAGTCAATTCTCAAACAAGAACTCTCTGGAGAACAGTGTGTTTTAGTTTGGATAAAGGAAAGGAATTGAGTCCAAAAGAGTACATTTTGTAACTTATTTAGATATACCTAATTAACCATCTGAGCGAGGAATCCAGTCAAAGCTTCTCCATTACACTTAATTATTAAAAGCAATTTAGAGGGGAAAAACCAAAATGAGTGTCTAAAAGAGCCCTCTGTATGACTCAAAGGATAATTTTAGCAAAGAACTGAACTTATGGGTGAAAGGAGACCAGAAGTAAAATATTTTTAATAAAAGCAATTCATTTTCTAGCCAGGCGTCAAGAAAGAGACTTGGTAACTCTTGTGTTTTGTATACAGCTCTACGCTGGAATGAGCACAAAGATTTTTAGGCTTCCCAGAAATGGGCAGAGCTTCATTGAGACCTTTTCAGTGGAACGCAAGGGAGACGCTTGGTTCCCTACGCAGCAGTGGCTGAAAGCTTGCAGAGACGTTGGCTGATTGAAAGAAATGATCCCTGTTCTGTTCATTACAGAAAGCATTAAAAAGTCCTCCGAAGAGTTCACACATGGATTTGTGCATCCGTTTGTGCACCTCCCAGCCCGGAGAGCGAGAAAGCAAGTCTTGCTGCTGAATGCATGTGGTCATGAGGGAGAACGTGATTTGGCTTTGTCTGTTTAGCCACAAAACGAAGCCGAGGTACCTGCAGCGTGGGGCAGGCAGCCTCTGCGCAGAGCCCGGCGCCGGGAGGCCGCTGCCAGGGCTGGCGGGGTGCTGGGTTTCTCCCCTCGAGCAGAGCCTTGTTCCCAGCAGTATGCCTCTTTCCTCCCTCTGCTTTAGCTTTTCCCAAATCCGTAAGGCAGAGGACAACATTATTTATATGTGAATGTATTTAGCAGGAGTAACCCCTTCCAAATACGTAATAGACCCCGGCACAGCGTGATATTCTAATTTTGATGCAAAAATTCTCTGTCTGCATCCTTGTGCTCCAGCAGCTCTGTCTCGCCGTCCCATCACCTCTGTCCACCTCTGCGGGAAGGGCTGCGCTCGGGATCGCACATGGGTGCTGGGATGGATTCACGCTGGGCTCCAGCCGGCCACTGGCCACAGGAACATTTTTAATCCAGAGAGTTTATTAGATTAGAAGGCCAACAGGCCAGCCCACTACCAACACATCTAGTGTCTCACACAAATAATGGCAGTGGAAGATTCAACAGCCTGAGAAGCACAGAGAAAGGATAAGTTTATCTTACTTATTTTCCTTCTAAATTGCAAGGAAATTCTTGGTGTCTGCAGCTCTCCTGGTTCAGACAAAAGAAATGAGAAGGTTTGTGTGTAACTGTTGCTTTCCCAGAAATAATTGCATGCATGGTGTCGTACAAATGGGGGTGATGTGCCTGTCTTAAGGCTCTTTGACCTGTTTCTGTGTGTTTTGTCAGATTCATGGAGAGCTGAGACTGAAGAAGATGACCTTACACGTGCTCATCCAGCCCTTACTGAGGTGGCAATCACCTCTGCTGTTTTCCTTTCTGGAAAATAAAGCGAACAACTCCTTGCTCAGCCTGCCAGTTAGGAGTTATACTCCAGGTCCACTCGGTGAAGAGTCAGAGGTTGTTTTTGTGCAGCCAGGATAGTTACTCGTCACAGGTAGTTTCTCTCCTGAATTTCCTTGTGCAGAGAAGTTCAGCCTAGCTTGTGAGCCCCCGAGGTAATTCAAGGACTTAAAAGCAGGGTACTGTTTAAGGGTTCAACCGAAGCAAACAAACTGCTAAAAATAACCTGGCATCCCATCTGTTGCCAGGCAGGGAATTTAGTCTCAACAATCAGGGAACAGGATGAAAGGCTGTAATAAACACCTTGAAATGGATATCTGAGAAATTCTGCAGCCTCAGGAAAATGGTCTGATTTTCTCTTCCTTCTCTTGCACAAAAAGTTTTTTAATTTATTTTTCCTAAGGGAGAGAAGTGAGCGTATGCTTCTGCAGTATGGGCAGGGAAACAAACAAATATGGAGTCTCAAAGACTAATAATGTTCCAATGAACTATTGCTGATAAACAGGATTTCCTTGGCAGAATGTGGAGCGCAGAGGGCTGCGTGTGATCCGAGCACAGTGCCAGCCCAGGCTGCTGGACTGTACCTGCTCCCGGCGAGCCGTACGGCAAGCAGCGGCCTGAAATCTTACTCCTTAGCAGCCTGGGAAGCTATCCCACATTCTGCTCTCTCCGGCAGCAAAAGCCATTCTGTGGCAAAACCTTTGCTCACGGAGTAAATATCTTGCAAATCAACAGCACGCTGATGGGCTGTAATACCCACTGTTGCTGCAGCAGACGTAGGGACCCTGGGGAAGTCCGCGTGCCCGGGGCGAGGCCGAGCGCAGCAGCAGCCTGCACTGCGCTTCGTTCACGTAAAAGGTACCCGGAGAGTGGATTGCAGAGAATCCGCTAAAGATGCGTCCAGAATACATTAAAAAGACAATGAAGGGGAAAGGGCAGCAGCTAAAGGTCATCTAAAACGAACCGTGTCATCCTGCCAACAGCAGTGTCAAGTGCAACTGCTCAGCAGGACCGAAACGGAGGTAAAAACTGCAGATCCCCTCTCCTGGTGCACCCCAGCGCTGGTAAAATTGTTCCTTTGGGTTTAATAAAATCAAATATGAAGTGTTTTGTGCTGAACAGGAGCACAAAGTACAAATGTGATGAATAAATAGTTCTCATACTAGTGAGACACCTGGACATACCATTTTGGGATATCTCTGCAAATTCATTAGTAAGTTCTAGAAACTATCTGTCTTTTGGCAGGTGTCCCTCTTGTCCCCCGAGGATCTGCCATCAGCATCCTCCAGGATACTCACTGCTTGGCTCCTTATGCTGGCAGCAAGCTGCACTAATATATCATATGGAAATGGATATATTTTTTTAAAGCAGAAGAAAGGCAATAGAAAATAATAAGAAGAAAGTGCTTTGCTAGGAAGTATCTGGTAGACTGGTCTTTGCTGTTCATCTGCTTCTCTATTAATTATCTGCAGAAAAAATTAACATTCTAATTCAGTGAAACACCACGTGAGAATGATTTGAAGTCTGCATTTGCATCTACAGAGACCTTTCTCTTCCAGAAGGACCACCTTTTCCCAAGAAGCCCGATTTTCCTGGCTCTGAATCCCATGCCTCCTTCCAGCTTCCATCCTGTCCTTTCACCTCTCTTTGTTTCCAAATCTGGTTTTACACTGTAACTCAGGAGAAGGCAGCACTGATCAAATCAGCCACATGCACACAAGAAATACAAAATTTGACGCTGTAACCATGAAGCTTTCATATTAAATCCACCTTCACCCTGTGTGGGGTTCCTCTGGTGTGCCCTTACAAAGCAAAACCAAAACAGCTGTTTAAAGTCAGGAGAACCTGACAGACCGAGATCAGTGGAGCTCAAAACGTACAGAGTGGTTTGAGCAGAAGGGAAAAAAGTGTCAAGTCCTCTCTGTGCTGTCTGGAGCTGTTTGTGAGCGTTCGGGTGGTAGTAAGCAGGACGTGCATCTCCCCACCACGTGTTGGTACTCTGCATGCCAGCACCAGAGTCCTGAGCAGCCTCTCACATAGAAACAGCACTTTCATTCTTAGTTTTGCTCCTTCTAAGGCAGCCTGAGGGCAGTTTCTCTTTTGCAGCTTGCATGTTGGTAGGGATGCTCGGAATACCCTGCATTCCTCTCTGCCAATGCCAACCTGAAAACAGACACCTGACAGCTATTTCTAGTTCTTCGCAATATAAATAATGAATGGTTTCATACTGGGAGGAATCAAATGGCACCAGATGACTCTGGTAATAAATCAGGAGAAAGGCAGGTGGTCTCTTGTCTGGCATCTCAAAGCTGATGTGCAGCTTTATGAGGAGGGAGGTGGCTCTGGTACAAAACTCATCAATATAAATCTCAGACATTCGAAGCTGTAGCACTTTTCATACCAGTTTCAAGCATTGTCATAATTCTGGTCTTATAGGAAAAATCCTTGGCAAAGGTCTAGGTTAAGGAACACATCTGCACCACTCTAACTTTGGAGTTTGTGTTCATCATTGTACCCTAAATCAAACTTCATGTCATTCATTGGGGGACAACTCACTTGTTGCCAGTCTGGCTAAAGAAAATTCTAGTAAATGCCTGGATATTTGGGATTGGGAAAAATTGATCTAAAAATCACCTTCTTCCACTTGGCTGCTAGGTAGAGCTTGACTTGCTTTTAGACCTTAAAAATAAGTAATCATTTTCACCATGTTAATAGCTAAGCACCTCTTCCATCACTGCCATGCAGCGCATGATGTCCGTACGCATGTGCTGGTGCAGGACGAGGGGATCCGTGGGGTCCTGGCGAGGGGATCCCCCTGCTGCAGGCACTCTGCTTGTGTGGTTGTGTGAGGAGCAGAGACTGCATGTTAGGAAACCGCCCAAACAACTGTGAAAAAGGTTTAGCTAAATAAAGGCTGCGAACGGGGGCTGTGCTCGTCTGCCTGCCGACAGCTAGCACCTCCCCGGGCACTCTATTCCCTCGCCACCTTCAGCAGTTTTCCTTCCTGGCGTGCAAAATCCCAGCGATGTTCAGCACATATTTGAGTAATTGATCTCTTTCTTTAC
>Ga0065711_1030855_pt1 | contig 31222 bp, 19 predicted proteins | sample Hoacrofraction12_FD_59098 | JGI IMG/M metagenome (GOLD analysis project Ga0065711, IMG submission 59098) | Hoatzin crop microbial communities from Cojedes, Venezuela - Epithelial fraction 12 v2 (version 2) | ecosystem: Host-associated > Birds > Digestive system > Esophagus > Crop | place... | reverse complement strand
TCAGGCCCGTCGACCCGTCCGTCAGGTGAAGTTCTCGCTTGGCTCCTCCTCCCAAAGAGAGTTTTCAAGTGCCAATTTTTGTATGTTTGGAAATCTTTTTGCGAGGTGGGACTAAGTCAATTATTGTGTATCTATTAGCTCTTGGCATGGAATGTCGTGTCGTCAGAAGCAGGACTCAGCAGTGTGACATGCCTTCGGAGCGGGCATCTTGGTATGTGTATTCGGGGGCCATCTGTGCTTTATCCAAAGCAATCTCTGAAGCAATCTCTGGCTGCGCAGCCTCCGCAGAGCCCCACAGATCACTGAGTTTACAGTGATGGGCTATCCCCTCTTACTTTTGTCTGATAAGATAAGTACCAGTTATTTACTTCCTTTGTTAGCTCTTCGGCTCTTGACACCTCAGTCCATTTGTCTTTTGTCTTGCATTCGCCAAGTCCAGTAAGGCCATCGATTACAACCTGAGGACAACAGAGTTGAAGTAGGGACCCAAAAAACAACAACAGTAATTGCCTTACTAATGAAAAACACAAAACAGTAGACAAGGGAAGCAACAGGTCCATATCTTTGATTAGTAAGAGAGGAAAAAGAAAAGAAAACTTTGATCAAGAATCTGGTCCTTAAACAAGAGAATTAGAGAAACAAGTCAGAGAATCGAAAGAGAAAGAGGAAATTACCTGGTCCCTGACCTCAGCAGAACTTCTAGACATGTGGAAAGATTACAGCCACCAGCCAGGTGAGCATATTTCTGCCTGGCTGCTCTGATGCTGGGATAATGGAGCTGATAGTCAGCAACTGGAAGGGAAAGCAGCCCAACAGCTGGGATCCCTTGCTAGAAACAGGGGAATTGAGAGAGGACTTGGAAAAGAGACAGCAATTTGCAGTCTCTGGAGAGCTCCTCTCAAAGGTGAGGGCAAGATATCCATTCAAGGAAGATCTTGTGAACTCCCCAGAAATGTTGACTACTGCAGATGAAGACATCTGGTACCTGAGAGAATTAGCAGTGCTAGAAGTCATCTACAATGATCTTGATGATGATAATGTCTCCAAAGATCCAGAGGATGTCCTGTGTTTATGGGCCATGTAGAGGAAGGTGATTCAAGGTTTCCCAGCATCATATTCTAACAGCTTAGCAGCAATGTATTGCCTGGATAGGGATATACCGACTGTGGAGAGAGTGTCTTCTTGGCTCCAACACTTTGAAGAAAATCTCTGCACCTCCTTATTGCTACGGGACAGAGTCTCGGGTGTCAGGAATGCCCCAAGAAATCAGTCCTCTCCTGGGCTGGTCAGAGGAAAAGGGAGCCACAGACACATGCTGCATGGCGCACTCTGGTTCTTCCTGCATGACCAGGGGGAGGATATGAGGAGGTGGAATGGTGAACCTACCTTTAAGATGGAAGCCCGTGTATGCAAACTGAGGGGGAAGACAGCTGTTAAGAAAGAGCCACCCAAAAAGTCTGTCAGTGCCATTGCTGCTGAGAGACAAGAAGGCCATCAGCGATCTGTCAGACACAGAAGAACTGAAATCACCTCTGTTGATCCTGGTGAGGGGATTTCTGGTCTGACACCACAAGGATCAGACAGGGAATATTCTGACCAGGAACAAGAATAAAGGGTCCCTGCTTTCGGCCAGGAGAAGGAAAGGGGTAATCGGGTGTACTGGACTGTATGGATTCGATGGTCTGGCACTTCAGACCCACAGAAGTATAAGGCTTTGGTAGACACTGCTGCACAGTGTACGCTGATACCATCAGGGTGCAGGGGCACAGAATCCATCTGGATCTCTGGAGTGATAGGAGGATGCCAAGAATCTTCTGTACTGGAGGCTGAGGTGAGCTTGACAGGACAAACGGGAAAAGCACCCCATCATGCCTGGCCCAGAGGCACTTTGCATTCTTGTCATAGATTAGCTGAGGAGAGGGTACTTCAACGGCCCAAAGGGGTACCGATGGGTGTTTGGTGTGGCCACTGTGAACACAGAGAAGATCAAACAGCTCTCTACCCTGCCTGGCCTCTCAGAAGATCCCTTTGCTGTGTGATTGCTGCGAATTGAAGAACAGCAGGAGCCAACTGCTACCAGGACGGTGCACTGGCAGCAGTATCACACAAACTGAGACTCCTTGGCCCCCATTCATGAGTTGATTCATCAACTGGAGAGTCAACGCATGATCAGCAAGACTCACTCATTTTTTAATAGCCCTCTATGGCCAGTGCAAAAGTCTGATGGAGGGTGGAGGTTAACAGTAGGCCGTCATGGCCTGAATGAAGTCACACCACCACTGAGTGCTGCTGTATCAGACAAGTTAGAGCTCCATCATGAACCGGAGTCAAAGGCAGCCAAATGGTATGCCACCACTGACATCGCTAATGCATTCTTCTCCATCCCTTTGGCAGCAGAGTGCAGGCCACAGTTTGCTTTCACCTGGAGGGATGTCCAGTACCCCTTGAATCAGCTGGCCCAGGGGTAGAGACACAGTCCCACCATTTGCCATGGACTAATCCAGACTGCACTGGAAAAGGGTGAAGCTCCAGATTATCCACAGTACATCGATGACATCATTGTATGGGGTGGTATAGCAGAGGAAGTTTTTGAGAAAGAGGAGAAAATAGTTCAGATCCTCCTGAAAGCCAGTTTCACCTTTAAACAAAGTCAAGGGACCTGTACAAGAGATCTAGTGTTTAGGGATAAAATGGCAGGATGGGTGCCCTCAAATCCCAATGGACGTCATCAACAAAATAGCAGCTATGTCTCCACCAATCAGCAAAAAGGAAGCACAAGCCTTCTTAGGTGTTGTGGGTTTTTGTGGGATGCACATCCCGAATTACAGCCAGATTGTAAGCTCTCTCCATCAAGTGACCCAGAAGAGAATGATTTTGAATGGGGCCCTGAGCAATGACAAACTTTTGAACAAATAAAGACAAATGATGTGTTTCATTGGTAAAGATGGGCTTTTGATAGCGTAATATGTGTAAGGAACTCCACAATACTTGGCTGTGTTGTCATTGTAAGTTTTATCACAAAGGGGGTCTTTATTCCCAAATCCCCGGGAGGGATACCCCCAACATGTACATATGTCCCTTACAAGACCTCTCACTCCTTTCAAGAACCATGTTTCAGGGGTATCCTCTGGACCCGCACAACAGTTAAGGACTTTGTTACACTTAAAAAGGTCAGAGGAATCATGCAGTGGGGGATTTAAAATCTCTAAAGGTTTCAACTGAGTTTTGGCTCATGACCATGTCTGTTGAATACTGAATAAATTCCTTGTACCAGTTTCAGTGCTGTTGGGTAGATATATAGACCAGGAGGGGGTGAGGCTCAAAAAATAAAGGGCCTCATAATAGTCTGGTTGTTTTAAAGGGTGGAAAAATGGGTCGAAAGGAAAACCAAGGCTAGACACAGAATATTCATCTCTGAGAAGGCTATAGACCCCTGGTAGGAGTGACAAATTTTAGAACGTAAAGGCTTGTGAAATCCCAAATATTTGTGCTGTCCTAAAGGTAAAATTTAGTTGTGGATGGGAGGCATTGCCCTCCCTTCTTTTAAGATTGCCACGTAAATCATATAAAAAGAAAGAAGTATCATTCAGTCCCAAGATTATGTTCAGGACTCCAGGTCAGAAATATGTTTCACTATGACCTTCTGTCAGGAGAAAATCTGCTTTCCACTGAATAGAGCCTGCAGTGTTATCCCCCATGCCCCAATCCCACTCAGCGGGGAAGAGGACTTAGGGGATCTTTGTAGTCAAATTCCTTGTTAAATCACTGGTCATATTGACACATATAGGAAAGATAGAAAATCTCAACCCTTGTTCCACAGATTGGGGAAACGCTATACACATTCCCTGATTGGTATGGTTCAAAACTTTTGCAAACTCCTGAATCAATTACCACCTAAGATTCAGAAATTGTCATCTCTTTCCCTCTTTTCCACCGGAGGAGAGGAAAGAGGATTGTCCAAAACAAAAATGATATATGCGTACTAAGGCCATTTAAACCAACAATTAGAACCATTAAGCAAAGGCTAAAAGCTAACTTGTCATCACACCAAAACCTGTTGAGATGCTGACAACGTGGGCGCTTTTAACAAGCAAAGACTGGTTTTCTCCCTGCAAGAAAAAACAAGAGAAAACGCAGTCCTATCAAATCGATTTCAAAAGGAGGGGATTATCCACTGGGTATTAATTCTGTGCTCTCTGCCGTGACCATCTGTTGCTACCCACTATTAGATGTTTATAGGAATCTTGAATACCAATGGGACTTGCCCCACTGTTGGTCGGTCTGCCGACAATGGCTGACGCAGATAATATGAAGAGTTTCTGGGGTCATCTGGCCCTTCATCCTTAGGAATAAGAGATGGTGGCTGTGGGGCAAAAGCTAGTGAGTTGTGGACACCTGTTTACCCCTCACCGATCATTTACCCTGGTCACAGCTTCCCATAGACCTCAGCCTTTGAGGTGGCTGTTTTACCACAATGTTTGACACATTAACACATTTTAACTCTTTCAGTCTCTCACACAAGGATATTCCCATATTAGAGCTTGGATGGAAGACATTAAAGCCTGGGAATGGTCTTATTTCTATAAATCAGAGGCACTTTTTGACATATGACCTGAGTTACACTACAAAATTTTTATTTCCTTGATTGAAATCCTCTGAATTGAGCTTTCCATTTGAATCTAGCTGAGAAAAATCTTGTTCTTATTTCTTTGTCAGTTGGGAAAAACACATGAGGATAGTGGTTAGAAGGAAGTTACATAAGATTAGAAATCAAAGGACACTTTCTACAAACCTTTGCTCCCATTTCTGCTGGCTGTCCAGCTGCGATCCTGCATATAACTGGGAAAGAAGTGATAAGCTGCCATCTTAACTACAGCAACAATTATAGGCTGGAATGTTTTGTGGGAAGAGACATCATTGTGCATTTGTCTCTAGAAGTACATCTTTCTTTATGAAGATGAGATTTTTAAACAAGGCAAAAAATAGGTCAATATGAAATAATGAAGAAAGATAATGTCATCTTCCTACATGACATTGACAAAGCAGTTCTTGTAAGGTGGATACAGTTAGGTATTCAAAGACATAAGGGACTGCCAAGGTCAGTGAGTCCAGAATTTTGCAATTTAGCATGCAGTGTAACTGAAATTTAGTCCATATCAAAAGAGAGAATATCACAGTTTGCATACATTCACACAGTATAAAACATAAAATATCCCCCAGCCCTCTATCACAACACTGAAACCTTTTCTATTTGACACACAAATACTGTAAAGCACTGGAGAGGGGGAGCAGGAGAGATCGAAGGCAACATTGTAATAGGGATAAGAAAATTTTTACAAAGTCTTACAAAACTGTTGCTAGAGTATTTTGTGGTCTGATTAATACACCTCCTAATAAGAAATGTAAGGAAATCACTATATAGTTTGTTGCAAAGAAGATTAAGAAGCAACTTGATCACAATCCCATGAGATCCTGTTCTAGAATTGAGTAATTTAGTTTTGTAGGCAAAAGTATAACAAGATTCATCTACTATGAATTAGAAATACTTGAAATAAGTATTCAGATTTTTACTTGACTTGAAATAAGCTTCAGATTTTTAAAGTTTTATTAAACATGAATAGCTAAAAATAAAAGTAAGTCTCCTAAAAGAAAAGAAGCCCAGAACCTTAGTGTAATTCACATGAGCTAATTGTTGAAGTTGCAAACAAAACTATACAGCAGAGTTAGTGTAACAGCTCAGTCAGAAGACCCATATGATTATTCTGCTCTTAAGATGCCTAATCACTTCTAATCACTAATGGCTAATCACTTCTTTTCAAATGTACTACTGTCTCTACTAGACCTCCAGCTAATTTCATATGCTGATTTGCAAATACAATTCTCTCAATATGAAATTTTAACTTTAACAGGTCTGCCAGATATTGGGTTAATTCAAGAGACAAAGTTACCTAAGGACCTTCATGAGTCTAGTATCAACAAAGTGTTCTTTACCCAGCAACTCCAATAACACTGAATACATTTCTGTGGAATGTATATAAACAATGTTTTCTTACCAAAAAATAGCCTATGCAATAAAAAAACTTTAAAGAACAGAGGACATGCAACAGCTTTGGAGAGATAAAAAGCAGCAGTGATAATAACTGTTCTTTGAGAAAAAGAAAACATTCACATCAGTTGAATATATCATAAAGAAATAACCATTTAAACTTCATTTATCCCTTCCTTTTAACTGAATATGACATTCACATTTAACCATTAAGGACGGTACAGTGCACATAACCCAAGTTCCTTTCATATCATTGCAAAGCCTCTAGAACGAAGCCATACGTATAAGTACGTTACTGTTGTCTGCCAGAGTCCCAAAAATAGTGAGATTTATTAACTTGTCAAATTATTGTGTATGAAGGTAGCTATTTTAGAATGTTTTAACAGCTTAATGGTAACTACTAAGATAAAATGCACTTTCAATAAAAACACACAACTAACTAGCCCATGAACTGCCTGGCTGATAAGGCTGATTTGTCTAAATTATTCATAGTCATAACTACTTGGTCATGCACATCAGCACAGCTCAGCCTGGCTGAGCTCTAAGTTGGAAAAATGTGAACTAGCTTTGATCCAAATGCCATAGAGCCTTGTAAGGACAGCATTGTGTCCAGGTTAATGTTCCCTTTTGAGAACTCCATTCTAGGTGCACATAAACTGATGAAAATAACTGGCCTGACAACTGGGATATGCTCTAAAATCCCCCTCTGTCACTTCAGTATTTTCTGACTGCTCTGGTATCTCTCTGTTCAACTTCTTATCTTCGCTTTCTTAAACTCCTGTCTTTCCAGCACATCCAAGATATAAACGTTATACTGCAAATGGAAGTACAGCCTTTTTTGTCCAAGTGGAGTTTACAGTGGCCATGTTGATCATACTACCTTTCCATAACCAAAGCATTCCCAAAAGCAGTTCTTTAATTGCAAAGGTTTCAAGACTTACTGTTATGTGTAATGGTTGTCAGAGTAAAAAAAAATGTTTTTGGAGTTTCATTCTCCTTGAACAGTGTCTTGAAAGATACAGTGTATGCTACTTCAACTGTTATAATGGAAGAACAGCTACCACTACTTCAACTATTATAATGGATGAACAGCTACCCAAGCAATATATAATCCAGAGACCATTCAAAATATGGCAGGTATTTGTGTGGTCTTTTTAAAGCAAAAAGTAAAACTTAAGCCATATAACTCAGTTCAGTCTTTATGAAGATATATGCAATGTCTTACAAAGCAGTTGTTCTGATGACTGTTTTTAAATAAGAAAAACATCTAAGAACTGAAGAATTTCCCATGAAGTAAAAAAACAAAAGGAAAGACTTGTTGCAAGCAGGACATGGCCTGCTACAAAAATGTCTGAACAGACAGAGGTATTCTAGCCTCATGCTGTAATCTCAGTTCACTACTGGATGATGGGTGGAACTTTTACACATGTGAAGTCAAAGGGAAAAAAACTGTGAACTTGAGAGCTCAGCAGAGCAGTTCAAGATAAAAAGCAGAGATTACAAGGATAACAGGGGAATAAAATGAAATAATTTGGAGTAGAGGAATAAACCAGGATAGCAATTGAAAACAGAATGGAGACACACTGAGTGGTCGTTGTGAATAGTGAGGGAGGAAAGTGATTACTAGAAGGCAAAATAGACAGTACTGGATGGCAGAGTATTTTTTATAGTATATTGAGGAGAACAGCACTGTTGGCAGGGTAGAAGAATAACACAATAGATTCCCACTGAATGTGGACAGAGTCACCTAATAACCCAGATGAAGCGTGGATAAAGAGCAGTAGGAATGGGGATAGCCATCAACCCTCAAAAGACAATATTCAAGGAGAAAATGACCTTAAGTTTCAGATTAGTAGAGAGCTGTATAAGACTTCAAAAGTTAATACCTTGAAGGAAGTTAAAACAAGGGATTACAGAGAAAGACCATGATATTTGGTTTTGTGAAATACGAAGTATTTCAGGTGTTCTACTGAAATAAAACAGCAGCTTGTGGTTTGATACTTGAGGTGTTTAATGAAAGTTTTGTGTCTGCAAAAATTAAATTCCCAATGAAATTATTTCTTCCAGAAGAAGAAATAAATCACACCTTTCTCAGAACTTTTCAATGTTTTTCTGTATTTTTTTTTTCTTTTCATTTGTCCTTTGCCTCACAGGAGCTGAAGCTTACTACTTTAGTTGGGAAATTCTTACCTATAAAAATAGATTAAATGAAGTTTGAAGTGATTTTACATCATGACATTAATGTACATTCCTCATCTCCTTTTTCATTGTCCCTCTTTCACATGACTTCTAAATGCAAAGAAAAAAGCTAACTTTAGCCATATATTTCTGTAGTTTAAAAAGAATTAATTAGATGGCATTTCCTGGCCACTGCAGTCACCCTACAAGTATTTATAAATGGCCCTTACATGCATTGTCAAAATATTTAAACTGAAGTACAATCATTTAAATAATTTATTCATCTCCTTGGTACTACTATCTTTTTTACAGTAAGAAACATATTCACTGATACAAAAAAGAAAAATGAAATTGTTTTGACCCAACATGAACCAAAAGTGATAGAAGGACTATAAGAAGAATATAATTATTTTATTCTACTATTTACAAGCTCTCTGTTCTTACATAACATCATGTTTTTTCCTACAGGAATAAATACATAACACTACAGAAACATAGAGAAAAAATTCAGAACGGTGAACCTATAAACCAACATCCTTGCACTATTACCAGCAACAATTCCTAATTTGTGGTTTGATTCCACCACTTTGTGCTGTTAAGTCTGACCTGAAACAGAATATGTCAGTTTTTTTACTCTATGTCACTGAAATGTTACAGTTACAGACTGACCTAACATTTTTTTTGTACAACACCTATTCACCAAAATCGCAGGTTTACGTGAAGTGCTAGTATTCACATACTAAGGAATAGATGTCATGAATTGTTGCCCCCTCCCCCCAAAAAACAGAGGGAAATTAAAATGTCAGAATGGTTTATCACTATCCTTCTTAAGAAATTATAGTTTTTCAAGATAAATTCACATCAGTAATCTCATCATTACTCACAAAATACAGAAAGCTGTAACACTGTCAGTCTTCATCACATGAAGTTAGTGCTTAGGACATTGATATAAAATAGCAGATATAATATCAAATCTCCCACTTCATAAGGTTAACTTGAACTTTCATTTGGTATTTCTTTAGTGATTATCATAACCACCTCATAGTAAGTTCTACTAAGTAGTTTTCTTCTTTTTTTTCTTTTTTTTTCTCTTCTCCAAATAAACTTTGACTGTTTATCCTAATCAGTATGGTTAAGTAAGACAAAAATAAAGAAACGCACGCAGGTGTATATTTTATACTTTCTAGTGCCTGAAAGTGAGTTAATTTCTCTCACAGAAGAAGAAAATTGACTAGATTTTTGACCTCCTGCATAAGTACTGTGACATTTTGTCTTTGGAGTAACAAAGTCTGTGGCCTTGTAGGAGTATGGAGCTTTTACTTCTCATTCCAGGAAGATGCTTCTTTGAAGTTGAGTGAGGCAGGCACTGCAATAGCAGAGGCTGATTAGCTATAGCACCCTCGTCCTTGGGGTTTCCTCTTGACCAGCTGAGCAACCCTTTTATGGATCTGTTCTCAGTATATGCTGTATAAATTGTCTATTGGTATACTAATAAAGTAGACATGGATGCATGATTTAAACACTGCTTCAAAATAGTTCATGCTATTTAATTGCTAGCATGTTTCCAGAAATGATTTTGGCCTTTATCAACTTGTGCTGTTCCAGATGATTTGCAGGCAGTTTGGGGGACTTTGTTGTCCAGGGCTTGTTCCTCCCAGCAGCATGAGGGACAGATCTCTGTTTGCAGCAGGGTGAGAGTTTAGGTAAATGACTACAAGCCATGCTGCAAGTCCTGTCTTCAAGTTCAGAGAACGATCCAAAGCCCATTTCTTTTTCTGTCAGAGACCATAGTATATATCTAAGGATTTTGTATTCTAGCATGTTATATGCCTGAACATCATGTACTTTGCCTTTCTCCAGAGCTATTCCTTAGTGATTTTCAAGATGTTGGGAACACTTCTCAGGCCAAATACATACCCTTTGAAGAATTCTGGGTTATATTCTTGTAACAGTACAGAAGAGAAAACAAGAATTACTCTTATAACCTCAGACTTCCTATCAACACTTTATCTTTTACAGTTCTCAAATTCAGCTGATTACGTAGTCCTCTAAGACATATCTATAATCAGCAGTAGATAATGAGCTATTCCCTTCTAATCAAATAGAGAAAATTGAAGTAAAGAGTTGAAAGATGAAATAATAAAGATTTAGAGCAAAGAAACAGATGATCCTCTTTACGGCACAATTCTGAGAGACGATAATATGTTTAATATTAAGCATATATTTCAGTTTCAATTATTAAGTAAATATTTTTTTCACTTTCAATATATATTATAAATATTTTTAAAATATTTGCTAAATACACCAGTTGTATATTTTTTTGCAGTTCTAAAAATATGACCTATTTTTACCCCAGCAGCTTAGAAACCAAGAGATAAAACACAAACAAACAAGCAAGGCAGCAGACCATCAAAACCTCCATGTTTTAAAAATCTTGAAAAGGTATCTTATGTTCACTTGCCTTCTAATATCAAGATTTTGAAAGGCAAAGTTGATTAAATCATCAATTTTAGACTTTCAGAATGACAGTTACAAAGTTTTTCTTAAAATTGCTGTTCTTACTGTAAAATTACTGTTTAATACATTAATACAGAAAATATAGAGAAATATTTTGCTATGATTGAGAGAAAAATTAACACTAAATACAGATGGAAGCTGCACATTTATAAAGCATGACTTCTGTGTTTTAATTGTAAAATTGCATAATCTAGCAATAAAATCTACCATTCAGATGATACCAGTAAAGAAATGACACTGCAGAAGAGATCAGTTGCAGAAGAAGGATTAGAAATGGATTCTCTTGTTTCACGATTCGGCATCTTGCTGAACCATAGGACCATAAGGCTTTTCTTAAGGCCAAACAGTGATACTGTTTCTGTTGTAATCTTTTCAATCACTCTTGAGTGATTCTGGTGGCACTAGAAGTGGAGTTTGGCTCCGAGTTTTTAATAAAATTCTAATTCATTTTATGTCAAAGAACATATGTCTTATATTCATTTTATTAGAAAAACAACAGACACACACCTTTGGAGTACTTATATGCACATTATGTCATGCCAGAGTACTCTATGTTGGCCTGTTTGTACAGATGAAGTATGCATTTTAATAGAAGGTCTGTCTTGGTGCTACATTATTTTATTAGTTAGAGTGTAGATTAGCACCAGATGGTGTTTTGCTACTCCTATCAAGCTGGGGAAAAAAGAAAAAAAAAAACACAACCCAAAGGCACAGTGTATTTTGTGGGCTGGTGTGAATATGCGTGCTTTTCCATTAGAAAGCTAGAGAAGCAAATGATGATATTGGCATTTTTCCATTTGAAACGTGGAGAAGCAGATGATGATACTGACATTATATGACAGTGATGTAACAGTAGAGCTATCATTATCTGAAGACTGCGAGAGACACTTGAAATACTCAGAGGAAATGTGCTGCAGTTTCACTCATGCAGTGCCATGACCTCCTCTTCCAAACACTTCACTTACTTACACATTAAACTCTTCTCATCAGGTTGACACTGAAGGTAACAAATCCTTGAAGATGTATCTGATCACCGACAAATACAGAGCTTCTCTTTTGAAACTTTATTATACCTAAAAAACTGCAGTCATTAATATTTTACGTATACACAAAGAGAAACAAGAAGTTCAAAAACATTAAAAGAGATGAAAACAGAATAATTGCAAAACTCTTTTCTCTGATATGATCTGTTTAAAAGATTATTGCATAATTTACTGTTTTCTTTTGCCCAGATATTGACGATATATGTAGCTTAGTAAAAGTAAGACATCATATTATTTCATTTCTCTTTGAATCTCATAGATAGAAACAACTACGCACTTAGCATTTGTTTCATTATCTTCTACTTATTTCATAGAATTGTGTCATAAGGTAGTAATTCATATCAGCATGATTATTTTTTTAAAAATTAACATTTTAAAGATGTGTTTCCAAAGTTTTGGGAGTTTAGCGGGACCCATTAACTAGCTTCAGAAATTGTGCATATTTCACATAATTTTTCTCCAGAACACTCTATCCATGAAAAAAAAACCAACGCATTTTGAAGAGGTTAGTGAGATGCTTAAAGACAGAAAAGCTAAACTTCAGCTATCACAGTATATAAAAGCTAAATATAAGCAGAAGAGTGTTAGATTTATCTCGTAAGAAACTCACACTATTTTTGAAAAATGTTTCATTTTACCCTTAATATGACATTGGAGATGCTGACTTTCACATCCAAAAGGACCAGTTTCTGCTTTTATTTTTCTTCATCTGAAGCCCTCCCAGATGGGCATTTTCTCCTACAGTCTGTGTAATGAAAGCATATTTTCACCCCCAATATTTTCATTTACCTCAGAAACACACTCCACCTGCAATGGATATTCACTAAGACTAGGTATGGGTGCAAGTCAAGTGTATACAGTTGCACAAGGGGAAAGTCTTTGGAAAGTTCGGGCCCAGTCAATCAACTTATTAAGGCAATTTCTACACTACTAGATTAAATAGTGCCAGAAAACACCCTGTGGAACTGTTCAATTCACAGGTATAGTCTTATCCTAAATTTTGGCCCAATCATCAGGGTGCTGTCCTCAAATTTGATTTTCTCAGAAATACTTGAGTTTTCAAAACTGGTTATCATAAACATTACAGACAACCTGTAATGGCCTTCTTTTTACTCAAACATGGAGAACGCTTCTGCATGCATGAGCACTTAAACCACTGGCTGGAGTGCTCTTACACTTCCCTGTCCATCTAGTCATGGAGTGATGTGCACCCTAAAACTGAAACAGAGTCATAAGCCTGACCCTAGCAACATTTAGTGCTTTCAGGAACCAAAGGAGCAGATGTGGAAAATCATACAGAAGTATCAGAATGACACGTACAATGGTAATATCATGCATATGTCGATAAAATAAATGCTTATATGTTAAGATAATTGACCCACAAAAGTAATTAATGTGTAAATGTGATTAATTCTAAACCATATTAAATGATTCCTTAGCAGGAATTTAAGGGAGAAATTCAAGGGTGATCAAAAGAGACTTCAGAGCCCTGGGACAACCGGTTAAGGGATCAGGGACACAAGCAGTGTTTTTCTCTATCCTTCCAGTTGCAGGTAATGATGAGGGAAAAAACAAGCAGACCCAGCTGATCAATACCTGGCTCTGTGACTGGTGTCACCAGTAGAATTTTGGGTTTTTTAATCACGAGTCTGTCTACATAACACCAGGCCTGTGGGCAACAGACGGGGTACACTTTTCTCAAAGAGGGGAAAGGATTTTTGCACGAGACTTTACGGGCTCACTGAATGAGCTTCAAACTAAATTTGAAGAGGAGAAGGGAGAAGCTTATTCTAGGAATCATTGAAAAACACTTGAGAGACAATGCAGTCATTGGTCATAGCCAGCACAGCCTCATGAGGTGAACATCCTTCTTAGCTAACTTAATTTCCTTTTATGACAAGCTCATCCATCTAGTTGACCAAAGGAATCCAGTAGATATGTTTTGGGCTTTTTTATGTTAGCAAAGCTTTTGATACTGTCTTTCACAGTATCCTTCTGGATAAACTGCCCATCATTCAGCTAGACAAATCCACAATGCAGTGGGTGAACAACTGGCTGATGGGTCTCGCTCAAAGAGTTATAGTAAATGGGGTTAAATCAGGCTGGAGTCCAGTCACCAGTGAGGTTCCCCAGAGCTCAGTTTTAGGGACAGTGCTCTTTAATGTTTTCATAAAAGATCTGGATGCAGGAATAAAATGTACATTAAGTTTGCTGATAATACTCAACTACGAGGAGCTGTGGATTCCCTGAAGGGTAGAGAGGCCTTACAGAGAGATCTGGATAGACTAGAGAGCTGGGTAATCACCAACTGTATAAAATTTAATAAGAGCAAGCACCGCTTTCTGCACCTAGGACAGGGTAATCCTGATTACGTGAACTAATTGGGAAATGAGAGGCTGGAGAGCAGCCCCAAGGAAAGAGAACTGGAGGTTTGGGTTGATGGCAAGTTGAATATTACTAAACAGTGTGTCCTGTCAGACACGGTGTAAGCCCAACCGTGTCCTGGGCTGCATCAAACACAGCATAGATAGCCGGTCGATGGAGGTGATTGATTGTTCTCCTCTACACTGCACTGGTATGGTCCCACCTCGAGTACTGTGCACTCACATATAAGAATGACATCAAATTATTAGAGTGTGTCCAGAGAATGGCAACCAAGATGGTGAAAGACAAAGAAAAGAGAATTTATAACATATAAAAAGAAAAATAATTACAGAACAGATAGAGTTTTTACCCGTGGCTAATGCGGATGTCACTGGAGTCCAATACTTTGGATGACTCTATAATAGCCAATCAGTATAACAGATAATTTTAGTAGGGCCTGTAGCAATAAAACAAGGGGTAATGCTTTTAAGCTAAAAGAAGGTAGATTCAGACTTAATAAAAGGATGAATTTTTTTATGATGAGGGTGGTGAAACAGTGGAACGGGTTTCCCAGAGAGGCTGTAGATGTCCCATCCCTGGAAATATTCGAGGTCAGGTTGGACAGGGCTCTTAGCAACCTGATCTAGTTGAAGATGTCCTTGCTCATTGCAAGAGGGTTGGACTAGATGACCTTTAAAGGTCCCTTCCAACTCAAACTATTCTATGAATTTATAATCAGTCAGTTAGACAGACTAAAAGACTGAAAGGTGACAGAGACGTACCAAATGTTTTCATTTTATAAGAAGGAAAATTTTCAACTTTCCTGTAGCATTCTTTTTCTGAAATTTTCAGTAAGTATTTCCAACTGCCTGAGATTGCAACTTTTAACAAAGGCACTATATCCCATTCAATTTTTTGTTTTAAATAAAACAGTGTAATTGTATTTAACAGGCAAAAAAAATGTTTAACTTGTAATTCAGTAACTCCTTTTTTTTTCAGTCTTAGTCAATTTCTAAAAAAGACTAAAAAAATCCATGCACTATTGAAAATGTAAAGAAGATATGAATTTACGTTATATTTTCTGACCTTCTCCACTGGATTATATTAAAATTGTATCCATCTTTACCTCATGAATTATCATTTGCCAGCAGACAGGCTGAACATCTTATTCCATCTCATATACTTCAAACAAAATGGGATAAAAATTTAAGGAAGATAGTCTAAATTAACATGCATTGTAGACGAGATATGTTGAGGATGAAATATTATGTATCATTCTAATGATGTGGCTTTTAGTGCTATTGTTTATGTATTTTTAATGAAAATGGTGGGGAAAAAGTTAGAAGTCATGGTTTATTACTACCTTTTTGCCTCTTACACAGTGTTTCACTGCAGCACGCTGCTGGAAGTCAGAGATTTCTTGCTGCATGAAAGATGATATCTCAGTCATGGAAAAGATGACACTGACTTCATGCCAGTAAATACACATTAAAAAGGAAGAATTCTGAGTATGTAATTAACACCTGGAACATCATATTGGAATAAGCAGAAAAAAATGTCTAGTGTTCCACAATATTACTTTTAACTTATACAGCAGTTCAAGATAGAATAGGTGGGATATTTCAGGCTGAAAGAGACTTCAGGAGATTTCCAGTCCAGCAAGGTCAGCTGTGAGATCAGTCCAGGTTGCTCAGGGCTTTAACCAGTTAGTTTATCCAGGTCTAGAAAACCTCCAGGGATGGAGTCTGCATCCTCAACCAGTCCTGCACCCCCTCAAAGCTGTCCCTTCTGCAGGCTGATTGAACCCATCAGCCTCTGCTCACAAGGGAGGTGCTCCAAGTCTCAACCTGCTTGGTGTCCCTTCATTGAACTCGCTTCAGTTTCTTCATGTGTCTTTCGTAGTGGGAGCCCAAAACTGGATACAGTATTCTACAAGTGGTCTAATGTATGCTGAATAATGGAGAATAATAACTTTCTTCAATCTATGTGCTGTGCTTCAACCTCTAATTCTCTGTGAACCTTGGCTACGTGCTGATACCAGTGTTTTTGCTTCCAAGGTTTAAGAGCTAATGTATAATGGAGAAGTATAATGTAGTATTTAAAAAAAAAAAGCTTGAATTTTCACTCTGAAAATATATAGAGTTCACAGTTGCTATTTCATTTTTCCCTATAACAATGCATGAGGTTTTCCAATACATTACTAATTTGCTGTAGTGCTTTAAATTGCTCTGTACTTTCAGCTATTATTTTCTTCTTCTATTCTTTTTTTTCACCTCTGGGAATATTCTGTTCCTGTTTTAAACATATCTTTGCTTTTATTTATCCCCAGTTGATGATTTTCTTGTAATAGGAGTATTCACCTCGTCAATATTTGGAAAGAACCTAGTACACACATTCAAATGAATATTTAAAATAGTATTTATCACCATTTATTACTTTTTATTACTTTTTTTTATTGGAATGCACAGAGAAGTAGAAACAAATATTAAAAAAACAACTAAACAAAAAAATCAAAAACTCCAACCAGAGCAGAAATAAACAAGAGTTTTCTTTTGCTTAAATTAGGATGGATACTTGCAGCCTTTACAATGTTAATCTGTGCTGACTGAGTTTTGTACCCACTGCTGCCAGGGGACCTCTTGATGGAGCTGCTTCCAAACCTGACTGTCTCACCATCAGAGAGTGTGACAGATGCTCTTGACCCCTTAACCAAACTAGTGGTAATTAGGCACAGGCTCCAAAGGAGGTAAAGACCTGAGCCGTAGGTGGGCCAAGAAATCCTCTAGTTTCAATCTATTCTCTGAAAACCGACAAAGGAGCAGAGTGACACAGTAAGTATTAATACATGATCTTGGAATAGCGATCATGAGATTAACACTTGAATAGTAGGTGGCTTTTCCAAGACTCATTTATCAAGGAACAAGTTCACTTGTGGTACAAGGCATCTCATACATAACTTTCCCATCACATGTAATTTGACTACAAGCCAGCTGCTTTATTCCATAAATATGACAGTCTAAGAGAGCCTTCTTCGAGCCCTCCCAGATAAGTGTGGCTGCATGGCGGTCATGTCCCCTTGATATGGGGCAACCCTCAAGGTTGCTTCTCAAGGCAGAAAGACCTTTTACCAATGGCAGGTCATTGGTAAGTGATTGATATTGTACATAACCTTGTAGTATGGTAACGTTAATTTGTGCCTAACTAACTTTAATTTTGTCTTGGTAACTTTGATTTTTGTCATGGTAAATATGATTCTTCCTTGACAGTTTTGAATTGTTGTTCAAATGATTGTGCCGTACAGCAATAGAGTGAACCCTGCCATCTGCTGCGGTTTAATCCAGCAGCCAGCAACTAGGACCATGCAGCCTCTCACTCGCTCCTCCCCTCCAAGTGGCATGGGTGGGAGAATGAAAGAAAATTAAACTTGTGCATTGAGAAAAAGATAGTTAATAAGACAACAAAGGAAATACTGCTACTACTACCACTGCTACTGCTACTACTACTAATAACAAAGAATATGCAAAACAAGTTATACAGAATGCAATTTTTTCTCACCACCTGATGACCGATTTGCAGTGCATCCCCGAGCACTGATCGCAGAACTTGCAGATTTCACGGATTTTCACAGAATGCCCAAAAATATTTGAACTCACAAAAAATTTTGAATTCCCAGAAAAATGAGGATGCCTTCCCCCCAGCCAACCTCCACTTATAGACTGAGAATGACTTTTATGGCATGGAATATTTCTGTTGGTCATCTTGAGCTAGCTGCCTGGCTATGCTCCTTCCCAGCTCCTGTACACCTGCTCATTAGCTGAACATGTGAGACTGGAAAGAAGTCCTTGATTTCCTAGCAACCACTAAAAATATCAGTGTCATCATCATTCTTTCATACTAAATCGAAAACACAGCAGCTACTGAGAGGAAAATTAACTCTATCCCTGCCAAAAGTAGGACACCATCAAATTGTGTTAAGCTGCACTTTTACAACGTCATATTAAAACCAGTTTTGCTAAAATCTTTGACAGTGGTTCTTTAAGTGATCCGAATCACCCATTCTCAACAAATTAGCACAGTCAGCAAGATCCTAAATCAGGATTCGTGGCAGGGAGCAGAAGGACCTCTAAGGATAAGGGCACTTCAAAAGTTACATTTATTTAATTCTGACCCATCTGAATTGCTTGCCCAGAGAGTGCTTGCTTGCAATATTTTCAGCTCCCAGTGTGGAAATGTCTTTTTTCCAGATATTTTAATTTTTCTGTTTTTTCCCCAAAGGGCCCAGTTTCTGGAAGAGATTACACAAGAGAGAAAGACTTCCTGTTTATATTTCAAAGAATAATTTCTTTTTTCCAAAAAAGTCAGTTAAAGAAAAGCCCCCAGTCTTTCCCATACATAAAAAACATGTTAAAATGTGTGTAAAAAAAAGATCATGACTAAAAGTCATGCTTTAATGCAAATTAAACTTGGTAATTTTAGAAATTACAACAGAAATATTTTAAAAAGTCATTTTGGGGAAATATTTTATTTTAAACAAAAGAGGTTAGAGTTAATCTGCAAAATAATGAAACCTTTAAATACAAATTGAAATATAAAGAACCTTTTGAGCATTGGAGAACATAACAGAGAGGAGGAAAAAGAGGATGTTTTTCTTGTTGTAACAGTACTCATTTTTCATCCAATGAAAGGACAAAAGAGTGTCAGTAGATCTCTGACGCAGGCATTTTATATCATCTGTATGTCCTTATTCAGCTGGGTGTAACACTCAACGTTAGTTTTATTAGGCTTAAAATATGTTGTTATCAGAAAAGTAACACCACAGGTGCTCAAATATTGACAAAGAAATTGAAACGGATTTCCTCAGCTAGTGACCCAAAAGCAATCAAATAGACACTGTGATGCTAATGCACAGTATAAACCATGCTAGCAAACATGGATGGTTCTCCCAGAATGTCTGGGAGTAACTTGGAATACGAATAGGAGAAATTAAACTCAGTTGTATGGTCTGATTGCACAGATGGATAATGCTAAAATGGATGCACACTTGTATGTTTGTATCAAACTGCAGAATCATAGAATACATAGAACCATAGAATCATTACTAAGGAAGGAAAAGACCTTCAAGTGTCTTTAGGGGAGAGAATGTGACTTAAACACTTCCATGGCCAGCCTATTCCAATGCTTGACAATCCTTTCAGTGAAGATTTTTTTCCAAATATCCAAAATAAATCTTCCCTGATGCAACTTGAGGCCATTGCCTCTCATCCTATCACTTGTTACTTGAGAGAAGAGACCAACACCTGCCTCACTACAACCTCCTGTCAGATAGTTGTAGAGAGCAATAAGGTCTCCCCTCTTCTCCAGGCTAAACAATCCCAGTTCCGTCAGCCGCACCTCATAAGACTTGTTCTCTTGACACTTCGCCAGCTTCATTGCCCTTCTCTGGACATGGTCCAGCACCCCAATGTCCTTCTTGTAGTGAGGGGCCCAAAACTGAACACAGTATTCAAGGTGCGGCCTCACCAGTGCCGAGTACAGGTCACCTCCCTCCTCCTGCTGGCTATTCCTGATACAAGCTAGGATGCCGTTGGCCTCCTTGGCCACCTAGGCACACTGCTGGCTCATGGTCAGCTGGCTATTGACCAACACCTCCAGGTCTTTTTCCGCCAGGCAGCTTTCCAGCTACTTTTCCCCAAGCCTGTGGCGTTGCATAAGGTTGCTGTGACCAAAGTGCAGGACACAGCATTTGGCCTTCTGGACCCAAACACCGGACCCAAAACTGAGCCCTGGAGAACACCACTTGTGACCAGCCACCAACTGGATTTAACTCCATTCACTAGCACTCTCTGGGCTCAGCCATCCAGTCAGTTTTTTACCCAGTGAAGATTATACCTGTCTAAGCCAGGAGCTGCCAGCTTCTCTGGGAGAACAATGTGGGAGACAGTATCAAAGGCTTTAGTAAGTCCAGGTAGTTAACATTCGCTATCTTTCCTTCATCCGCTGTTCATAGAAGGAGATCAGGTTGGTCAAGCAGGACCTGCCTTTCATGATCCCATGCTGGATGGGCCTGATCCCCTGCATATGCCCGGTGCACGCACTCAAGAGGAACTGCTTCATAATCTTTCCCAGCACCAAAGTCAGGCTGATAGTCCTGTAGTTCTTGGGATCCTCCTTTTGGCTCTTCTGCTAGAAGGGAGTCACATTGGCAAGCCTCCAGTCATCTGGGACCTCCCCTGTTAGCCAGGACTGCTGATAGATGATGGAGAGTGGCTTGGCCAGCTCGTCCACCAGTTCCCTTAGCATTCTTGGGTGGATCTCACGCAGCCCCATAGACTTGTTAGTGTCCAGGTGGCATAGCAGGTCATTAACTGTTTCCTTCTGGATTACAGGCAATTTGTTGTGCTTTCCTTCCCTGTCTTACAGCTCAGAGGGGATGAATACCCTGGAAATAAACCACATCCATATGAAGACAGAATAAAATATGAGCAAACCGATTTTAGAAGGAACAAAGACAACAATGAAGTAATATCCAACATAGGCAAAAGCCACTATATATATTGTATTTGGATGCAGTGTGGAACTGCAGATCCATGAAGAAAGGGCGAAGATGTGAAAGTGTATAAAAGGAAGTATACTGATAAATGACATTTGGAAAAATGACGCTTGATGGTCTTAGAAGTCTTTTCCAGCCTATGATGCTATGACTTCAAGTGGGTCCTAGAGTGAGGAAGAAGAAACCGTCAATATGCACATCATATTGAAAATAATGAAACATCATAATGAAACTCTCCAAGAGCTTACAACTCATTGTAACACCCCATCACCACCATGATCGGAATGAAACCACCAATCTTAGAACTCAAGGGCAAAGGTAAGCATAATACCAGGAAAGGTGCAGAAACTAAGTGTCTATGTAACAATTTGAACCACAATGTTATTTTTAATTTTTCTGTACGATTTGGTTTGAACTAATAGTGATTAGAGTCTTAAGATTTAAATTATGACAATTGTAATAACAATTTGTTGGCTGTATCTAAACTACTGCGTATACACAGACTGTCTGTGCACGTGTCTCAGGAAATCTTTATATACAAATACTCCAGAGGCATCCAGCATGAATTAGTACAGCTCCTTCAACTGACCAAGGGTAATAAGGAGAGAAAAACCCAATTTTCTGAAAAGTTGAAGTGCCTTAACCTTACCTTTGCTCAACTCTTTCCATCAGCCAGCCAACCTGCATCTCCTGAGAAGTCTCTACTTCTCTCTCCAGGAAGAAAATATCATATCTCTAAAGATAGGGACATGAGGACTTTATTTTGTTAGGAGTAAACCTAGGTAGGAGTGACATGTACAAGTTTTGTAGTATTAATTGAAAGAGGTGAGACAAGGAGTCACAACCAGATCACATCCACCACAATCACTTTCTCATTTTTTAGTCTGGTGTCGTTGCAGGAACTCTTGCAATTGCCTTGAGCTCAGTGCCCAGCTTCCATATCCAGTCACTATTTCCATGTCTTGGCACATTCTTAGTGAGCCTGGAAATTTTGAAGGAGCTGTGTGACGCTGGAATAAGGAATGGCATTTACAGAGATTTTGGGAAAACAGATAAGTTCTGAGAAATGCTTAGAAACTGCAGCAAAACCCTGGACATTCTGCTGAGGAAAAAAAATACTTTTTTAAAACCTTGTGTGTCCCATCAGATTATGGCAGGTTTTCTGGAGGACCTCAAAAGGCATATTTCAGATGAAGGCCTCCTGAATTTCTATCCCAGCTATAGATACGCTGCAACTATTCAAACACAAAGGAAAAAAAAAAGCTTTATAAAACTACCTAAATTATCCATTTTTATCAGAAGAAGAAGTAACTGAATTACTTAACATGAAAGTTCGATAAATTTTCAGACATAGATCCAGAAAGAAAAAACTAGTTTGAATGTTTAGATACAGATAATAAAATCTGTAAAACAAGAAGTCAGTCATGTAAAAAGTACATCCAACTATTAAAAGCAGAGGAAAAAAATTTTAGGAATAGATAACTGCAAATAACAAGACTATTTTTACTGCATCTAAAGTACGTTAATCAACACTACTGTCAGAAACATGGGGTTTGTTCTTCTCTCTGAAAAAATAAAAATCACTGAATCAAGCATGTGTAGCAAAGCCAACTATAAAATGACCTTTTGAATTTCAAGTGCAATGTAAATTATAATCCAAACTCATAACTGTAAAGGTACAACTATTATTAATACATATATAGAAGTGCCTGAATCATCTTATGTAGTTCAGGCATCTGTATTCAATGGATAAGACTGATCCTTACAAAGGCTTCCAGAGGAGATTCAACTGTCCTGCGATATCTCTCTCCAGTGTTTGTAGAAGGAATACAGAAGTTTAATTAGGCTGACTATTTCACTACTTATCGTAAAATTCAGTCACAAGTTTAATACAAACCCACACTACTTGACTAAAAAATTCACACATATATCTGCAAAAATGACTCTATCTCTCCCCAGTTTAGTGTCCTGGGTGTGGTGAGAAAATTGCACTCTGTGCATTTTTTTAATCAGTATTCTTATTGTTATTTTCTTCTCCTATTCCTGTTCTGTTAAGCTATTTTTATCCCAACCCACGAGTTTTGTGTTTTCCTTTCAATTCTCCTCCACATCTAATCGTCAGGGGGAGGAGTGAGAGGGCGACCATGTGGTTCATTGTTGCCAGTTGGGGCTGGACCACGATGTTTAGCATTGCAGAGATTATCAAACGGCTGGCACATTCATTCTTTCATGCATCACATAAATCAGATAGTATTCAACATTGTATGATTAACATTGAAAAGGTTGTATCATCTTTTGAAGCATTAGGACAATTATAAATCCAGTCTGACTTGTCTGCAGTAGGTGCTCCTGATAATTTTGAAATGGTCAGATTTATTTTTTTTTCGGTTTTCTAATAACCATTGGCATACGGTATACTTTTATTTTGTTATATATGGGATTATGTCATCTTTATTGATAAAACAATGTTAAAAATCTGTAACAAGTGTTTATAATGAGGTTGACTGGACAACAGTTTATTAAAAAAAAGGATCCAAGACATCAGATGAATATTTCCTATAAAACTGCACTACATTATAAAAGTATCTCTTTGCTTACATTGTCTTACCCAAATATTACCCTATCCAATTACTGATTTATTTCAATTTCAGATAAGTGGACATACTAAAGCTAGTTATTCAGCTGGCAGATTGGAAGATGAAAATCTATTTTGCATATGAATAGATGTAATTACCAATTTTCGTCCAAATCTAAATTTATTTTCTAAATTCTAACTGGCTTTTATGTATGTCCATTACTTTTTAATCTCAGATATTGTAATAACTTCATTTCTCTTCCTCTCCATCTAAAAATAGTCTACAGTAATTTTAAGAATTGGAAATAATATAAATCTTTTAGAGTCACGACACATATTACCACATCAAAATAGTCCCACAAAGTAAAAAACATGTATTACAAATTTATGCTAGTTTTGGTCTGACTATCCCTGCCATGTTCAACAGCTCAAAGCAGGCAGAATGCAGTTGAACAGGATTATGAGATTTTGTTCTTGTGAATGAGGTAGTCAGATGTTTTCTGCTTTCAGGCCTTCATACTGCTTGACTGATTCAATGTGCCCATGATGCTAATTGGTTAAGCTTTTAGAAGGTCAGACAAATTTATTGGCAACTGTGTGCCACTTAATATTAAAAGCATCTTTACTTTGTCCTTGCCTTCTCTTAGTCTGAGGTCAAGAAAAACTTGGCTGCACTAGTGAAAATGACAAACTGCTGCTGTGTGATAAAAACAGATGATCATTTCTAATACAACATATACATGGTTAAATGCTAGTATTTTTTTGTTCACAGCATTAACGAAGTTCCTTCCAAGAAACAATTGTCTGGGTTTTTTTTAAACAAAATATATTTCTTCTGTAATTTCACTGAGAAACCAAGGAAGGAGGGGTATATCTACATACATTTGATTCCGAAACCCTAAATAATACTACAAGTGATGAATGAGACAGTCTGCATTCGTGTGGGCAGCAGGTTGACATGCAGAATAGGTTACTATACCTTGGAGACGTGGTTTCTGTTTGCTAACGATATTTCAATTTTCTTGATGTAAGATAGACTCTGTTTAAGTTGCACTCCAGAACCTGTACATCTCCTGAGACCCATTTTAAGTTTGGAACTGCTTTGCCATCGATATGTGAAAAATGAGGACAAGATTAAAGCTCTTATAGTAATTTATTTCTGGACTTGTCCTTCTCTGGAGCTGTTCTTATCGCAAATACATGTGTGGGTCTTCCAAAAATTTTTAGTGTTCTTTGCTTTTGGAGATGTCATATTTCTTCTTGAAGGTATGGCATAATTACATATTTTCTACCACACAAATATAAGGTAAATTTGTTATACTTAATATCTTTTATACTATTGATGCATTCTTAGGAAAGGAACAGGCAAGGCCAAATTCTCTCAATAGATTGCTATGCATAGAAAAATACTATGCAAAAAAATTACACTATTTCTACTTCTATCCAGCCATGTTCTACGGTAGCTAACAGTTCTAAAAAGCCCCATACTATGTATTCTACAACTTCAGAAGATACTCACAGTTACCTGCTGTTTCACTATTTTCAGCTCTTTCATATTAGATAGTTTGAATATTGCTGCCCTCAAGATGCTGTAACAAGGTAGCAGGAAACTATGCAAGTGGGACAATGTAGCAGAGTTGGACTTGCCATTCCCACTGCCACTAAGGGACAGGCAGAGGGACAGACGCAGATAATGTTACCTTTCCATGACATCAGTGGCGTCAACATGTTGGGGATTTTTTATTGTACCTCTTGAGGTAAATTAAACACACCTTTGTGCTTAAATATAGTAAAAACCAAAAGAACAAGGCACCGGACAGAGTCCCACCACCATAAGCAGTTCTATATGGAGTCTGCAAAAATGCATCTTGACCCAATTCCTTACATACATTTACACCAGCATGAATCCTGTGAACTTTGGCATGGGGTGCCTCATCCCATCCCTGATTCCAAACCCCAGCCCAGGTCTGCTGCCCAGAGGTGGCCACTGAGTGTTCACGTTCCAGGACGGCTACATGACAGGTTAATGCTGGCTGTTTCGTGTCTCATCACCAAGGGAAACTTGACTCCCTTACAGGGAGTCACTGTCTCTGGCATTGCTGCTTCCAGCCAGTTTAACCCCTTCTGCATGTCTTCTTGCCCTCCATGCCAGATCATTCCTTGGTCACAAAACACATTTGCTGAGCAGATACAATTTGAATTTCCCCTTCAAGCAGTAAGCAAGAAGCCTGGTTTAGGAAAATCATAAATCAGCAGATATCTTATAACAGCATGTCCTATTGTCAAATTTGTCCATGCCTAGAGACAAAATTGTCAGCCCACTTAAAGAATAAACTTTGCCAAATTCAAAACATTAAACTGCTGTTTGTGTCATCTTAATTTGAAGAAGATAGCTCTGTTACACCACCATGCTCAGACACAGAAATTTTCATCCTGAGACTCTCGGAACAACAACTCTGAGACATTTTTTGCTATGTTCTGATCTCTTTATGACAACTGTCATAGAATCATAGAATCATAGAATGATTTGGGTTAAAAGGCACTTTAAGAGGTCATCTAGCCCAATCCCTCTGCAGTAAGCAGGGACATTTACTACAAGATCAGGTTGCTCAGAACACCATCCAACCTGACCTTGAATGTTTCCAGTGGTGGGGCAGCACATCCCAGAGTTTCACCACCCTCAGTGTAAAAAAATTTTTCATTACACCCAGTCTAAATCTACCCTCCTACCCAGCTAAAAACCAATACTCCTGTCCTATCACAACAGGCCTTGTTGAAAAGATTTTTCCTATAGGGCCCCTTTAAGTACTGAAAGGCCATAATGAGATGCCCACAGCCTTCCCTTCTCCAGGCTGAACAGCCCCAGCCCTCTCAGCCTTTCCTCATAGGAGAGGTGTTCCAGCCCTCTGATCATACCTGTGGCCCTACTCTGAACATTCTCCAACAGCTATGTGTGCTTCTTGTGCTGGGAGCTCCAGAGCTGGAAGCAGAACTCCAGGGGAGGTCTCACCAAAGCAGAGTTGAGGGGCAGAATCACCTCCCTCGACATACTGGCCATGCTTCTCTTGATGCAGCCCAAGATACAGTTGGCCTTCTAGGCTGCAAGTGCACATTGTCGACTCATGTCCAGCTTTTCATACATCTGTATCCCCTGCTCTTTCTTGGCAGGGCTGCTCTCAGCTTGTATTTATTTCAGGGGTTGCCCTCATGATGTTCACACAGGCCCACTTCTCCAGCTTGTCCAGGTCCCTCTGGATGGCATCCCATCCTTCTGGCACATCAACTGCACCACTCAGCTCAGTGTCATCTTCAAACTTGCTGAGGGTGTACTCAATCTCGCGGACTATGTCACTGATGAAAATATTAAACTGCATCAGTCCTAGTACGGACCCCTGAGGGACACCACTTGTCACTGGTGTCCATTTAAACATTGAACTGTTGACCACTACCTTCTGCATGTTTCCATCCAACCAATTCCTTATCTACCAAACAGTCCACCAATCAAACATGCACCTCCCCAAATTAGAGAGAAGGATATAGTGCGGGACTGTGTCAAAGGCTTTACAGAAGTCCAGATAGATGACATAATCACAGAATCACAGAATCAAAGAATGTTAGGGGTTGGAAGGGACCTCTGTGGATCATTTAGTCCAACACACCTCCCAAAGAAGGGCCACCTAGAGGAGGCTGCACAGGACCTCCTCCAGGTGGGTTTTTAATATCTCCAGAGAAGGAGACTCCACAACCTCCCTGGGCAACTTGTTCCAGTTCTCCGTCACCCTCAGAGGGAAGAAGTTCTTCCTCATGTTCAGATGGAACTTCTTATGCTTCAGATTGTGCCCATTGCCCCTTGTCCTGTCTCTGGACACCACTGAAAATAGTCTGGCCCCACCCTCTTGACACTCACCCTTAAGATATTTATAAGCATTTATTAGGTCCCCTCGCAGCCTTCTCTTCTTCAGGCTAAACAAGCCCAGCTCCCTCAGCCTTTCCTTGTAAGAGAGATGCTTCAGTCCCCTCATCATCTTTCTAGTCCTCCGCTGGACTCTCTCCAGTAGCTCCTCATCTTTCCTGAAGTGGGGAGCCCAGAACTGGACACAGTACTCCAAATGAGGCCTCACTAGGGCAGAGTAGAGGGGGAGGAGAACCTCCTTCGACCTACTGGCCACACTCTTCTTAATGCACCCCAGAATACCATTGCTTTTCGCTCATACACTGATGCAGTCACTCCTGCAAACAAAGACACAAAGATGGTCAGGCAGGACTTGCCCTTGGTGAAGCCATGCAGGCTGTTTTGAATCATCTCCCTGTCCTCCATGTGCCTTAGCATATCTTCTAGGAGGATCTGTTCCATGATCTTCCCAGGCACAGAAGTGAGTCTGAGAGGTCAGTAGTTCCCTGGGTCCTCCTTCTGACCCTTTTTAAAAATGAGTGCAATGTTTCTCTTCTTCCAGCCACCAGGAACTTCACCTGACTGCCATGACTTTTCAAATATTACGGAGAGTGTTCTGGCAACTCAATCGGCCAATTCCCTCTTAAGATTTAAATTCCAAGTCTCCCTGCCATGGCTATTAAATAAGTTTATGGCAAATAGAAGGTAAATAAATTATGAGATTCATAAGTATGTCATCAAAATAGATTGAATTTTTCCCATAAAAAATGTAAGATATGGTGCAAATCCTGCCATGAGAGATTTCAGCCCTGGCCAAGCAATATCTTTTGTCTTGACTATTATTTAATATTCCCTTGTTTTTTCAGAGTTGTTCCCTATTATTTCTGGCAATTCTCTACTCAAGCTGATGCACACCATGCCATTTCTCTCTATGTTACACTTCTTTCTGTGGACATCAAGATCTCTTGTGATATTATTACTGCCCTCTAGCCTGGCATCTAGTTTCCTGGAAGCTAACACAAACTCCAGATCTTCAAGTGATTCTTGGTGAAAATAGCAGAGGAACTGTTACATTAAGCACAGCATTATTATGCCACTGTCAGTATATAATAATACAACCTATAAATGTGTGTTGTATAATAACACAACTTACAATGTCAGTACTAGTTTAATACTCATTTCTGGTAAAAGAAGGCTATTTCTTTACTTTTTTTCCACTAAAAATGAGAAATTTATCCTTGTTGCAGCAAGAAGTATATTTTTCTGAATTTTTACGAAGTTTTTCTTCCATTCCTCTGGGAATGAAATCTTGAACTCCACATTGTAATTTTCTATGTCAGTTTCCCATCATACTTAGCATCACGTGACCCAATGGAATAATGAACTTTCTTCTAAAATACAAAGCAAGCAAAAAATTACCCTATAGGAACACGCTGTCAGCTCATTTTAGTGAATTGAATACAAAGAGTCAATACATAATGTGTAAAGTCTCAGACTCTAAGTTTTTCTTCCTCTGCTAGCTAGGCATGTCTGAGTTTTGCACTTGCCTGTCAAAAATGTTAAACAGATTAAAATTTACAGCTCAAAGGTGCTGAATTCATCAAAAACTTTTTTGAAAATTATGTAAAACTGTCAGTGGGAAACAGATGTAATTCTGGTGACTGTGAAAATACTCCATAAGTTAACTTTCCACTCCAGATCTCGGGCAGCTTTGTATTTTTCAGAGGTAATTCCCATATATCATACAGAACTTATTGCCAAGAGAGACCAGGTGCTGTATGCTATGGGGGAAAAATAAAACCAAAATAATCTCTCTGGTGAAGGCTTACTGTATCATAAGTTAATGATAATAAATAAAGACTTAACTGACATTTTATACTCCTTCAAATGTCTGGACTGTCAGAGGTTCTGTGTAAGTTTTTCACTATTCACTGATCAGAAGATCCAAAAGGTGATACCACCATTCAGTCCAATGAGCTCAGCTCATTCATGTCTGAAGAGTTACAGAAACATATATGCAAAAAATGTTAGATTTTTCTCATGTAAGGAGGAGCTTATTCTTGGAGGCTCGGTTGTGTGGCATGTCAAAAAAGTATTGTATAAAATATGTGTACAAAAATCCATAATTATTCTTGTATTCAAGTGTCAGCACATTTCTACCTGTAGCTATTTAACTTGCATTTGCAGGTTCAACAACTGACAACTTGTGATACTTCAACAGTTCCAATACATTTTATAATCTGATCTCAATAGGAAAGAACCCAGAATAATTACTCTTCTCAGCTTTTCTTCATATTGTATTCTAGTATTTGGAAATATTGCTGAAGACAGAAGGTGAACTTGCAAATTGTAGAAAGTGATAGTACTTTCCTAGTCTTCTTCTGCTTTAAACTTCCAATATAAATGATCTTTAATAATTTCATCTTTCAATATTGATCTATTGCGTAACTTCTTCTGTGTGTCTTAATTCCTCATTCCTCCACACTTCAGTATTATTTCCAAATACAAATGCAGTTGAAGAAGTATTAGTGGCTATCACTTTTTTACAAGAACTTGACCTTTTGATTGTTAAATATTATTGGAAGTCCACTACTGAGAGGAAAACACCTGCAGTATCTTTAAAGATTGCATTCTAAACATACACTAATATGTGTGGGCCAAATTCAATTATGATAACCTTCTCATGAGGCAAAATTTTCTATGTCATTTTTGTAAGAAAATCACAGATAGATGCAAGAAGAATACAGTTTTATTCTCCTTTTGCAGAGTTTTAAAAAGCAGTAAGCATCTTTCCCTGCATTCTAGAAAGTACAAAAGATGGTTCTTGCTTACTTTCTGTGTCTTTGATGAGGGAAATCCAACCTAGTTAGCCATCTAGGAAAACACATACAAGGGCATAATCCCTCATCTGAAGAAAGACTGTGTCTGATCACATGATTGTTGTAGAAGGACACCCTGTGACCAACAAAACACCACAAAGTGTGCATGCCAGGTGATAACTGGGCCTGTTAGAAAGCAAAATTCATTGAATAAATATAATCTCAGGAGTAGCAGTTCAAATACATAATCTCACACTCCTAATTACTGAAGCAGAATAAAAAACTGCAAATGCTGGCACCACCAGGACATAGGAAATAGGAGTGGAGCAAGACTCAGGTGCAGAGCTGAAGATTGATCAAGTCTATAGCGGACTCCAATCCAGAGCGCACCAGAAATCAAATGAAAGCTTAGAGCAGTTTCCGCATGAATTTTTGGCAAACTCCGAGTCTCAAAATACATGTAATGTGTTATTTACCGTGTTACCATACTGTCACGGTTTAAAGCAGGGCATCAACAAACTGAGTGACAGATGCTCTCTATTAACCCCCACCCTCCCATCAGAAGAAGAGAAAAGGAGGAAAAGGCAGAGACTTACAAACTGAAGATAAAAAGTTTTACTAATAACACTAATAATACTAATATTATTAATAATAACAGAAATAAAACAAAATATACAAAACTGATACTGACTTTCTCGGAGTCGGGTCCCAGGCGCTGGCGTCCCATCAGCAGGTGCTGAGCAGCACCAGGAAGTACTGGATTGACCTCAGAAGTGGGCAGGAACTGGACTCAGGGAGGCACAGATCAGGATCTGGATCAGGATCGCAGGTAGAACAATCAGCAGAGTCCTCTTCAGAAGGTATCCATGGAAGAAGACGGCAAGACCCTCATGATCCCCCAGCTTTAAACTGAGTACGATGTAGACGGCATGGAATACTACGTTGGTCAATATCGGGTCACCTGTCCTTTCTGCCCGCCTTGCAAGTATGACCCCTTCCAACTCCTCACTTGCGGGACCTAAGAGATCTGTCAGTGAGCCCAGGCTTGGTGTGCCAGGCTCAGGGGTGAGATTGACAGCTCAGCTCAAGTGTGTCTATACCAACACACGTAGCATGGGCAATAAACAGGAGGAGCTGGAAGCCATTATACAGCAGGACGGCTGCGACTTGGTCGCCATCACAGAAACGTGGTGGGACAACTCGCATGACTGGCATGCTGTCATAGATGGCTACAGACT
>Ga0065711_1030854_pt1 | contig 31226 bp, 12 predicted proteins | sample Hoacrofraction12_FD_59098 | JGI IMG/M metagenome (GOLD analysis project Ga0065711, IMG submission 59098) | Hoatzin crop microbial communities from Cojedes, Venezuela - Epithelial fraction 12 v2 (version 2) | ecosystem: Host-associated > Birds > Digestive system > Esophagus > Crop | place... | reverse complement strand
CCCAGCCAGTCATGCCATTGTAGAAAGCTATCAGATTGGTCAGGCATGATTTCCCCTTGGTGAATCCATGCTGACTACTCCTGATAACCTTCTTTTCCTCCACTTGCTTAATGGTGTCATCCAGAATGAGCTGCTCCATCGTCTTTTGAGGGATGGAGGTGAGGCTGACCAGCCTGTAGTTCCCTGGGTCCTCCTTCTTGCCCTTTTTGAAGATTGGAGTGACATTGGCTTTTCTCCAGTCCTTGGGCACTTCTCCTGTTCTCCAGGACCTTTCAAAGATGATGGAGAGTGGCTCAGCAGTGACATCCGCCAGCTTCCTCAGCAGTCGTGGGTGCATTCCATTGGGGCCCATGGATTTGTGGGTGTCTAGTTTGCTTAAATGATTTCTAACCTGATCCTCCTCAACCAAGGGAAGGTCTTGCTTTCTCCAGGCTATCCTTCTTACCTGCTGGGGACTGGGATGCCTGAGGGCCAGCCTTAGCAGTGAAAACTCAGGCAAAAAAGGCATTCAGTAACTCCGCCTTCTCTGTGTCCTCCATCACCAGGACACCCACCTCATTCAGCAGTGGGCCCACATTTTCCTTGTCTTCCGTTTGCTGGTGATGTATTTGAAGTAGCCCTTCTTGTTGTCTTTGATATCCCTTGCCACATTTAATTCCAGGTGGGCCTTAATCTTCCTCGTTGATTCCCTGCATGCTCTGACAATGTTCTTGTATTCCTCCCAAGTGGTCTGTCCCTCTTTCCACAGACACCATCCACCATAATAATCTCTCCACCCTAGGAGTGATTCTCTGTTTCAGATGGGTGTGTTATAGCATCAGGGATATAATACAGTCTGGCCTTGTACTGGAGGAGTGGAGCACTGAAGCTCAGCTCTCTCTGTGAGCTTTGCACCTACAGTTTTTTTGCACCTACAGTTCTCCTGTGGAAGGAGGCTGGGCCACCTTCCTGCAGCATACACAGAGCGGTTATTTGGACTCAAAATTGTTATGCACCAAGTGTAAAAACATACATGAGCTTTTTGGTTGCCTTGCTTTCTAATCCTTACTGGGCGCATTTGTTATTTTAGTGGCACAACATCTAATTTGACTCTCTTATCTCTATGTGTAGAATTCTGATATTTGTGGAAGATTCAAGGGATATTGCACATTTCTTACACTGCTGCTGCAGGAAGGAAGTTTGATGATGAACTATTTTATGTATGGCTCACTAGATAGTAGTAAACATTCTTCGTCGTTGCTGTGCTTTGGGATTATCGAAGGGCATTGTGTGGCTAGTTAGAATTTTTCTGGGTTAACGAAACAGATCGCAGATCACTGCATAGCAATGTGCCTGAAGTCTATGAAATGTTTTCTGAGTAAGGATGGATCAGGCCCACTGAGAATATTAAGCACTGGAAAGAGCGTGGTGTTGTTTTACAGACCCTGCATTTGGTTGTTTTCTTGCAGTAGCCTTATAGCCTCACTAATTTGAAACTTGAGGTTTCTTTAGTTTGCTCTGTTTCTTTCTGTCTAGCAATACACTGCTAACATCCAAGTCCTCATCCTTACTTGGGCACTTCTGACTGTCTTTGACTTCAGTGGCAACTTCATTTAAATACAGAGTGGTTCAGATGGAATTAGGAAAGCTTAACAAAGTTTCAGAGCTTCCTGTAGAGAATTTTGGTCTGTACATGTCCATGTTGAGATTATACATCAGTCTTTGGGGAGTTCAACAACAGAATTTAAGATGGAGACTGTCTAGTGTTGAGCCTAGGATTACTACCCATCTATGGAATTTAAGTGTCAGAAAAGGGAACGTTTTAGAGAAGTTTCAAATGACTATCAAAAAACTCAGGAGGTTCTGCATCTTAAAAGGTTATTTTATTTTTGCTCACAAATTCCATAAAATGTGAGAAAAACGCACATCTAAAGGCCATGTATAAGCAGCTAGAGAACTGGTCTCCATCTTGAGTCAGAGCCCTCTCACAGGTTCTGAATTTAGATACAAAAATACCTGCTTTTCCTGGAAGTCTCTGTACTTGTCTCTTTTCAGTCGAGGGAGTAGGAACACGTGACTTCAGCTGGTGCCAGAAGCCTGCTTTTTAGCTCTTGGAATATATAACTTTGCTGCCTGTGATAAGTATTATCAATCTGTCCTTAAGCTTATTGTAATGCCTGCCTAATGATCCTTGCATAAATTTCTGTTCAGTCGTATTTCCTTGGCTGGAAGTTTTACCTATCGTCTGTTTTTTTGAGCACAATAGTTCTGAAATTAGGTCTCTGAGATGATCTCCCACAAAATGTGGTATAAATGTGTTGGTTTGGCCTTTTTTCTCATAGATCGTTAATATCTGCTTCTGTTTTGACTCAGAATATCTTGAATGGTGATTTTTACTGATAGCTTAGAAAACCTAAATCCTCTTGCATACAACCCTTTAGATATTGCATTTCTCAAATACGAGTTGTTGCTTCTTATACATGGTCCTAAGAAGGTCCAAGTCTCTTAAAAGTGTTCTTTTGTTTATAACGCATGAGTAACTAATGTGTCTTTTTAATGTAAACGTGCTTTGGAATCCTTGTGCTGGGGGGAAGGCACTAAAGAATCTAAGTACCTTTTATGTTCCACTGTTAAAATGATGACTGAGTTTAAGTGCCTGATTCATGAAGATTTTGGACAGAGTCAGATTGTGAAAGATTCTCCTGCAGTCTTAATCCAAATGTGAAGTTTACCTTGTCTACCTTCGATTGTCTGGTAGTGCTACCTAGTGAAGCTGCTTTTGCAGTTGAGATGAGTGTGGTTTGAAGCATGTGACTCCTGAGAATGTTACAATTGATAAGATGCTGAAGCCGTGAATAGGTCATGTAATTATATTCTGACTCACAGTATGTAAATCCAGATGGTTATTCAAGAGCCTTAGATTTTTACATTAGGATAAAGGTGAAACAACTTCATTAAAATTATTCTGCTAGTTGCATCTTCTATTACCTTTTTCTTCATCTTTTTTTCTGGTTGAAGCTTCTGGGCTACATAACCAGATCCTCTGTATTATCTTCCTTCAGGGATGAAAGATACTGGCATATTAAAGGAAGCCCAGGTTCTCCAAACTTCTTAAGTTTGCCGATAAAGGTTAGCTGTATTTTATGTGCTGTTATAGCAAGAAACGTGAGCTGCTGTAGTAAAAGTGTTTGTCTCTATGGTCTTACCTAGCCCATTATCTTTAAATGTTATAAAAAGTTCATTCTTATTTCAATAAAGACAGAAGTCAAAATTGAAAAACTGTCTCTAAGACAAAAATAGGTTGCATTTGAATAACTGGACTGCTTGCCTTGTAACTAATACTGAATTGTGATCATACTACCATTGTAGTCTTGTGGCATAAAAATGCTTTGAGGTAGTAGCCAATGGAATACTCTTTGTTAAATTTAAAAAGTAGGCTTATTTTGGTAATTTAATTTCTTATTTTAAATAAGCTTTTAATCTGTGATATTTCAAGACGTAGTTAACAAGGACTGTATCAGCCTAGAACATTTTCAGAGCTTTGCAGGGAAGAATTTAGAACTTCTGTTAATGGTAGAATCGGTGCCTGACTTTGCATTCAAAGACAAGAAATGTGTAGGTAATGTCCTATATGGGATTTAGCAGTCTATTTTATTTCATTGGTAATTTACTACTTATGTGTTTATTTTGTCTTTTTTTTTTTAGCATAATGAATTTGCCGAGTGTTTGATAGGATGTATGAAAATTCAGGACTATATCATCATTGGATCTGGTCAGTTGGCATAGCTGCATTTTGTACAAGCTGAGGATCTGCCTTTCAATTTGGAACAACTTGTATACCCTGGTCCTCTTTTTCTATTAGATTTGGACTCAAAATAGTAAAACTGGAATAGAGTTCCTCTCCATTTTCTATTTCTGTCTTTCTTAGTTTCTAAACTAAGGAGGGGCCATCCTTTTTGTTTCCAGAATGAGCCTGGCAAATAATTTATAAACAAACAAAGAGATAACAGTGTAATAGAGTACAAGAAAAGGCATGCTATCCATTATATATGTACATAATTAAATAGAATCCGTGGTCATTTGAAAGTACAAAGACAAAACTTCACTGCGGGTGTATTAGGTACATAAATGCTGAAGCATTTCATGGTGGTCTTAATGCAAGATTTCTGCCTCCATTTTCACTCAGGCAATTACATTTTGTTTCAGTAAGTAGCTCTCAGTTTGCAGCTATAGCTGCACACACTGCATTTCCTGGTCAGGTTTGTCAGAAATGCAGCAATGAATGGTTAGGGTTTTCTTCTGGGTTTTTTACATCATTATCAGGCAGTACGTTGAAAAACAGGTTTGATACGAATAGTGACATGCAGCAAATAGGATGGCTTAAAGTCAGTGATATATGGAGCAAACCCCTGCCTCCAGGGCAGAGTGCGGGAGGGGATGGAAATAACAGCGTGACTTCTCAGCTGGGCATATGGGAGGTTTTGCTGGCTTGGAAATGTGTACTTTTTCATGGGATGGAAAAACTTGAGCATTAAACATGTTTGCTCAATTAAGTTATTGAACCACTGGTTGAATTACTCCTACAGTATGTAGTTCAATCCCCTGGTGATAGTTGAAGCTGCTAATGTGAACACCAAGAGAATATTTTTGTTTGTTTCATTTTTGGCATTGACAGCAACAGTGTTACATTATTTTTATATAGTTCTCACTTTCTCTTTAATCCGTATTTTTATGTTGTGCCATTTTGTCCATAATAATAATGCTGTCATTTCATACATACAGAAACTGGGACAAATAAAAATTGAGTTGTCTTAATCAAACAAGGAGATGCTGAGTTAGAACATAAGGAGCTGAACTCAGAGCTCTTAATTTGCTCTGCCAAATTATGCCGTCCTCCAAAGTGATAGGTTAGTAGGTTTTATGAAATATTCTTTTTGTTTCACCTCACTGTTTTCTGTGAAATTTAGCAATTCAACTCTCTACAGGATAATGCAGTGTGAAGCACATAGAAAATCACTCTGTTTTCAGGTGCTGCACATTTTACCTGCTTACTATGGTGCTACTGCCAACTTGCTCTCAAGGCACTGAGTTCTTGACAAAGCATGGCTGTGCTTCTGAAGGGAGGAGGTGTCCAAAAGCATGCCATGGCTTTGAGAGCCAGGGACTGTGTTGGTGGAGGGGAGCCCTGCAGTCCAATGTGAGGCTTTGCACAGCAGCCTGGAGAACACCCAGCAAAGACCTCAACCAGGGCCATGAAAATCAGCTAGCGCAGGTACTGTGCCAGATGATCTGAAAACAATGCCAGCTGGCCGAGCTGTTCACCTCTCTTTTCTAGGAGGGCTCCCTCTTTCTAGAAATTTGCCCATTGCATACCTAGTATCTCTTCTCAGTTTGCTTGAGGTGATTAGAAAATAAGGGAACTTACCGTACTACAAAGTAGATGAGGATTTTGAATCCTGTAGCTAAATATATGTGTATTTATATATATAGACACATATAAAGATACTGTAGACAAGTCCAGTGATGATTATGACTTTCTAAATTCATTGCATTCTGCTTAGAACTATTACTTCTAAGAAACAAGAAAACACTTTGTCTAAAAGGAAAATATATATAATCAATATTTGTATTGTACAGCAGCCATGAAAATCCATTGGTTTTGCCAGAAATATACCTTTCATCAGATAGATCAGGCAAATGAAATTCAACAATGAGTTGCCTAAAGGAAACCACAAGCTACCACAAGGTTTTATGACTCCGAATCTCCTAGGTTTTGGAGCAAAGGCATAACAAATTACATATTTCACTCACATTTTTAAATGTTTTTTGTTTGTCCAAGCCAGCTATTCTAGCAATTGGCAGGGACACTTGGTCCCATTATGAGTGCTGGCGTGTAGCACATGCTGTAATCCAAATGTCTCAGCTCATTCATATCGGACATTATCAGACCAGCTAGAACAAAGGCTACAGTTGCCTCATAATATCGTCGTTTTGTGATGACCTTTGGTTTGCAAAGCATGCATAGGAAGTCCAGCATTTTCCTCTTGTGTTGGACATACGTGTGGGTCACAGATCGAGCACATATGCAGCAGATCCTGTTTGTCCAGAAAGCTTTGAACATATGCTGCGTTACATCAAGTCTTTTGTGTGATGAGTAGATAAGGTTTACTGCAAACACACTGACTGACCTTTATCACCATCGAGTGGATCTATGCATGTGCGCTAAATGTTTCTGGTATTTCTAGATGTTCAAGTTATCTTCCTGAGTAAGCTGTGGGACATCAAAACATTATGGACAAGTGTCTCAAATCATCCAGTCAGGATTTCTGGGTGAAAAAAAATGGGTATGTCTACATGTCTGTGGCTGTTGTAAAGTTGTTTTTAGAGATAATCTATTCTAAAGTCAAAAGGAAGCAATGACTGCAGCTAAACAATGCAGAGGAATACGCTTGTTTTTTGGAGGGGGAGAGAGAATGGGTGGAGGAAGCAAAGCAAGCATGGAATTCCAATGCTAGATTTTATCAATTTGTGAAGTTTAATTACTTGTACTTGTTCTACGTCTGAAGAGAAATTGAATCCATGTTAATCTTTGTGAAATGTGCAATAAAAATTATTTATTAAAATAAGGCCCATTACTGTGATTATCAGATATATTTTTAATTAAGTCCAAAGTTGTTTCAGTAGAAATTTTACTTATATTATCTCAAAATGTTTGGACTTGTTAATCTTTCTAAGCTTTACTTCTCTGCTATAAAGATCATGAACTTGGCTTAATTAGAAGTAGTAGTTATAATGTCAGAGCAAATTAATTTCAGTCAACTAAACGGTCCCTTTGAGGATCATAGTCTCCACCTGTTACTCTCATCTGTAGCTTGGAAATACCCAGGCTCTGATGATGAGTGAGCTCTCATTAACTGCACGATGAGAGTCGCTCCGCTGGCTCAGTCACGGTGATGAACACTAATACCAGTAACAGAAACTTGTGACACCACTGGAGGAGGCAGGACACAAGTTTCATTTCTTCCACATTTCTATTTATCTCCAAAGTATCTTGACTTTAAAAGAGGTAATGTAAGGCTCTTGAACCAGGTTTGTATGCAAGAGTTTTACAACGTAATTTGTGACTGTTGTCTCTCAGGAATGCCTCTAGGTAATATGTCCATTTGACAAGTAAAAAAGACTTACATTTAGTTACTCTTTGAACACAGCCAGGCCTAGTTTCTCAGCTTGTGTAAGCAGATCAGTTGATCTGAGTATTCATTTTTACATCAGAGTCTCTTTTCGGTCCCAAGCACAAGAAATCCTCCACGCCCCCCAAGATTTCACTCAATGTTAGCTTTAATTGTCTCCCTTTGATTATTTTTTTTTAATTGAATGCCTTTCTCTTGAATGTTACTACACTAATTTTGTATCTAAAATGGCGGAGCAATCTTGCGTTCTAAAGGGAATTTATTTGCACAAAAATAAATACAGTAAATTTTTCTAGGTGTTAAAACATAAAATAAAAAGATAAGTTAATTGTAAATCATTGCTTGAAAATGCATTTTGTTAGAAAAATCTCGGCTACTCAACGTTCTTAGTAGGTTGTAATGAGCTGAATTCATTGGCTAAATTAAAATGCTTTTTCTCATATTTAGTAAATGCAGTGTGTGTGCAATTGAACAAAAATAAAATTGAAATTTACATTTTCATCAAATGAATAACCACATGCTGAGGATTGCTCAACTGCAATTTGTGATTATGCAAATGAAACAGGTTTTGCAACTAGGATATGTACAATAAATGGGAGTTCCATTATTATGTATCAAAAAGCCATTAACCTTGAAAATTATATACAATTGACATGAACATTTCTAAAATATGTCTAAAAGCTGTTAATGTTCTCTCTTTCCCTCCCATATGTATAGGTACTGTATATTAGATTTAGCAAAATAATTCAGAATGAGTAATTTATTAAATGAGCTCTGCTGCTTTTTTGTTTATGAACTATCTGTAACAACTTGCTGGGCTCTTTATTCATTATTTAAAATCAGGGAATACTGCTGAATAATTCCTTGTCTGCTGACAAGAACATGAGTTACAAAAGCTGTTCGTAACTAGCATTTGCTATTTTGAAAACCTGGAGAGGGAGTGGAGTCGGGGCGATAAGTCGCGTGGCAGCTTCCCAGACTAGGAGTTTCTTTGTTGTGAATACTCACCTTGGTGCTCTCTGTGGATATTTGGTATTTGATGGTTCTAGATCTGATTCTGGTTTTTCTCAGCCCCAGCAGACAAAACTACCAGTACTGGGAGGGAGAACAAAATGGGGCCATCTCTGAACACACTACCAATGATATCTTTTGCTTGGGATTGGCAAAGGAAAGCAAACAGCCTATAAACTTTAAGGTAATTTTCTGTGTATTTCATGAAAGATGGTCCCTTCCTTAGTACTACTGTGGATTTTTGGCTTTTGGAAGGAAACCACCTCATGCTAACCTTGGGACAGTCAGAGTGAAAATATAACTGGACTGTTCTGAAGTGCAGCCACAGTCCCAATGCGTGTTGAGCAGTTGCCCGTGTGCTGCAGTACTGAGGTCCCTGGCTGTACCCACCAGACGCTGCATTCTTCCCCCACTATCGTTATGCTGATGTTGCAGTAAATCTCTCTAAGGCACGCAGTTCCCGCCGTGTACTGCCAGTTCATGCCAGAACTCTGACAAGAAATAAACAAATACACAGCACAAAGCAGTAAAAAGAAATAATATTTATATAGACTAGTTCTCAAGAGGTACCTCAAAGCTGATCTGTTCCTTCATTGATTATTTTGGTAGCTTTGTGGAAGTGTTGCAGTTATATCTCTCTGTCGGTTTATAGCTACAAAAGGGTTTGATATCCTGAGTTATTTTTACCATACAAGGTGTTCACATTACGATACACAATGTGTAAGATTCCAAGATATGTCCCTAGGAGATTGCCTTATGTCTGTTATCTATAATACTTAATTTGCAATAATTTCTGTTATTCCTTTTCCTCACATCCCGTTGCTATTGGAGGAGAATGCTCAAAATCTTTTATGGCAAATAAATCAAAATAGCACTAAACATGACCCTCTTCACACTAAATCAAGGACCTTCTTTGGCTTTCTTTTCCTCCCTTGTCTCTGTAAGAAAGTGAATGTGTTTCCTTGCCCAATTCTCACTTTTAGACTGGGCTTTACATCAAAAACACTGCCAAAAAAGTGTTAGCATAGAGTATTGCAGTGAAAGAAAATACAGATTAAAGTAAATGGAAGTGTCATAGATGGAAAGAAGGGAAGGAAGAGCTGGGAATCCATATACATTCAGTTGAATGCAAGGGTAGATACTGATGTTTTATGAGTTACAAAGTAGAAAATTGAAAGTACAAGTGATTACATTGGCAAAACAGACAAGTTACGCTATAGACTTGGGAAAAATCTACAGGAGAAAGGGAAAAATGGATATTGAATTGCAGTTTTTCAATATTAGGTTTGACCACAGGAAACAGTCTTGTGACTTCTACCGGGGGAGCCTGTAGCAGCTCAAACTTCTAAGAATTGCTTTTGACGTGTGCCCTTAAATACTCTTCTATATTCAGGTAGAAAAGTAGGATCTTGTGTTACTTTTGACCTTGAAAATGATGCCCAGAGTACATATGTATTGGTGACAGGCAGAGGAATATACTTAAAATGGAGTTATCCAGATTTTTCCCTAAACTGGTGGGATATGTGCTTGAACAGCACTGTACAATTTTACCTGTTATGCTTTAGATGGTAGATGTAGATGTATCCTATAGGGTTACCAAAACTTTTGCTTTACTGTTAAGGTGGTTAAATGTTTTTATTCTGTAAGAAGAGTTGAATTAGAGAACTTAAAAACCAATTTGAAGGGTTTTTTCTAACGTGGATAGTGTATATATATAGCAGAGGGCATGAGTTTGTTTGTAGTACTGCTCAGGCTTCTTAGGCACTCAGCCATTCAGTAACTCTTTTTGGGGTGAGCACTTAAGTAGCATTAGCTTTTCTAGATGACATGACCCGTGGAAAATGTGTTCTCCTCACATTGCTCCTTCCACCACAAGGATGCAGCTGAGAGCTAGTGGTGTGATGCTGTTTACTTGGAAATACAAAAGAAAGGGGGAATTTACTCACACTCATTGTTGCTTGCATTACAAACTACTGAAACGTTTTTAAAAAACAACATTATTTTTCGTGCTTTTTAACTCCTGCAAAAATCTGTCACAGAAAAGATTATGACCGAACATTTCATGTGTTGTTCTTGCTAAGTTTGCCAGAGAACAACTGAAAGCTACATCAGTGTCTTATTTTTCATCACTTTCTGTAAACACTCTCCAAATTAATCTTAGTAAATACCAGAAATGCTAATATCTAGTCTTTGTATATGCTCAGTGAACAGATTTAGGGCACTTAATTGAAGGATATATATAAAGCGAGCATTTGCCATGAGTTCCAAGTGTCCTTTTTGACATCTCTGATTCTGAGCAGTGATTGAACTTTTAATTCCAGAAATATCTCTGAATGTGTTAACAGTACAGAAAACTACAACTTACCCCTGGATGTCGAAGTGTTGTCCCAGAGTCTGTAACAACAGGGGAGGGCCCAGCAGACGGTGTCACGTTCACAGCTGCTTTACCGTCTCCCAAAGTCTTGTCAGGCTAGGATATTTCTAATATGACCTGCCTGCTGTGATGTTCATCCTCTCTTTCTTGAGTGTAACAGATAGCAGTGATTTAGGTGCCAATTCTTTAAAATATCATAAGTTGTTGAGGCTGATACCGCATTGGTGGGGTAAGCTCTTGTTTTTCTTTGCAGGCAAATACCACTCCAAGAATTTATTCTGTGCTCCAATCTACTGTAAATGTTAGGTTAGGAGTAAGAAGCTTTTTTTAACATAAAAACTGAGATGCTGAAGCAGAAAATGGCAGCTGTAAAGTAGCCTTGTTCGATGCTTTCCTTAAAAAACAAGGAACTTTACTGATAAATAAAAATAATTTAAAAAAAAAAGCCTCCACAAGGTACAGGACTGTTAAGAGTGTTTGTTATCTGCAACTCGTCAACCACTAGATGGTGAGAAAGTCGCAATATGAGAGCACTCGGGGACTCGAAGTGCCCTCCCAGGGTTAGGCCACAAGCAGGTATGGCTGAACACAACACTCCTTAAATTGTTGTGAAATTTTACCATGTGGTGCCATCTGGATTGTGGCATTGCTTGTACATCTTTATTCAAATCAACTTTGTGCTGGAGAAACTTGTCCGCATTACCAGGGCAACTGTGATGGAAAGAATTCCCTTTAGCTGCGAATTTCATCTAAGAAACTGGAAGAAATTATCAGGAGACTAGTTCATACTAAATTCAAAACTACCACAGCTGCATTTCTGGCAGTGCCTATTTTAAAGCTAACTCTTGTGTGCTGTCATGCGTGTGTACCCACTGTTTCATTGAATAATTGACAAAACACCTAGTACACTTAAATACAGTGCGGACTGTTTGATTTTTTCCTTTCAGTAACTTCTTTGGCTTATAGTGTGAAGAGGAGACATGCACCATTCTCAAAAAATATTGTGTACACAGGGGGCAAATCATTCTTCCACAGTGCAATGGAATTTGCTAAACTACTTTTCGTGTGGACATTTGGGGAAGAAATGGTTTGATTTGAAAGTATCTTGAAGAGGTGTGTTACTCTCAGCCTTGCTCTGAAGGACAGCTCCATAAATACTTCTGTCTCTGGGACCCCTTGCCAGGATCTCTGCTGTAATGTCAGATTCATCACCTCACCAGCCAGTTAACCTCCCTTTTTGATCTTGGAAATAAATTATAGTCCCAACTTCCAATGCAAATGGCTGCCATATCAGCCCTGAATGATTGAGATAACTTCAGTGCAGACTTTAGGAGCATCAGATGATGACAATGCCTTTGATTTATATGCCACCTTTTGTTCCTAGCGATCTCAAAGCACCTATAATTTCTGGCAAACCTGTGCTGAGTTAATGGGTTATTTCAGAGTCTATTCAGCAGTAACTGTTAAGTGCTCAGAAGAAAGACTGATTGATGGGTGAGATGGCCTAGAACTTTAATTATCTTAATGAACAATTTTTTGGACTTAACGGGAAGTCTACCACTAACACAAGAGGAGCTATGAACTTTACTCATTACATTAAACACTGAGCCTGGTGGTAATTTGAAGACTTGTCTCTTGTTCTGTATCTGTGTATTTTCCTAGGAGTCTACTTAGGCATTACTGATATATAACTGCCTCTGTGCTGGAACTGAACACCTTGCACAGAGAGGTTTGGGACACTTGGTGAAAAACAACACCCTACCTCTCTAAAGCTGTTGAAAAATTTTGATATGCGATTACTTGAGTTTACCAGAATGCTAGAGACAAATATTTAAAGTATTCGGAAAGGTTCTGGGAGAGTTATCGCTAAGCAGACATTCAAGACTCTGGTTTTACACCAGCCTGATGTTTTGCCTATGACAGAAAACAGAAGTAGTAAATAGCCGAACCAGGGTAACAGGAAGTAGGAAAACAGCATGAAAGGCAACCAGATTGCTGTTGAGGAGATGGTTTTGAGGTTGTTCCAGTGTGAAAGTTCTTTTTAAATTAGCAATTGTGATCACACATACATGGTCTCATGTCATCTACGCCCCCTTGTACTCTTCTTACGCCTCTTTGTTATTGTACTTTTAAACCTTAGTCATTTTTCCACAGAAATGTAAATTGTTATTAGCATCTGTTGTGTCTGCATAATTACTATGCCTGTTAAAAGGCTTATTTCTATTATTTCCAGATCTCCTCCACAAATCCTTACATTGGTAATTAGTATATCTTACAAATACTGGTGGAGTGAAAAGGATCATAGATTTTCAGCGTAAACCAAGGATTGCCTTCTGATGACTAATACTACAGTGGGTACCATAAAAATAATAGTATTAGAAAAAAGCAATAATTCCAAGCTGTGTTTTACTGTGTATGTTGCCAAGGAGATCTAGCTTTGTGAGTGACTTTAGGACCAGGACTTCTTGTACCAGCTGCAGCAGAAATGTCAAGAGTAAATTTTTGTCAGTTACAAAAAAATTTCATGTGTGCAAATTCACCTTATTGTACCTGTATTCTAATCACTGGATATTGAGGAGGGGTCAAAGAAGGCTGCTGACTTTTCAGCTGTAGGTGAGTGCTTGTGCTAGTTGCTCTTTTTAAGCAGTAGGGAGGATCGAGTTGTGGAATATGATGCAGGGGATGAAGTCATTGAGTGTTCAAACATGGCTTTCTTGCTTTGCACTTTGTGGTCTTTTGCATGTACACATGATGAGTAGCAAGTGGACACGCATTCCCAGAAAGCGCTTTACTCAAGTGTGTGTTTGTGTCAGTTTTTTCATAAGGCATCAAAAAAGTGGAGAAATTGCTAGAACACTTTGAGAAATCTCTGAACATCACAGAGCTGCTGTGGTGATTCCTATGGACTACTCCCTGGTTTCTAACTAGGTAGGCAGAGCTGAGGAAAAAAGGGTGTAGGGAAGACACTGGAGGGAGCTCAAGCAACCTGCATCCCTTGGAGAATTAATGTGTGGGCCTAAAGATGTCTGTGTGCACAACTTCTCCCCTCTTCTGTCTTTCACAGATAAATCTTCTCAAAACCCATCCAAGTGATGTTCTTCCATTCTCAGGCCTTAATTCAGAGTATTGATGTATATTCTGGATAGATGTTTCCTGTTGTTTCAGCTTCTGATATCGGAAAGAAGCTTAACTGTGTCTCTACATTTATTCTCAAGGAATAATGGCCGAATAGTTTTGAAGCCCCTTTTAGCCGGATTTAACCAGTCTCATAATGTTTTCCCTCATAAACCTGATGCGAGTGATATCAGAGGAGCTTAAGGAATGGTTTGGAGTCGTTCAATTCTGTCTCACCTCTGTCAGCTCTCATCCCTGCTACGTGAGGTGTCTCAGAGAGGTCGTTGCAAGGCCATGGGTTTCATTAGTACAGGACAAACTTTTGGAAACTGTGGTCGAGGGAGATTAAAAAGAGAGATTTGAATATCACTAGGTAGCTGCACAAGTCTGCAAAAATAAGTGTGAGGTATCTGGTATCAGAGCTGGGCTCCGTGAACTTTGAAGCATGCAAGTGCAGGCTTCAAATGCTATGTTCACGTGAAACTTTAGAAGTTCAAAAGTAATTGTTTGGCTGAGAGATCTCTCAGTACTGATAACACTATAATTTGCCCATTGCTGCTTGCTGGTTTTTGTTAGTGTCTGTCTCTTTGGTTTCATACGACATTTTCATGTCATCCCTAACTCAGAGCTAAATGGTGTTGCTACATTGGACGAATGTCCTTTTTAAAAATTCATTTTTCCTAAGCAATATGACCAAAATGATCTCATTCTTTGCGTGGCTAGATGATGTGGAAGAAGTTTGAAAGAGACAAAAAAGCAGTTTCTGGAAGAACTGTTAAAAGATATCCATTTTTCACAGCTATAATAGAACCTCATAATTAATTTAAATTAAATTTGTTTTCCATAACACAGATTTTTGGGTGTGAAGTCTGTCCTTTGAGAGAGGCAAGAGGAAACAACCTCTGTTATTTTTGATTACCTTTGTGTTTTGCTTTTTACTCATTATGCTAATTTTATGCTAATAACCTTCTTACATTAAGTTTCACTTTATACTGCATAAACTGACAAATAGAGCAATATTTATCAAGCATAAATATTAAAAACACTATAAAGACTTCCAGGCTTCTAATTATTATGCTATTTTATCTGTAAATTATTCTTGTATTACTACCCTACAGTTCACTGTAGAACATGACACAAAAATGGTAAAAATACCAAATTTCTATTTCTTAATGCTATTAACTAATCACATAGGAAACCTGTCTATGAATGCAAAAAGCACTAGTTTTAGCATTGTGCATGTAAAGATAAAGAATTCATTTCTTCTGGTGAGCTCTTGAGCCTTTGCTTATATTATCATAAATACTAAGGAAATCCAGAGTGCTTTTTTATTTTAAAAGAACAGGAAAGCCTAATATATTGGATGGAAATTCCATGTATTGAGCCAAATGCTTAGAGTTTCTTTTCATACCAGTATATTTATTGAAGTCAATGAGACTATTCATAATGTTCAAGTGTGTGAGTTTTGGCCTCTCTCCTGCTTTTGTATTCCATACATGGGGTCGGATAAAGTCCCCAAATCTCAGATATCGCATTTATTCTGGTGCTATTATCAGGCTGTGATGAGGGGCAAAATCTCTCCAGTGCGTAGAAGGACAAATTAAATCTGTACAAAGTGACTTATAATTTAAGAGAGTTCCTAGCCACTTGGGTGTTATCACTGGCGAGTGGATGATGGAAGGCAGCATGTGGATCAGCCAGGACTAGTGCTCCACTGAATGAAAGCTGCTGCATCAGAGCTAGCGAGTGCCTTAAGGTGGCTTTTATTGAGTCAAGCCCTGTTGCTGGAAACGGGCCGGGATGGATGGAGTGTTCTGGTGTTCTGGAGTGCTCGTTTGTAGGCTCAGAGATTGTGACCATCTTTATATTCAGGTGTAGAGGCCCCATTTTGCCTATGGGAGTGAACAAATTTAATATAGAAAAATAATTCAAGTGTTAACAGTATTTTTTTTTATTCCCAATATCCCTCTTTTTTTTTTCCACCCAAGTAGGTGATTTTTTTCAGAAATTCCGTTTTTTGATAAACATTCCTTGGTGGTTTTTTTTGCAAGCTTTCTTGAGTTTGGGAACTAGAGATAGTAACAAAAAATGCTTTTATAGCAGTTACTTTGTGTACCGGATTTTTCAGTTAACTTTTTACTTGAACTATCTACAATGAAGCAGGCTTTGTATGAAAATGATCCTTAATTCACTACAGCTAAATTTACTGTGTGTTTTTTGTAGATGTCAATAACAATAGGAATAGCGGTGGTCTAAGAGTAAGGCTTTCCTGGCCAGCATAAATGTGCTATCGTAAGCATAGAGGGGGTTCCCTACAGTGGAGGGTTTCATACCTGCAAGCCATGGTGAGGCCCTGCTCTATAAAGAATAACTTTGATTCATTCGCTAAAAGCCTGCGCCAATCATACTGTATTGGGAGAGTCTGGGCAGTGTATTATTATGAAGTGTCTTTTTTTTGAACTGGAACAAATTAGTCTGCTAGGATAGTGCTCTTGTGAAGATGGATGCTTAGCTGACAATCCAGTCTTTAAAATTATACTGTAGTCCAAAATCAGTCCTATAAAGAAGGGAAGGGTAGAGATCGGGTTTTGTCAGAAAATAGGTAAAAATTACGCCTAGACACTGAGCAGCAGGCAGGTCCACTGTTAAACAGCTGGTGGCTGAGGAGTGATGGTACTGCAGAACTCAGGGGTTGGTACGTGTGCAGGCTGAATGTGGATTGAGTCATGAGGGTTATAGGAATGTATGGGTGGAAGTGGAAAGAAAGCACTACAGAAGCAAAGTGAACATCAGCCAGCTCGCTTCCCCTTTTTGTCAGTCACCTGTATTTAAATGTTTTTATACAGCAATCTTGGAAAGACAGAGTCACTAGGGTCTCATTACCTTCTTAAAATCGGGCATGGGCATAAGAATTTGAAGGATAAGGGTGCCTTTAGACAAAGAGCTGACTGTATGTGTATCATCATAGAAAAATATATGTGTAAGAAAGTATATCTAGATATATTGCTCAACTGTTTCTATATTGCTTATATTAGCTGCTTCATGCTAATAGTTTGAAAATACAATCACATTTCTGGTGAAAAGGAATTTTTTATTAAAAACCAGTACCGATTTTTTCCCCATGTAAGAATCCAAACAAAAAACCCTGATGTTTTCAACATTATAACCACCAATTAAGTGTTTCAAAGTAACAAGGTAATATTCCTGCTGGAAACATTCAATAGCAATTTTGAGTAACTAGTTGCAGTCTGAAATCTTGTTTTTGCAGAGAACCAACTTCTCATCTCACCCAGTGAGGTATTGATCCCCGTATTCGTCAGGGGAAGTCACACTGACCTTCACTCTCTCACACCACAGCATCCCTCCTTAGCTCTGCGTGTAACGAACAGCGCAGAGGCAGAGAGTAATGAGAGACTGGGCACAACCCTGGCTCTCCTGCAGTCCTGCCATACCAATCTCAGGCCGATGTTAGATTTTTCTTTTTCAGAAACCTGCATTAAATCAAGAAGAGAGAAGACTTGTAATGTGATTTGAGCATTAATGAGAACAGGGATGAATTTTCCTGATAACCACACATATAAAACCACAACACTACGGTATGGGGGGGGTTCACTTTTCAAGGGTGTACTCTACCACCACTACAGTTGTTAGCATTGTTTTTACTTCATAAAAGTACAGCTTATTGTTAGGGCTTGGTAGACCATCTTCATTCCACAGATAGTGGACCATACTTATCCTACAACACTAACAAAATGGGTGATGGACAGAGAGAGGATTTAGGGTAATTTGTCTGATGTTGAATCTGGTATGTGTGGAATTCTCTTCTGTTTTATAAAAATATCTAGGAAGCTGAGGCTTTTCCAGTCTGAAATAATGTGTGCTTAATTAAATAAACTCTGTCTGTATGTGTGTGTGAAAGAGAGAAAGGGATTTTTCCTCTCTTTTTGAATGTTTTGTGTTCATTTTACAACAGTGTAAATGAACACTGAAGAACAACCCATCATGACACACAAAGTAATTGTGAAATCAATCAGTAATCCAACAATTCTGAGCTCCGGAGTAACCTACTAGGAAGAAAAGAAGAACACAATATATTAAATACAAATCCTGAAAGATAGGTAATGTGCCAAAGAGATTATTGCATTCAGGAGACTTGATAAGGATGATCTAACAGGGTGAACAGACCACCTCTGCAGATCACAGAGGGAAAGGACTGTGAAGAGATAAGTGAGTGTTATCTTTTTTAAAGGTTTGAACTTACTTCATGATTGTTAGCATTTTGCCTTATTTCCATAATAAAACTTCTAAACATTCAGATGCAGAGCACTCTAACCTTTGCTCACTTCTGTAGTCCAGTAGAAGCAGAATAAAATTAATGGAACCATTAGGGTAATTTGGCTTTTGTTTGTTTAGCAATAAACAAGTAACTAATACAATCTTAGACTAAATATTTAGAGGTCTATTTGTAACTTGTGATAAATTCCAAATGCGTGGGGTTTTTTGCAGGCAGAAATTGAGTACAGCATTTGTAAATGTGTTTCTACAACAGACAATGGGTGGCTGGTGGACATCAAAATATTGTCTCCTTTTGAAGGCTCACTCAAATTTACACCCCATCTGGATGCCAATTTTGAAATTATGTATTCTACCTATCTAAAAAGAGGAATCTGCCTTTCTGAGGAAGTGTCTATTTCTGTTGCTAGATAAGTCTGTAATTGCCTTGGTCAAAAAAGCATATGCCATATGCCATAAATTGTCTGTTTCACACTCACCAGCACTTACCAAACCACTACAATTCTTTGGGATTTTTTTTTTCCCCCCAAATCAATTATTCTGAGATATTTTGTGAATGTTTCAATCTGGAAAAATTTTTAGGGAACACTTTTTTTTCTTTTTATTTAGTTTAACTTCCTGGGAATAATTTGAAATGATTACTGTTCTTTCTTCAGGAAATGTTTTACTAGAAAAACAGTTCCATCTCCTATTTGCTCATTTTAAACATTCATTGTGTACGTGTAATTTAAAAGTGTAGGGGGCAGAAAATAACCGTTTAGAGAATATACATAAAATGAGACAAGTCTGAGTTAAAGAATCAGAATCCTATTGTGCTTAAATGCAGTAACTGCCTGGAGCTTCATTCTAGGACTAAATTGGTCATACACAGCATAGAAATGAATGTCTTTTTGATAAATATAATTCGAAGCCACAGGCTTACAATTAAAATATGTATAACCATTTTAATAGTCAGTAAATAGCTATATCAATGTTCAAATGAGCAGTGCTGTCAAAGAACAAATGAAATGCAAGTACTAGCTTCACCTTAGGCTGCTGTCAACCACTTTAGTTAACTGTTGGGTGTAACACATTTATTATGCATGGAAGCACTGTTGCTGTAGAAAAGAGAAACTTGGGTTCAAGTTTGAGAATAGCAGGAATAGTTTCTGGGCAGGTTAGTGGAAAGGATATATTAAATACGATGCTGAGGATATGGGTCTAATTTAAAGAATAATTTTCTGTTGCACCCACAACTTTATTCTTTCATCTTACTGACAGCACAAATGTTTCCATCCATTTCATTTCATCTTCTTCCTTCTCATCTCAGATATTTATATGTTTGGATGGCCCCATCCTGATAAAATCCAGCTGCCTTCCAAATAGAAATATCATTTACAATTTCTCTTGCTTTCTTCTTTCAGAGTCTTCAGGGAAATAGCTTGATTAATTCATAGGTTTTCATTCCTGCATTTGTTTGTTTATGTGTGTGAGTGAGTGGATGTGCTGTGTAAGGATGTGTGTGACTAAATTATTGAGGGAAAGCTAAATCAAAGAGATTAAATTTGCCTTTGGGGTATATTTAAAGTGCAGACTGCAATACAGAGATATGCATCCATCTCTAAAGGAGCTGGTTTGGGGTACTGGAAACTTAGGTGAAGGGAAGTTCTCAGTACCCTCTGTGTCAGTCTCTGCAAGGAGGGCATCTCTGCTCTCTATGGCAGTCTGAGAGTCTGGGATTTAGGGATCAGTGTCCCAGGTTTCAGTGCCAGCCAGTAGCTCAGGGAGCTATGCACCACTTTCCTTTTTTATACAACTTTGATAAGTTTAAAGAAAAAAAATTCAGCTGAATCTGCCACATCTCTCTTATTTACAGAAATTTCTTCTCATACTACTAAACTCTGGGAAAGAAAAAAGAATGAACCTGGACTGTTCAAAACCTTTTGAATGGTTCCTCTTCTTTTTTTCTGCTCCAGTTAAATCTGGTTCTAGTGATCATACGAACACAGCAAGAGAGTTAAGCAGGTCTTAAGGGTGGGCCTGCCAGGATCAGACCAGAACCAAATGTTTCAAACTTCCTAGCCCTGCCTTTGCCCTGGTATAAGACTGTTTCATCCATTGCTGTGCACAAAGGGGAAACTCCTGGGAACCTCCCTCTTCTTGACAGACCGCAAAATAATGTGGAGAGAGCCAGAATGTTCACTGGTTCTGTGCTTAAGTGAAAAAAGAAGCCATAGAATATTTCTGTCATCTCACAGTTGGTTTACCAGCAAGGAATATGCTGCCATGAAATACCCCAGACTTCGTAACCTCCCTAACACCACCTGAGTCATTCTTGTTAGTCCCCATTGATCATCAACCTGGGAACAGGGATTAAGTGATCCAAACAACCTTCTTCAGAAGTTGAACCTGCTCTCTTTCTAGTCTCTGTGAGTCACAGGATGTGCTTGAGGGGAGTTGTGCACTTTTGCACTCAGACCTTACGCAGTGCTACTGAGCAACGTGCTCTTCCTCTGATGGAACCCCTTCTGTTTGCCTCCAAAGTTTTACCCTACTAGGACTGGTAATTTTCTCTACAGGAGCAGTCCCATCTTGTACTCTTTCTTGAAAGAGTATTTTTGAAACATGTAGAGGAAATTATGTAAACAGAGAGATAAATCAAGGGCTGTTAATAAACACAGAAGCCCGCTCTGTGTTTAAATTCTTTCCTCACAGAAATATTTTCATATTAGATTTCTTTCTCAATTATTTTGTTTAGTTGGACCTCTAAGATGTTCATGTGACAGGTATTTTTCTGCTGTGGAAGTGGTAAATCTTCAAAGGTTTTTGTGAGCAGTAAGCATGAGCAGAGTGGAGAGCTCCCAGCCCCTGCCTGCCCTGGCGATGGGCAGGGTGCTGTCGGAAAGGCTGATGTAGCTAGTCACAGAGCGAACAGGATATTTTGTAGCTGAATTTTCTATTGCCATTTCATTGTACAAAAATTACCATGACTGTTTCTTCTTCTGAGAAGCCGTGATTCTCCTTCTAGAAGACAGTGGTTGTGAAATTATTATAATGTGCATGAATTGGTGCTTGTGTTGCCACTCTCACTGGACTTATTAAGGGTTGAACTAACATAGAGAGCAAAACTGTCTGCTTAATCAACTCCATTTCACAATTAGCAATGCCAATAAAAAGAAGTGAACATGTATTATCCTGAGTCTATGCTGTTACTGTCACTGGGAGCAGCACTGTAGTAATCTACTTCCACCATTAACATAAGGACCTCTGGATGTGCAAGAGGCAGCTATAATGTGCCGTATTCCAGCAATCCCCACCTGGAAAATATTTCCTGCCTGGGGAAATTACACTTGGATACAGATAGATAGTGCTACTAATGACAGTGTCGTATTGATAAAAGCATGTCTTCTAAAAAATGATGAGGGAAAAACTTTAAATACATATCCTGCATGAGGAAAAGGAATTAGGCAACCCATCAGTGAGGCATGGAGGAGAAGCCTGTCTAGGATGTTAGTGCAAGAAATGTCATTGGGGTGGCTGCTGGCCAGGTTTCTGACAAACCAGGCAGATTGGCACACTCAGTATCATGGCACAGAATGGACATCTTCGATTGGCAATGCTGTAGAGAATAAAAGAAGGGGATTCTGAAGTGGCATTTCTGCCAGTAGCAGCCACAGCAGCATACCTGCGAAATGCCATTAACGTGCAAACACTGCGCATTGTGCCCGGTGGGCTGGTCTGTGCCGCCACAAATGACTTTGCAAAAACGAATGGCTGGCATCTTCGGGACCAAAGGGCTGACAAAACCAAAAATGATACTGTTAATAGAAAAATGAGACTGTGGCTTCTCTGTTAAAGCCTGGGGATCTAACGCTTTGTCTGATGAATACTAAAGAGCAGAAAAAAGTCAACTCAGAAACTGAGAGAAAATAAACTGAAAGAGAACTAATATTTACGCAATGATCTTCCAAATCGTTTGCTATGTTATGGCATAAGGTTATTTACTGAATGCTGTCTTTTACCAAATAGATTGTTTCATTTCTTCTTGAGAAATGGTTTATTTTGATATTTAAGCAAGCAGCCCACAGAAATGCCTTCTAAAGCATTGAAGCTACTTTGTAGATTTGGTGCTTGAGGCCTTCAACAGCTCTTGTTTAGAATGATCTGCTTCCCTTTGGGCCCGTTGTAGGGCTCTGGTTTTGGCCAATGCTTTAGCCAATACTAATGTTAAAATTAGGGAGGAAGTTTAAATCCTTATATGCAGGAAAATGACTATGTTCATTTCTTTAACTGGCAACATGGGGTAACTTTTTTTCTTTATTCAATATCCATAAGGGGCAGTACTACTGTAGATGTGAGTTACTATCTGTTGTGTATTTAGAATAGATGAGTTCATGCCCTTAGGATGGACGTGAGCTGCAGACATCTGTAAATTTCACTGCAACAAACCCATCATATAGAGATTTGGTCTCAGTTTCCCTCCTGTATTCCCTTTTGTTTCCAGTGTGATAGCAATTTATTCCTGGTCTTCTGTGAATAGCAATTAAAAAATTCTCTAAGTACTGAGAAAACAGGATGGTACAGTGGGAGTGACAGGGTATAGTTAAAGCTACCCGTTACTCTGGAGGCTGATAGCCTTTGTACTATATCTGTACTAGAACATAGTATGTAGTAGCTAGATCACCCTGTTCTGTTTCCACTTGGGTGGAAACCCCTTCCTTTTGACAAATGACATCGTAGTGTCAAGTTTCAGATTTCAGATCTATCCAATCCTGTCCTGTCCTATCCTATCCTCTTTTTGAGAGATTCTTTTACTACAGTTCAGTCATCCTTAGCAACTCTACAGCTACAAGTAGTCTTTTCCCTTCCTAGCATTCCAAATACAGAGGAAGAAGGATGCTAGATTCATCTGGTGGTTAAAATTAGGTTGTTGGGGACCTCGAGAGGTCACCTAGCCCAATTCTTACTAAAAATGGGTCCAGCCAGAAAAGGCTGCTCAGGGCTTTTCCAGTTGTGTTTTAGTAACTGCAGGGATGGACTCTTCACAGCCTCCCTGGGCCCCTTACAGTAATTTTCCCCCCCCTTGCATTTAATCAAAATTTCCTGTGTTGGAGGTTGGATTCAAATTAGAAAACAAGACTTCTGAACTGATTCGGCACCAACAGCTGTTTGTTCTTCAAACAGCAAGAACTGATTCTGCCCATTTTTCATGAGAGAGGGCAACTGTGCAACCACATCTTTGACTTCTAATGAAACTTGAGAGTTGGTTGATTGTGAAGATCTTTGGAAGGCTTTGAAAAGGTCAGAGCCTCAATCCTCAGCTTCGGGGAGAATGTCAGAAGGCTTTAAAGGGTCATTTTATATCCGGCAAAACACTACATGATATGGCTACATAGTTTTAACTTGTCTTGGGCAAATATTTTCTCTAAGCTGCAAAAATGTTGTATTTATACTTTTAATGTATGCTGTATTATTAAGCTCTGACATTAAACACCTTCATGCCAGTTTGGAGGCACTGAACTTTGCTAATCACACGGTAAAAGAAGGAAAGGGGAAACCTGGCCGGTCTTACAGTACTTTTCTTCCTTACTGTGAACTCCAGAGGTCCCTCCCAACCTCAACCATTCTGTGATTCTGTGACTGTGATTAATGTTGAACTGATCAACAGTTTCAGTAGACAAAGCTGAAGACATGGAAGCTCATTGATTTTTGACTACAATAGCTACATATATAATCTGTTCTTTACACAGTACAAGGAAAATCTTGGTGACCAGGATTCCCTATTCAAACATCTTCTTTAACAGGAAGAGGAATGGTGTTGATGATGCCAACAGCGAGACCCAGTTTTGATGCAAAACCATGCAGGTGAGGCCTTACAAAAAAGCCCCAGAAAACCAAGCAGAGACAGTCATCTGACAACACCCTCTTCCCTGATTATGCAGACAGTGTTATCCTCAACAGAACAGCGTGTTCTTGTGGAAGCGACTCTACGATTCTGCTGATGTCTGAGGCCTGACAGGCAAGTTAAACGTTTAAAAACCACAGAAAAGTAGTCTATGGAATACAGCAGGGCAAAATAAGTGCATTGAATAGCAAATTCCTAGAAAAATGAAGTATTGTTCAGCTTGAGACTACTTGAGCCTGCCAAATAAATTCAGCTGGGAAAAGATTTTGAGGTCAAGATTAAGGGAAGAATCCAACAAGTCAGCATTTAGGGCACTTCGACGTTTATTGCTTAACCCACTAGACTGTACAGGATATTGGCTTTCAGTACTCTTAAACTCTGTGGTTGAAATGGTTTTACTGTATCAATTTCATTATAAATGAACAAGCAGGGTTCTGGGACCTGCTTCCCATGCCCATGGTGTTTTAGCTAGTTCTTCCTCAAGTACAACCTGGTCTACTTCACATGGACCGCTTGGGTTTGTCTGGATACAGAGAATCAATCTTGCAGGTATATAGTAAGAGTTCTCACCTAAGAACTGGAATACTTAGTTTATAGTTTCTGCTCCTGTAAATGTTTGATTGCCTAAGAAAAAATGGAAAGATTATAATCCCTTAAACTAGCAAAAATGATGATTAGAACACTTTTGTGAAGGTGGAAGCTCTCCTCAGGCATTCAGGATTCAGTCTCCTCAGGCAGGGAAATGAATTGTCATAAGATTGGTTTGAGTTGTGACTCTGTCTCATTTTAAAATACTCCTTCAAGATGAGTCATGCTTTTTTCAACTCCCAGTGTAACTTAACTCTACAAGTAGGAAAAATGAAACCCAGTAATAATGCCCACTCCTTTCTTCCTCCTCCTCATGCTAAATCCCCTCTCAAACTTTGGAGGAGCACTTCTGACTGGCCATTGGCTCTAACTTTTCCCAGATGGTCTCCCAAAGACAAGTGTGCAATTAGCCTTTGCCTCCTAGGCTAGTTGACCTTTAGCCTTTGTCTTCTCAGCTAATTACCAAACCAGTCTAGCTGGCTGTTTCTCAAAGACTGACATAGTGTTAAGATAATAGGGAGGCTTCCTGCTGAAACAGAAATGTGAAAAGACAGTTTTTCCAACTCCCCCATTTTTATCACATACACTGGTTCTTTAGTAGATCACCCTGTCATAGAAATTGGTCCTAAGCCTATATCCTGAGGGCGTGAACTGCTGAGCTGGGGACTAAGAAAGACTACTAAATTGACAATTCTGGCATTTCATTTCCTGTTAGTTCCTAAAATGAACATTTCAGGATTTCTACCTCTCTCTAGACAACCAAAATATTGTGTTTTAGTTTTTAATTTCAGATGAATTTTTTTCATAAGAAACATTGTTTGATTGGCATAGATTTCTCCCTCTTCTGTTTTGTCTGTCAGGCAGCTAAACTGAATATGGGTAAATCTTACAACCCTGTTGAATCAATATGCTGATAAAGATTAGATACCAGCCTTGTTCAAAAGATCGGTTTTTCATGTTAATGGCTCAGCCTGCTGGGAAACAATTCTCTTTTGGTTTTGCCAGACATAAGGGCATAACCTTGTGCAGGCAAAAAGCCCTTTCAGTCTTGTAAAAGACAGGTTCATATGAAGGTAGCATTGAAATTTTTATCGTTATCATGAGGGGCTTTGCTTCTGAACCTGTCTTGAATGTCACAAAAAAAATAAAAGCAAAAAGAGTTACTCTAGCCAGTTACAGTCAGGAAAAAATGAGCAGAGGTTTTGTCTTGCATAGCTAATTCAGGTTGCTGCTGAAGTGCCCCATGATGAATACACCTTTTTGAATCTTAGTAGCTTTAGATGGACTCTCCAAGCAGTCACTAGTCCAATAATTGTTAGACATATTAAATCTAAATTAGTAATTTCTCTCAGTAAGAAAAGTAAACAATGTTTGACATTTATTACATTTTTATGTTCTGTAATGTTTGGTAAGACTGTCTTACAGTAAGTATAGATCATGTTTGAGATTTTTGGCCAAACAACAACTAAATAACAACACAGGCATTCTATAAATCCCATCAGTGTAATCTGCATATATCTTTATTTTTGACTTAGCTGTTACCATGATGAAGTCATGATTCTTTAACATTGGAATGAATGTTTAGTTACCCGTATGATTGCAATGTGAAACTAGCTTTTACATTTTTCTATCTTAGAACTTTGAGAATATGTACTAACATGATACATAGTTTATTTGCACACTGAAAAATGTCGTAGTGATGTTTGAGTTAGCTAAAGAAAATCTAGTGGGAGATGATGTTCAAGAGATGGATATGTTGAGTGTGGGGTATGTTCAGTTGCCATGGTTATTTCATGAAAATATATGTATAGTTAGTTAAGTCCCTGTATAGTTTAATTTGCACAATAAATAAAAATATATGGGTGCAAAACTTGTCACATGAAACAAAATCTTTATAATCCTAGGGCTTATGATAATAAATTGAAACTGAAATATATATTATGCAGAGATACACAGAAGCAATGGCAGCTAAGGTAACAGTATTCATCTTCTTACATAAATAGCAAAACAGGTCAGAAATGCAAAACAGGTCAGAAATAAATGGGTTTCTAGAAGCTGAAGTGATGATGCGATAATCTGAATTTTGGCAATGATCTTGTGACATTTAGAATTACAAATAATGAACTTGGCTCTCTCGCCTCTCATTTTTTTGTGTCACTGAAAGAGGCAGCAGGAGGGAGGACTAAAGCAATAGAAAAGTGACCATTCTTGTCGTGCAAATGAGCACTTAGAATTAGTTGTTCAGCTGAAGGTAATTTCTCATGTGATCTCTCAAATCTTTACTGACTGTATTTCTGCTGAAGCACTGAATAACCTTGATAAAGAGTGTGACTAATGCCTGAAAGGGAAATAAGTCTGTCTAGTTATTTCTTTCTGCGAACTGCTTAAAGATAACCTTACCTTTACTAGGCTGTCTGAGGAAATGCATTAACACAAAATATATATGCTTATGAGCCCCTCTTTATAGTGCCTGCTTCTTTCCAGGGGTCTAAAGCAGTAAGGCAATCTGTTAAATAGCATAAGAGGAACAACCTTCATCCTATTCTGCTCCCTCTCTGTTTCAGTATTTAACTGAAGTGTTTATGAGTGTGGAAGCCAAAGCCTCACATGCTACAGTAGAACTTGGGTTTTTCTGGATTGTAAGAAAATTGCTTTTCAGAAGTGATTTTTTTTATTCTGATTTGGAAAGGTTTGAGCAAGTATGAGTTCATAATGTGTGGTGATCTGCATAAAATAATGCAAAAGTTCTATTGAACCTGCAGGACAAATTGTATTTTAAACTCGCTACAAATAAAGATAGTATGGCAGAGCTTAATAATGTCAAGGTTTTATCTTCTACCATTGGACAGATTAAACAGAGATGTAACACCTCCAATATCAGCTAATGTAGAACAGATCTAAAAAGTTGGTGTTCTTCATAGATCAGATGTGTGAAAAAGAATTTGATGGGCAGTAGATGCTCTGTGACTACAGTGCAATGTGAGCAGCACGGCATGGCTCTGAGGGGAATTGATTGAATGGTTTTTAGTGATTTCAAATCCAATATCAATTCCAGAGCAAAGGCAGAGGTCCATGTGTGAGTTCTGGTGATAATGTGGATAATGATTCTGTCAAGTCAAATGCACATACTGACCAATATAAATGAGTTATCAAGGCCTTGTGAATAATGTCCTGGTGATGAGCCATAAATCAAAGTGCAATCATCAATCCATCTGTAGAGGGAGGCCTAGAATAGTTTAGTAGGAGCCCTCAAGTTGGTACACATATTAATATGAAAAATAATGAGTCTGCCAACTTTAAGCAGTGGTTTGCTCTGGATAAACTTTCTGTTAGAATTTGGGCAGGCTAGTAAAGCCGTTTGACACATTCGTTTGTCATATGAATAATATCTCATCCAGTGCATTAGAACAACTGGCAGTCCCTTATCAATGATAGAAGGTCAGTGTGATGAGTACTGTATGATTCTAACAAGCAATCCTGCTCAATTGTAATTTTATTAATATAATTATTATCTATTTATTGAATGAATGCAGTGTTCTGGTATCTTGGTCATAGACGGGGATTATTTTGTTCTTGCTGCAGAAACAAATGGGGTAAAAGGGTGATCTCTGTAGCGAAGGGTTTGCAGTCTAAATCCAACCAAGAAGAGGCAGTGGACAGACAGACAAAATGAAAACTACACAAAAAAATGAGGCACTTTTGGTCTGTGAGATAAGCAGTGGTCTCAGGACACTAGCAAACTAATCATTGTCAGGTTTTTTGTCAGCTTCGCAGAAAAGAAGAATGTTAAAGCAGGTTTTGAAGGGGATAATGCATTACTTGGGCAGATGTTTATGGAAGTTCCTCTCAATTGCGATAGAATGGGAAGATGCTTGCGGGTGTTTTTTAGTCTTGCTGCTTAAGGAAAGAAGTCTTAGAACGTCTCACCCTGCATATGGGGCAGAGGGAGGGAATGTTGTCTGTCCAGTTGGCTAACTTGAACTAAATTCAGTAAAATAATAAAATTCTAAAACCCAGCAAGTTCCAAAGATGTCAGGAATGTAGGCAGGGAGTAGTTGAGAAGCCTGTTTAATGCCACCATGGAGGGAAAGGCTTGAAGCAGGCAGGGCTTCAGACAAGCAAGCAAAGCTTCTGTTTTATTAAACACCAGAGAATCCAAGCACACAAATCTATAAAAAAGAGGGTTCACTAGTTCCAATGCTCATGTGATCACTTGTTCCTGTTATTAATTTTCCCAGTGGCACTTATTCCAGTGTAGTTTCATGGCTGTACAAGATGTGTTTCATCTATAGCCAAGCTGTGAAAACCTGAACCTTCTATTTGTTCCTTATTTTTTTGTATCGCGTAGACAAAAAATGCATTTTCAATGAAGTAAATTTTGACATAAGGGAAAAGTAGTTTCATCTTTCTCGCTTCCTCCCATCTAATTTTCCCAAGCTATAATTTTGTCTGTGCAAGATGAGAGGTAGCGATAAAAATACTCTGACAATAATCGCATCCTTGTGTTGTAGTGCTTGGATCTAGGCTGTTAGGTTTGACATCCTCTCTAGCCCAGCTAGCCCAGTGCCTAGTGGCTGTGGAGCAGCTGCACCAGTCACTTGTCCTTCTTTACCTTCTTCCCAAGGTTTCCAGTGGCTCCCAGAGTTAGATAGTTAGATTCCCAGAGAATGTGCCCAACTTTAAAGAAAATGTTCTGAAAAATCTTTTTAATAGTTCCTGTAGTATGGACATTACTATCAAGCAGATATTTCCACATAGTGAGTGCTACTCAAACTCTTATTTGCTCTTGCACCCAGAAGTAGCCTTATTGACTAAAACAATGTGGACACGAAAACCCCCAAACCACATGAAAAGTGAAACAGAAAGCAAGCATGACTGTTACATTTTTGAAATTTAACTGTTTGTTCCAAACTGTTCTATATAGGCAATATTCTAAAAAATAAGATGTATTAATACAGAGAGCATATAAATATTCCTGCAAATAGACTTTGTTTTAAAATACCTATTGTTGTCCTTCCACATATGCTTTTATTGTGAAAAAAAAAGATCTCGTGCTTGTGAGGTTACTGCATTGAGAAAATTACCAACTAGGCACTGTAATTGCTTTAGGAGAGCATCAAATAAGACTACTTCGCATTATTTAGACAATTTGATTACTCTTACTCATGATTTCAGAATGTGATAATCCAAGTGTTGCTTGAACTTGAGTGCTCAACTATCCTCCACAGTGATTTATACAAACAAATGAAATGTCAAGTTGAAATGTTCCAGATTTAGATCTCCTGAAGCTCCATGTTGCTGCCTTTTGTTACAGACACACTGTAAACCTCCTTGCCAGCTAATGTATACTATTACAGTTCTGAGTAAACCATCAGGTTTCTGCATTGTCTCTATATTTAAGACAAGATCACTCGACTTCTCTGCAACAATAGAACTTCATAAAAAAAATGGTCCTAACACTAACCGTATACACAAAACCATCTGCAGTACTTTTTTTGCCTTCTGCAGAAAAAAACAAACTTAACTAATACAATCTATTCTCAGAAAAAGGTCCTCAGACCTTCCTTCTAAGGGAAATGTGAATTAGCAACATAGCAATGAAATAAATGACTGCATATCAAAGCATTACAAGGAACCATGCAACTGCGAGTCTGGGAAAATGCTTTTCTGCAGTTAAAAAATCTGAACAAAAAGCTTGGGCGTTACGATAATTTATGGCTCAGGAGAGCAGATACATCTTTTTCAAAACAGCCCAGTATTCATAACAGGGTGATGCAGTGAAATATGCACCATCACAAGTATAGAGAACATCTATATACAATAGGAAGGAACAAATAAAATTTTATTATTCATCCGTCATTGTAAAAATGTTCCACATTTGCTGTGAAAAATGTTCATGTCAATACATGAAAGTGTTTAGCTTCTTGGAGGCAGATTTCTGTACTTCCTCACTTTCCTAATGGAATGGGGCTCTGGATTTTATCCAAAGGCTAACAGAATCAGTCTGACTTGTGTTTATCATTTGTAAGTATGGATCTTGAACTCTGTTTGAACATTTAAAACTGAGAAGGTGTTGTGAAATGGGGACTCAAGCCTAGTCTACCTGTAATCCATCTTGTTGGTGTGAAAACAAGTGAGATGTTTCAAATGCCAGGTACCAACTAGACAAGGCAGATAAACATATTTTAACTAGATTATTTTTTTAATTCCACTTGGAGGCCAAGGGGAGAAACATATATTGTTCATTCAGCTTCCCTTTCATGCTGACAGATGCTTGGAATTCCAACTGTGGGACAGAGCTCTTTGTGTTAAAACTGTCTTTTATCCAATGTAAATTGTGGTGTAATTCCAGAAGTACCTGCAGTTCATAGCAGATCATTGAAATGGGATGTTGCTGACTATCTATTGAAGCTTCAGACTAACAGTATTGAATAAATACCAAGAAAAGCTGTATAAGCTCTCAAGTGTAATGCACACTTGACCTTTTTGTTTCCAGAAATGAATTATATTGAGTTTAGATTTCTATGTCCTACTCTTTATTACATCTAATTAACCAGACTGAGCTTTAACTTCTTAACTTCAATAGCACACAACAGATTGGAAGAGGATTTCTGTACAGGCTGTGTAGATGGGTGGTGAGCAGATATTCTCAAGGTCAGAGAATAAAAAATCAGTAATATCCATATTTTATTGAGCAGTAGTGAGACACTGCTGCTAGAATGTCGAGGTACTTATATGGCAGTTACAGAAGTTTTAGTCTGTTCCACACTTTGGAGTGAAAATTTTGTGGTGG
>Ga0065711_1030853_pt1 | contig 31227 bp, 30 predicted proteins | sample Hoacrofraction12_FD_59098 | JGI IMG/M metagenome (GOLD analysis project Ga0065711, IMG submission 59098) | Hoatzin crop microbial communities from Cojedes, Venezuela - Epithelial fraction 12 v2 (version 2) | ecosystem: Host-associated > Birds > Digestive system > Esophagus > Crop | place... | reverse complement strand
GAGTCTCTTGTCTTGCAACCATCCCAATATTCACAAAGAACCAAGACTTGTTTCTGACCACCTGAAGTGATAACATTCCCTACATGTTACATTTGTTACATTTACAGTTATCACTTGGAACCCCAACTGTTGGTGAGGTCCCAGGCTGGGATTGCAAGGTTGGAGCTGTTTTTCTGCACACCTCTGCTGGAGAAGGAATAAACACAGCCTTTGTTCAGCAAACAGGACACCAGCCGCTCAAGTTTCAGCACAAAACTTCTCCCAAGTGCTTTGTGACCACACCTGCCTGGAACAGGTTTTGTGGATTTAACTATCACATAATTCATGCTAATTTACCATTAACCCTGTTTTCCCTTTTGTCCTCAGGTGAGAGGTACCCAGCAGAAGGCATCTGGCTTAATCACCCTGGAGCAGGACAGCAGCCACTACCACCAGACCAAACCTCCACAGGCACGTACAAGTCCCCACTTCATGCCTTCCAAATCTGGTGGCATGGATGAGTTGAGCTGCAAGTTGCCATCCACAGGTTGATCCACTGCATTTTGCTCATGTGCCTCATGGAAAGGCAAGGATGCCCTCCTTGCTTCAGTGGAGAAGTTTGCCAGATGTTTAAGACCTTCAATGGCATGAAGGCTGCAGAAGGAAGAAGGCTAATCAAGACCAGCACCTCCAGTGCTGCATTTCCACATGAGTGGCTTTTGTCCCATCTCCTTCAGTGGAGATCACAAGTATCCGGGTGCAGGTTAGTGCAAACCCAGAGTTTGCAAGCCCTCCCCATGATGCTGCTATCACCAAGGGCTGGCAGGATGAGGTGGTGCTTAGGAGCCAGAGGAGACAGGTTCTTGCAAGCTGGCCATCTTCCACACTAGCCTGGCTGCTTCCTCCAAGGCAGAGCAGGAGCAAAACATCCAGCCAGGTCCTCATGTTTGGCCCTCTCAGGGCACTGCACAAGTTCCCATTTCTCTTCACAGGCCACTGCTGCTCCCCAACAGCAAGGAATCAGGTTGATTAATTATGGTTTTAGGGCTGCTAATTGCCAGTTACAAGAAACCCACCTGAAGACAACAACATCCCTTCTCCTCTCTGAAAGGGTGCTCCAGCCCCGAGGACGTGCTCAGGAGATGGTCTCTGGGTGCAGCAGCCTGACTCCACAGCATCCACATGAGCTGCAGGTGGAGGATTTTTTACTGATTTCTCCTCCCTCTGCACAAATTTGTTGTGGACACAATCATTTGAGGGATGCCAAGGGAGAAGTAATACCAACCCTCCTAGAAGCGTCCATCGGCAGGCTGGGAAGGCGGGACAAGGGGCATGGGACAGACCAAGTGCCAAGGTCCCAGCCCACCATTGGGAAGGCTAGAGAAGTGTTCCCCACACCAAGAGCTCGTGACCCAGCGGGTGAAAGTTCTCTGCAGCCTTGAGAGCTGCTTGGAGCAGGAGCCAAGGAAAGCAGGCTCCTTTAAAAACCAACCTGCAAATCTAAATTTCAGCCAGGCAGATAATTTGAGCTTTGCTTGCAGAATATTTTGAACTGGGAGCGTGGAGAGAACTTCAAACCATGGAAAACATCTCTGGGGAGTGACAGCCCTGCTGCCTCAGGCAAGGCTGCTCAAGCCCCACCTTCCGTGGAGCTGAGCTGTTAAAGAGGAGTATCAGCTTTCTTTACAATGGAGACTTCTAGCCTTTATGCCTATTGTGAAGAAAAAAAAAAAAAAAAGGAAAAATTTGAGCCTCTACACCTTAAAGAAAAGCCTAAACTTCATCTCTAGCTCCCTCCTGTGACTCCTGTATACAGGCTGCTCTAAACCTGGCTTGGATAAATCTTTACTAAGCAGTATCCTACTGTCACTATGGGAGTATTTATAGCTCCCAGTCATATACTGGAATTACTCAACACACATATAAAGCAAAACGCATCCAGATGCTTAAACGGGCATTGGCATCACACACACGATCCAGTTTGATTTCCGTGCCAGGTAACCTGGGAGAAATTCTGAATCAGCAAGTGAAATCCCGCTGCCTTTTCCATTCCAAGTCTGGATCTATCACACAAAAGCCCACCTTGAGTCCTGGTTTTCATATCCACACTCGCATTCCAGCTGGCTCTGCCCTTTCAGGATTCTAAGTCACTGCTGACCCAGGGAAGCCAGCCCAAAGGAGCTGCCCCAGCCTGATCTGCTAGCCTACATCTTATTTGCCCTGTAGATTGCTTTCTCCAAGCTGCATTTAGTCACGTATCCCGTGACTCTGTGTGCTGTTCTATGTATTTATATGTTTTATTACTTCCTTATATCATGCATTCAACAGCAATACCCCAACTCCTAACATGTCTTTGCTCATCTTATTTATTCTGCTCACCTTTGCACCCACAACCCATCCATACTTCCCATGCCCTGTTCCCAGACAGTCCTAGAGATCAGATTGGTTTTCAAGTGAAAGCATCTAATTCTTCGTGATACAAAGCAAAAACGCTTTGATCAGCAAAAAGTGCAACACAGCCCCCTTGTTCTTTGGGACCTATGCTTCAACACAGCTATTCTTCTGACTTCTTTTTCTCCACTGCACATCTGCTGAGTAGGAGCTGGCAGCTTTTGGGTGAAGAAGACTCGTGGCTGTCACTTCTCCCTGTGTGCCTCCCTGCAAGCAGATCTCTGCTCCATGCACTCATAAGTCCCTTGCAGCCTAGGAAGCTGGAGAAAAACATCCCTGCAGGGCAAAACATCACTGGGGATGTTCCCCTGTGGCTTGCTGCCCCTGGAGCTCCCCTCTACCCAGGTGGAGGAGAAATTCTGTTAGCTAAGCCCATCCCAAGCCCTGGATCAGTAGGACCGATTTCCTTCCATGCCAAAGTCCTTTCCCATTATCTTCTTGTCATTGCTCTGCCTGTTGTGCAAAACTTGCAGAAATAACCTAAGAACAGTTTCTGGCCTTTTTGCTATAAGGACATTGTTAAATCATATTATTCTGGCTGTCGTGCTAGAAAAAAAATTATGCACTTCCACATAACAATTAACCATAATTAGTGCTCAGTTGTACAGACAATCTGGAATGGGGGATCTGATCTTCTGCTACCAGTCAATAAATCTTTCCAAGTGCACAGAGAACAGACAGCAAAGTGAGTAATCACTCATTTCTGCTCCTGTAACTACTTTTAAATGCCCCAGCAAACGAGCTTGCAAATAATATTTTCACTGTTTTTCTGTACCATCACTTTCTGTTCACAGCCCTCGTCTCCTGCCTTTGGATTTCCCTGGATCACCAGCCCAGGAGACTGAGAGCAAGGCACTTTGGAAGCCCTGACAGATGCAGCACTAATATATTTGGGTATCTGGGGCAGAAAAACCCCCAGTTTCATGCAGGCTGGTCCTGGCCCAAACCCTGCCTTCTGGTCAGCTATAATGCCACTTCTGGGACCCAGTTTGTGCTGGGACTCACTGGGCTGCTGCAGCACCTTCTGCTCCTGGGGCTGCCACCTTCCTGGCAGACCCTTTATAATCTCTGGCTCCTCAGTGCTGCCCAAAAGAAACCCAAAATTCCCATCTAAAGCCTTTCACAACATTACAAGACAGTGCTCATTCTGCTTGGTCTGAGCACTCAGCTGTCCCATGCAGTCTGCTGCTCCCAGCACCAGGCAGGCTATGTGACACCACAATCTGCTCCTGCAAGGCGAAGAGCCTGTTCTCTGCAGGGTTTTTAAGGAGCTGATAGAAGATGTTGCCTCTGAGGTTGAGCTTATTTGCATTAAGGTATCAATTAACTTACCTATTGGACTTTTAAGTGTGCCTCTGGACTCTGAATGAGCCTGGAGTCCTCCACAAGCAGTGGTGCAGAACTTGCCCTTCACGGGTTGGTCTTGTCACTGCCTCTGCCTGGGTCAGTCCAGGGACGTATAATGGGACAGCAGGGTCTGCTGGCTGCTGTTCAGGGTAGTGCAGCTGTGTGCTGGGTTTGCAGGCATTCAGGCTCAGCCAGGACTGCACTGGAGCACACAGCCCACCCAAGAAGGAGACTTTAAGGTGCCATCCAGCCTGAATTTAGTTAAAATTCCAGCTCACTTCACTTGGCTTGGGAAGGTATCCTATCTCCTAAGAAGAAAAAAATACAAATTCAGTAGGAAGGGTGTCAAAACTGGACCATCCCCACTCAAAATTCAATACACACAAAGACTTGAGAAAACACTCAGAAAGAGGATGAGTGTCTAAGCCTGAGCTTAAATGGGACTCCTGGGCCCCTGGCAGTGAGTAGGTGGGGTGTTTGTCCCAGGTGAGGCTGCTTGGGGCAATTAAAGCCCATCAGTGCCTTCAGGACCTCGACACTCAGGCTGAGGACGTCAGGTCCTCCCTTAGGCTTAGTCATGGTGCAGGTTAAACAGCAGGTAAGAAGCATCTGGTGGCATTCGTCCAGCTGGCCCAGATGCAGCAAGAGATGCTTATGTCAAGAAGGGTTACCAGCCCCAGACTGGTTTCAGGGTGGTTGTGGCCAGCTCTCTGCCCCCAGCTCCAGGCTCCCCCGCGATGCTATGGGGTCCAGACTATGGGGGAAACTCTGCATTTCTACCCCACGCACAGCCCAGGCACTGAACATGGGTGGGTGGAAAGTGCACGGAGCACACATCTGCCTTTCTCCTTCTCCCCTTACCTGCAGGTACCCAGCAGCCTGCCCCACAGTCCGTGTGCCAGCTCCTCCCGCAGCACCCACAACCAGACCCACGCCAGTACATCAGCACCCCTGCAACCCACACGGGGAGGTTTGACGGTACCCAACTCGACCCGGTTTGCTCTTCAGCCTGCCCCTTGCTCTGGGACTGAGCCTCGTGGGACCGGGCAGGGACTGGAGGCATCGCAGCAGCCGCAGGTGCTCGGCTCCCTCTGCATCGTTCCGCCGCCGGGCTGGGGTTTTTGATGAAGTGTTTTAATGAGACTCCATGGTACGGCACGGAGCTGCCAACCCCGGGCTTGTGCCGAGTACCAGGATGAGCTCCCACCCTGGTTGCACACCCAAACCCGTCACCCCGTAAACTGGGGGAAAACCCCACGTCCCCTCTGGGTGACAGCATCACCCCAATCCCACCATCTTCACAGAAACAGAGGAGTGAAAGCACGAAGATTTAAGCCCCTGTTGAAGCGCAGCGATGCTCTTTATAATTAACTGCTGGTGCTGTGGTGACAGGGCTCTGCTTTGCCTCTGCTGTTACAAGCAGTCTGGGTAAAACCTCGCAGTCCTGGCTTGGAGAAGCCCTCCCAGCTTCGTGTGCCACCCCCCCGGGCTGGAAAGATGCCCCACCAGCCACCTGCTCATAACTGCTGCCCTCCTGCTGCCTGGGCCTTCAAACACCAACCTGCTTGCGCTGGCAATGCTCTGGCTCGTGCACTGGGGATGCGCCATGGCAGCTGCTCTGCTGCACGTCACCCGCTCCCCACCCAGAAAACTCCCTCACCAGAAGGTCAGGTCCTCACCTCCGGAAGATGATGGTGGCTCTGGCCAGAGGCTCGTTGGTCTCTCTTTGTAACACGGTCAACGCAGGTTTATAAATTGCAGGTCATTGTTGCTCTATCCCACCCCAGGAAAAGACAACGCTTCATCAGCTCAAACTGCCTGTAAAGTCCTGAGTTTTTGCTTCAGAAGAGGGTTTCTCTCTCCCTCGCACCAGATTTTGCAGCCCTGCTCAGCCACTGCCTGTGTTGCCACCCTCAGCCTCTCATGGAGGACACTTGGGTGCATCAGCAAGGACTGCCACCGTGCCGGTCACCTGGGGATGAAGGGACCAAGGGACGGCTCTGCCCCGCCAGCCCTCACCCTCTGGGCTGCTTGGTTGCGCACCAGCTCTGAGGCAGGGGAAGAAATCTCAGAGAGATGTTTCTGGGCTGATTAAAGTTAATTAGCTCAAATGGTGCCTCTGAAGGGAAATGTTTCTTATTTGGGTTCCCGCTGACTTGGGCCCAAGCCTGGTTTTCATAAGGCCAGTAACTGCAAACAGATAGGGCCCTTTCATTGGAAACAGGCAGTGCGGGATATAATTGAAGAAGCATGCACTGGCATCTCGAAGAACCGTTTTCAATTACTGCTATTTCAAGAGGATTAAGGGGAAATGTTTGAAACAAGACCACTGCAAAAATAGATTTTGTTTGTCATTAGCTTTGAAATAATATTTGACTTCAGGGCTAAAATCTCCATATGCCAGGTCTGCCTCTGGCGGCACTTTCCCCGAGGGCTGGGAAGAGGGTGATTCATAGCAGCATGGGAGCTGGGAGCGGAGCTCCTTATGTATGGTCTTGTTTCCATATGGGAAATCCCTCTTTTTTCCCTGGCCAGTTTTCTCTCTGTGCCAGCCTGGAAGTGATGCATGGGGCAGCCTCAGGCATGAGGAAGATGATGCAGGGGACTTGTGTGGTTACCAGACTGCACCTGGAGTGCTCCGGGCACACATTGCCACTTCCTTTGGATGGGAATGCCCTCCCACAGAGGGAGCGATGGCTCCCTTGGTCCACGTGGTTTTCTTGGCCAGGCCAGATGTACCTCTGACCCTTGCAATTTGCTGCTCTATCTCTGCACAGCACGAGCCCATGGTTGTGAATTCAGGCCAGTCTCTTCTGCCAGTGACCACACAGGTGGCCTGGAAGATGCTGTTTTGCCACAGTCACCACAATAGCAAAAAGATGCTATCTGCAGCCTCCCTGCATCTCTGCCTCTCCCGGCTCATGCCACACCTTCAGAAAGCGGATGAAGCTGGACCTAATCACAGGAGGGGAGAAGCATCCGTGATTTTCACCTGGGAACCCTTCTCTGGGCTGCAGGTGTAGAGCTTCTGCACGAGACTAGAGACGGAATCAGAAAGGGTAAGACAGGTTTGCTCTATTTTCCCTCCCCACTTTTGCCAGTGTGTAGACAGGACACAGCCTGGGATGTATGAAACCCATGGCCATGTGGGGTGGGGCAGAAGTGAACGGCAGTCACACTGCAAGCACTGTAACATTCTCAGGTAGAATTAGGACCACCTCACCCAACCACAGACATCTCAGTGCCAACATTTGTTGAACGCCTTCTGAGATGCCTATTATAGGACAGACAATCAGGAGAAGTCAGTTACTATCCATATGAAAGGGTCACAGACTCATACCTGCAGGTTCAACACCTAATCATCAGGCAACTTGAGTTCAACGAGGGTCTCCAAGCTTTGTCTGCCACGTGCAAAGCGGGCATGTTCATCTTCCCTTTGCAGCGCTTGACTTCCCAGAGGAAAGGGCTGTTTCTCACAGCACCTGGGACAGTCCAGCTCCTGGCTCCCCAGGGGCTCCTAAAGGCCTATGTGAAGTCAACAGCATGGGAAGGTCCCAGCCACAGAGTGGTGAGAAGGGCTCTCCACTGACATTTGCCCATGGAACTTATGAGGCTCAAGCAACAGAAACACTGGTCCTAAACAGGATCATGAGAAATTATTTCTCTGCGCTATTTACAGCAACCAAGGACATATTTTTCCTTTTGGAAACACCACAAGGAGGATGTTTCTCATGGCTGTTGAGAAAGAGGGATCCACCTTGGGGAATAGCATGGGTTGGGGTGTGTAAGCTTGGGGCAGCAAGGCAACACATCAAAGAGAGCCAAGGACACCAGAAACAGAGTTTGGCCACTTTCATGTCAAAGTGCAGGGCCGTTGGCACCAGCTCAGACTCTTTTATGTGAGAGGAGCATCAACAGGCTGCAGAGATGTCTAACTTGCAGAGGCACCAAAAGACAGCTCCTCTCCATTTGCACGGGCCAGGGGCATTTCCCAATGCATGGCTGCTGGGTCCAGGGCACACATGACAGCTTCCCTGTCCCACAAAGCGATCAATGGGCAATGAAAAGGCTGTAAGGGATGGGCTTCCTACCATGCCAATGGAGCTACATAACCCAAAGTGTTACCCAAAGTACTTCGTATCTCCAGAGCTGCAGGCTTCAAGCAGCATGAGAGGCTCAGAGGCCTCCATCTCGGCCACAAAGCCTCCCAACACACCACAAGAACTAGTGGAGGAGAGAACATAGCACACCAATCCAGTCTGATCAAATAAACCCAGACTGATGGAGATGTCACAATGTTAGCAGCTCTTGGGTGGCTGTTTGGCTAAAAGCACCTGTGAGGAAGCCACCAGCGCCGGGAAGCAGGGACCAGAAGGTGCACCTTCTGCTGTGAACTTAGAGCAAAAGCATAACTACAAAAAACTGCAAAAATAATGTCATCTAGAAGCCAGACAGCAGGGAGATGAGGGCATAGGTAGGAGGGCCAATGTCTGCAAAGATCGGGAAAGAAAATGGATAGTTCAAGCAAAGAGCAGCACAGGCAGAAGGCTGAAGAAATGCCTCCCTTCCACATGCGGTATTCCAGTCCTTGTAAAATCAAAGTGGATTTCATCATCAGTGCAATCAGTTCTCCTGTAAGTAACTCAGCATCTTCTCATGGAGCCCCCAACGCCACTTCCAGCGATTTCAGGTCAGCACTCTGTCCATGCCAACAGACAGCACAGCCCAGAGAAGTGCAGATGGCAGGATGGCAGCTGGCACCCTCCTACACACACCTTCCCCTTGCACCCCCTACGCTGCCAGGTGCCACCCCATGCCATCGGTCCCGCCTGACCACTGGTTTCCAGCACAGCAACAAGCTTCAGATGGTGGCTGAACGCTTTCCACTTCTGCTGGCTCCTCCCAGGTGCGCAGCCATCTCTGTCCCCATCTACATCCTCAACCTGTTCCCCAGCTCCTCTCCAAAGAGCTGTTGCTTGACCTTTCTCCTCCCAGCTCTCCCCTGCATCTCCAGCCATTCCCTCTGCTCCCGTCCAGCCTTTCGCCATCCCTCCCGAGGCGAGGCAGAGCCAGGGCTGCAGGACCAGCCTCAAGCGCCCCAGGTCCATGCATGGGCACAGGCCCATGATCCTGCATCAAACCGCAGGGGGTCACCCACTGGCAGAGGAGGTGAGGATGTGGCTGGGCAGGAGATGCGCTACCCTCCCTCACCCCTGCCCACCTTCCTCCCCTCTTGCACCACAGCCACTTCGGCCCCTCTGCATCACAGCCAGGCATCAACCAGCTGATGGATATGCTCTGTAGTACCCCTGGCATGGACCCAAGTCAGTCCTGGTGCTTGCCAACCATTTATAAGACCACAAAGCATCACCGTCATCCCTGCCGGCATTGATTCCTCCCACCACAGGGCCAGGCGGCCTCTCTCAAGACTCCTATGAGCCCTCCAGGAAATGTCCCGTGGAGAAGAAAATTAGATGTCAAAGAGCAGAAGGATTTGAGCTCTGGCTGAGCTCTGGCAGGTTCCCAAAACTTGGAAGGAGAAAAGTGTTATGAAAACACTCATCAGAAGGCGGTGAGAAATTAGACGTAGGTCACTTGAACTCCAGCTCCGAGGGATCAAGCCCACAGGGTAAAGCCCAGCTGGATGGGAAGAAGCCAACAGAGTTTTTTGGAGGAGGAACTGCTTGGCTTGTTAATTTGATGACATCCCCTAGGCTGTTTTTTCCCTCCGTTTGGGATTACAGGTCTGGACTCACTTGCTCACTCCCGCTCAGTGGGGACGGTGGTGCCTCTCCTGCCAACACCACAGAGCGGCTCGTGCCTGTGTGTGATGCTTAGACTTTGGGCATGGGCCACCCAGCTGGTAGCACTGTCAGATGATTTTAGTAAATGAAGCACAAGATCTGCTTGCCCGTTGGATGCAAATAAGGTTGGGCATTAATGACAGGGACCAGCCCAGGAGACTGGGACTGTAGGTCTGGTGTAAGCAAGTGGCAGTATGATGTGAATCTCCTTTCAACACATATTTTTGGGATTGCGGAATGGTTTTCTAGCTGCTGACAGCTTTTCACAGATGCCAAACTTACATTTCCAAAAGCAATTGATTTTTGAGCACATCGTCTCGAAGGGACTTCATCTCCCAAGAGAAACTTCCTTTTGAAAACAGTCTCCTAAAGAACTGGGGGCACTTGCAAGATGTTTTGCTTTTATGTTACAATTTTTAAAGAGCCTTTATAGGAGGATGTGAGGCAATGGATGGGACTCCATGAAAAAATTGAGTTATCAGGAATCCTTGTGTTAATTTTTTTCCACGGGAAAAAGTCCTTTTTCACTTTCAGGCATTCAGAGCATGCACCAACAGAGCTCAAAATGTTTCAATTACCTGGTCCTACATATTTTGGATGTGCTACTGAGTGGATTAGCTGATGGGCTGACCTACTGAACTCTTCCAATAATGCTGCAAATGGGGTTTTTTTTGAGACAAGCACAGCATCGCTGGAGAGGAAAGAGAAGTATTTGCTGATTTTGACGGCTTGCACGTATGAGTGTTCGCTTAGAAATCATGGCCTTTTGGGGATGGGATAGGTTGACGCCTAATAGGATGCTGCTTTCTACCCTGAGGGAGTGTTTGGGCTGGTCCTGAACACAGCCCTGGAGACTCTCCAAAGACAGCATCTCCTTGCACATCCCCCAGGAGGTTACTCCATCCAGGTCCATGCAGCGCCAATCGGCAAGCAAGTTTATTCTCCCTCTACTTCCAGGTCCAGCTTACCCTGGAAAGACCAGCATCCTTGTGAGAGCTACTTCTTGGGAGATTTATAGCTCAGCTCGGCAGCCGTACGCAGTTCAGAGTTTACATAAACGCTGGGCACAGTCCCAGCGCTGGGTGCTGATTCGGGCGCCCGCCCATGCAATGCTCCCGTGTCAGCGGTTCAAATGGGCCTCTCAGAGCAACTGTGCTGACATTTCACGCTGTCATGGACCGTAACAGCCACTGGAGTGGCCAAATCATGGGGCTTCATGTCCTGGAGAGAAGGGGCTCTAAATCTTTCCTTCCCCAGCCCCTGATCTCAAGCAAACACAACCTAATTGGGTTGTCCCAGTTGGCGACGGGTTTGATTCATTTTTCCTGTGGGGAGATCTCTCTGGCCAGTTGCACAAAGAGGCTCTGCGGTCCTGGCTCGGTTTGCAGTGCCTGCAGAAGGACTGGCTCCTGGGAGCCCCTGCTGCGGTCTGCCAGTGTCTGCCGGGCACCGTCGGTCCCAGGCCACTGTCATGGGTGATGGTGGGTCAAAAAGCTGATGCAGAATAACAGCCTCACCTGCGCTTCAGGGGGAAGAAGCATTATCCACTGCAAGAAAAAGCAAAGTGCAAGAAGCGAGGGAAGCTCTCTAGACAAGGGAGAAGGGCACCCTTGCTGCAGCTGCCGAAGGAGAGGGTAACGGGAATGAGATCCTGTAAATCCTTCCCATTATGGAGACACCCGCTGCAGCTCCAGGAGTGGATTCATGATTTTCAGCCTGGGCGCTGCCGTTATGGACTGTGCTTCAGCTTGAGACGGAGATTCATTTGCAGCCCGGGATGCTGAAATATGACATAGAAAAGTTTCCACCCCCTGCCCCCTTCCCAAGATGTCAAAAACCTCCATTATTTCTTAGCCATGACAGTACTTGGTACTTAATTTTGTATCTCACTGTGGGTTTTTGGAGCTGCCTGGTTTTCACAAGCCTTCCACGTGCATCTGTATCTCTGTTCCCTTTCTGGGAAGCCCCCCTCTCTTTCCTGGGAAGTGGAAACTGCAAATGCCATAGCACCATCTGGCTGCAGCAGAAAAATGGTCCTTTCTGCAGCTATCAGGCTGATGCCCCAGCCCTTCATGCTGCATCTGAACAGACCCTCCCGTATCTGCTCTTCCCAGACGTATCTCCATTCCTGGAAATTCAAGGCACAACCGAAAATCATGGACCTGTTCATGACTTGTTGTACAAGCACGACAAACGGCTGCTCAGAAAACATCTCCTCTGTGCTGCTCCTCATATGCTCCTTGCCTGCATTTTAATAAGCTAATGTTTGGCAATAGTTAAGTAGCTGTCTTGACTTGTTTAACTTGATAGCCACAGCTATTTCACTGAGCTGACGTGGGTTTTATGTCTCAATAATGCAATACTATTTGGTAAGCATCGCGGTTTTGGGGAGATTTATGTCCCATCAGCAATCTGAGTGGGATTTATAGGGCCCGTCAGAGGTAGGGTTACAGGAGGTGCCGTCTGAGAGACACCGAGATCCCTGTGTCTTACTGCTCGAGGGCAATTCCTCGGAGACACCAAGTCCTGGAGCATTGTAGCCTGCTGACATATTGCCCCGCTAATGTTTCTCATTAATAAAACTAAACACAAGGGCTAAGAGAGCTGCCTGGTGATGGAAAGCATTTTGTACTGTGCTTCTCTTCCTCCAGCTCTGTGACGAGCAAGGAAGGGCAGTAGAGAACACACCACAATCCAGCCCCCAGGAGAGAGGCTATGCCTCCTATCATCTAGTTCATGTTCTCTCTGGGAAGAGGCCAGGGGTGACCATGCTGCTGCCACATCGTCCTTTGGAGCTGCCCCTCAAAGGGTCACAATCACCTGTTGACAAGAGCCTTGAAGCAGCAGCAGGGTGCCCGGAGCGGGGATGAAGACCAGGAGATGGAGAAGGACCATGTCTCCCAGTCGCTCTCCAAACCAAACATTTCACAATGCTGCCATCTGAGTGCAAACTGTAGGAGTTAGGAACAAGCTGCATTAGAAACAATCATAAATTCAGTGTTTCAGATGGCTTTCCAGAGCAGTCCCGGTATGAGAGAGCTCTTGTGCCTCGGCTTTCCCAGGGATGTTGGATAGGAAACGAATCCTTGTCTCCAGCAAGTTCAGGAGATCTTTCTCACTGCTGGGACAGTCTCCTTAAGCGGTTTTTGACTGCTAGAAGTTTGACTGGTGTCTTTGCAATTTCCCTGTCAGAGGTTTCCTGCCAGAAAGCAAGCCAAAAAAATCTTCGAAAGTACAAGGAGAGGAAAAAAGAAAAACCCCACGTTTTTTCCTTTGTTTAGGAGAGCTGGCAGAGTCTGTGTAAACTTCCAAGCGTGATAGCCCTGCGAGAGGATCACTTGCACCCTGGGACATGAGCTCTGGAGCATCGCTTTTCCTTGAGTCCCAACAGCTGATGTATTTCCCAAGACAAATTTCTTTGGGTTGAAATTGTTCCCTCCTGGGTCTCAGCCTAGACATACATCATGAGCAAGATTCCTATGATTAAAAGAACTGTAAAAAAGTGATTGACTTTCCAAGAAGCAGGTGCTGGAGGGAGAAACACGGCTCCAGAGTGGAGCGTTGGAGCTGCTGAGCTGAAGGACCACAATGCCGGGAGCTGCATTATCTTTGATTTCCAGCTTTCATGGTGACAGAATAAAACAGATTGGGTTTGATGAAAATTAAAATAGCTTTAGATGTTGTTTCACTCCTGGCAGTTATTAGGACAAGTTCAGTCTTTACTTCTGCAAACAATAGCACCGAATTTCCTGCAGTGAAGCTGTGTCCAGCAGCACCACGACTTGTTCAGCCTCATGAAAAAGAGACCAGGACATGCTTTGGCTGCTCTGTTCAGCAGCCCTTTGGCTTGAGGGTAACATTTACTAATTGCAGAATTGTCCCAGTGTCCTTCAGCCAGACCCTCCACTGAGCTGCCAGAGCTCAACTGGGAGGAAAGAAGCTTGTTGTGTGGTTGGATATGTCCACACAACATCAGGATGCATCAGGATAGATACATCCAATCCTGAAATGCTGAGAGATGGAGTAAAGCAACTTGCACCTCCTAGGAATGACCAAAAAAACCAAACAAAAAAGAAAGTATCAAAAAATTAAAAATCTTCTTCCTCGCTGGCCAGTCTATGGTCAACTGCTCTGAGCAGGCTCTTGCCCCAGAAGGAGCCGGCACTCCCTGGGTTAGCAAGGCAGCACACCACATTTTGAAACACAGCTCCTTCCAGCTCATCGCTTTTGTCGTTAATGTGGGAATTGCTATTAATCACCTAGCATACGTGTCCCTGTTACTCATTCATAACGAGGCATGGATGGCTGCCCTGCCATCTCAGCCAGCACGCCAGCTTCTTCAAGCAGTGTTTGGTTAATGACCCATACCTTGAAGGTATCCCAGGAAAAACAAGCATAGGCAGAGTCACCCAGTGTCAAATAAACCATGACTGTTAGATTTCATTAGAAAATGACGTCTGAGTACATAACAGTTTTGGAAGAGGTTTTCACATTTTCAGTCTTCTCTTGAAAGATTTTGGATTTGTTTGTTCAGTGTATTTTGCAGCCAGGAGAAACAATTTTTTTTCTTTTTTAAACAAGTCCCTCCAACTCTTTTTTTTTTTTTAGCGAGGAAAGATGAACAAAATACATGGAGAGAAAGCAGCTTTTCAGCTACACTAATGCAAACTCACCCTTCCTCCCTTCCAGAAAATGACCATTTGGGACAAAAGCCCCCATTGCACCAGCCAGGCTCAGGGCCAGAAAGGCTGATCCCAGCTCTCTCCAGCGGGGTCCTCCAGCCCTTGCATGGTCCCAGACCCTCCCTCCAGGCTCTGCTCACACTCACCCCATCCCTCCCTAGGACCTACGTCCTCTCCATCCCTTTCTCTTTCTTTTCCCTTCTTCCTTTTGCTGACCCAGTGGAGCAGTGCTACCCATCAGCATTTGATGAAGAAAAGGGCACGTAGGGTGGCCAAATGGGAGAGCAGAGTCTGGACCCTCAGAGGGCAACCACAGGTGTACCAGTGCTGTGAGGTCTGAGTTGGAGGCAACGTCACAGCTCTGTTGCAGGTCCACGTGCAAACTGTTCCCCATGCAGCAACGTGAGGAGTGTGGCGTGCCTGTGCTCTGCTGTAAATCCACTGCCGAGGGATGCCCACACCGGCTGGCGTCCTTGGTCAAGGTCCCACTAGGGCTCCTCCAGACAGGATGGGAGCCTGTAGAAGCGGAGATATGCAAACCAAACCAAACAAATCAAATCTCACCACTGCTGTCCCAACTCTTGCACCTACAGCTGTAAGTCAAGAAAATGTCCGCAGGTATTAATGCAGCACATGCAAACATGAGACGCAGGTATGCAGCACTTGCAACACATTCTCCAAACGCATATTTTTGGGCACAAGCACCTTCCCACTGCATGCGCTTCTCCCTGGTGATTTCAGCAAAGCCAATACATGCAGCAATTAACTTGAAGATGCTAATAACACACGTAGCAATGCCTTCTCTTCTAAGGAAAGGTGTTGAACGGGACCCACCTTTGCCTGCACAGCTTCCTCAGGTTGTGCGTGGGGGGTGGTACACACACGTGTACATGTGGCTGCGTGGGAGCATTCACGCTTATACCCTCCCCGTGCCACCTTGGCCCCCTGCACCGGAATGGCAGGAGCTGAAGATTGACCACAGCAATGAAGGCGCTGCCAGGGCTGCCACCCAGTGGGAGGAGAGCAAACGTTCTGGCACCATTAGTGGTCTATGATGTGGGTTTTTGTTAATTAGGAAAATAATAACTTTGCTGACTTCTCTATCCTAATCCTGTTCCGTTCTCGGTAACGACTCTTATTGTAATAAACAACATTATAGCCCAGACTCAAAGGCTAATGACTGTTGATGGGAAATATTTTGTTTCATAACAGCAGCTACAGCCGGCAGAGCACATGAGAACATTTTTCAGGAACAGGGAAGATGCTATTTTTAACTGTTCTCCCCCATATTTATGGTGCTTGGAGGAAAGATGCGCCAATTTAAACATATTGCAGCAATATGCACCACTTAACTCCATCCATGCCATGGAGAGGAGGTATGCAGAAGTCCCAGTCTGATGGCTGGGTGGTGGGACGACCATGCTCATTGTAGGCTGATTCCCTTCCTGTCCATCCGACAGCTTTACAGCACCCAACACCAAGACTATCACCATCAGGACATGGCACAGCGCTCTGCGCACCAACACCCAGTCCCAAAATGCACCTTTTGGTGCTGGCTCTGAGCCAGCAGTGGGGCAACAGCAGGGTTCGGTTGTGGCAAGCGCTGCACACATCCGGAGAGGCACATGAGAGCCTGGGCAGAGCGAGAGGTGGCCAGTGAGGATGGTCACCAGGTGGGTGCAAGTCGTGCAGGTGTCACCCAATGCATTCTTCCCTTAGCTGGCATCCTTCTGCCCCTGCTGGGAGGGTCCTTCCCCTTAAGCAAGGATCACACCCCATGCCCATCATCTTTCCCACCTTGTGTCCTTTGGCATTGTGAAGCCTCAGAGCTTCCGTTCCTTAGCGCTGCACAGATCCACTAAAAATCCAGACCTGCCGAAGCTGGAGAGGCTCAGATGTGAGACTCCAGGTACATCAAAGAGCTCCCAACCAGGACACCAGAGACATTGCAAACCCAACAGCATTAATGCAGACAGAAACGGCGTTTGAGCGCATAGTTTGTTGAAATCATGTTCCTCTGTGTCCAACAAAAATACGTTCTTAATGGTCGTGGAGCTAAGTGGAGTCACCCAGAGTTATGATTTCCTTTCCACAGATATTTCATCTTCAGGCTGTCACTTTCACTCAGGCTGTGATTAAAACAATAAACCCCGGAGAAGCCACCCTGTTCCCCGTCAACAGCTGCTTCTCCTCCACATGCTGTGATGGGAGCCATTCATCACCAAAAAGAGGGAGGGGAAATTAAAGACAGATTATTATTATTTATTATTCAAAACTGCCATGTTTGGCCAGCAAGCTCTCCTTGGTAAAGCAAGGGTGGCCACGGCTCCCCCCTGCAGATTTTGATCGAAGAGGGAGAAGTTGCCCTATGGTGTAAGGGATGCATTACTGCTGCACGTGCTCAATGCCTTTAAGACCTCCAGCTCTCTTCTCATGCAACAGGCAAGCCATTGTATTGGAAGGCTTCCCCTTTTTTACCTCTGAAAACTTTCTTGAACATTTGCATTCCGTCAGTGAAACCCCACCTAGACGAACAGCTTACAAAAGGAAAAAAAATCAAGTATCATGCATTGCCAAAATAACCAATAAATGTGTCACTGTAACTCCCAGCCCTGGTCTCCATGATCTTGGACAGCCTGTTCTCCCGTGCTTCTGCTCTCCCTGCCCTGTGTCTCAACCTGGATGGCATCATGGGGCCCTCACAGCCTTAAATGAGCTGGCTGATGGGGAAGGAGCAGGCACCTAGGTTGTCCTCTGAACCTGCTATGTGGTTTTATCTGTGCACGCAATTACTGTAGAGATGATGGGCAAGATCCATTCACCCAGGCTGACCACAGGGCTCACTGCACAGTTGGAGGAGACACCCAGAGCTAGTGCATGGCAGAGATGCTAGAGAAAACGGCCTACATCCTGCCAAGCTCAGGACATGAAGCATCCCGCTCGGACATTTCACTTGGGCCACAAAGACAGGCATTGCAGAAATGCAATGGTTCTCTTGGAGTTTGTTTTGCGAAGGCTCAACATGTTCCACTTCAGTAAGGCTGGAAAATCTACCATGTCAGTGCTCCTGCCATGCTCGCGCATATTTGCATTTTCCTTACAGTATTTTTAGAGATTTCCACTCCTCAGCCTGATTTGGGATGAAGTCAAATATGCAAAATCTTGGAAGCTGCCACAGGAAACGAAACTCCATTTTTCAACCAGCTTTAGATATACCTTTCGGCCATGGCGATAAATCTTCTGCCAGCCTGGAAAGCTGCACTCGCCTCCTAGATAAGGGCCCAACATGGTCCAGAAGGTCCTTGTCCCCCAGCCAGCCTGGAGTGGAGCTGCCGTCTCACCCCTTCAAGGATGGACAGAAGCTTCCCACAAGAGGCTGCTTCTCTGATGGGAGGCAACAGCAAGAGAGGGCACGTGGCAGAGCTCCCTGTCTGCTTATCCTGTCCAGCCCTCCCGAGCCAGAGGAGCGGAGAGCTTGGCTATTTCCCCATGCCTCGTCAGCTCTCCAAGCAGCCACGTTTCCCGACGGTCCCATATCTACAAGAATTGTGTTCTGTTGCTGAGGCAGGAGAGGAAACGATGGGCCTGGCTTGGAAGAAGCTCAGTTCCCAGCTCTACAGCAGGATCAGCCTTGGCTCAACTGTGTCAACCCACACGTCCACTCTCCAGCACAGCTCCTCCAGAAACCGTGGGAGTCACCTCCTTCCACTGTGTCACAGACCTGGTTTGTCCTCCTGGTCAAACACATGCCTTTCTGGTCCACACCAAGCAGCGCTTCCCAGGCAGGATGGCTCTTCACCTGAGCGCGCTGTCCTGTGGAGGAGGAAGACACCCTTAGCTGTCCTCACACCCCTTGTAGCAGGCGATGAAGCACACTCTGGAGCTGCATTTGGTTTTCCACTAACCACAGATGGCCTTTCACAGAGCTACACCCCATCAGGTAAATCCTGCCTTTGTCTCTACTTTGGCCATAGTCCACGTGCTACCAGACCAGTCCCAGATCTGCATGCTTGCTGGAGGGCAAGCCATCACATTAGCTCAGCAGTGTTATGAGGACTCACCTCAGAAGCATGGTGTGATATTTCCTGTCCAGGGACAGGGTTTGCTGCACCCACTTTATCAGTCCCATGGTGGGGATAGGAGGAGGGAACCATTGGAAACCCACACATCCCACACTCACCTTGAGGAAAGCTCAAGGCCTCCTCTGCTCCTTGAGACTGGCCATGGAGGAGCACTCCTCTCCTTCTCACACAGCTGCTTTTTGGGCAAGTGGGACTGCTCTCACTGGCCAGCCCTGGGGCACCCCAGCCACCAAAATGGGGTGCTTTGTGGTGTCCTGAGATGTGTTTATAGCGTGGCTAATTTTAACACCTCCCATTCACAAGGAAGGCTCCACCCCGCCCCGCACTGAAACCACCTCTGGGCTGGAAAACAGCAGCTGTGAGACAACATCTGGCATCGCTCGGACAGGCAGAGGCAGGAAGAGAAGGAAAACAGCATCTGTCCGAGGCTGCTGAGGGACTCCAGCTAGACAGAGAGCAGAATTTGGCCAAGACACTGGAAAGAGTAACTGTAATCTTAAAAAAGTTATTGGAAAAAAAAAAGGATGAGATGTTATAAGATGCTGGTTGCCATTTGTCATCCTTCAGCCTGCTGTTAACTCCCACCACGCTTCTCCCTGCCGTGATGTGGAGATGTCAACCCATCCTGTCTCAAAGTCATTTGGGCTTCATCTTCACAGCTGGAGACCTCGGGGCCCCATCCCAGCATTGTCCCCGGGACCCCGGCACGTGGGCTGGGAGGCTGCAGGGGAGCGCAGGGCAAGGTCCAGCCATCTCCTGGCCCCACCTTGATAGGGGACAATCCCTTACTTGTCAACTTAATTTAAAAATCACCACCTGGCTCTTAGATGGTGCAACAACCTCCCTGGGGTTCCCCCCACTCAGGGTACTCTCGTCCCAGCAGCCCCACAGCAGTCACCATGGGGTGTGGAAGGGGGTTTGGGCACAGCATATGGTCCTCACCAGCCCCCAAAAAGTGATTGCTGGCCTTTCTTCCCTCCTAGAGGCTGTTTTTTTCAGTAAGACCTAACCACTGAAGAGCCTCAGGTGCACACTGCATCCCTTCTGTACACATGCATCCTTTAGCAGGCATGGTGTTGTTGGGCAGAGGGTTGGACCTGATGATCTTAGAGGTCTTTTCCAACCTATGATTCTATGATTAACTGTCTGCTGGTAGGAAATGCAGGTACCCCAGGCTTGTGGAAGGAGCCGGGCTTTCCCCACTCCTCTATTTTTTTGAAATTTGCCAACTGATGTGATTTCATCACATCTGTGGAGCAGGCAGAATCCCGCAGAATAACCCTGTTGAGTCTCACCTAGCTGAAAGGCCTAAAAAGGTAAAAACAATTGGTGTATTGGACAGCTGAGGGAAGAAAAACAAGATCTGGTGGGGAAGCTGTGAGGGGCAGGAATGGGAGCCCAGGAGCGATGCTAAGCCCCAAATCCAGGCTTGCAGAGACCCAACCAAACCCCCAGGCAGCGGCTCCTGCTCGCCTGGAATCTCACTGCAGGGGCAGAAGCGGGGAAGGGTGAGCAGGAAAGCCCCCACGAGCAAACCACCAGGCACGGAGACTCTCAGGGGCTTCGCACAAACAAGGTGGTGTAGGCGAGGGGCAGCAGTTGCCCAACACACAACAACGGTGTAGGAGCCAGAGCTGTAGTTTAAGAGCAATAGCGATATTTCCACAGACGACTGCTGGACTACAGGAGTCAAAGTCACTAGAGCCCCTTTGGAAAGCTTTGCCCCAAAGCCTCAGGTGTATGGAGCTTTCAAATTAAAGTGCAGATGGGGATTACTTAGGGATAACATGCCCATTTTTTTTCAGTAGGTTCCAGCAAGAGAAAGCAGAGACCCCAGGGAGCACTGCCCTGGTGCCAGGGTGAACCCTGGCCACAGGGTCTGAGTTTGTCCTCTTCCTGCCCAGAGCTGTGCTTGCACGACTGCAGATGAAGGGCTGAGCAGCCTCCTGGGCAGACAGTATTGGCAAAAAAATGATTTGGCACATTATTGTTTTCTTACAATCGCAGAGTTCTACAGCCACACAACTTTTCTCCACCCTGCTGATGTTTTAAGCATCTTCCCCTTTCCCACCAGCATGGAGCAGACAGGGAGGGCAGGGTTGTGGGCCAGCCTCTGCCCTGGAGAAAGCAACAACCTGTCCAAAACCTCAGGGCCAGCTCCAACCCTCTGTTAGGCTGGAAAATTTACATTCCCATTTCTCACAGCTCTCCAGCTCCTCTGCACTTCCAGTCCCCCAGTCCCACCACCCTACCCCATCCAACCCTACTGCAGGGCAGGGTTTAGGCAATGCAGGCTTTCTAGTCCATCAAGAAGCCCTCGTCCAAGTTTTGGGTCACCTTTGGGCAGGGATTTTTTTGTAAGTACCCAGAGCAGCTGGGCACAGCTTCATCTGCTTTGCAAGTGCCAGTCATGTCTGAGCCATGACCAGCCTCTCCTTCCCTACTACTCCCTACAGGAATAGCCAGGACATCTCTCTGGGACAGATGGGGAATCTGGCAGACAGATGCAGGGATTAGCTGCCCCACTGTGAAATATTCCTGGAAGCAGGAAGGGGTGCTGCAGAGAAAGGCAAGAGGGTGAAGGGCCCCCATGGCTTCACCGGGAAGCCCCAGATCCTTCCAGCACGCTGCAAAGGGCAAGCTCAAAGCCATGTCAAAGTTTGGGGGAAGATGGACTCAGGCACACACATCGTGTAAGATGGGGTCCCGGAAGAGGCTTGGTGCTGGGCACAGCCAGAGGAGTAGTGCTGGTAGAACTTTAGCTCCTGGCTTTCTACAACAGCTCATGCAGGTGGGTGCAAGCAGCAGCCACCAGTTAGAGAGCTGGACCTAGAAGGGACCAGCCACACGGCCAAGAGGGAAGGTTTCCAGGGGCATGGTGCGTTTTGGGACCGGCACCTCTCCTTCTGCATCTCCCCAGCTACTGGGTTTCAGGCTCCCCAGGTGGAAAGAAAGCCATATCCACGACAGGATCAAGGACTTACCCTAACTTCAATCTCTTTTTCAGCATTCCCACAGCTGTTGTGTCCTCACTGGAAGGAAACCTCAATCAAGAAGTCTCATGTTCAGTGCCTGCATCCACAAGTTTGTCATTAAGACTCTCCAGGTGAAAACTAATCTGACACCTGTTACCATCGGAGTAAGATGGGCTGGATCTACTCCTCCTGAACCCAAAGAGAGGTTGTGATGAAGATAAGCAGTGTCACTCTTTGTCAGCAAGTGGTAAGCAGGAGATAGGACTTTCCTAGATAGACAGATGAAGCCCCAGTGAGTTAGGTATCTGCTCCCATGGAGTGGGGCAAATACTACATGGGTGTAATGTATGGTCAGATGCTCAGGAGATACCAGCAGAAGCAGCATGCGGCAGCCTTCCCGCACCCAGCTACTGCTGCGTGCGGGGAGGCTGCCGCACGCTGCTTCTGCCATAGCTTTTATCAGTCCTGCTGGGAAATCCAGGCCGAACTGGGAGCAGGAGCTCCATGGGTTGGTAACACCTGGTGCATTGGTGACTGGCAGCCACGAGGTGAGGAGCCACAGCACAGCGGTGCCAGGTGGGGGAGATGGACACCCACCCAAAGGGAGCCCAGATGAACCGGCTGTGGGTCTGGATGGACATCTGAGGCTTGTTTCAACTCAGTCCAAACCACTCCAGTCTCAAAATCAACTTGGAAGCTATGCTATTTGCAAGTCTGCTGCTCTTGGCAACCAAGAAATAATAAGTAAGAGGCTGATATTATTATTATTATTTCAGCTTCAGAGGGGTGAGTAATCAGCTTTGCAAGGAATGCAAGCTTGGCCGACCGCAGAGGGCTTTGCAGAGATACCCAGCTCCCCTTACCAGGGTCTTTCTGTGGGCTGGGATGCTGAACCTTATCTTCCCCTTGCATTCTGCCTGATTAACAACCCCAGCACTCACTGCCCATGGTGGGTCAAAAGCCAGATCAGCAGGGAAACAGGAGGCCAACCCAGACACACTCGGGATTCCCAACATTTGGCTCAAATCTGAATAAATCACTTTGAGACCAAGAAGGGAAGTTGCAGAAAGCCACCAGCCCCAACATCTCCTCACCTTCCCCAACAACAACAGCTCCCAGCAGATACCTGCCCTCTGAAGCACAACCCACAAGCTCTAGCCCAGCTTGGTGTCTTCCCCCAGTAAAAGGTCTTCCCCAGCACCTGCCTGACCCCTACTTTAATAGCCTACTGCACTAATTAGCCCTTATTAGCCTCTGAGTTCCTTCTGACCATCTCCCTTGCTTTGCAGTGGAGGCTTTTCCCTCCTGACCCCATCTCTTCTTGCTTCCTACCCAGGCCATGGGACTCAAATCTTTTCCTCTCCTAATTTGCAGCTTTCCCTTCTCCCAGCCCTCTGTGCTGGTCACCCACCCCCAGCACCCAAATAAGGATGTCCAGCCCTCGCTCCTCTCTGAAGAGAGACCTCCCTGATCTCCTCCCACCCCACTTCCAGCCCCACACTGGAGTCTTGCCAGCCTGGTACAGTGGAGGGAGCTGGAGGCATCTCACCTCTTCCTGCAAACCATCTCTTTTAGGAGATGTCTTCATGGATGCTTCCCATCTCACGCTCCTGCTGAACTTGTTTGCAGCTGCCTACGTTGCTGGAAGGATCCTGGGGTTCAGGCAGGGCTCTGGACACCATGTCCATCTCTGCCTGGCCCATTGGCTGGCTCACACAGCACATGCTGCAGAGGAGTACCCACCTCCACTGGGGTCTCTCTGCAGTCCCCTGATCCGCTGCATGGCATTCCCAGGATAAGCCTGCTGGGAAGGATGGCCCCGGACCCTGCTCTGCTGACCCTGGTCCTGGGCCCTGGTCCTGGCTTCCCCCCACCGAAGGCTCCGGCATGTTCCCAGCTCCAGCCAACGCTGTAGGACACCTCAGGGCAGCAACACGCGACACATATGGCAGCTTATAGAAAGGACTGGGGAGTCCTTTCCCTCTTTTATTGAAAATGATCATATCTATTCTAGTGCAAACTCTGTACATTTTACATCACAAAGCAAGAGATAATTTACAGGATACAGTTCGATCTGGGAATCCCTCCCGTGGCTTCACGTGTCAAGCTCCAGCCTCATCAATCATCCATTCCTGTCACGCTCAAAAATCCCACTTAGAGGGAAATCAGCCACCTATTTCTGTGTCGAGAAGTGGTGGGGAGTGGGTGGCTGAGAAATCAGCGTTCTTACAGAGCAGGCAAGCGGAATGTGCCTCAAGACCATTTTCTCCCCTGAATGGTACGCAAACTTAGTGATAACTGGGGTAACAATGGCAACTTCCCAGGAGCTGCGACCTGAAGTTTACTAAAAGCCTGGAGAACTCCAGGCTTTCAGGATAAGGCCCTTAATTCGCACATATATTTACATGGTTCAGTAAAATACAGATTAAACATACACAATCATAATATTTCGCTTTGGCTTGACAGACAACTAGACACTGCCTGTTGGCTGAGGTCATCAGCAATTAAGAAACAAAAAACAAAACCTGTCCATTCATCCAGCTGGCCTCAGTTTAGCAAATCCATGTAAATGAAGCAACATCATCTTGGATGCTCTGGCTTATATCTTGATGTCACCCAGCTCAAAGGTGATGGAAAGGTCTCATCTGGACTGACAACAGCCCAGTCAGCCGTGATGGCATCCCCAACCAAGCAGCCCAACGCAAGGCAAGACCCAACTAAAACTTGAAGTGCAAACGCTTACACAGCCTTCCTGCAGGAGCAGCCCCATGCGAGTCAATTCAGTTCCTCACCCGAATAGAGTGGGGAGGGCAAACAAGGGTTTGCACAGGTGTTTATGTGAGCCCCTTCATGTAAACATCACAGCGTGGGAGTAGAGCTGGATATCTCGGTCCACAGATGGATAACAGGGTACCAGGAGCTTCACGCTCTCTGAGCTGTCTCCTTGCTAACTTCAGAAATGGGTGCCTGTACGCAGACACCAAAGCAACCTGATCAGGGTGATTCTTCTACTGCAGAAATGGTGAGCAAAGACTAGGGGAATGCCACAGACCATCAAGATGCTGAAGCAAACAGCTGAAACCACCACAGGGGAGTACGTTCAGGCTGCTGTTGCTGCTGGGATGTTGGTGGACTGTGGAGGAGAGCAGCAAGGCGAGGAGAGGGGAGAGCACCAGGCTAAGGCACTCAATGACCGGTTCAGCTTCTGAGTAATGTCACATGGCACTGCGCCCTTTTTCTTTCTGATCATCCAGGACTTGTTCTTTGATAGTCTCCCTGTTTGCATAGGCACAGGAACCAACAGTGAGTTTCTAAGTGAAGACTGAGGTTTCCAATGCGATCACTTGGCTCTAGGAGCTGGAACCACACTACTTATGATAGAAATATTTTGGTTTAGAGTTGTTAGCTTCTCCAGGCTACAGAACGAAAGGCCAAAAAGAGCGATCAAACAGAACACCATGGATTTCTTAAAATGCAGTGCTTGTCCTGCCTCGCTTCCCCTGCTGGCGTTCTGTCTGCAGACATAATCTGAAACTTCTAGCTTTGTGTCCTGAACACATACACATGTCTTTTTTGTCCTATAAAACTACACATACAAGGGGGAAAAGAACTCCAGCAGCAACACACACAATCACCGGCACAACTTACACCAGTTTGGATTTGGGGCTTTTTTCCCCACTGTTAGCTCAAATACTTTGGCTGGATTTCCATTCCTCCCCTGCCAGTTTAATTTTCACCTTCACTTTGAAGAGACTTCTTTCTCATTTCCTGCAACACGCTATTGTAGCCTACCAAAGCCCACTGTCAGACATCTACACATGCCCAGTGTGTCTGCCACAAACACCAAGATTGAGACCTAAGCCACTCTAACAGAAGTATCCCTCACGACTCAGCTTCATTTTCCTTCCCTTCTGGTCCAGCCTGGACCATGGAGTAGCTCTGATGCCTTCAGTGGGACTATTCCATGGCAAAGTCCCACTTGCCTAGGACAGGTCTCCTGCACAAGCACTGTTTGCCAGAAATAAGCCTCCTCCTCCCTTCAAATCTGAGAGTGGCTTCACCAGCAACATGAAAGATCCCAGTTTCCTCAGGATGCTTGCATGGAAGAAAACTCTTTTGGGTTGCATCTCCCCTACTCTTCATGGAGAGAAGGAAATTCGGTCCTAACTAGCTCTCCAGACCCAGAGGAGTGAGGACAGCAGGTAGGGAGAGCAAAGGGGAGTGGGTAAGACTACAGGACAAGTCTCACTGGGCAGTGTTATGGGAACTGAGGGGAGTTATGATCTTCGTGTGGGATGCTGCCTGCTGAGACGTTACCTGTCCTCAGAGGTACTGGCAGACTTTCCATGGAGATGTCCTTGCGTGTTCCCAAGAGCCACGTGAACCTATCTGGCTGGAGAGGAGATCCTCCTCTCATTCCATGAAAAGGCAAATACCCATGGCGAAAATCTGCAAAGGAGTGTGGTTCCCTCCAGCCCTGTTTCTATGGGGTTTCTCGTGGAGAAGACGTGAGCTGGCCATTTCAAGTGCTGCCCGAGGCTACCGGGAAGAGCTCTGACAAGGATGAGAGAGGCTGTGGCTGGAATTTCAACGCACGGCTCCAGGAACCTGGATGCAGCACAAACATCCCAAACATTTTCAATGGATTTTATTTCGTTTAATAAAAAACACCAACCAAGCTTGCATGTATATCTTATATATATAAATATATACAGTATATATAAAACAAATGCATCTGGACAACACCTTTCCCTGTGGCGCAAACTGTAAGGCGTAGAAAGGAGTGTCCTAACAGTCCTATTCTTGGCACTACAGAGCGATCCCTCTTACTATGCCCCCCCCTCACACACCCACATTGGCTTTTCTCTCTTCTTTGGCTTTTCGAGGCAGCAGTGCCGGGAACACTCAAGCAAGCAATGAAGTACGAAGCCCAAGGACATCTTCCTCACATCTCAGACCGGTCCAGGCAGCCCAGGCAGGACGACCCCATCTCGTTGCACTAACAGGCTTCTCGCAGACCAATGGTAATGGCGCTGCCTCTGTGGCACAAGGGACTGGAGGGATGAAGGGTCAGGTGGATACACGGAAACCGGTGACCGAAAACCTTCTTCCAGGGTGAGCTGGGGCAGGGGGGACAGGAGCAAGCTTTGCATCTCAGCGTGATGGCGGGTGGGACATGAACACGGGCTGAGATCGGCAGAGGTTTCTCTTCGCAGTCCCATACAAAAATAGAAACCAACAAGGATGAGACTGTCCTTTACTGAAGAAGCTCGTAGTATATTGAGCAGAAGCAATAAACCTGACAATAACAAGAAAAAAAAATGGTGGCATTATCCCAAAAGGAAGGAGGAACCTTGTCACTCATGAGCGGTTCAGTTTGCTACCAGTTTGGTCCCCAGGTTCAGTTCTGGGTTAGGGTTGGCTTTTTTTCTTCTTTTTTTTTTCTTTTTTTTGTTTTTTTTTTTTTTGGTTTGGGTTTTTTTTTTTTTTTTTTTTTTTTTTTTTTTTAGTTTCCCATGTTTAGCTAATGAGCAGGTATGCAGGAGCTGGGAGGCAGCATAGCCAGGCAGCTAGCCCAAGCTGGCCAATGGAAATACTCTGTACCGTAGATATCATGTTCAGTTTATAAAGTTAAAGCTTCTAGTCCCTTTTTTTGCATTCTTACCTGTTCTTTAACTATAGTTCTCTGGTTTTGTGTATGCTTCTATCTCTGCCTTTCTTTTGATGAAGATAATGGTGTGTGATGGAGACTGTAATTGTAGTTTCATTCTTTGTTTGTCTTTGACAGCCTAGAGACCTCCTACTTTTAATTTTAGCTTTCTTTGTCTCAGAATGTACTGCTTCTCCAGTGTGATGTGAAGTTTCAGTGTACATTATCATAGCTGATCATTACTACTAAGAATGTTTAAACTTTGTTAATATCAGAGGAAGTTGCAAGTGATTAAGGAAAAAGTTAACAGAACTGGGCTTCAGTTTGATGGTCATATGAGGATCATGGTGTTCTGGAATTTGTTTCAATTAAGCCAAGATTCTTCTTTAAATCTATTTCAGTCATTAGAAAAATTGGAATATATACATTCTAGCTATTTCTGTTTAATTATCCTTCCAGACCTGGAGGAATGCTTGTGTTCATCTATTAGGAGGAGGTATCTTTAGTTGGTCTAAGGATTTCCACTACTTTAGAACCTCGATCTGAGTCTCCTCAGAATTCACATGTACCCTCTTTGAGTGTTTAGAAGAATACTCATCTACCTCTCCTGGCTTTATTTCTTGTTGTTGTAACACGTGAAGCTGGTGAGCTTGAATCAAATGTGTTCTGTTTTTTTCAAATTTGTATGCTTAGTTGGAGAGGCTAGGAAACTTTAAATCCCAATCCTTCTGTCTCTGGATTTGTGGACGAAGATAGTCAGAAGCATGTTCCTAAGTTGTGTTTAGGTTATGTGATGCTTTTATTAATTACCAGGGAAAAGAAGTTTCGGTTTGGTTACTGCCCTGTGGAGTTAGGTTTTATATTCAGGCTGGGCAGCTTTTGAACTTCTGAACTAAAGAAATTGCTCTACTAGGTGTGAAAACATTTTCATGTCCTGCTTAAGGTTCTTGAATATGTAGTAAAACCCAATGTCTGCAAAAAAAAAAACCCAAACAAACCGATGAGGACTGCCAGCAGTGAATTTACGTGAATGAAAGAGTGGAATTGCTCTTAATCACACCGTGTTTCTGAGTTACATGTGCTAAAGCCCCCCTGAAGACAATAATAGCAACTTCGCTTTATTTGTGAAGTTAGGCTTGAATTTAAAGCTAGAGTGCCTAATGTGATGTTGGCCTTTTCATTCTTGTTCTTCATTACCTGGCAGTAGCAGTTGATGTCTTTGTCAGAGCCAGTGATGAGTTACTAACTCATACTGCATGTAATCAAGGTGGTGTGCTAGTCAGTAATATGTCTACCTCTGATTAATTTACCAAAGTGAAGGAGAACTACATTTTTGGTGGGGTTTTTTTGCATTTCTTTTTCCAAAATTTAATAGGAAAAAAAAAAGATGAATATAAAGGTAGATAAAGCTAGTAGATGAAGATGCATAGCTGGCAGGACCAAGGATTACGAGACAGACTTCTAATGTGTTAAACATTTAAAATTTCTTCTGATTTCTAGTCTCATAAAAATCGGAATGCATCATGATGATGCAGAATTAAAGCTAAAATACTTTTCCAGTCCAATGGCAAGTTGAGGGAGTCACTAGCCTGTACTAGATAAAAAATATTTATAATTGGCATAGCAGGGAATATTTAGGGTACATGGGAAATTGTAGAGAGTGAAAGCTCTGTCCCTTGTAAAAATAAGAAAGGTAAGTTCTTGAAATTACAAGATTAGTAGAGAAAATACAGGAAAGTCAGTTTTACTTTTCACAGGAAAGTCAGTTTTACTTTTCAATAGAAAACAATGAATGTTGTCTATTCCTATCTATATCATGGTAACAGGAATTAAGCTTTATTGACATACCTTAAAATGAAAAGTTTGTTTGATAAATCTAACATACTTAAATTGTCAGACTTTTGTATGACTTGACACATACCTTATGAATCCTAGCATGTGCTTTACTTGGGTGATAGCTTGATGGCTGTTAATAATGGCTGTCAATAGGAATCATGGAACTGACTTTATGCAAATGAACAAGATTCTGTACTTGGTGCTTTTCACCCTTTTTTTCTGCTACTAATTTAATTAGAAACCTCAGTCATTATTCTTAATGCCATTTAAGAGAAGTGTTAAAATAGGTGAGGGAGAACAAGGTGGAATGATCTGGGTTCTTTTGAGTGACATTAATCCATGTAAACCATGTGTATTAATACACATTTACGTTTGGCTGTGCGGGATAAACTCTGTAGCACACACACCTTTGTTCAGGCAGTGAGTCCGAGTGCTGACTGGTGTGACAGAAAAGCATCAGAAGGTGGTCTGCCAATGTGTGTTGGCAAGAGAAGTAGTTATCATTTATTGTGTTACCAGGAGAATATGGAGTAGAAGGGCTTTGTGTTAAGACACTGGTGGATTTTGGTATCAGCATTTAGGAAAGGATACTGAAAAGCCAGAGGGAGTGTTTGGTTGGAGGGAAACCCCTGCCCTCACTTCACTGCCAAAGAGAAAGGACTGTTTAGCTTGCATAAAGTTACTTGTTTGGGGTCTGATTTTATAAGTCTTGTTGTGGATCATTGTGGCATTGTGGCAAACAGGGACACTACTGCCCTCCCACTCCAGGCACTGGTGAGGCCTCACCGGGAAATCCGTGCTTAATTTCGCCCCCTGCACCCCAGGCTGAAAAGACTTTGAGAAACCAGAGAGAGGGTTCAGCAGGATGCTGCGAGGACGGTGGGGGACCAAGGGCAGGTGGCCTGCGGGGAGCATTTGAGGGAGCTGGGCTTGTTCAGTGGGCTGCAGAGGAGGCCGGGGGCTAACAGCAGCCTCCAGCTGACGGAGTGGGAGTGCAGAGACCATGGAATCCAAACTGGTTTTGGTGGCGCCAGGTGGCAGCAGTCCTGAACTGCAGTTTGAGAGGCTGAGCGTGAGTTTTGGCCAGGACGGCAGTGTGTCACTGGAGCAGGTTGCCTAGTGGGGGTTTTGGACCCTCCATTCTTGAAGACTTTCCAGTCTCTGCTCAGTGAATCCATGGTTGATACTGCTATGAACCAATGTCTTTTGAGATTGTGAAAGTGCAGACAGGACATAGGATACATAAATCTTTGGAGACAACAATATTTCTTTCAGGAAAACTTGTAAATTATATGTCATCAGTTTGTTAGTATTTGTAAGATTTCTTGTTTATTTCGCTTTGCTTTTAATGTAACTTTTTCATGTTCTTTTCAGATGGAGATCAACTTGAAAATTATTTTATATGTCATCAGTTTGTTAGTATTTGTAAGATTTCTTGTTGGTTTTGCTTTGCTTTTAATGTAACTTTTTCATGTTCTTTTCAGATGGAGATCTTATAACAATTTTTGATAGCTCAGATCTTTCCTTTGCAATTCAGTGCAGTAGGATACTTAAACTGACATTGTTTGGTAAGTATAGAAGATTGTTTGTATTTTTCTATTTTTTTAATAATGCTTATTAAAATTCGGGCAGTCAGCTTCACTAGAAGGTACTAAAAACTTTGTTTGTGACCTGAGAAGAAAGAAATCAGTAAGTTAAAATTACTGGATTAATACAGGGTGTGTGTTTTCTGTCGATGTTTCATGTGACATCTGAATTTACGGAAACTGAAACTATTTATAAGATTGCTTAAAGTATTTGGCATACATATATATGTGGTCAATGTTTTTTTTCTTACTGTTATTTTCCATGTTATCTTCCACTCTGTAGCATATGTGGGGTTTTCTTTACAGGTGCATGAGAAATTTAAGCTGATGATTATCTTGCAGTGTTACTAGTACACCGCTACATACGAACATTAATTGCATAAAGTTGAATAGATTTGAGTATTTATCCTTTGGCTTTTGTATAAAATAGTTCTTTATTTTCAAGCTACTATTGGTAAATAAGCAGAGAGTTCCAAGGAACAGCAAGCAGCCTTTAACTTGGGCACTGTCCTGATGCATGAAGTGCAGCAGTGTTGTGTGTGCTGCATTAGTTCTAAAGGCACTTTCCAAAGGTACAGCTTTCCACAGCCAAGTATGATATCTGTATTGTTCAAAGTATATTCGTGGAAATGAGTAAACAGTGCAGAAACTTACTGCGGACTTGACTCTGCAGTTCTGGTACTGTGGATTATGCTGAACTGAGATTATATTAAAGGAATGGTAAGCTCTAGAATGAGTGCAGTCTGTGTTGACTAAACTTTGTCACTTTAAACTTCACAGAGGATGATGATACTACAAGGAAGTAAAAGCCGGGATTTTTTTTTTTTTTTTTTTT
>Ga0065711_1030852_pt1 | contig 31228 bp, 19 predicted proteins | sample Hoacrofraction12_FD_59098 | JGI IMG/M metagenome (GOLD analysis project Ga0065711, IMG submission 59098) | Hoatzin crop microbial communities from Cojedes, Venezuela - Epithelial fraction 12 v2 (version 2) | ecosystem: Host-associated > Birds > Digestive system > Esophagus > Crop | place... | reverse complement strand
CCGCGGCCCCCGCACGCACCCGCACCCGGCCCGGCTGCACCCGCGCCCCCCCGCCGCGGCCCGGGGATGCCCGCAGCCTCCGGGGCTGCCAGGCTCGATTTTTCGAGAGGGGCTTTATGGGAATATCGATAGAATTAAAGTTACTTGTAATTCCGTGATAAATGAGATGTCTCTAGTAAGTAAGATTAAGTGCAGTGCTATAAAGTTGTTTATCTGAAAAGTAATTCTCAGAAACCTGACTTCTGACACTTGGTCATATATTAAACCGGCTTCTTGAACATTGTACTTCAAATCCTTCCATCTCCCCTTGCCCGGTCCCTTCCCCCTCGGAGTCTGCCGTTTATAACTGCGCGCGGGGTATTACTCTGTAGGTGCGAGTGAATCTCTGGGTAATTTTTCACCGGCTGTGAAAACCATCGTTTGCGATAGCCAAAGGATCTCTTCTTAGGAAATAGTACTTGGCTAGTGGATTTACGAATGGATAGCATCTTCTGACTCTGCCATAATCGGTATGAGTGCCAGTACTAACATCTGAAAGTCATACAGCATGTACTGTTCCTGGCAGCTAAAAAAGGTAGGGCACACTGCAAATTTAGGAAGATAACTACATCTAGAAATGATCAGAGAGGCGATTCTGTAAAGCTAAAAAATGCTACCAACGTCGCCAGCAAAAGTAAAGTGTAGTTCTGCACAGTCCCCAGACGCACACACGCACACGCAGAGCCGTGGACATCTGCTGGCTTTATCTTGCAGATTGCGATTCATGACAAAGTTAATACAACTTCACTGCTTAGGCTGGCTTTCCTGTTCCTTCACGTTGTTGGAATCAACAAAACTTCCAGGCTCATGGCATAAATCCCCCCAGGACAGTCCAATTCCCAGTATTTGTTTTTTCCCCAAGCAAGATGAATGTGGTACTGTATATCACTTAACATGCTCACCTACGAGAGACATAAAATGTGTGCTAATATTTTTAAATGAAAAGGTTATTGCTTTTCAGAATGTACAATCGTCGTATTTCACTTGCCGTCTGATAGATGGCTGTGGAAACGTGGCTCCAGCCTCATAAAACAGTTTGTTTGGACGTGAGGATTCAAAGTGCTACAGTTGCAAATGAGTAAATTCCCGAGTAAACTCTGAACTCTAGACAAAGAGTATGAAATTGTGTGAGCTAATGAGGACCGTCTCTTAATTGATACCAATGTAAGCAAGTGCTGCAAATTAAATTGAAGCTCTGACCTACCAGAACAGCAAGTAAAATTATTTGTTGTACAATATTGTCCTTGTGTGATTATTACACAGAGCTGCCGCACCAAAATGTCTCTACTGTTCAGTGCAGCGGAGAAAAAAAGATTATTAGCAATTTTTGGATTACCTTCAGAAGCAACGTTCTTCTCCCTACGCTGTATAATTCTCATTTTAGTAGTATTTTTCTTTATTATTTGGCTATTCACAATGGGTGTCTAAACATTTACAGTCCTCTATTAACAGTGTTTCTTCCATAACAATCACACACTTTCATTTCAATTAGAGCTATTCAGTCTTCAGTTTTTCCACAATTATCGCAGGCCAATTCCCCCAGACTGCTCCCTTCTCCCAGCGCTGTTTGTTACAATCCTACCCTGAGCCAGGCAGAGGGAAAACCCCAGCGTCCCTCTCGCAGCCTCCTGCTCCAGTTTGTTTTTAAGCATCTCTGTTTGGCAACGCAACGTGGAGCCGTGCTTGCTCCCAGTTTGCTGCTGACCTGGTTCGTAAGCCTTCAAACTAGTCTGTATTTATGGCAGCAGAGCTCTCTGACAGATCGCGCGGGGGGACGTGAAGCATTAGCTCCAAACACGCTCGGGTCTCCCTGCATTGGGACGAGCACGCCAGCAGCATGTGCGAGAACTTCCATGGCTGAAGAAAACAGCTTCTAACACAGAGCGTTTAGCAGAAGCGAACGTGCAGGTTATGAGTTATATGGACTCAGAGTGTAATTCGTTATAACTTAAACACGTATCAAGAGCAACACATTAAGTACAGTTACTGCTCCTTTTGTTTATCTAGCGTCTTATTTTATGGTGCAGAACTAAACAGTGGCTGCTGAATTTAACTATGAAACCAGCCAAATTGATTTCAGAAAGACTTCTTCAGAGTAACAGAGTGATAAGGCATAAACTGCTCCGAGGTGCAGTGCTAGATAAATCCTTTTAACAGTCTTCAGATCAGTTAACAGGGTAAGTAAATCACGTATCCCTGTTAGCAGATTTATGGGAGAGAATTAATAGAATCAGACAAGATAATCTGGTAGGGATAAAATTGCTGAGGAAACAGTCCTGCCTTATATTGGAGGGTATGGAACAACAGTCTGATTACTGGGAGTCGTTACGGACTGGTGAATTACGAGCTAAATCATCGTAAGAGTAATTCGGTATTTATTAATTCTTTTCTCTTTAAACAACTCACAGACGCAAATAAAAGCCTCTCTCTCTTTGAAGACACATTCCTTATATATTTTTATTGGATGTAATTTACTAGTTGCATTACCTGTATTTACTTCATAATTGAACATTTTGCATTCAAATTTATGTAATGTATTATGCTTGAGAATATATTTCTCCCTTATTAGCATAAATAGTCACTTACCTCATGAATTACTAACAAAGTTTATCTGAAAATATAGGTATATTTTTTATTAAGTGGAACACAAACATATGTACAATAAATTCTGATTTTCCAGTAGTGTTACAGGAAGACAGAACGGAGAAGAGGGAAAAGAAGCAGCAGCAAAGACACAGAATAAATTACTATGTGTATATATGTGACGATAATTTCTTCTGTCAATGTTTTGTTTGTTTTTAATAAAGTGTGAGTCAAACGTTTCCTTTAGGAGGAGCAGGTGAAGAAGGATCTCCGCAGTGAATTTCTTCTCCCTGTCCCCCCCAGTAGTTTCTGATGGACTTGGCTAACTGAGGCTTTGCCACTGCAGCCTTTGCTCCCGCTGAGTTCCCGCCGACCCTGTGCACACCGTGAACGTATACGCTGCTCTAAACTCACTTTCTCAAATACTTCTCTCTTCCCCCTAATCCTATGGTTATGCTTGGCTTTAAATCCAAATAATCAATATAATTTAGGCCCATTCTGCACTATTAACGCAACGTTACTTACGAAAACCCCAACCCTATTGACTGAGAACTGCAGGACTGGGTCCTTGGTCCCTTTGAAACCAATGACAAAACTGGTATTGATTTCAGTGGAAGCAGGATCGGGTCCTTGTTGTTCACAGTTTGTTTATGTCAAAGGGCTGGCGCTAGGAGAAATGAAAGACATCAGTGGATCTGCTGGCAGGAAATCAGGTCTGCTCCCCAAAATTCAAAGGCAAAACTCCCAGTTAACTTGTGGTGGATCTGCTTTGTGCTCAGGTTTTATCATTGTGATCCTGCGTGCTAGGATGCCTGTGTATTTTGTCTGGATGCATAAAGCATGTCCTTCTGGGAGCATTCAAATGAGCACATTTATAAATGTAGCACAGCAAAATGAGCTACTTCTGCCACTCTCGCTTTTCCCAAGCCTGGTACAATCCCTTTCTGTGACGACAGTTTTCTGCCCCATACGCGTCTGATACTGCTCTTTTATTTTAAGGCTGAGAAAATCTTCCCTTTAAACTCATGCTGAGCATCAAATTGGACTCCACTTGCAGCTGAACATCTTGGCTGTCTCTTCCTTTCCTCCATCAGCTCCAGTATATTTTATGTAGAATTCTCTCTGTTGATGAAACTTGCTTCTTCTCTCTCTTCACTTTCCAGTTTTGCTTTAGTGTTACCGAATCCACCAAACTTGCCATGTTTGAAGATCTGTTAAAACTGTGCAAAAGGAGAGGAGAAAAAATGTTTTCCTATATAGTCTCCTGTTTGGTCAATCTGCACAGACCCTAAATATACAACCTCTATTCATTTGTATGTAAAGTTTGTGTCGCTAGATTAGAAAAAAGTAGTTTGAAAAGGCAGGCTAAAACACACATCTTGGTTGCTTTTGTGTAGCATCCGAGAAGGCTTGTGTTTTAGCTGTAGGAGTTGCGAGGTATTAGCTGCGGCTTCGACTGTATTCCCCTGGACGCGCCTGACAGTCACTGTGTGCTACACCTGAGTGCGTGAGTTTGCTCTGTGTACCCCGTGTCCAAATAAAGTGACGGCTTTTTAGCAATCAGAGTATTTTCACTGCTTACTTCTAATGTTCATAAAATGCTAGAAATATTCCAAATAAGTTTGTATGATCCAGCAATAATTTCTCTGTCTGAAAGGAAGACAGCACGGAGGTGCAACTGAAAAGCTGCAAGTGGCTCTAAGACGTGGTTAAAGGTTGGTGTCACAAGATCTGTGCCGTGCTGGTTTCATGATGCGCGTCCTAGTTTACTAATTTTCATGAATGGCTTTGCCTAAATGTAAAAATCAATGAAGACATTTTGGTGCTAAAAAAAAATCTATTTATCTAAAAGAAATAAAAACTGAAATTGCAATAAAGATTTTTATCAAGCTTTATGGTGGAATTTATCATTTATAACTTGGGTGATCACATATATAATGCAGTGTTTGCTCTGAAATTAGCTGAGGCAGGTAAGTAGAGAACCTGGTAAAAACTCGTGCACAAATTAATCTGAAAACTCTACAGAAGCAGAAAGCTAATGTTAGTAAAGGGAAGGGAATAAAGCAATTACATTAATGTTGTGTATCTGAGCTCTCCTCACAATGTCCTGCAATGTGCACACTGCATTTCTGTCTATTTTGGCTCAGAAAAATCATTGCTGCTTTCCTCCCTTCTGCTCTGCATTAAGTTGTTTCAACAGTAAGGACCAACTGCAGTGGCAGCATGAAAAAAGAAGTGAATTTTATATGCTATCTCTTTCTTAAAGTCAGCTGTCAGGAAGCGGTGAGGAGGGCATGATTCCGACGTGATGTTTTGATGTGTAACTGTGAAGGTTTGAGATGGTCTGTATTAAAAGTTACGAACTTCAGTAAATTTTAAACAAATCTGTGATTTAATGTCTGGAAGCCAGAGATGGCACAGACTCATTAATTTTTGGTGATAAACGGTGCTGCGTGCGATGGGCTGAGTGCCACGCTCCAGGCTTATTCAGTGTAAACAGTAAAATATGATAACTGCTTAAAGTAACTGATGGGGTCTTTAGCAACACAAGGTTCTTGGCTCAGCTGACCTAAAAAGGTTCCTTACGGCAGCGGAGGGCTGGCGTGGAGCCGTCCCCGGCTCTCGCAGCGCTCTGTGCGGGAGGGTCGCTCGGCACAGGGACAGGGCTGTAAAGCGAAGCCAGTTCCCAGCGGCAGCTTTCCCCCCCGCCGTGCACTTGGGTGGCACGGATAGAAACGGCTGCGGGAGGTGCAAGGGGAGAGAGATCAGCTCGAAAAGGCTTTGCAAGGCAGCAATAAGGAGAGACACTTAAAATAAAGGTTGATGGGGGCTGGTGACTGTGGCACAGATGAGAAGGGAGCTCCGAGCCCGGGACTCCCCGGACAGGACCTCTGGAACTCTGTCTGTCCATCTCCGGAGCAGGTAGAGCGCTTGCCCTCACGGCCGGGATGCCTCAGACGTGATGAGAGCTGTAGGATGAAAGGCAGTTGTGAGCGCAACATATTGTAAATCAAAACCCCAGATGAGCTGTAAGTATAAGAGCACATAAGGATCTTACATTACCTCCAACCTTTAATTATCTGACTGAATCTGGCCTAACCTGCTTATCTTCTGAGCGTTACTCATCGAGCTCTGGCAGGAGGAGGTGTCAATGAATACGGGACAGGTTTGGAGCCAACACCTTCGCCAGTTGAACTGGCAGGAGTTGAGGTTTAATCATGAGCGGAAACAGGGGGCATGGGGGTGTTACCCCCTTCCCAGCCCGCCCCTCTGTAATGGATCCATCTGATTACATCTCCTGTCCTCTCCAGCCAAGGTGAGCTAGCTCCCCTCCTAGCCCTTCCCCTCCCATTCCCCAAATCCACCAGCCCCAATCCACCTATGGTTAACGACGCTAGGTATGATTTCTGTGGCAGAAGCTTGGCTGCTGGAGCTGTCTTCTTGACCATGGAGATAAAGCAGCATCTGTCAGAAAATACATGTGAAAACAGTACCCATGCCAGCAAATGGAAACTGTAGCATTCTAATCAGCTACATTTGATTTGGTTTGATATATTTAACTTCTCCTCTTTTCTCTCGCTATTGGCAAATGTGTTATTCTTCCACAGAAATGAAAACAACCTGCAATTTACTGGATTGCTTTACAGAGTCTTGGTGCAAAGAAGCGTATGTCGTGATGACATCTGATATCTTTCAGTGTCACTAATTGTCTTCATCAAGCAAGGGGTGGAAAGTCTTATACCCCATTTTTTTCCTCCTGCTCCATCAGAATTAGCTCACTGTTACGGGAGTGCTGGGGAGACCCGGTTCAGATTTGTGTCCATCCGGAGTCTGGGTCATTTGGAAACTCTAATCCCTAACTAAAAGGAAATGATAAAAATACCCATGAAATTAATTTTCACACCTGCAGTTGGAATTAATAATGGCAACCAGAGTGGCATCCTATTTCAGCTCCCTTGAGGTGACTAACAGTCCTGGTCATTAATATAATCCCAACCACCAGAGGAATTCACTGTCTGAGGGATCTACCATGAAAAACAAATGATCCCCAGAGCTATGCCTGCACTATAGAAAATGGCTTTAGTCATGTATTAGTCATTTTATCACAAGATTGTATTTTTGCACGGGGAGGTTTGTGCTCTGATATTAAAAGAGAACAGAACAACAGCATTTGACTTGGTAATTTGCATGCAGTGTTTGATTATGTTTGAGCTTCCTCGTTTTAGAAGGATGCATGTAAATGACCACGAGCATTAAACAAAGTCTTCTAAGTGTGAAACTTTCTCATGCAAAGTTCATGTGCATTTATTACTGTCTGTGCTTAGCATCGCTCCTGCATATATCTGTGGGTGATGCTTGCACCTCATTTTGATAAGGGAGGGGTCTACTGCTAAAATGCTGCTTGGATTTTCCGCCAGTTCTGCTTTTCTCCCTTAATTGCAAGGGATGAAATGTGTCAAGTGTCTGCTTTCACTCGGCTGGGAATCACGGTACTGCCACTGCAATTTCCCAGCCTTCAAAGATGACATGCAGCTAGCAAACTATAAAGCTAAGCGACTGCACGGTGGCTCTGAACTGCCTTCAAAAGGCATTTGCTTCTAGCAGTGGAGCAGCATTAGTACTTCAAGCAGGGTGCAGAATAGGTATGCACTCGAATCATTTGCAGAACCATCTTTCAGAAGGAATTTCTCTAATTATGTTTATTTAATCCTGCCCTAATGGCCACATGTGATATGCTGAGAGTTTCTGAAATGTAACTACTGATTTCAGCTTTATTCTCCTCTGCTCTCAAGACCAGCTTGGCTCATGAAAAGCAAAAAACCACTACCTGAGCCCCAGGAGTCTTCTGTGCAGGGTGTGAGCACATTTCTACAACAACTTCTACTCATAACAAAAACAAGGCGGACCGTTGCCTCTTCTTAATGTAAAACCTGACATGTTTTTTAAGACAACACACACCTATCACACACTCACTGCATTTGTTGCTCTGGGGAAACAGTAATAACCTCATGGTGCTGCTGGAGGGGGTCTTTCCATACCTGAAGTTGGTGTTAAATACCATATTTAATATGTGGTATAAAGGGGCTTAAAGGTCTTTAGCAACCGTGGATCTTATTTATTTGCATGGCACAGGAGTTAGACAGAGAGAGCGAGCTGGAGATACAGACTTGTCTCCCTGTAATTTGTACAGAGATTTCAGCCACAGTTTTTTTCTCTTCCTTTAGAGCATTTACTAGGATCAGTTACTGTGAATGTAGCTTGCGTTATTCCCTGTGGAGCAGGAGACAGGTAGGGCAGTTTCTCTCTTTATTCCTTCTGTCCTCTCTACAGATTTACACCTTTTATAGCTGTTAAGGTAACTACCGAACTACTTAGAGACTGGCCTCGTGCAGTGGCAGGCTAGCACTTTGTGGTGTTAGTTTAGCCCCAGCAGGTTTAGCTTCCATCCCCTGCAGTCTCTTCTAACAGGAATTTATTTTTTTGTCTGCCTGAAATTCAAGGTTCAGCCTAAAGTTGATTCCAGCAGCTTTTGGCTATGTCCTTTTGCAAGTGATGATCCAAAATCAAGTGCTAGGAGCCACTAATAAGAGGGGTGATATACCATAAGGTCTCTATAGTTTTCCAGACAACTCGAATCACCTGCTGTTAGTAAATCTACCCTTGCAAATTTAAAGGAAAGATACCCATCATGCCTCATGATTCTGAAAGTACAGCTGGGAAGGCAAGGCTGACTGTAGCTGGATGGCACTGTCACAGTGAAGAATCGGGATACCAACACCTTCGTATCACCAAAATTAAACAGGTCAGTGCACAAAGGTGCACTTAACTCCACAAAGGTCATGCAGTGCCTTGAGTTGTGTGGGTCAAGCTAGCACACGTGAACCCTGATGTCTGGTCACTCCGCTGCTACATAACGTTCCTGGTATTGGGAAAACTTTGCACCACCATGTCAACTCACTCCAGCAGTTGCCAGCTGCAAAGATTAATTTTTAACCTCCTCTTCATTTTCCAGGGCTGAGGCAGATGAGTAAACACTTCACGCCAAGCCTCAGCTGGGCAAACTGTTGTTAGATCAGTTGAGCTGACAGTTCCTCAGGCTCTGTCCTTGCATTTCCCCAGAGCACCCTTCTTGAGAGAGGATTTTTCTGTCTGCATAGAAATTTCATTCCGACTGCTAGCCAGAAACCCAGCGTGAGCTCCTGCGATGCCTGTTTGCAGCAGAGGTGCTGCACAGCTGCAGTTACTGTAGCAGAGTAGGGCTGCTACAGATTTCCTCACGGAAAAAGAGAAGGTCAGTTTTAGGCTTCTTGGGACTTCTCTGAAAGATAGCTTGGGGTCAGAAGTACAAGCATGTAAAGAGTCTGCATAAGCGGGAGTGACTCGCAACCCCCCCTTGTTATCTCCCCTATCCCCTGCTTTTAACAATACCCAGGTTTGGAGACAATCATCCTCCTTCTTTGGGCTTGGATGGCAGCTGGCAGGATTAGAAGCAGGGCTTCCAACCAGGAGCATTAGCTTCTTCACAATTTTAAACATAAAAACATGGTTCAAGCCTAACATGATTTGATTTCCTGAATGGTAGTCCTGCAAACCCAGGTTGGGAGTCTAAAACCCAAGAGCCCCTAACATTGCCACCCAGACTGAAAGTTTGGTGACTGGAACTTAGCAGATAACTATCTTTTATTAGCTAACAGATAACTATTTACTGAGGCTACACAAAAATTTTGCCTCAGCTGAGGCTGAATAAGAGCAGAGCAAGTTTTTCAGCATTTGGCCCTTCATTTGGGAATTTCAGCTAATAACTCTGTGTCCTTCCTCTGTTTCACAAGTCCCCTAACTAATATACTGGCACATGTGAGAATATTGCTGTGACTCGTAACCAGAGCTGCAAAGTCCAAACCCAAACTTCTTTAGAGGCTTGGAATAGTTGGGGTAAGGGCAAAATTGCAAAAATGAAGATGAGGTGTGGGAGACTTGCTCCGAGGAGGGCACATCCATAGCATATCAATGCTTTTCAGCATCAGCAGCCAAGTAGTAGTAAACAGACACAAGAAAAGTGCTTGGTACATCAGTCTTTCTGGTCAGGAGCAATTTGCATCACCATGCTTACAAATTAATAGGATAGAAAACCAATATTGCAATGTACAGTATCCTGGACAGGTGTAGCTCTTGGCCTCACCAGAAAACCTTGCAGAAAGCTCAGGGATGGGATATCAGCTAGGTGAACAGGCTGCAGGACAAAACTGAGAGGAAATGAATGGTACCTGGTACTTAATTTTAACTCACAGTTCATACTGACAATTAACTACCTATTTCTGGAAAATATAAGAGCTGGTCAGAAGGAAAGAGTTGTTGTCTGACTCCCTTTGGTTGTCAATTCTACTTATGCTATAGAGGTTTGATGAAGTTCTTGCATTAAAACAAAATACAGACTGTCATAAGTCCCTCCTGCATGGCAGAACAGCACCAGCTTTCCTTTCACGTGTGTCCAGTCATGTGCAATTCAAGGACTTAGTGGTAAACACAACATCTGTAATGCAGATCAATTAAAGTCATCCTACCAGAGCTGAGCTTGGCTCATTTATGAACAGTGTGCAGTGAATGTTGTATCAAGACTGTGATGATCTGACGGTTTTAGGAAAGTCTTCTTTCAAAGAAGAGAAGACATTGATACAAAATTGAGGTGCCACAGAAAAGGCCAGATGTTCAACTTTTAGGTCTTTATAGGGCATGCAAATTTTTCCTCATGACTGAATGTGCATATTACCCATTGATGTGATCACTTATGCATCCAGCTCATCATCTGAATAGGCAAATATCTTATCTTCTGCAGCAACTATACTCAGAATTTAATGTAAAATTCATTCTTTTTGAAAATCAGTCCCCTAGAACACAATGGTAAATCATGCACGATGAAGTGATACGGAGACAAATGCTGCATCCTTCTTCAGAGGTCTTTATTTCTTTTCTCCAGAAAAATGTCTCCACCTTCACGCTGAAAGCCACAATTATTTCTTCATATTCACAATGTGTTACTGCTCAGTGGCTCACATCATTGATTGGGGTCCATTATGCTAAATTCTAGAATGCCCAAAGAGCTAAATACAAAGCAGGAGACAACAGATACAAAAATAGACAGGGACTGCAAGGTAACCATGAGCCACAGTAACACCCTGCAGTAGGTTTGTCTTCGGAGGCACGGTTAAGCAGGGCTGGGGTGAGTCAGTACATGACAGGAGATCACAAAGGATGAAGAGTTAGTGGTGGTTCTCACATCACTGAATTACCACCATTAAAATAACTATCCTGCCTTGTGTTAGACAACATGGCACTTTTCACGTAACCCGTGATTGAATGACATGCAAAAATGAGGGTTCTGATCTCTATTGATGACATTATTTGTCCTTCTTTTTCTTTCTTTTTTTTTTTTTTCTCTTAGCAAGACTAGTCTCCCTGGAATAGCTAGTTCTTGGCTCTGCCGTGGCATTTTGCCTTGCCTATTGTTCCCTGGCAGAGCCAACCACTATTGGGTTCCCTGCTTGTTTCCTGCCCAACCACACTATGTTTATAGTTATTTGGTTTGAACAAGTGGAGCAAATTGAATTGCGGATGATATGTAATATAGTATAACATAATATACATGAAACGCACTTTACATTTGTATATCAGCTTGTTAGCAGGCACCACTGACCTTAACAAGAATTGCTTAGAATCCCGTCTGCAGGCACCAGCCTCTGTAAGTCTCTTTGGTACAGAAATATGCTTTCCATTCATATTACGACCCACTGTGTTTGGCTGTTCTCTCATACACAACGACAGAGGTCTGTAAGAAAAGATATGTAGGAAAGCAAACCTGCCATGATTATCCGTCTCCAAAATGAATGCTTACTCAGGAAGACAAAATACTCTTCCCCTCACTAGGAAAACCCAAGCTGTATTATGTACACAAATAACATGCCTGTAGTTTTGGTGCCATAAAGCATAAATCATTATTTAGCCCTCTGCAAATAGCCTCTCTGCACTGATGTGCTGTGCCATATTCCCCGAGGTCCACCTTCTTGGGAAGCGACGGGCAGAACTGGAGGAGGTGGTGAGAAGGACCGCAGTGCTCCTAGGGCCCATCTTTGCCCCTGCCACCCCACATCATGTCTGCAAGCATGAAACTGGAAACAAACTGGGATGAGATCTGAATGTGTTTTTTCAGGTGATGTCAATGCAATGCTTGCCTTTCTCTTTATTAAATGGTTTTAGGAATTCTGGACCTGTGTCAGGTCTGTGATCCCCAGTGCAGAAGGGAAAAGGATTTTTAATGAAAACCACCTTCAGTTGTGAATATTTAATACAGTGCCCAAGTGGTAACAGGATGATAAAGTTTTGATAGGCCTGGTATTGGCTTTTATTTTTTTAAGGGGGAACTCCTCTCTCACTAACGGAAAAAGCATTTTTAATGCCAACGTCAATATAAAGTGCTGCTGGGACTTTTATATCATTTCAATATCAGGCCTGTGTTCAAGGAGCAAAAATAAATGCAGTGTTCACAACCATTTGATATTATAGCTGAACAGCTTTCAACAAGCTCTTACCATGTTTTTATGCACAAGGTATGATTTGGAGGCTGGGGATAGAAAATGAGAAAACTGGAGGGGAGGGGAAGGTTTTGTTAATTTATAGATGCTAGCTGAAATGTTTAAGAGCAATCTTACCAGGGTCACAACATGGTGCATAGATCAGGTTCTTTTGCAAATAGCAGAATTTCTTCTTTTTTCCTTCTTCTTTTTCTGGCAGCATCAATAAATTTGTTTGATGCATTTTAAATGTTTAATTAAAACATTATGTTAGCACATTTACTCTAAGTGATAAAAACACTTTGGAGGTGGTCTTAAAGCAATTGGTGGCTCTGAAATTGCTAGACGTGCACTAGTAAATCAGATACAAAGTCCATAAATTGGAACGATTCTCTTTCAGGCCTGTGCCATTTCACAGATATTAAAGCTGCTTAATTTAATTCCTCAGTAATGTGGAATGTGTACAGCAGCTGATGTGACTTCTTCAGACTGATTGTTTAAGGTCATATAAACTCATGCCTATGGAGCACAGGATAGAAATTCCCTCTTATATTAATACTGTTTATAATTCAGTTCTCCTTCAATCCCTTAATCAGAAAAGAAATGTTTATTGTGTGATATTGCTATAAAATAAGCAGGAATTGTAATGAGTATTTGAAAATGTAGAAAAAATATACACTAAGTCACAGCTACTTGTACCAACCCTCTCCTCTTTTTAAGCAGGTTTGTTCAACTTAAAAGGAAAACTTGTTTTTAATGCAAAGCAGTGACTTTTATATATGGAATGCGACTCTCTTTTGTAAAGTAGAAAGTACAAAGGAGAAGTCAAAGCTACTGTAAACTGTTCCTCGCAAACGACTTTGTTCCTCAGCAAGTAACACCACCCCATATTTACTAGATGAAATCTATACCCAGCTGAAGTCAATGGGAGTTTTGCTGCTTCCTCCCATTAGAAGGGCTCATGTTTTTAGGAACTGCATAGGTAGCATCTTTAGCAATATGCAGGGGACAGCATCTGCTGCTCCACTGCTGTTTTAATACCCTCATTCAAAACACAATAGTAATAAAAGCTTCAGAACAAATTATTACGATTGGCTTCTTTGCCTATGTTGAAAATCTTTACTGAATCAAATTAATACAGAATATAAAGATCACAATTAGATTTCACCAAGATGAGCAAATAATGAATCTTTCTTCTTCAGCTAAGAAAGCAGATTTTCTTGAGAAATCTCTGAGTCAGCATTTCTTGCAAGATGAACCTTTTTCCCCTTCCCCCAACAATGTCAATAGCTGAGAAGTCAATGATTTCCAAGGATGTCACGGATAACTTGCAATAGGAAAGGTAAAAGTTCACTCATTTTGATGTGTACATAACCTATTTCAGTCATCTTTAACAATATGTAACATGAAATTCTTAGCATGGAAAACTTGACTAAACGTCATGTCCCCTGCTCATAAAAAAGCTGCGTGACAACTTTGTCCCAGGATGCACAAGAAAAATTAGCTCCAGTAGAGGCTTGACTCTGGAGCACCAGGAGCTCTTCATAAAGAGCTCTGCTGCAGGAGGTGTAGATGATTTCCTGACATGCGGGTTTCCAGGGCTGTGGACACTTCTTTTTATTCTCTGCAATATCTAGTACCATAGAGTCCTGACTCATGGCCGAGATCAATGCCATGCATGGGATAAAGCAGCGGTGTACAACACATGCTGATGTCGGTGGTGTCAGAGAAGTGTGTTGGTGAAAATGATACTGTCATCTTCAGTGTGTTTTTAATACATATCTGCTCTCTTTCCTGATGAAACCACGTTTTTACCACCAGCATGAGGTAGAATGGATTTTTATCTCTCATGCATCAACAAAGTTATCAGCACGTTCTAATTAGACTGTGTTGTGAGAAGCAGCAAGAGCACAGCTGGATTTTCCGATTCCAGATCTAAGGTGTCTGCGAGGCAGAGATTTGAGAAAATAACCAGATACTGAGGCTTATTAGACCATGTAGCATTTAAACTAGGGTTGAATTTGTCTCATGAACTCTGTCCTGTGTGGTCAAATTCCAACTGCATGTCTCCCTGCCCTACTATTAATCACTTTTTGGATTAAGAGACAAAATCACCTCTCCAACATTCTTAAGCAAATGTGGGTTTTTTTCCATAAACAAAGAAATCAAAACTATTCGTCTTGACTTGTTGATTTGTCCAAGTTATCTCATCCCAGATCCAATGAGTGTCCCAAATATTAATAGGAAAAATTCTCTGTAACAGCTGCACGTCTTTTACAGCTAGTATTTTCTCCAATCTCATGTGGTATCGGTTGCAGTCTTCAATGGTTAAAAAGAGTAGCAAAGAAGTAAAGCCTGGGCAATCTCACCCATCTTCACCTGACCTATTTTAGATTCTCGTAACTGTCAAAAGAAACAGAGAAACCAATTGTTGCCATACATAGTGAGGGCTTCATTAATAAACTCTGACAAAACCCTGTCAAGCATCAAAGTCATTTTCAGCAGAAATTAATAATGTGTACCAGAGTAATTTTCAGAAGAAATTAACTGAGTGCACTGGAGTAATTTATGCCACCATTTCTGAAAGGAAGAATACTTTATTCTGTGTTTAGCATAAAGAATATTCATAACTGAAAACACCTCCACATTTTGGCCAGTTCAAGTTTGGTCATTATGGTTCACATAAAGAAAAAAAACACATTTAGTATCAAGTACCAGTCCAATCAGAGTTTTAAAGTACCTGTATTGGACAAATATTATAACTTGTGTTCACAAGTCAAGAACACCACTCCTAGCTACTGTGAATTTTGATAATGTATAGGCATTAAGCCCATCTTTGTACTTATCATAGGTTAAAATGCTCTACTTAAGCATCCATATTCATATATAACTGAGCAGGTCAGTCCTCAAGGCATGCTCAAGGCCCTCAGGATTTTTTTCCTTTTTTTTTTTTTGTGGAAAACTACATTTTTAAACAGTTTTGATATTTCATAATATAGTTTGTGACAGGGCTATTTCACCATTCACTAACGTGGGCTGTGGTGTCATCACAAAGTCCCTAACACTGTGTCACTGTGAGTCTATGGAGAAGACATCAAGATGTCAACATACTCCGAAAGGGGAAAGAGTGTCAGTGCAAGTCTACAGAGACATGGTGGTATGTGAAAAGGAAGCAAAATGAAATTGTATCTGCATTTGTGCAACACTGCCAGACAAAGACATGCTCAACTCGGAAGCCTTTTTGAGAAGTATGTGCAGTATTCAAGAGGAAGCAACTAGTTAATTGAGATATTTTCAAATATTAAGGAAATTTTTGCTCTAAATAACTCTTCTGTGATAAAATACCTCATCTATAACCAGAAGTCTCACAGCAGTGAGAGCAAGTGATTGGAAAACGATACAGTAATGCATGTTAAATAAGAAGACAGATGAACGGCCTATTGGGTTGTGCATTGCTGTTCTCTTCGCCACTCTGCTCACACAGAGGAATGCAGGTTTCCTTCCTGCCATTTCCTGGTCAGTGGAGGGTGCAGCATCTTCCTTAAGGGTTTGCATAACCTGTGGGCAGCTCAGAACATCAGCCAGCAACACCAAGGCAAGAGGCTTCTCCTCTAACCAAAGCACCATATGTGCCGCAGCATCAGTACACAAATAATGCTCGTGGTGCATGGTGGTACCTGCTGATTTCATGGAGTCGATTTTGAGCTCATAAAAGGCAGGTTGAAAGGTTCATTTATGTTTAAGCAACTGGCCAAAGCCCTCAGGGATGCACAGCTCCACCAGTCTCTGCAAGTGTTTGTCTTTCCTCACCCCAATCACGTTTCATAAAATATTCAGCCCTGCAACTCCCCTTCCCACTTGCCGCCTCTTCCCCCAGCTGTGCTGAGCACCATCCAGTGTTGGGAATGGAGTGGCTTCCCACAGCCCCCTTTCCTGCACGTCCTTAGAAAGGACACACCACCATTTCGTTAGTATAGCTCTACAGTGTTGAGTTACATTTTTTTAGCCCAGACATCTGGAACATATCATCTAGGGGCCAGATTTGAGTAGCATCTTAATTTTATGCTGCCTGCAGGAAGGAGGAGGGCAGAGGCTTCACATTACTGCAGCAGAGATGAATCCTAATTATTTTTTGCATGATTAGTGGGCAATGTAAAGGTGCCTGTTAATGTGTGGTCCACCAAAGCCCTTTCTGATCCTCAGTAAGGAGTTTCCTCCAGCAACATTTGTTGCATCAGGGCAAAACTGAGGTGAATGAATACAGATATATCCTCACTGTGACCTGAATGGGGCCAGGTTTCCAGAAGTAATTCCATCTTTTAGGAATGGAAACTTCTTTTTTTCAAGATTTCTTGAAGGCCAATTGTCTAAAGTGATTGAGGCACCTAAAAATCCTCAAATTCAGAAGGCTTTAAGCCAGGGCAGGTTTCAACAGCATCCAGGTGCCACACTCTCACAGCTAATGGCAATACTCGTCAAAATAAGGCTCTGCCCTCCCCCCAGCTGAAAAATAGGACTCTGGAGGTCCAACCACACCACTGGGTGTGGTGAAAAGAAGAATAAAAACACTGCAAGAAGTCTGACTGCATTCATTTTTCAGTACAAAATAGAAAACAACCCGGGCTTCAGCACAGCAAAACAGACAAAAGATGCAATTGTCCTGACCTTGGGTGGTAGGGGTTTTTTTCCCCCCGTTTGCTCCGTAGTGTGCTCTGTCTTTCTAGTGGGGGGATTTTCATCATTACCACAGGCAAGGTCAGCGCGCGCTGTCTCCCAGGCGTATAGCTGTGGCTGCTGCAGAGCACAGCGAAGCCAAATTCACTGCTGGTGCAACTCCACCAAAGCTCCCAGCCTTACAGAAGGGACTAATTTGGCCTTGTGTATTTTGAATAAATTGTTAACTCTTCTCGGCATGAAGAAGTGATTATTGAAAAGTTTGCCTCCACATACAAATGCAAATGACAGTCGAAGAACACGTGAATGTTAATCTTCCAAACCAAGTACGTAGACAAATGCTAGTCATTAGAAACATTTCCGTGCATTTATATTAGGCTGTCCTCTAAAAGACTTTTCAGACAAATATGTCATCAAGATATTCAAAACCATGTAATCTTATCCAAAGTTTCATCTATCAACAGTACAGTTTTCATCTCTCGCAGCTGTGTGTCAGAATGTGCAGGCAGATTAGCCAGCTGATAGCAAGGGGGGGAAGGGAAAGAGGGGCTCTGTCATCATCAAGAAATACTGCTGGTGAGAAGAGACTCTGGCTGTTGATTTTTTAAATATCTCCCCAAGAACCATTTCCATGCAGGGATGCAAGGGATAGTGGTTGCAAAGACTTTATTTTTTTGACGGGATTTGGTGCTCGTCTTTGCTCAAAGCCCTCCTCCCCCCATTTCCCCTTCCCTGCAGAGTGTGAGTTCTCATAATAAAAAACATCCTGAGCACAATTGTGTATCTGGTGTTTGTGGCAAAGCGTCCTCCTCCATGGCAGATTAATTCACCAGATTTCTTGTGCCTTCATGGGCCCAGAGAGAACGAGATAAAGCCCAAATCCGGATGAACTCCAGCTGCACCCTTCTCCTTCCTTAAAGGACAAATCCCCACACGGGTCCCTTTTCCTAGGGGCAGAGGGACCGCTTAAAAAAAAAAAGTTTACCTCAACACCTTTTAGCAAGTAAATTCTGTAATTCTGTTGTTTCAAGGAGTGAGATGAATGATGACATATATGGGCTTCTGATAAAGATGCAAAGAGATAGGACTAAAACATACAGTAAAGCACTGTGAAATGATTCCTCAATATGAGATTCAATATGCTGCAGTTGTTGTCTATGAGACAATGTCTCTGAATCCATGCATATGAATCCGTGCATAATCTTTGAGCGTATTCATTTTTAAATGCATTCTTTCAAGTGAATTTTAGCATTACTGAGGAGCTCTAGCTTGACAGCACTTGAAGACAATGTTTACAAATTTGGGGAGAGCTGGAAAGATTTTCAAAACCACACAAGAACAGTTAGGACTGAACATCACCTAAAACAGGCTCGTGCTTTTCTGGGTATCTTTGAAACCCCTTCTTGAAACAAAGCCCTAAATCTAAGTGTTTAGTGACACAAATTGAGTGCCTTGATTTTTCAGATACACATATCCAGTTTGTGCTGACTGTGCAGAATATTCAGCATCTCTGAACATCACCTGTCCCGACAAGCTCAACTTCAGTTTTTGGGGTTACATTCTCCTTTTGTGCTTTTGGCATGCTTTTGCTTCCCCCAGGGACAGATGGAAACAAGGACAGTGCTTAGCCATTTGCCAGGGGCTCTGATCTCAGCTTAAAGGAGTATTTCAGCAGAAAGGAGTCTGTTTTGGTGGAGAATCCTACGATGTGGACACCTCCCAGCACTGTGGACTGAAGCCAGCTGGTATCAGTGTAGTCACCAGACAGTCTGCAGGGTTTAGGGTAGGAGCCACCAACCCCCTAACTGAGGGAACTGACCACTTAGGGAGGCAGAGCTCTGCATCTTGCTCGTATTCCTCCAAGCTTATCTGGTTCCCTAACTTCAATACCAAATCAATCTTTTTAATGGGAGCATAATGCTTAACCTATTTTCGGAACTTCTCCCTCAGCCTTGGAAATGTGCTTTGGAGCAATTCGACTAAAAAGTCAGAGTGCAGAGAAAGAGCCTTTCAGAGCAATATGGAGGAGTCCTTTGAGGGAGAAAGGAGAAGCAAACTTGTCTGCTAAAACACCGACCTTAATTGCAAAAGCAAAATTTAACATCCCTGGAAAAGGAGCCCCATTGTGGTATTTCTTACAGCTTCATTTGACAAACTCTAATTTTAAACTCAAAAGCATTTTTTAAAGCTTTTTAAATACTCATGTCATTAGTTCCTTGCTTGGAAAAGTACCTTTGTCTCCTCTGAAGAGAAATGGAAAAGAAGTGAAGAAGCAGGGTGGGAAGGGGAAGACACATTATTTGATGAAACAAGACATTGCTCCCAGGCTGGGGCTTGCTGTCCTCCCAGCGAAGCCCAGCCCACCGGCTCGCTGCCGGGGCACACATGCCTGCCTGCCAGCCAAGGTCCACCAGGTCAAAAATCTGCTTTATAGAGAGCGCCCTGAGCTAGTGTTTACCTAAGGAGCCATTGCAGCCTCTCAGGAAACAATCCACATTTTCAAATGAGCCTGCGTGCCCAAATACTTATTTGCTAGTTAGATGGTAATGGCCCTAGAGCAGTTGTTATGGTCTTCTGGGGACAGGACGCAACTTGTGCTGCTACACAGAGTTTGTGTACCAGACAAGGTATTAATCTGTTTAGCTGAAATACTACGGCCTGTCCACAAATCATTAATGCTGGCTGCAGCGCTGTACTCTGTTAACACATGTACTTCAGGGCCGGTCGCACAGTCTAGTCACACATAATAGATATTTAGCCCATAATGGTTTGCAGACCTTTCCTAACCCTGCTCTTTTGCTGGCCGTGCTGCCAGACCAGCAGAAACTGGTGCAAGGCATGGGACCATGGGTGGAGGCTGTGGAGTTATGACTCCAGTAGGCAAAGGAGGAGGAGAGCGAGCCATCTGCCAAAACAAGCATGGGTGGTGTGGCTTTGAGAAGACAGGGGCATCGAGCAGCAGGGAGCGGAGCTTGCTGGAGTGGTTTTTAAAGACGGTTTAGGAAACTGGCTTTGATTTTAACAGCCTGTTCTACCAACAGAGACCAAACTGCCTTCAGCACAGCCCTGTCCTTTTTCTTCGCCTACACACTGCCACAAGCCACAAAGCACTCACCAAGACTATATAACAAACTTAACTTCAAAAGACCAAAAGCCACAAAAAGCATAATGTCCCACAAGAAGGGAGCAGGAGCATAAAGAGAGGTAGTAGTAATGATTTCCCCAGATGCCTTTCTACGAAAAGAGAGAAGTGGGCAGCCAGGAGGTTATGTTAAACTTCCACATCTTCTTTCAGTTCCCAGAGCCTCTCCAGCTCCCAATAAGGGTTTCCACCTTCAACCAGGGGATACAGAATTGCAGTGTGGACTCAAAGCATCCATGCAGAAGATTTTGGCTTCCAACGGGTACTGGGGACCTCTTTCTGTCCCCATGAGAGCCACCTTACAGAAGCGAGCAAACAACTCATGGCAGCAGTGCTGCGCTCCCCATGGCCGTGGCATATCCTCTGTGCCCATCTCTGAGGAACATCAACAGAATTTGTGAGGATCCACTGCTTGGGCTGGGGTTTCCTCTCTCAGTCTTGTTGTCGAGCTTTTTTCTCAGAATGGTTGGAGTCAAGGATGTGGTCTTGGCCTTATCTTTGAATTTCCTGGCTTTTGTCAGTGATCGTGTCACATATGCCACGTTATTTGCCCAGCTGCACTGATAGTGATATGGAGATTTTGCTGCTGGTCTTGGAGCCTTATTAGAAAAAACTGCTCGTAGAATGTGATGTGACTGCTGCATGTGTACCCCTGCCCCGTGCTCTGCCTCTGCCTTCAGCAGTGTTCACTGTGGGAAGGGAACACAAAGGCTGTTCTTGAAGGGAAGGACATTTTTCCCCACGTCCAGTTTCACTGCACTAGTAGAGTGTCACTGGCACTGCATCTACAATTTACACATCGCAAGCGTAATCAGAACAGTTTTCCTCCTAATTCATAACAGATAGCATTTCACCGAGACGGATTTACCATTGGCTGGTTTCACTGCACAGCCCAGGTTAAAAACAAAACAGAAAAAACCCTAGTGCTGTGTGTCATGAGAGATGTGAACACTAACCCAGAAGTTGTGTGTCCCACACTAGACAAGCCAAGTCGTACAGAGATAACAAAAGTCCAATAACTTCTTCAGCAGATTGAGCTCTTGATTACTGTGAACTATCTGCTTCAAAGAGTTGCAGCCTTGCCCGTGAGGATTCTTTCACCCTTTCTCGAGCCAGGAAGCCACCTCTGATATTGCACCGTGGACTGGGAAGCCTCCAAACATCTTTGCTAAACTGTGAAGGTGCTTTTGTCCTAGAGAGGATGTCTCTTAAGACATAGTGAACTCAGCCTGCTTTCAGAAGGTTTTTCAGGCCGAGGCACCTGAAGACTTAGAGAAAGATGACACTGCCAGATGGCACGGCCCAGGGAGAGGATGAAATGAAGGCTGCAGGGGATGCATACACTGATTTCTCCAAAGACTCGTAACCACGACGAAGAAAGAAATAGCTCTGCCACAAGAGAGTGTGATGAGAAAAGTCATTTGCTACTGAAATGTAATTTTTAAAATGTATTTAATACCAACTAACAACACAATCCTGTAATATCCACTTATCTAAACTGCTTGTGGATTACTTGCTTTTCACTTACTAACCTACCCAGTAATTTCCACAAAAAATAAAAATACAGGTCAGGCTTTGGCTACCAGATTTAGTTATTTTACTACCAGACAAAGATGAGCCAGAATGGTTATCAAGAAAAATAAGGGGGGGAAAGAGAATTGGGAAATCTTAGACATTGTATTAAAACAACAGTTTTTAGGGTGTTTGATTTACTATTCAACTCTGAGCAGCTGCTGCTGTGAGAAATAGGAAGCATGCCAAGGGAAAGAGATGGGGGGAAAAACTAATGGGTGGGGGAGGTTTGCAGAATCAACTGGTTAATGAGATATGAAAATTTTTATGAGTAAGCCCCTGCTGAATAGCACTTGTTTGTTTGAACCAGCTTACTGCTTACCCACTGACATGGCAATTCAGGTACTCTCTCCAAAGGACTTAATCACCGAATGTGAAATTTAGATAGCATTTGGGTTTTTCATGCGCTAGTTTAGATCCTCTGTGATTCCCCCGTCTTGTCTTGGAGCAACCTAAAATCTGCTGGGGTCTGTCACACCTTTCCTCCGCTCTGCAGGCTGCAGTGTTCTGTGTGAAGGGGAGCACTTTCCACGGGGAGGGCAGTAAATGACTGCAGTCCTACAGTCACGTAGTGAGGAAGCTCAGCAGGGTGATGTAAGAGATGTGGGTTTGAATGCCTTCAGGCAGAGGACAGGAGGGAAGTGGTGCTCTCAGCATCCTGCCTCGGCCAGGCTGGTCCCACCTTCTCTCCAGCCCTGTTACTGGGCAGAGAAAAGCTCTCCTTTCTCCACTCCTGGGGGAAGGATTCAGGGTTTAAATGTCCATGGAAGATCCAAGACCATGAATTTTTAGAAAAGGAAAGCTCTCTGCTTGGTCCAGAGGAAGTCCCCTAACTCTTCAAAAAGTCCATGCCTTCCTTTGGCATTCCCTGTAAGACCGCTTAGGCAGTCCCCTGCTGACTGTCCTCACCTGTATGAATCCCATTGCTGGGCACTAAGCAATTTGCAGACACTTTACCTGGCAACCTAAGCACCAAATTCAGGATTATTCAGCACCCTGAATTTAGGAGCTGCACTATTGCCTCTTCATGTCTTTGACATAATCTAAACCTCGCTTTGTGGTCCAAGTGAAAAAAGACTTCAGCCTCCTCAGAACAAGCTCAGCTTGTTTGTAATTTCTTAGATTATATTTTGCCCAGTTTCTTCTATGAAAAGCCCCATCATACTTACAAATGCCTTTGACGTTTCTTGGTGTGTTTTGTAAGTGGCAAAGGCTCAACAATTTTCAGGAAAAATAAATGTCCCAAATTCTCTAAAAACACAAACCCTGAGGCACAGAGCTCAAGTTTGTACCAAACCCTGGTCTGTGATACTCCCCACAAGGAGGAGGGAACTGGCACCCCCAGGAGTCCTGGCTTTCATCTCGGTTTACTCATTGGTAAAAATCAGTTGCTGGAGAAACTTTTCAACCTGAAATGCTCATTTGCAGTTGATTGATCAACTCTCCAAACCAACGTTTTATTATCACATAGGTTCAACCATATCTACAGCTACTAGGTGGCTAATGGTCTTGGCCCCAGACTACTCCTAATGATATGAATGAAGGGTTATTTTCTAGACCCTGTTCAAATAACTAGCATTTAAACTAAAGGATTAAAGCAGTATGCAGTGCTCCTTTACAACAGCGCACTTTGAATGCCCCTGTTCGCATCTGCTGCACAGTGAGAAGAACACCCATTGTGTCAGTACTCCAGAAGGCCTCACTGTAGAATATAAGACTCGAGAAATCATCTGTTTGGATCTTATCTTGCATACCTAATTGAGATGTCAGGCCACTGCATTTAAACTATAACTTGCACACTAATTAAAGGCAACAACTTAGTGCTTACCTAGGAATTCAGGGAGATTGTGTGATGACCTGCCTGCGTTGTAAAGGGAAGATTAAACAGACTGAACTAAACAATGTCTTTATTTTCCTGGTGATGGCTGATTTGGGGGAGTAATCCCACTTTATCCCCAAACATAAAACTTTTTGTTATTTAGATGGATATAACCTAGATGTGCCTTATGGACCTTTTCACCTGGCTTTGATGTCCTAGCAGTTACCAGCCTTAAGCTCGTTGTTTTCCTGTTTTATCTTTCCCCGAATTGTTTCCAAGCAGCTATCTGGTTAGTGGGAAAGCCTCACTTTTCTGCAGGGAAAATTGCACGTGAAACAAAAAGTTTTAGATATGGTTTTCTTCCTTTTATTTGCATATGCATCTCATCTTCTAACTCCAAATGCTAACCGTTGTGTTGAATAACAGTACATAGGATTCTCCAGCAGAACAGCAGATCTCAAACGGCAAGTTAAAAGCTTAGGGGGTCACTGCTGGGACAAGAGGAAGCAGGAGGCAGTTTTCCTGTCTTCATGAAGATGATGATGCCTTGATTTCACATGGTGTGGAAGGAGGGAGGCAGACACTAAATATAAAAAGCTGAAGTTTATTTGACAGTGTTATGAGGAGGGTAACTGGAGGCAAACATTTGACACTGACATGCTGGAATGCTGTAAAAATTTAATTAGATGGGTACATTAGTCATAGTTGTATTAGGGGGTTCATATACTACATGCAAAAATGCATGCTCCTGTACAAAAGAAATATTTAAGTCCTTCCTGTAAATACCATTTCCCTCATTATTGGGAAATGTGGTCTCAGTGGGACCATTGACCATGTCATTGTATTTACAAAAGTATGGTTAGAATGAGATTAACAGCATTTATGGGAAGGGTTTTTCTACACAGAGAACGATGCCCATTATATAGAGAAGGTTGTGCAGCTCAGTTGCCATGAAGTAGGCGTATGTGGCTGCTAGCTGGTTTAATGTAGGGTTTAGTTCTGTGCTGTTAAACTGTCTTTAATAGCCTCACGTTCCCTAAAACAAGGGCTATTGGTGAGCCGAGATGCACTGAAGCATGTCAAGAAGGCCTACGGCAATTGTGCCTGCCCCTGGAAACCACTGGGGAATGCTTTATGGCTTCACGGCTGTCCCAAGGAAAGCTCGGCAGACTTGCTCACTCAGTCTGGGAAGTTAAAAAGCATTTTCACAACTGGGTCCTTTCAAAGTGATTCCCTGGGACTAGGTTTATTTGGGAACTTCATCTGAATTCAGTGCAGATCGCACCAGTTGAGGTTTCTCATAGGTCCCAGTATGGATCTGGATGACTGTGATTAAAAATTTGAATAACGTGCAAGATTGGTGGGTGTTTTCGTTATTTTTAAGCTGCAACTGTATCCAAAATCTTGCAGGGAGATACCAAGATTTCAACAATCCTCTTCCACTTTGCGGTGAACCAGTAAACCAATTCAATCCAAATATTTCCCACATGCTTGACATAAAGAACTGGGTTACTGTGGGGCTGCTCCAAAGCCTGCAGAAACCAAAGCCTTTGCAGAAAAGCTTTGAAAGTGAAGATCAAGGGGCTAAGCTAGTTCCAAAACAAAGAACTGGTAAACCAGTTAGAAATCACAGTTGAAAGGATGTGCTCAGCTCTAATACTGCATGCACGCTGCTGTATTCAAAATCATCCCCACCTCATAGCACGTACTTGTGTCTTCCTTTGGAAAAAAATGCATATTTCAGTCATTTGCAATGATATCTTTTTGGAAATCCCTGCAGAAAAGGAATTTGGACCACTTCCCTTATGTTTCTTTCCCTTCAGTTTTACTAAATGTGGAAAACAAGATAACTTTTTAATTTGACAATGTTCATTTAGTAGTAAATAAGCAAATAATTGGTGGTGTTTTATTTTAAACGGTGTTTCGGTTGTGGTACCATGTGTCACATTCAGAAGTAATTATGAGATTGAGATACCGGATAGGAAAAGGATAAAAACAAAAGATGACTCAACCAAAATCAACTAATACTTTGTCTTAATCAGTGTTTGGATTGTTCTGATGAATTTGATATCAATTCTACAGAAAAGAAGGCTATACTGGTGATCAGTTCATTTCCCAGAATTCAGTGAATTTGCAAAGAGGATGCTGTTGTCTGTTATCACCTGTAAGCATCTAAAAAGGGAAGATGCGTAACTTCTGAGGAAGCCAATTGTGACCCTAAAAAATCACATCTGTAAGTACTAGGAACTTATGTCAGGGGGTTGGGGGTTGGAATCAGGATACGCAGGATTATATACATAAAATAATGAACAACAGCCTGTGCTTTTGATTAAAACACTAAAATATGGATCAAAATTCACCTTCAGCCTGGTGGACTATTTACACAAATTGGAAAAAAATGTGTCACACTGGAAAGGGAAGGAAAATTAAGTCCAAAACCACAATTTGTATTAAGAAGACTCTTTTCTACATCCCAAATAGAAAATCACAGCCTCACAAAGAGACTTGCCCTTTATTGTCATGTTGGTTGTTTAAAATCAGTAAATCAGTCAGACCAACTGAATTGCTCTATCGTAAAGGATAAACAACTAAATGACCACAAATTGATCACAAGGCAGATGCATACACACACTCATTTTTATAAACAGGGGTAAAAAAGCTACCTTGCTTTAAAACATCTATTTTCAAACTTCCCCAAAGTGTTACAGTGAGAAGCAGTTTGGGGCTGTAGGGTATTTTGCCATGGGTGAAGGTGTCAGCTGATAACTGCATCTAATCTAGCATTGGTAGGAGTATCTCAGCAAATTTGAGGTATCTCTGCAGGAACAACGTTAGTGGGTAATGGTCTCAAAAGATCTGATTCCAAGGACATATTTAACCATTGACACTGCTATACCCAGCAAATGAGAAAGTGGGATTTTAATTTGCACAACTTTGGAGAAAAGGGAGTCACCCACAAAAAGCAAGGCAGAGAATGAATAAAAATGAATAAATAAAAAATATTATGGATGAAAGTGTGTAAAATTTCCAAATATTACACCGAACAATGGTCTTCAAAAGGAAGTGAGGTAAAAAAGCTGTTACACAGGTCTTTTGAAACTGAATTGAACAAAAGCTCAAATAGCATCTTCCAAGGCCATTAGCACGATGACAAAGAAAAGCTTAGAGTTCTCAGTGAGACCCATAGCAAAATTTTAACACAGTAACATTATGATAGACAAGAAATTGAGTTTAAATAGTACACAGCAAATTAAACAAGTAAACCAACAAATCACAGGAAAAAATAAGATGAGACTACAGCAGAGTGGTTTGGATGGGAGTAGGATGTATGACAGGTCACTTGTTTTGGATTGCATGCCCACAGCCACCACCTTGCCTCTCACAAGCACCGCCTGAGCAGACAGCTGGACAAAATCAAGGTCCTAACACACCGTTCCTCAGTTTACCTGTCTGTTAATCACATTGATTTGTTTTTAAGTGCAATGAAAACAAAGGATTCTTCTAACACACAATGCTGCTGTTCTTTAGTGACTTAAGCATTTCAGTCACATTTGCAAAAGTTTGACGGATGCTTTTGAAAATTGGATTCGTAATTAGTAAACCAGACAACTGGACTCAAGATGATAAGAAAGATATTAGGTAAAAACTTCAAAGCCAATAGGATTTGTACACCTTAGTCACATAAGCTCCTCTGAAAATTTTCCTTCATGTCAATCTGCATTCAACTAATTCCTCTCGCACTTGGCTATAGTGTGTTTGTCATGACCACTGAGCATGACTAATCAAATTTCAAAAATCTGGTAGGAACAGGAATTAAACGAATGTCTCCTTAAAACATTATATGTCCTAATAGGTAAGAGAAATTGTGACTAAACTACAGGGAGAAATAAAAAGTAGCTTGTTAAATCAGACTGAAGTAGTTCCAGTTCATCCAAAGCCTGTTCCCAAGCGAGTGCTGGAAGATCACAAAGCTGTGACTAGCAGAGCCTAGGCAAATGCAGATGTTGCATCCAGAGCCCTCACTGTGGAATTCAATAGCTGGTTTGGTGAATCGTTTGAACTGGTCACTTGGGAAGGCAGTGCCAGCTTTGTTTATGGTAAGTTTGAACAGTCCAATGTTTGAACAATGTATTTGCCTCTTGCTGGAATAAAGAGGCTGTGTTCGTCAATAAGATGACAAGTTGTACCAGATTAGGGTCTTTTGCAACCGACAAAGCATTCACGTTTTCCATAGAAAAAGAATCATTTGCCCGGGAAGAAATATCATCTGGCAGTATTTCTAGAGCCATGCTTCAGAGAGAAATTCGAAGCTACTCTTGTATAATGTGCAAGCATTAACCACCAAAAGCGAGATTCTCATAAACAAAGTAATCCAGACGAGTAACACAAACCCAGTTCTTCTCCCTTGCTGAGCACTGTTCAGTGTGGAGCACATGAAAATCTGGGTCAACCACCCTCCTTCACTGGTAGAAAGACACCTGGCTCCATTGCCCAAGGATCAGCCCTTGTATCCCAGAGCAAGAGTGGAGCATTGCTGAAACCTTCCGGCAGTGCAAAACATGAGCAAAGCCAAGGAGACTGGAACAACAAAAATAGCATCAAAGGAAGCAGAGAAAAATGTTAGCTGCCCAGCAGTGGGAGCAGCAGAATAAACGGCTGTATTATAGGACTGTCACCTCAGCGAGCCGATCAATGCTATTAAGACTGAGTCAATCTGTGTCTGTACAAGTATAGCAGTGCTCGAATGATGACAAATCTCTGGGTCCAAAGGGAGGCATCCTTCACCTTGTTGAAAAGTAAGGACATGCTGCGATCACTTTTGGCAAGCGTTTCTGATCTGTACCTGGACTATTCCCACCAGGTGTCATGTACTGAAGCTTTATGCCTTCCCACATAATGGCACTACTGCCATACCAAGAGCCTGAATTGCTGTGGACAGGCAGTGTTGACTGCTGTCATTTCATTAAAATGAATAATTACGTATCTCCCACTTGAGCTGATTGTTTGAAAGATGTGAGAAGGAGCACATGAGACAGATGCTACCAATAAGAGAGGTTCTAATGCAGCTAATGCTGCCTCTGAGGAAAACTGGACTAGAGGAATGTAGGGTGAATTCCAGTCCTGCCACCAGCTCATGGCATCAATGATGCTTATGTGGCATATGTGAGCTGCTGGGATGGTGGGACTCTGAAGCAGGGAACTCTTTTATGGAGGGAGGAATAAGGGGACCTCTTTCCAAGCCCATTTAATAGCCCAGTCTGCAAACAATCTTCTCCTCTCTCGCTGCTGTTCTACCCTTGTTTCTCCTTCTTGGCATGGTGCCTTTTCCCCTTCGAGCAGCAGCTGTGCACACTTGAATAGTAAATCAAACACCCTAAAAACTGTTGTTCCAAAATCTTTTCAGATCTTTCTCTCCTCTATTTCTGTTCTCTTTTTCTTGTTAATGATTAAGGCAATTGGCTTTTTTTTTTTTAAATCTGGTGTGAAGTGATTTTATGTTGCAAACAACTGGATATATCACAATGTCTATCAATGAAAGGACCTAGAAGTACATCTAGTTCATCTTCCATCAATTCATGAGTTGCTGGGGGCGGGGCACCGTCGCAGGAAATGCCTAGTGGGGGGCTTCACATTTCCTCTGGGAGCAGGTCTCAGACCATCTTGTGAAAGGACAAGGAAGACGGTAACAGCCTGGGTTTCCAGGTGACAGATAGCAATACAAATACACTCCAGTTAGGGATGATTTACATTGACCAATGACCTGAGCCAAACATTCTAAATGGCATTTGCTTTTATAGTTTCAAGACTATTTCCACAACAGAAATGTCTAGACAATTAATATTGTAGAGAGAACGCTAAGGACAGAACAGCAAAATACCAGATAATTAGCACCATGCAGTATATCATATGCTTTTTGTTGAATTTAACATCCATCACAGAGTAGCAATGAGTTCCTCCCTGGAAAAGTGGGTGCATTTTTTTTCCCTATAAAAATTAGATTTACAGCAGGTAACTTGGTTGATAGAAATGTCTGACTCTTGCCCAAAATACCTATCAGCTTAGCTGTTCCTGTATTTTCAAAATGCTGCAAGAAACTCCTGTTGCACCTTTAAAAATACCCAATTTGGAAACAAAGAAAAAAAGTGTATCATTCTAGTACTGACCCTCTTATTCCCATGAGATACTTAAGCCTATGGATAGTTTCTCCCTTTAGTATGTATGTCTGTGAAAGGGATGTGATCGCACAGCTTTGGCTGTGAAAATACCATGTATGCTTTATTACAAAGAAAACCACAGTTTGAAAACCAGGGAAAACTCTGATTCACTAGCATGACTCATACATGCACTATAGAGCCTGCAATCCCTTTAGCAAAGATGCAAGCCCAGCAGCGTGTAAGTACTTGCAGAAAGAACATATTTTCCCTAAATGAATGATCTTTTCAAGTGCCTTATCTTACTCTTTTTGAAGGCAGTGGAAAATCTCTGACTGGACTTTGGACGAGGCCCTTAAAGGCAGGAGGGAAGTCAGTAGACACCATGTAAATATCCACAAAAATGACTCAAAGCCACTATCAAGATAACGTTATCGTAAGAGATGGGAAGTTAGATTTCTGAGAAGGCTGTTATGAGCCCAGGGAGGACTTACGTTGGCCACCATCTGATTGTGATTAGAAAAACTGAACTTTTCAGGAAATGAATACTTTAAGGTTCCCAACTCAGGAGATAATTTTGACACATTCTCAGCTTCAATAGATGTATCGGAAAGCAAAAAAATTTCAGAGGATTTTTGGATGTCTTCAAAAAATGTAAACAACTAGACTAGAGAATACACTTGTTTCAAGGTAACAACTCAGCTGACTGCAGCATAATGAAGTTCAAAGCAATTTCCTATCCAGGGATGAAATGATTTTGTTACATTACTCCAGCTCCCAAGATCACTGGTCCAACTGAATATAATAAACTGTAACGTTAGAGTAACAGTGAGGAGTCAGGCTGTTCGGGCCTGCTGCCTAACAGAGCATCCACTAGAGGTAAGAAACCTCTGTGAGGTGTAATTGCAATTCATTTTGTCTGCTGGGGCTACGAAAAGTAGTGTAAGAACGTGCATGGGCCTTAGAGGGAGGAACGCACAGTACAGATGCAGGCAAACTTGTTTATTCAACCCTCTCAAACAAGTGGCTTCACTTTCAGAAATGCAAAGCACCATGTTGTTCTCACCGAACCAGCCTGACAGAGGAAGGAGCTGGGTTAGTGCTGCTGGTTTCCCACCCTCCATCACAGCCATACCCAGTGCACCCATTTTTCCAGTGACAATAAATCCCAAAATGTTTATTTTTAGTGTAGTTAACATATGAATATATTAAAAGAACAAAGCTCTTCATTTGGTTTCTAACATTTTTTTCTTTGCTTTAGGATGGAAAACTTTCACTACATTTTGAAAACCATCAGGAGGGAAGGAAACTGCCTGAGCTTAGCACACAAAGAAGCTACTTCCACCATTTCTTTCCATGTTGCTGTGGCTGTGTTGAAGCCAACTCTCTGCCTTGAGTCTCTCTGAAACCGTTAATTCTGCAACATGTTTCCCCATATACATATCTTCTGCTTGAGCATACCTACACGCATTCGGCTCTACTGGGCTCATTTTCCCTGGCTTTTGGACTATAAGTAGTATCCTAACATGCCTCTCATCCATATATGAGAATCACAAATTGGTTGAAACCTTGGAGCTGGGCTTGTTCAGCCTGAAGAAGAGAAGGCTGCGAGGGGACCTTATAAATGCCTACAAATATCTGAAGGGTGGGTGTCAGGAGGATGGGGCCAAGCTCTTTTCAG
>Ga0065711_1030851_pt1 | contig 31231 bp, 12 predicted proteins | sample Hoacrofraction12_FD_59098 | JGI IMG/M metagenome (GOLD analysis project Ga0065711, IMG submission 59098) | Hoatzin crop microbial communities from Cojedes, Venezuela - Epithelial fraction 12 v2 (version 2) | ecosystem: Host-associated > Birds > Digestive system > Esophagus > Crop | place... | reverse complement strand
ACCTCTGTGGGTCATCTAGTCCAACCCCCCTGCCGAAGCAGGGTCACCTACAGCAGGCTGCACAGGACCTTGTCCAGGCAGGTCTTGAATATCTCCAGAGAAGGAGAATCCACACCCTGCCTGGGCAGCCTGTTCCAGTGCTCCGTCACCCTCAGAGGGAAGAAGTTCTTCCTCATGTTCAGACAGAACTTCCTGTGCTTCAGTTTGTGCCCGTTGCCCCTTGTCCTGTGACTGGGCACCACTGAAAAGACTCTGGTCCCATCCTCTTGAGACCCGCCCTTCAGATATTTATAGGCATTTATTAGGTCCCCTCTCAGCCTTCTCTTCTTCAGGCTGAACAAGCCCAGTTCCCTCAGCCTTTCCTCGTAGGAGAGATGCTCCAGTCCCCTCATCATCTTTGTAGTCCTCTGCTGGACTGTCTCCAGTAGTTCCTCATCTTTCTTGAGCTGGGGAGCCCAGAACTGGATGCAGTACTCCAGATGGGGCCTCAGTAGGGCAGTGTAGAGGGGCAGGACAACCTCCCTCAACCTGCTGGCCACACTCTTCTTGATGCATCCCAGGATCCCATTAGCTTTCTGGTGTATCCACCACTCCTCCCAGTTTTGTATCATCAGCAAACTTGCTGAGGGGACACTGTGTCTCTTCATCCAAGTCATTGATGAATAAGTGGAACAAGACTGATTCAAGTACTGACCTCTGGGGGGTACCACTATTTACAGGCCTCCAACTAGACTCAGTGCTGCTGATGACAACCCTCTGAGTTCTGCCATTCAGCCGGTTCTCAATCCACGTCACCGACCACACACCCAGCCCACACTTCCTCAGCTTCCCTAGGGGGATGTTACGGGACACAGTGTCGAAAGCCTTGCTGAAGTCTAGGTAGACATCATCCACGGCTCTCCCCTCATCTACCCATCTGGTCATGCCATTGTAGAAAGCTATCAAATTAGTCAAGCATGATTACCCCTTGGTGAATCCATGCTGACTACTCCTGATAACCTTCTTTTCCTCCACTTGCTTGATGATGACCTCCAGGATGAGCTGCTCCATCATCTTTCCCGGGATAGAGGTGAGACTGACGGGCTTGTAATTCCCTGGGTCCTCCTTCTTGCCCTCTTTGAAGACTGGAGTGACATTGGCCTTTCTCCAGTCCTCGAGCACCTCTCCTTTTCTCCAGGACCTCTCAAAGACGATGGAGAGTGGCTCAGCAATGACATCCGCCAGCTCCCTCAGCACTCATGGGTCCATTCCATCGGGGCCATGGATTTGAGGACCCTCAAGACAAAAACAAACACGGAACAGTTCTCCAGGAGAGCAAAGCCATCATCACCAAGACCTTCACAGTATCATCAACTGACTGCAGTGTGAAACCTAACACTTCTCTTTGAATGTTTCTGTGGTAAGTGCAGTAAATTTTGAAGATACGGAATGATCAATATGAAGATTACTCTTTTTGGTAGTGCTCCTGTTCATAGATGAAGCTAATGATGTTTTGGAACTATGTGAATGGAGCATTTCTTTTTAAATGGCCTTTGGTCCACCACATCATTCTTGCCTCTAATTTGGAGAAAGATGGATTTGACGGATGGACTGTTAAATAGATAAGGAGTTGGCTGGATGGATCCAGAGACACACAGTCAGCAGCTCATTGTCCAAGTGGAAACCAGTAATGAGTGATGTCCCTCAAGGATCCATACTGGGACCAATACTATTCAGCAACTTTTTTAATGACATAGTGGGATTGAGTGCACCCTTACCAAGTTACAAGACACCAAGCTGAGCGGTGCTGTTGATACCTTAGTGGGAAGGGAAAGTGGAAAGGAATTTGGCTGGCTTCACTGTAGAGAATTAGGTTTCGCTTAATACTGTGGTAAAATCTAGAGATATGTGTTGTTGAATGACACAGAAAAGGTCCCTTCCTAGGATTTTCTGTGTCAGGTAACTTGCTTCTCACTCAAACATCCAGCATGTTCCCCAGAACCCACTTCGTATCATCCCAGGTGTTGCCGTTTCCATCTTGTTCAACTCCTGGCTTAAGGATTGCCTTTTTCTTGACTTAGGAGCTAAATAATATTTTTCTTGGGGGCCAGGTGAAAGAGGATTGACTTGTTTCTGCTTGGGTGATGCACTTATATCTTACCAGAGGGAAATAAGAGGCTGGTGTTTAATGGTAGAAAATCCTGAAAATGTATAAAATCCTCCCTCATTAAGCTTTATATAGTGTATTTCGTGAAAACAACTTGCAGAACGGGATGGCTGAGATTTGCTAGCTATTCTGAAGTCATTAAAACCAGGACAAGAAAAAGGTAAAGTGAATGGGAATTTATTTTATCAAAATGCAAGCTTGAGAAATTAGTCATTATGCCTGGGAAGAAATAAAGTTACAGAGAGTGGATTAACATATCATACAGTTCTCTTTCAGTTTGGTTTGTCTTCAGGGTGATGTATTTGTTCCACTCATCTTGCAGGCTCTTAAATTCTCCTGACAAAGGAGAGTTCACATAGCCTCAGACTTGGGACCTGGTCTTCGGATTTTATTTCCTGAAAGGACATGATGTGGAGTCTTTACAGTATCCCTTTCTTGAGAGGGTCTTTTTAAGACAAATTTACAACTAAAGACTTCACTTTATTTAAATCTGATAACTGATTTCTTCAGGTCGTCAACTCATGTCTCAGTTCCTTTGTCCTGTAATACTGGGGATGTCTGTTACATAAAAATAACTTTGAAATGCTTTTTTCTTCTAGGCATACTCAATTAAACACAGTAGCTAGTAAATGCACTGTTACTTGATGCTAGTGAAAGAAGTAATTTTTTTCTAATTTGGACTATTGGAAATAAAAGTATCTTCTGCAAGTAAAATTCTTTCTGCTCCTGACCTGAGAACTAATCTTTTTCAGCTGCCACATATTTATCTAATAATTTGTAATCCATCTACTGAAACCACATTTTACACAAATATAGAGAAGATGAACAGTTACTGCTCATTCATAAGAGTTCTGCACAGAATGGCAAACACGTATATCGGACTTATACTGTTTCTTGAGTAGTTTACTGAATTGTATAGCTGTGTGACAACTGTAATGTAAGGACTCAAGAAAAGACATTGACACTGTGAAAAGCCATAACAAAATTCTAATTTTAGCAAATCTGTGAAGAACCAGAGCAATCACATGCATAATTTTTTCCCTTAAGATTCATACAAAATCTGCATTAGGAATGGTTTTCTTGACATTTGCTTTGTTGTAACTCTGCATCCATTAGCAGATACATATGGGGCTGTATAAAAATGTTGTCTGCAACAGCAGTGGACAGAGCCCACTGCCTGAGTAATCCCTTCCAGTCATTATCCCCAGCATTCCTTATAATGAAGAGAACAGAAATAGCTCAGTGCTAGATGGTTTAAAGAATTCCAACCATAGTGTGCAGCTTATAATTTCTTTTTATTTTTCCTAAATTTCATCTACATCATTCTTTTCTCTTTATTTGGGTAGCATGCAAGTTTAGGTTCAGCTCTGGAGAGAGGAGGAGCAGTTGCGACTCACTGCATTCAAAACTCAGAACACCTTTAAAAGTCTGAAGCATTGATTTTCATGTCACTTAGTATTTGCTATAAATGGATTCTTCCTGTAAATTATATTGTTCTTCCAATGATCGATCGACAGACACTGACAGTCTTTGCTATAGATGCTTCTTATGTGAAATAGATCACAACAAAGTAAATTGGTATTACAGCATGTTAAAGTAATTTAGTTAAACTTGTGAGCCATTAAAAGCTTTTCCATTAATCAGTTTAGCAGAGCTTAGTTTTAAAAGTTAATGAGAAAGTTAACTCTTGAAGTCACCCTTACACTGCCCACACCGCTAGTTCTTTGAAACTTCTGGTATCCAACACTGCATATGTGCTCATGCGTTCTCAGTTGTCCCATTCATCTTCCTATATTTCTTACTGATGCTGTAGAGATCCCTGATGAATGCAACAACAACTTCCAATTTCTATTTAAGTACAATTCTCTTAGCTGTTATTTTATGGCAAGATGAACATATGCATGATATTCCAAAAACCCTTTATGGTGTGAAAAATATAGAGGTACTTAGCTTTCTTGAATTCTCTGGGAAATGTAGTTATTGAATAGGTACTACAAGGAAATGAGAGAATGAGTATTAGACTTACAGTAAATTCTGTAATTTGTCCTAATTATGCTCAGAATCTACTGTTTTTAAGAAATTTGCCTTTGTGATAGCACTTAATGGCTCAGGAGGCTTTTGAAGAATCTGTCACAGCTGATTGAGTTTCTGATTCCTTCACATTTGTCCAAATGTTGATGGACTTCTACTGATTTTTTTCTTAATTTTTACATGGCTAAAACTAGCTCTTTCAAAAGCCTTTAAAGAGAACAGTAAAGTCTTACTAAGAATTGTGATCTTTGTATTGAAGGCAAGAAATATTTTAACTGTGATCAAGGATTCGAACAAGAATTCTGAAGTGAAGACAGTTTTGAAATCTGTACACGACTGATCATTGTATAGGTGCTGTACAGTGCAAATGTGTTGCAGGGGCCTGTGATGATGAGTGCCAAAAGTGCTGCTCCAGTCATCTTATACTTCTGAGGAGAGGGTTACAGTGTTGCCTCTTAGCTCCTCTAATACTGTGGGTTTAGTTCTGAAATTGCTGTTCTTGGGAATTGCTAAATGAATGCATTAAAAAATGTATTCAGTAGCATAATGAATCTGTCTTGCAAAATGAAATTCTGGATGACTTCTTCAAAGACTGCCCAAAGAGTTTCTTGGAAGACATCCAGATACTGCAAAGGCATTTTCAGGATTATCAGTGAAGCATTTCTGAAGTGTTCAGAGAGGCAAAAGCCCAAAGAATAAGTGTTTAAATACTTCCTGTTGTGGCACAAGCATGTCTCTCACACAGTGTTCTCAGGGTGAGCTAAAAATAAAACAAGGTCTGCCTTTGGGTCTCAGGAGTGCCAGTACAGATTTTTCTGATGTTTAAAGAGAGAAAAACATGTAAACTAGCCTTTTTTGAAGCAGGACCATTAACAGAGTTCCTTCCCACTGCTCCCACTTACTTCACTTATTACAGGAATGTAGTGGTTTTGTGACTTGTGTCAACTTTGTTTGAAATTGGACAAACAGATAGAAGTTACTGAGATGGGGTACTGCCAAGCAGACTGATGAGCAAAGTTAGGGTGATTGCCTAATTATTATTTTTTTCCTTATGGAAGCAGGTTAAAATGCAGATGGAGTGACAGCTGATAAAGGATATCAAATATTTCACATATCTGTCTCTAGTTAATAGCCCAAATTATTCTACTTTAAAGCATGTTACTGTATAAGCTCATGGAGCTGACTTGCAACGTCCAATCCTATGCTGCTTAAAAAATTTGTGTACTGCCAAGCTGGTTTAGATCATCCACTCTAGAAGCTGATCATGACAGCCCTAATGTTGAAAGTGCTAATTATTTCAGCATGCACCAAGTAAAAATATCCTTGTCTGTTTTCTGTGCTACATACTAGTGATAACAACAATAGTATTCCTTTTAGGAGAAACCAGTGTTAAGAGTCCTTTGGTCACAGGTTGGAGTATACCTGAAGGACAGCAGAGATGAATTAAAATTCTTTTCGTAGTCATGAATTAATTGAAATAAATGCTTGTTAACCTGGTGACTGTTTGGCATGGGAGTGTGATAGTTTAAAAGCTAAAACCAAAATGGCTAGTTTGTCTTTTTCAAGGTCTGAATGCTTGTTTATTTTAGTGTCGTAATTATGTTGTTGATAGGCCATGCGTCTACGCAGGTTCTGTCAATAGGATTATGTTGCAGCAATTTATTTTCTTTCAATGAGTAAATAATGAAGTAATTTTACTTTGCCCAGACTTTAATCAAAATAGCTCCTATATATTCCTGTGAGGGGCTGCATATTCTTATCTTTCAATAGGTTTTATGTGATATATATATGATATATATGATAAACTATTCCTGCGAGCAGCAGTGTCCTTCAAAAGTCACCTGGCCCTACTTCTGTTACTCACATATATAATGTCAGCAAACATTATAGGATGCATTTTGCCAGGGTCATACCATTCTCACAGAGCTAGCCTGATTAGTTTGTATTATATCAGGCAATGCCTGTTGTTAATGACCTTAAAATAGTTCTTTCTCTGCTGTGGTAAGATATAAAAGCAGATTACCTTCCGTTTTAAGGATAGGTAATACTATTTATTTGAAAGAAATAACGCCACGCTATTTTTTCCGATTTGTAATCGCATTTCATTCTAAATTTCAGTTAAAAACTCTTTAGGGTCAACAGGAAGCTAACACAGCTTCATTAATTTTGGTATAGGTACATCAGTTTACAAACAAATAAGGATCTTTCCTTTACACTGCGGTATCTGAAAACTAAAGTTCTTATATTCTCAATAGAGTGCATATTTTATTGTCAGAGCCAGACCTAATGATGGTGGAGAGAAGTAAAATGTAAGTATTAAATTTCTTTGTGTAACTTCCTCTGAGAAGACAACTGAGCCTCTGCTGTCTTCTCTGAACCAAACTTCTGCAAAGGAAGGAGACAAGAGGTAAGCACTTGTACAGTTCTATTTAAAATAAAGGGACTGAGCATGCATTCTTCAATATGCTGAGGAGGATGACTGACAAAGATATGTAGGTATCAATATGGTCTGAGAATGATTCTACAGCTAAGGTTGCACTTCAGAATAGGCTTTCTGTGAGACATAAATCCAGCTCTTTTCTTGAAAAACCTTTATTGTGAATTTTCACACAGAATTATGGCATTGGATAGAAATAGCAGAACAGTATTTTAAGTACTTCACAGAGACTTCATATGCAACTCTTGTTGGTCCATATATCTCCAGACAGCCATTGCTTTTTCCAAGCTACTTACAACATCTGCTTTATCCATTCACATCAGTAGGTCTGAAGTCTTTACAAAGCATTAAAAACATGTGAAAATTGATGTATGAAAATCTGTGTTTTAAAGTTTTCAAAATGACTGACATAAAAACTACCTGCAAAGAGCCACAATATCCAAGTCTTGTGAGAACATGTTTTCTTCATACACCGATACTAGTCTTAATATGACTACTAAATTTTTGTCATTTCCTCTCCCATTTGGTCTTCTCTTAGGTCAGCAACCTTCTGTGCCAGATTCCTCAGCAACTGGTGAGAATAGCTTGCTAAGGATAGTAGGATGAGAAGGCTGAGTAAGGAGAAATAAGACTACATGTAGATTATTATTTTCTAAGATAAACCATGTGCCATGGTTAGAAGAAAGGATATGTTTTAACCAGGTTGGTTTAACTTTATTGCTTCACTCTTGCAGGACTGAATAAATTCTATCAACATCAAAACTATTTGTATAGGCATTCATAGCCATTGGAGAGAAGGAAGAGAGCAGCTGCCAAAAAAATTCCCATTAATCTGCAGGTAAATAAAATGCCTTCATGTAAAAAGTTCTCCTGTGATTTTTAATAATAGCCTTTCCATTAGGAAAGACCACTGACTTAGTGCTTTAATCAAAGTGAAATCAGAAGTTGCGCTTCAGCAATTCTACATTTTGCAAGAATTCCCCCAAAGCAAAGAAAATCAAAATCAGAATTGTTTAGCTTCTCCTCTTGTAGATCCTGTGAACAACAAGAGAGATTTTATTAGAAATTTTGAAGATGAGTGAAACCACAGTCTGAGTAAGCAGCAGTGCAGCTGCAGAAAGGACTGACATGCTATCGAGAACCATTACTGAGCAGCCCTCTGTTCTGAAAGGTAGCAAGAGAAAACTGAGGCTAGACCAAAGAATATGTGGGTTTTGTGGGGGTGAAGAGGTGAGAGAAGTTGCAGTGCCTGAGAGACAAACTGTCAGCTGCAAAAATAAGTTTCTACCTGTTATCTACACCTTTCCTCCGTTATTTGTTCTCCTATAAATTAAAGATTATATTCTAAGTGGAGCTGACAGCTATTGTGAGAAAAATTACCTGAAGTACATAAACTGAGAAAATGAAACATTTATTTGCCCTTAATAATCACATTGTAGATGAATGGAAAGCTCATTAAATGAATCTATTTCCTGTCAAACCCACTGTGGAAAATCCCTGGGCAAGGTGAACTAAATAAATATGTTTGCATAAGCCATATCAGGGTTTCCTATGACTTCCATGTGATGTTTATTCAGCAAACAGGCACAGTATCTTTTCTGCATTATCAGTGGCTGAGATGCATCCAGTCTGTGCAGCTCACTTTGTAATCTTTCATCAGTATGCAGTGTTCCAGGTTTCCTGTGACTTTGGACAGGTTTTTATGCCTGCTTTTAACTTTGGCCCTCCAACCCTTGCCCTGTTATAAGCCTAGTTAAACAGGTACAAAAGGTTCCTGAAAAAAGGCAAAAATTGCATAACAGAATTTATTGCCAAAGTGTAAAGGCTGAGAGCAAAGCTGCAGTCATCAGTGAATGGGTCACAGCTGGAACCACACAATCAAGGAACTGAGGCCAAGGAGGCTGAAACTTTTTACAGTTGTGGAACAGAACTAGGCATCAGAATATTTCCTGGGTTTATGGGCTACATGTAATCAGAGATCCATCAGTAATGAAGATAAAACCAATAGTCACATCATTAAAGTCACAGATGTCTTACACAGGTGAAAACTGGATCGTTCTTTTTGAAATATCCACAGAGTTTTTTAATTTTTTCAGTTCAATATGAGCTCTGAAGCTTTTTGTGGGCTCCAGCTCAGAGGCTTGCAATTCCTTCGTGTGACAGTTTACTTGCATATGGGTGGCTGTTGCTGATTTGCTTTTTGGTATGTCAGTCAGTGTTTTTCTTTGCTGAATCCTTGCAGTCATTGACAATGGATTCCAGAGTTTTCGTGAGAACTGAAGATCCTCAGATGCCTACAGCTGTAATGGAAATCCCTTTGAATTGAAGCAATTGAAACATAGGTTTCTTAGTTGGATGGGAGTAAAAAAGAGTATGAATGGAATGACAACACCCAGGACACAGGAAAAACGGCTGATCTGGAGGGCTGCCCAGCACTTCCCTTAGGTGTTTCCTTCTTCAGCTGAGGGTATCCAAAACAGCTGTGAAAGTCTGGGGCACACTTGGTACCTAAGTGGAAGAAAGAAAATGACTTAAAATCTTTTTTTGTAGTGCCTTACTGGAATTACTTTTTTTTTTTGGCCATTGAAAATATTCAGGCTCATCTTTTGAACTTTGTGATTAAAACCAGAGACTGTATCTGATTAAGAATTATCTCTTCTCTCTTATCAGAAAACTCTGGGGAAAGAATATATTGAGTTCTCCTCTCCAAACATTTTTTTTTTTTCCTTCAACCCTGGAATTTGAGATCCAGAGGGGATGAATTTCCAGAAGAAAAAGGGAGAACGAAAGCATAGTGTTTCAATACACTTAAAGATATTTCATTTATTATGATAAAAGCACTCTATAGACATGAGATTTTCTTGACTCCCTCAGACTTCTCCAATAAATGTGTTTTATGGGTGTTTTGTCTCTCATTCAGACCAGATGCTGGCACAATACCATGCACTCGGAATTAAACAAACTGGTCTTATCCTGGAATGAGCCTATAAATCTCCTTTTTCCTCAGTGCCTGATAATACCAGTCAAGTGAATATATTTTTTCATGTATTTATTTCTTTCTCAAAACCGTAATTGGCATAAAGGCAGTTAAAGTGCTTTTTTTTTTTTTCTTTCTGAGCAGTACGGTCATTACCAATTTAAAAGAATGTAAGTTTAAGTTCTAATTGTTTCCAGTCTGTGTTTATTCTCAAGGCTATAAAAACCCAAACTTGTGAAGAGAAAGCTGAATGTTAACAGCTGTCATAATACGGTGGAAAATCCAATTTTTATTACAACATAAGCCTAGTGTTCTGAAACCTAGGCTATGCACAGAAGAGCAGTCGTTCCAAACAGACTCAAGGAGAGGGAGGTTTCTAAAACATGAGCTAAAATTGTAGGGAACTGGAATAGGGCAGGCCTGCCTATTTCTCCTCATGAGCAAACAAGGTATAGACTTGGAGGCTTTATGTGGCAAGGTGCTCATGCCTTCCTGTTGATTTCAGCAAAAGTAGTAGATCCTCCACACTGTGTGCAGATATTATTATATCACTTAAGAGGCTGAAATTCTATGGAGATTTTTATTGTTTAGTGTTATATTCTACAGACCCATTGCCCAGTCTTCATTGTAGCTCTAGCAACTATGTGAAATGATACCATGGATAAGTTATATCCTCAAAATAATATTTTGTGATTTTTTTTTCCAATGTTCACTTTAGATACTTGGAATTAATATTACATCGTCTTTCCTTCTCATTATTGGCAGTTCTGTGAAGTATTAGAAATGGATAAATCCAATGATGCTGAAAATCTGAAGATCTCTATTGCAAGAGAATTTATGATTTTCTTATTATTTACTAGCTTATGAATATTGCTTATGTGTATCAGGAAGGATTACAGAGCCCTGAGAGCAGCAGCGAGGGACTCTGGAGCACAGCTGTGTTTTTTTCATCAGTCCTCCCAGTCAAAGGGAAGTGGTTTGAAAGGGCCGGTCAAATCTGGCAAATCAACAAATGGTTACAGGACTGGTGTCACAGCCAGGGGTTTGGTTACTTAGACCATGTGAATCGCTTTGAGAAACCTGGTCTACTGGGGGCTGATGTGGTGCTTCTGTCAGAGGAGGGGAAAAGTATCTTTGGTCATAGGCTTGCCAAGCTGGTGAAGAGGTCTTTAAACTAAAGATGCCAGGGGAGGGGAATCTCAGTCCATCCCACTGCTGGCAGTTTGATGCCAGTGCCAGCAGTAGGTGCCCAGAGCCTGGAGAAGGAGCACAGGTCAACAGGAGAGCACCGGAAGGGCAGCACAAAGGAACTCCAGCCAGTAAGTCAGCTTCATTGGAGGCCCAACTTAAACGCCTCTGTGCAAACACACACAGCATGGGGAATAAACAAGAGGAGTTAGAGATGTGCGCATGCCTTCAGGGCTGTGATCTTATTGGCACCACAGAGACGTGGTGGGATGACTCTTATGACTGGAGTGTTGGAATGGAAGGATGCAGGCTCTTTAGGAAGGGCAGGCAGGGGAGACAAGGAGGCGGTGTCGCCCTCTATGTAGTGACCAGTTGGAGTGCATGGAGCTCCGCCCACAGATGGATGAGGAGCCGACTGAGAGTTTATGGGTCAGGATTAAAGGGAGGGCAGGGATAGGTGACATTATAGTGGGGGTCTGCTACAGGCCACTCAACCAGGAAGACCAAGCGGATGAGGTGCTCTATAGGCATATAGAAGCAGCCTCTCATTCACAAGCCCTCCTCCTCATGGGCAACTTCAATCAGCCGATATCTGTTGGAGGGACAGTGCAGCAGGGTATAAGCAATCCAGGTAGTTGCTTGACTATGTTGATGATAACTTCCTTCTCCAAGTGACAGAGGACCCCACAAGAAGAGGTGCTATGCTTACCTTCTTCTTGCCAACAAGGAGGGACTGGTGGGGAATGTGAAGCTCCAGGGCAGCCTTGGCTGCAGTGACCATGAAATAGTGGAGTTCAAGATCCTTAGGGCAGAGAGGAGGGCGCACAGCAAACTCACTATCCTGGACTTCAGGAGAGCAGACTTTGGGAACCTGCTCTGTAGAGTACCATGGGATAAAGCCCTGGAGGGAAGAGGGGTCCAAGAAAGCAATGCACCCCAACAAAGAATAAGTCAGGTGAATACGCCAGGTGGCCTGCATGGATGAACAAGCCGCTCCCGGACAAACTCAAACACAAAAGGGAAGCCTACAGAGGGTGAAAGCAAGGATAGATAGCCCAGGAGGAATACAGAGAAGTTGTCCAAGCATCCATGGCCCACGTTAGGAAAGCTAAAACTCTGACAGAATTAAATCTGGCCAGGGATGTCAAGGGCAACAAGAAAAGCTTCTATAGGTAAATCGGTGATAAAAGGAAGGTTAGGGAAAATGTGGTGCCTCTCTGGAAGGTAATGGGAGACCTGGGTACCCAGAATATAGAGAAGGATGAGGGACTCAATGACTTTTTTGCCTCAGTCTTCACCAGCAAGTGCTCCAGCTGCACTGCTGAAGTCACAGACAGCAAAAGCAGGGACTGGGAGAATGAAGAACCACACACCATAGAAGAAGATCAGCTTCGAGACCACCTAAGGAACCTGAAGCTGCACAAGTCCATGAGACCTGATGAGGTGCATCTGTGGGTCCTGAGGGAATTGGCAGATGAAGTTGCTAAGCTACTGTCGATCATATTTGAGAAGTCATGGCAGTCTGGTGAAGTTCCCACTGATTGGAAAAGAGGAGACATAAGCCATATTTTTAAGAAGGGTAAAAAGGAAGACCTGGGGAACCACAGGCCAGTTAGTCTCACCTCTGTGCCCAGCAAGATCATGGAGCAGATCCTCTTGGAAGCTATGCTAAGGCACATGGAAAACAAGGTGACTGATGACAGCCAACATGGCTTCACTAAGGGCAAATCGTGCCTGACAAATTTGGTGACCTTCTATGACGGGGTTACTGCGTTGGTGGATAAGGGAAGAGAATCTGATGTCATCTGCCTGGACTTGCAGAAACAATTTGACACTGTCCCACATGATGTCCTTGTCTCTAAATTGGAGAGATATGGATTTGATGGATGGACCAGTCTGTGGATAAGGAACTAGCTGGATGGGTGCACTCAAACAGTTGTGGTCAATGGCTCAATGTCCAAGTGGAGACCAGTGATGAGTGGGTCCAGAGGAGGGCCACAAAAATGATCAGAGGGACAAAACACTTCTCCTTTGAGGAAAGGCTGAAAGAATTGGGACTGTTGAGCTCAGAGAAGATAAGGCTCCAGGGAGACTTCATTGCAGCCTTGGAGTAACTGAAGGTGGCCTACAAGAAAGCTGGAGAGGGACTTTTTAGCAAGGCCTGTTGTGATAGGACAAGGGGCAATGTCTTTAAGATAAAATAGGGCAGATTCAAATTAGATATATAAATTCTTTCCTATGAGGGTGGTGAGGCACTGGAACAGGTTGCCCAGAGAAGCTGTGGCTGCCCCCTCCCTGACAGTGTTCAAGGCCAGGTAGGATGGGGCTATGAGCAACCTGGTCTAGTGGAAGGTGTCCCTGCCCATGGCAGGGGGGTTTGGAGATAGATGATCTATAAAGTCCCTTCCAACGCAAACCATTCTGTGATTCTGTAAACATATTTGTCTTTTCTGTCATGGAGAAGTCAACTTGCCAAAAAAAAAACCAAACACCACCTTTGCCAGTGTTGTGGTGATGTTATTTTGACTTTGCTGTGGGGAATTCTTGTTGTTGATGGAAGTTAAGTTTGTGAGGAATGGGTGATGAATGTATATTTTAATGATCTAATGCTAATAATAACATGAATTATTGCATAGACAGTATCCTCTCTTTTCTATGTATAATAACAATCAAACAACTGATCCCCAAATGTCATTTGCCTTTGTTTCATATTAATGGCTCCTTTTCTTCATATAATTTTAATTGCACTGTCAGTCTAAGAAATATGAAAAATAAAATTAGGAACCAACATTATGACAACAGTTATGTCTGTTTTCTTTTAATGAATTATAAAATGGGTGTGTGAAGAGTGCAAGAGAACTTGTAAAGCATCCTATTTACATTACCATATATATTATCCCATTTTCAGGGAAGCACATAAATGCAATTAGGTGCAATCATTTGACAGCTGCAAACAGTATACAGTTGCAAATATTTATGACTGACTATTACATTGTCAGTCAGAAAATAAGCATGACAAAGTTCTTCTGCTACTTACAGAAATTAATATAAAACCAGTAGAAATCCCTTTTAGTTTCTAATAATGTAGGTAATTAAGATTCTGGACAATGTCCCAGAGTTTTGGCCAGAACTGATTTTTTGTGGTAGAATAGGATACAACAGTGAACTCCTGAACAGCCTACTTTTCAAGTGAGCTGCTGTATAACACACAAGTAAATGGCATCGCTCACAAATAAGTTGTGTTAGCTTTCTGGCATCTCCTTCTGCATTTCCACATAGGGTTTCTTACAACTCTAGTGAAACTAAGAGGGGAGCAATCTGCCAAGGAAGCACTAGAAATAAGAAGTTCATAATAATAGTACTATCTTTATATTTATGAGAAATATAGAGAGAAGAAAATAAAAAAGATAAAGTCTAAAGGAGTAAAAAAATTGTTTAAGCATGTTTCTGTTTTCAGTTATCTAGTTAAAAACCATTAACAAAATGAACCAAAGATGCTGGAGGTATTTGATTAAAAAATGTAAGTGCTCCTTTTTATGTAAACAATTAATCTTTGTTTCTCAGTCAAGTACATGAAAAAAAATATTCCCCATGATTAAAGCAAACTTTCCAGTAAGAGTTTCAGTCTCCTCTGAATCCCACTGAATGATTTAACTATGAGATCCAAGCTAGGTCAAACTCTTCCCATAGTTGTGGGATTTTCTGGAGCTTACCAAAGGTACTGCATAGCCCTGGCAAGAAAAGAATAGATGATGTTGTTACTAGACATCTTTTTCTGGTTTTAGATAACAAATATAGTTTTGAAGCTCATTATTTGTTTTGCTAGTATGCTGTTCAAATGAATTATGGCTGAAAGTGCTATCTACAAAAAACTGCTGTTCTCAAAGCAAAGATGACATGACAGACAAAGGTTCAAATTCTTCTCAAAGGGTTGTAAGAACTTCATTTTGTAAGGATCTGACAGTCAGACAGTAGCTCCTATTATATTACTGTTCATCATGTGGGTCAGTGTAACTGCATGATACCCTTCCTTTATTCAGGGCAAGCCTCTGATACTTCAGTTGAGCAGTACAACAGGGATGAGCTCACACCTCATGTGAGCATGAGGTGAAATTAGTCTCAAATAAAAGGCAGACTTAATCAAAGTAATTTAGGCTCCCTTCAGAGAGAGTCAGTGCAGAGAGAGGCATTCTTGCTGTCATTCATCTCATCCTAGACTGCAGTCCTAGGATAAGCACGATGAACTCAATGTGGAAAATTTCATGGTGGGCTACTGTATGTCATTCATGAGCCTGAACCCTGAAACAGTTCTTCAAACTGATCTTCAGCCTGCAGGATGGAGAAATCCCAGCAGAACAACTGTTCTGTCATATAACTGGTCTGATGCTCTGTTCTTCAAGTGTCCCTTCCGCATTTTATTGAAGTGGACAGAGGCAGCTTAATGTGTTATTTCTGGCATCTGAGGTTATTTCCTGGTGTCGTCTACCCTGTTATGTGACCAAAATTCTTGCACTTCTGTCATACAGTAGATGAAGCCAGACATTTGAAAGGGGATGTTTATCTGCTCAATACACATGTACTGTCTCATCATGTATTCAACTTCTATCTCTCGACTGATCCCTTTGTGCAGTTACACTAAGGGTAACAATATTTTGCAAGCCCACCTTACACCCAAAGTATTTCAGCTTTGCCTGTGACCATTCTTTTAGGTATTAGCAGGACCATTGTGGAAAAGTCACAGGACAAGCTCTGATATTTATCAACCTCCCTTTTAAAGTGAAGATGAGTAGCTATTCACACAGTGAGAAGAGGCATTGACATATTAGGAAAGCTAACTAGAGAGAAAACTCTTCACTCTGTAGCACATGACTACAGTGTGAGATTTAAAGCTTGATGAAGAACCTGATGTAGCAATCAGTAGATTATGTTTTACATTGTGCGGAAGGTCAAACTACATGATCATCGTGGTCCCTTCGGGTCTCAAAATCTACATGTCTTTATTCTGCTTATTCTTCTCTATTGGAAGTGGATTTCTCTAGAAGTGATTAAGCTGCCAGACTAATTGAGGTTTAGGTTAATCAAAGAGTTTGAGCTGCTCATGGAAATGAAAGTAGCCTATATTAGATCAAAGTGATTGAGACAGCTTTGGGGAATTTACTCTCAGAAAGAAACAGAAGAAATATGTGAAAAAAAGTGAGCCACCAGGAATATGTGAAGGAGAAGGAAAAGTCTGACAAGAAAACATATTGGAAAAGTGAGAGAGCAGGTATTTATTTAGCTGTGGTACAGAGCCTTCTGTGTCCATCAGACACAATCATGGCTGCACAAGCCTAAAGGAAGCTGACGCTGTGAGTGCTAGGCTATTATTTTGTTTGCAATTGAAAGTTATTGTTTCTACAATTATTATTTCTACAATTATTATAGACCTGGTCTTTATGGAAGGAAAATAGATTATTTTTCAAACCTGGAAACATTAAAGACTTTTAGCCTCATATATTTTGTATTAAGCCAGTAATTGGCTAATGATAGTCTAAACGCTGATAGCCGTGGAGCACAGGGGTGCCAAGAACAGGTCTTCTATTGCCCATTTGAAAAGGGAACACATAACCACAGCTCTCGAAGGACAGGGCTCCGAAGAATACTTGGCAACCACAGGGCAATCATCTGATTATGAGCTAGCACCCTACCTTATGAGGTTCTCAGCAATTTCTAGCCTCAGATTCAGGGTGAGTACATCTAGAAACCATCCTTCCTTCTCTGCTCTACACTCAGGCCTCTTATGCCCTTGCTCATGTGTATCTGCAGTATATTCTCCCTATTTTTCTTTCCTCCATTTATTTCATCCTAATAAACTTGTGGAAAATAGGTTTTAACTGTGCACTGAACCGACAAAAACAGAAGGTCTATCCAGCCTGTTGTCACTTCTCCATAGTTGGGATCCCAGAGCAGCACAGGATTTACGAATACACGTGCAAGATGGAGCTCAGCTTCTACAATCTTTTCTAACCAAAGAACTGAATTATTGATGAACAGAGCCTGAAGCATTTAAGGTTAAAATATGTACTATAAATCATACATCTACAGATGACCCCAAACTAAATATATAGCCAAATCAATTTTGGTTTCATGTGACGTCAGCATGGCCCATTGGATGAGTTACAGGCTTGCATTCACTTGGGGTCTATCTGTTATCTAATATGTCTTACTTGATTTTCAGTTTCAGGCAGGCAAATTGACCATGTGTACTTGTTTGTGTCAGTAGCTAATTTTAGGTAGCTAGTCTAATTGAAGATGTTATGGTCCTTTAGCTTATCAAATAGAAATTCACATTTTCAGATTAATGTGATTCATTTATATTAGATTTGACTTGACAAGATGAAAGTATGTAATATAGGATACAAGGATGACAAGGTTCTCCATCTTCTCCCTCACATTTCATTATGAATGGTCTAGTCAAGGCTGTGGCCTACAGTATCTTACCTGTAATATGATAAAATCTGAACAATAATGCAGCCATATATGGTCTACACAATATGTTCTCACAGGTGGCAATGTGCTTTCAGATGGGTGACAAGTTAAACAGCTTGCTTACATTTGTAACCCTTAGACGCAACTGGCTTTGAGACACCCTGATGTGATTGAAAAAGTGCTGAGAAAAGGTGGAAGAGAGAGAGCAAATCCTTGAAAGAAAGCTGAACAAACTTCAACTGATCCAAAATAACAATCATGTGTTGGAGAGGGGAAACATACAAGCAAAGTGAATACTAACTAACACATCAGTTGGCGGAGGAAAGAATGGGTTGGGTAGGGAGAATGGAATAGAAGTAGAAAAATGTGCGGACAAACATAAACACAGTATCAAAGAAAAGGGTACAAGTAGCTTCAGCACAAAAATGTTGTGATAAGCAGTAGATAATAGGAAAATGGTCTACAGCTGGGTCCATGGAGCAGTAACATACATAAGCTCGTCGGCAACAAGTAGGTGCCTGTCAGAGATGCAGCGGGTGGGCTGTCAGTCCAGTGCCTCTCAAACTCAGGCAGCAGAGGGAGATAGGAAGCAAAGGGCAGAATCTCTCCAAGATCACAAATTATATGTGTGTTTCTAAGTGGAAAATGGTGTATTCTGTTGCTTCTATAGGTTAAATGCCTTGTATACATACAGTGCATGTTGAATACTCAGTTTCCTGTGCCACAACAATCTCCTTCCTGTGTAGGCAGTCTCACTAGCATCTTGACGATTGTGGTAAGGATAGGACGCCATCTGCTTTAACAGATTAATCTGCCCAGTCAGTCCAGCCTGCCCGGGCCCACTGGTGCCGCAGCACCCCCGCTACAGATCCGCACACGTACAGCTGTCATCAACTCATAGCAACACTCTTTTGGGAAAAAGCCTTGAGACGCATCTGCTCCAATCGCTTGTTCAAATCAGGTTCGACACTGCGTTCAGACCAGGCTTTTTGGGGCTTTGTATAGTTGCGTCTTTAAAGAACATGCTGTGTCTCCAACCACAGAGATTCATAACCTCAGAGATGTGCAGGTTAAAAGAAAGCTCGTACCTCCCTTCTGTTATAAGAATTCAAGTCCCTTCCCTCTTCCCTGTCAAACTGGATGCACTTCCTAGTCCCATGTTTACTCAGCTCTCCTTGCCATACTACAAGTGTGTGTTCTCTTTTCCTGTTGAGCTGACTATTCCCTCATTCCATAAGTATTTTTGTTCCCTATATTTCTGTACTGCCTCTGAGAAGGATGTGATGGCCAAAGGAGTAACGTCTTTTGTTTCACAGTGGCAACTGAGCTGGTATGGGTGCTACTGCAGTTTCCAGCCTCACTTATGGAGTTCTCATCTGACTGACAGTAACAGGACATGACCAACTGCTTCATGTATCTCATCGAGGAGAAGATATTTTTAAGTTTCTGGTGCAGCAATTTAATAATTGACTTAAACTGTTTTGAAAAAGCAGACAGACTTCAACTGTTTTTAAAAGCAGGTAAAAAGACATTTTTTCAGTAGAGGAGATTTGTAGAACCTGTTCTGGAAACAGAACAGGTTTTGGCTAAACTGTCTTACAGTGGAGCATCTGGAGCAGCACCTCTCTCAGCGTGGTGTCCCCAGTAGGCTTTGCACAAACTCAGTTTGCTGCTGATGTTAACAGAGGTGTTGCAGAGTGGCAGTTCTAGGGACTTGGTGACCGTCTTATTAAAACTCCCCAAGGCAGATGAAATTTCTGGCCAGCATAGAAGTTCCACAGTGGCTGAGATCTCAGTGATCATGTTATCTACAGAGAAGAGATGCTAATGCTTTTCTTGGAGTTGTTTGACATGATATGGCGTATAGAATGAACATGTATCTGTTTTTTCTTCCTTGTTTGTTTCTAAGGCCTGCAATAAGGCAACCTGACATGATAAAACACAAGAAGAATAATAGGCTTGAGACTTCTTTTTATTTTTTTTTTTTTAATAAAACTTTTAAGACATTTTAGGAGGTAAAATAGATCTAAAATAAGAAAATTCTGTCTCCAGTTCCTCCTCTCCAAGTTGCAAGGTGAGCAAGACTGCTGAATGGAGCTTTTAAACATTTCAAAATGTTTAATGAAATGAATGGAGCTTTTAAATGTATCAAAATGTTTACATGTTCAAAGTCATCCTTTGGCATTCAGTCTTTTTGCACTAATCTGCAGAGATTTCAGTGTATTTGTGCATAAATAGGAATTATTACAGCAATAATATTGTTGCATATGCCTATAGCTAGGTTATGCTTGTCTGATGAAAGAACACTGTACCAAACTACCAAAATTCAAGCTTCAGCTTGTATACATTCAAGTGCTGGGTGGCTTAACAAAGAGAGAAAAAAAAAAAGGTAGTTGCTTTAGCAAGATGAAATAGCAGTAACATATTACAAAGTTACTGGTATAGTAAGAGATACAGAATACAGAAAACAAGAGGAACAATGAAATGAAGCTCAGTCAAGGTGAAGGCTATATTCAAAAAGTAGTAGCATTGTTACAGCCACGATGGATAAAAGCAAGGCATAGTATAAGTACTAAAGGAAAATTTTCTACTAAAACCAACTGGGATGTATGGAAAAATAAATAGGCTTTTAGGTACACTGTCCTGTCAACCAGTAGAACATAGATATAAAAAGTGTCCTTCAGAAATAAGATACTTGATTCAGATTCTTTGTTCTTTATGCATGTTCTTCTACTTCCATGTTTGCAATTTTGCAGTTGTCATGTTGCTGCGGCTGTAATGATCCAAGGAAATTTTCTGCAATTATGTTACATATGAGAATTGTATGTTTGAAAATCCATGCACTTTTTCCAGCTGATCTAGTAAAAATATTCCCTCTCCCTGTAAACCTTGCCCCTTGTCTGCTATGGGAGTATAGCAAAACAAGATGTACTTCAAAAGTTAAGACTCACAGCTATCAACTGCAGCAAAAAAAATACACACAAAGAAAGCTGTATCATTTTATACGGTGCAGTGGAGAGAATCCTGGTGTTTTGTGCCCAGGGAAAGTATAAGTGAGAACTAAAAAGAAAGAGGATGAAGGATGCTTAAAACAGACAAATACATGAAAGTGAGGGATAGTTGCACCACTTGTTCTCTGTAATGTAGAGATTTCAGAATAAGCAAGAAGAGGCTGATGACGATCTGAAAACATTTTTTATATTATCACTTTTCCCAAACAGTAAGATTTACTATTCCCTCTTCTCATGCTTAATTTTTAAAGACAATTTAGAAGAAAAGAGGAAAAATTTGTAGGCATGTTAAAAAATAAATATTTTATATTTTGTATCTGCTATTTTTCAAAGAAAAATGACCCACATTTTAGGCAGATATTTCAATATTTCGTGCTGATATTTCTGAATGGTAATAAAATTCTACAGTTTGCTTAAATACAATGGGCAGTAAAATTTACCTCTGTTTCTGCTTATTTAGAAACATAGCAAAATGTTACCACTGTCTTTTGTAACTAATGTATGTGACAGCACACACAGAACTACAGATATGAATACAAGAATTACACAAGCTGTGTGAAAAACTCAGATGTGTGTTTTGATAGGTCAAGTATGAGTGGAATCCACTGTTCAGGAATCCATGGATGAGGATCAAGGTAGGTTTGACATCCAGTGTTTCGCTGTTGCTAAACAAAAGATGGCCCTCTTATAAATCCCCCTCTACAGAGTTCTTCATTGTTAAAAAAGCTTTTTCCAAAGAGGTATGATTCAGCCTGGTCTTAAGTGCACTGCTCCTGTTACCTGCTCTCAGTGTGTCTAATCAGGGTCCTTGTAGCTTTAGTGGCAAGGCCAGTCCAATTTTATCCCTCCATAAAGATATAGCACAGGCAGAATTATCCCAATTTCATCCTTGATGTTAACCTTTCATTAATTTCTGATGCTTGTATCCTTTTTTACCATTAACTAAAGGCTGGTATCTCACTACATATGGTAGCTTTAGCACAGATTGTATTTCTCTCAGAATTCCTGAGGCAACTACTGTATTCCTTCCATAGATACCACTATGGTAGTTGATACAGATTTGGAGGTGAAGATAATGGAATGAGAAAGAGTTTATGGTAATAATAGATCTCTCTCTTCATTACTTCAGGCATTCTAATTCATGTAATGTTCCTTCTCCAGTGGCAGACTGCAGCAGATTGCCCATTCTTGAGCTCAGTATTAATTATGCTTACTAGTGCTTCCATAGTTGAAGGTCCCATGATAAACTCTTATTTTATTTTTAGGGGTTTATAATTCATCTTTAAAAGCCCACTTTGGACTGAAATATGTCACCACCATCTAACACCGACTTATCTGACCCAGCAGTAATATATGATAGATATGGAAGGAAGAAGCTGCACTTTGAATAATTCAAGGCGATTACCGCATGTGAAAAATCATTCTTCTCATGTGCATGTCATAAGAATGGCCACATAAGTATGCACCTAACATTGACAGGCTGTATCTCATCATAGCACTATGTCAGTAAACACAGGCCAGTCCCCTACTTTTTCTTCCAGATACAATCTGCATTACAAGAACTGAATTAGGTATTTTTCAAAAGTACAGAAAATGTGGAAAAAGCTAAATTTGTCAGCCTTTTGGCATTCCAAGTGCTAGGATACATGGTGGCATGATTTTTAATAGGATACCTTAATTTCTGTTTCACCAAATTCCTGTGTCACCTTAATTTCTGTGTCAGCGTCTACATCGATACTTGCATTAGTGGCTTTTCTTGAATTATGCAGTTATTCAGTTTGAGAGCAGAGTTACAGCTTTAGAGGACAGGTGTGTGCATCACAAGACCCGTGACACTAATGAATCTCTAGCTGAACAAAATTATCAGACTTCGCTCAGTACTCTTTTTCCACACGATAGTTTCAATCAAAACTGAGTATCAAATTCTTTCTGCCAAAGAATACAGGTAAAACACGGATCAATGGAGCATGTAGCTGTCAAAGCAGAGTCATTAGAACAATAACTAAGCTACCTTTTGTATAAAGGAAATGGAGCTCCTACTTAATCTCCATCCCAAGGGATTATGAAGTAAAAGCCTCCTCTGGGTTTTTTCCAAAGCCCAATAGTGATGGGGAGCAGACCAGGTGCTCACTGAGAGTCAAGAGCCATCAGCCCAACATAACATCTACCATAGAATAGACTCACCTAATTTCATTGGTGTATTCCTCTGTACTTATCTGCTAATCTTCCCAAAAGTTCATACTGTACACCACAAAAATGTGAATGTGAATCTATCTTTCTGCAAAAAAAATTATCAGAAACACTAAACTACTGAAAAATTCTCTTCAAGAGAGTACATCGTCTCTCTTTGAGATAGCACTGCAAACTCATATATCTTTTGAAGCCAATTTGTGCTCTTTTAAAGACAAGACTAAACGTATGAAAAGACACTCCTGAAATACAGCCAGATTAGCTGTAAAAAGAGCAAATGTATTGTGGCTTCTATAAGAATTAGTTGATAGTGTTACTATTGCTACTATATATTCTTCTGATCCTATTTTCTCTGTTTTCCTATCTGTTTGAAGAAAACTACATGAAAAAAGCAATAGCAAGGAAACCCACCAATGCTCTCACAAGACAGCTCTTGTTTGCTCAGCTCTTGTGTACATAGAATGAAGAATTACTATTACAGTGTAGTGAATATTCTGGCTGAATGAAGCTGATAAGAGGAAAGCATTCAAAAGGAAAGCAGTTAATTAAGGGTCTTACATTAACAGTGCATGTGTTGTAGATGTCTGTGTCTCTTACATGTTCTGCTTTTAGAGAAATCATGTACGTCTAATGTTGTTCAATATCATTGTACGGAAACTGGTCTTTGAGAAACCTGTTGAGAAAATTAGAAGTGATGAAGTAGCCCAAGGAGGTAATGTCAGAGTGCACAGGAGATTCTGATGTGGAGACCTAGCTTCCTAATTGTTATTACGCTTGCAAGGACACTGTTAAAAGAAAAATGAATGCCTTGCTTCACACCTGCTGTAAAAGGTGCTGCAACCCTGGAGCTTGTTTAAATCATTCTTCCTGAAACAAACTACCGAATGAAACTCAGGCCATTTAATTTCCAAATACCAGTAATTAAAATGAGTCACATCATCAGAGTTTGTCAGGGCTATAGCCTTCTTTTATTTTTTCTTTTTCACATAAATTTCAGCGAAGGTCAGATTTGTTGGGGGGAGGAGAAGAACCTGTCTGCTTTTGTGCTCATGGGAGGTTAAAATATGACTTGTTCACAATGTCCCTCATAGTTCAGGACTTAATGGTCCTTGACGGGGATAACCTAGAAGTTAATTTTACTTTGTGTCCCAAAAGCAGTCATTGTCACTGTAATCCTTCTTGCAGGCTGAAGGGTGTCTTCACCATCTGATCAGACTTTCAATAGCGATTGATGAGCAATATCATCAACCAAGAAGCATTTTGCTAGTGCTTTCTGGTAAAAGACAAAAACAAAAGAAGGAATGGTGCTAGCTTACCTTTTGTAACTTTAAGCCTTTCCTGTGGTCCTTACTTTAAATGTTAGCACTTACTATTTTTAGAAGTCAAAGTCAAACAATGCAAAATGAGGAATTGCTTCTTCTTTCTTTTCCTCCATATTGCTTGAGTTCTGCCAGGGAGAAGTATGAGCACGTAATGGAGATATGCACCTTCTTTCCAGTTTTGTTATCCAGAGCAGAGGGATGCTTGAAGCCAGAGGCAAGCACTATCAGGAAGGCCTGTGCTCTGATCTCTGGGCAGCAGAGTGTCCCATGTGCAAAGAAACCTCAAAAAAATTTCATTTACAGACTCTTACAATGTCTAACAAATTCAGTTTGGCTAACACATCTTTGAAACATATACACATGTGATTTCTTTTTTGTTTAAACTTATCCATATTGGGGAATGCATGGTAGGCAGAGCTTTGACAGCAGAGTTGCCCTCCAACCCCATTTAAAGTCACTGTTCTAAGACCCAAACAATATATCTTCTCAAGTAAACAGCTGTAAAAGTATTTTAATATAAGCACAACAGTATGTTTTTTCTCTTCCCTGACTTTTGTACTGAAACTGAAAAATCTAGTGGTTACTTCCTCAAGTGGTTAACATCTATCATGAAACCATTGACACTTACTAAAAAACAGCTAGTGAGATAAAATATAAGGCTGTTTTACCAAGTACTACAACTGTAAGTATTAGCTCTCTATGTTCACAGAAGCTAAAAGGAACCACTGTAGTCTCCTAGAGTAAGCTCTTACACAACATGTCCTGTAGATTTTCTCTCTGTGCTCCCCATACTGAGCACTCTCAATTTCCTGTTGGCAACTTGTGTGAAACAGGATGTAGGTAGTCAGAAAAAAAATGGTATCCCTTCAGGTGTAATCACAGCTGAATTTCAATAAATTCTACACTAAAATAATAATAAAGGAATTAGAAATCAAAACTTAGATGTAATTGTAGTCAAAAAAGCAGTGAGAGTGGAAGCCATTTATGGATGAGCTCAAGTTCTCCAGAGAAAACATGGAGTTTTTTAGTTTATGAGGACATTGCTTGAAGAGCAAATTTGAGACACAGGTTTTGTGCTTAGTACTTCATGTAGCACATCCATCCCCCAAAATTTTCCTGAGGATAGGCAAGAAGGAGATCATATTCACTGGCACGTAGGACACCAGAGCCATTTGTTTTACGCTAGCTTTTCCTGGAGGACAGAGAGTATTTAATATGCTATGACACACTCCTGAAGGCCGTGGCTAGCAGAATCATGAGCATGAACACTCTAGCTGCTGCCTTCTTCATGGAGAAAGATGTTTCTGTCCCGTAAGCCAAAGTCTGAACTCTGTACCTGAGGGTGGGCATGCACTGTGCAGCCCACTGTGCATGGCGATATTAAGCCAGTTCAAGTGTCAGAAGCAGAATGGGTGAGGTAATACCAAATCTCAATTTACCCTTCTACTTCAGGAACCAACCGTGACAGACCTGAGACCACGCGAGGTGGGATGGCAGGCTGACTGCCATGCACATTTCACAGGTAATTGAGGGCTGTCACTCATCCCCAAAAAGTGCTCCAGAGTGCAGGCTCCTGTCGCTGTGCTCACAGGAAGCCCTGAAAGAGAGGAAGAAATCTTTGTGTGGCTCTGTGAATCACCTGTGTGACTTTTTATCCTTTTTAAAAAATACAGTTCTTATGTGCATTGAATAAAGAATATCCATTTACTCTGAGCAACACATATGTATTCAGCCTCTGCGTTTACAGACCTTCGTCCAGGTGTGCTTCACAACATGTTGTCCCATAATGCTCCCAAAGTGTCACATTCCAAACTTCAGAGGGAAAAATCACATATCCAGTTAAACAAGTGCATCCAACACCAACAGTGGTTTTCAGGCACTGCTAAGCACAACTTCAGAGTGTTGGTCCATGGAGCATCCCAGACTTTGCCTCGTCTCATAAACCAACAAAATTTTATAATGATCACAGATTCCTAAAGACAGAGACTTTCTAGCCTTTGGATCAAGAATTGTCTTTTCTAGATATTTCACCACCTTCTTTCTGCAGCTTGTCTGGTGACTTGGACAGGCTTCCCCCTACTGATACAAGAGTCTTGCAATGTTATTCTTGGAGCCATGTTGCTTCTGGTGGGCCTAGACCTTGTTCTAGGAACAGGAGGCTTGCAGTCCCAGTCCTTGCTGGAGTTTCTTCCAGATGACCCATTCACTCGGTTGTTCGGTTATTGACATTCTGAACAGGATCACCACTCCGCTGTTCTTCCCTGTTCTACATCCCTAGACCTTTGACTAATACAGAAATTTCTAACTTGCTGGGAGAAAAGTTGACTCAATGGCCAGATGAGCATTGCCACTGAGTTGTTGGGAAGGGACAGTCTTTCTGTTACAGCAACTTTTAAACTGTTATTATTTTTGAAGCAAAATTTATGGAATACAAATAATTAAATCATTAGAAAATTATGCTGAATTCACATACTTTAAAAAAAGCACATGGCCACATTTTGAAATAGAAGCTCTTCCTACTCACTCTGAATGTCTGATTCATTTAGTACTGGCTTCAGACAAATGGTTTTCCTTTTCATGGGAAAGCTGCAGGACTGCATGCCTCTTGGACTACAGATAGACAGCTACTACCTGTGTGTAGAAGATGCTCAGAATCTTCTGCTATGAAGTATTTCTTCAACTGGAGTCAACTGCAGAAGCACTGTCTTTAGGAGAAGTATGACATTTTAGCAACAGGGCATTTGTCTCTACAAAACTACATTATATGAAGACAAGTTAAAGAAACAGACTCAGAGAAATCTGTTGCTGTATGATGGTTTTTGTATGCAACTCTCTTCTAAATTCTGCAGAGATAAGGCAAAATCATTCAAATAGTTGGAGTTACAGAAAAAAGCCCACATCAAAATTTCTCCAGTTGTGAAAATATTGCTTCTGTTGCATATATGACCCTAATGTTATTTTCCAAAGAAAATGCCTTTGTTTTGTTGAGCCCTGTAAAGATGTTGACATGATAATTATATTTATTCCTATAAATGTTACTTTCTTTTGAGAAGATTTACACAGTACTCTGATCAATATAGTCATTCTAATGGTTCTTCAGAGGAAAGCTGCTCCAGAAGCTTCTCTGTGAGCAAGGTAAGACATTTATTGCAGTCGTCAAAATAAAAAAATTATGTTGAAAATTGTTTCGAATCTACTGCTAGAGGATTCAAACCTGTCATCTTTTTCCTAGCAGGGTTTAGTCTTACCTACTTAAACAGGCTGATAAGACTGACTTCTTCGCGTATTCAGCAGAGCCCCTGCAGATTGCAGATTATCGGTAAACTGGCGCCGCAGCTGACAGCTCTGCCCTACCCATTTTCAGGGCCTGCCAGACCAGTCTTAAACCTCCCTCGGCATTTGAGGAGGGGCCCATTTGGCAAATTTTGCACAGCATGAATAGAATGCACAGCAGAATTATGGGTAATTAAAAGCCATTTAATGTTTAAGAAAAATCAATCATAAATATATACAAATGGGTGGAATAGTTTTAAGCACAGCCAACACTACAAGTCCTCATCACAGCTGATGTCATTAGAATAAAAGTTGTATTGATTTGTATAATTAATAGTGAAAATTCAAAACATAGTTCAGATTGTTTCCTGTTCTGCACAGCAGAAGTTTTAGGTTAATGTAACAGTGTCTCGTAACTATGACAAAACCTTTGGACCTTGAAAGATAAGTAAATAGGTTTCCTAATCCATGTTACCTTAGTAACTGATAATATCACCTTAGGAATATTAGTGACTGGAAAGGTGAAAGTAGTTTGTGTGTTTCAAGTGGAAATAGGCAACATTTTTCCCAAGTAAATGAAAATATAATCTTCTTTATGACGATCAGCTTGTATTGTGGTTAGCCTCTCTCAATAAGCATCAAGTTACCTGTCAAACAGCATGAGCAGTTAGAAGAGGTTTTGTATGAAAAAAAGAGTAAGCAAACAAAACAGTTTATTTTAATACAAAACAAAAAGTACTTGAATAGTCAGGTCTTAGAAAAATTCTCTCTACTGAGACTGCTCTCATGAGTAAGGATTATTCAGTTTCACAGGCCCTGTCCTTGCACTATTTTTTACTAGAGTCATCTCTTGTAGAAGGTTAACACAAAGAAGCATGTAGCAGTACCAGGAATAATCAAGAATATTCCCTCAGCTGAAATTTCGTGGTAGTAAGAATAACAGGCAAAAGATGAAAAGAATATAAAAGAAGTGCAAAATATTCTTTAAGGATGCATATAAGCAACACAGAGACCATTATCATCCTCTTTGACCTCCTTTAATATTTCTGGTTTGGCTGTTGTTGAACAATATAGAAGTCTCCATTTGGACCCTTTTTACTCTCCTGTACACACAGAATAGAATTAATATTATTACAGAATGAACAGAGTAGAATATATTGACTGTAAAAATGAAAAATGTGATCTGGTTTCATCTAAAATAAGCATATGCTTATGAGGTAGCACTCATTTCCAGAGATGATATAAAACATCCGAACACTTACACATTACGCAAACACTCATAACACGGTGCTTCTGCTGCACTGACGCTGTCCCCATCGCAGCTGCGAGGTTTCGTAGGACTCAGCAGGTTTCTGCTTCTGGCACTAACACGGAGCAAATTCAGTGGCAGGCACAGTGACGAAGGGTGCCTGCATGCCTGTGAATATCTCCCGACTGTCACCATTACTGTGCTGGGCCACAGAGGTATCCACGGCCCTGAGAGCCGCTCTGCTCTCACCTTCTGCTAGAGGCAAGGAAGTTGGCTGCGTGGGGCTGTTACAGCTGGGTCATCTTGCTAGATTAAAGGAATTCATGAGGAACTGGACGATGGGTGGATTTGGCCCCTTACTGCACAGCAGAGAGCTGAAAGACAAAACTTCAAAAGTTATTTAAGGATGAGAAGAGGGGAAAATACAAGTATTTTTCCAGTACATGCTGGCAGCTTCTCATTCTTTCTCAGTGAGGCCCCTCATTGCAAACAGGTACTTCCATGAAGTCCTGGTGACTGTCTGAAGGCAGGCATCTGAGCTCCTCTGGACGAGACTTTCCCCAGGAGCGCTCTCAAGCCCTGTCAGGTGTGAATTCTCTGATGTCTGCTAAAGTGAGGTCACATTGCTACCTTTTCTTAACTACTTGTTTAAAAGTTATTTATAGGAAACTAATTGTCTTTGAGACCTCTCTCCCCTGACAAATTTAGATAATATTGGTCAGTGAATTGAATGCCATTATAAAGTGACGTATAAGGGTATACAGATATCTACAGAGAAAGAGAATGCACATGTAAGCCTTAGGCAACTAAGCTTAAAAAAAAAAAAAAAGAAAAGCAAAATGAGACTGTGGGATGATGAAGAGAAATGAAGGGGACATGTTTTCCCATTTAAAGCATGATAAAAAAGATTAATTATTCAGTTTGGGAAAAGAAAGCACAAAAAAGATATGAGCCAGTTATACAACAGAATGACGAGAACAGAAAAGGCTGACAGAGTCTTCCTGTTTTGAAGGACAAGAGGGCACTTTATGAAAACACAAGGTAAGAAACAGAAAATAGAAAATACTTGAGGCAAATGACTTAAATTTTTAAAAGGCTCCAGCATACAAACAACAGCATTTGCGATTGCCATAGCTGAGACAGCAATTACCGTAACTATTCATCTTAATGCTTTGGAAAATAAACTAATTGCCATGATCCAAAAAGTCAGTTTCCTCACTATGATACGTTATAGGCTGACATTAGCCCTATTGCAGAATAAAGCACTGGACCTTCACCTGAAGCCCTTCTGGAGTGAGCTATCATCAGAGCCAGCATACTGGTAATGAAGAGGAGAGCTGCACATTGCCACGATTTGCAGTTCCCGAATTTCAGCTGCCATCCTAATCGACAGCAGTACTCAATAGTAAATCATAGGAAACACCATCTCCTTTCTTACTTTGTTTGTTAACAACGGTAGGCACATTCTGCAACAGTATCAGCAACAGCATTGCTTAATAAAGAATTTGAAGTGTTTGAAATAAACAGCGCTTCTCCTTTCCAAGGAAGAGCAATTAGGTTTGATTGCTTAAATAAGAAATACTTATTATTCTTAGAACTACAACATTGTGGGTTTATTATGGACAATTTCATGGTTTTACTTTGGATAACACATAGCCTTAAAGACAGCATAGAAATATAATTCAAACTTCTCATAGGAACTAGCATCTAAAGTGTTCTCATATTTACGCTAGGATTGGTATTATCTTATTTCATGCTTTGATTTGACCTTGTTCACCTAGATACCACAAAAGCAAGCTTATTATTTTTCCCTCCTGAAAAATATGCTAAGGCCATACTTAATCAATTACAAGTACTAACACAACTCCTTCAAATGAAACAGTCTTTAAAACAAATCGTGATTCTTCAGTACCTTGTGTCATTTGTTCTGTTCTTCTGCACTGAGGTCCCATTTTTATGTAATATGTTGTTCATTAGCCTCCTCTGACATTTCAAACTTTGCTATTTAGTACTTGAAGGAACAAATAAACTGATTTTTGTATTCCATTCTGCACAGACATCCAACCCAGGGTTTACATTCTAATATGCACAAGTCTATTTTATCAGGAAACAAGTTCAAATGCATTTTAAATTGCCTGTGGTGTTACAGAAAATCTTACTTGAGAAAACTGAAATTGTATTAAGCTCCTTCTATATATTGATACTTATTTTTACATTGCAATAAAACCAGCTTTCACATTTTATAGGGACAAGGGAAAAATAAAGTGTATTTTCCCACAGATTTGAAAACTTCAACCTGCTGTCTTTTTACAGAATTTGTGCTGATCCCAATTTCTTTACATGAACATGAAAATGTGAAACTGAGATTTGCTGATTTATTAGGTAATCACCTCAGTGCTTTTAAAGAGTTATTTTGTTCCTTAGGAAACAAGATATAAATTCACCTGCCAGTTTACCTACATTACCCATTTAATCCCCATCCATTTGAAGCATCTCAAAATATTCAGTGCATTCACTCTCACAACATTCTGTGAGCTATAGAGTGCTTTTATCTTCATTTTACAAGAGCCTAAGGTCATACAAGAAGTGTCTTCCAGAGCAAGCAACTGAATGAGTCTCCAAATCAGAGGCTAGCCTGGTGCCTTAAACATTTGTATCTGTATGATTTTTCATCCTTTCTTAAGACGAGTAAAAATTGTGAAGCAGAACAAACAAAAAAGAATACTGATTAATAATGTTGTTTTGGGGGTGAGGGGAGGGGAGGGGAGGGAAGGGGAGAGGAAAAAAGAAAAGGAAAGAAAAGGAAAGGAAAGAAAAGAAAAAAGAAAAGAAAAGAAAAGAAAAGAAAAGAAAAGAAAAGAAAAGAAAAGAAAAGAAAAGAAAAGAAAAGAAAAGAAAAGAAAAGAAAAGAAAAGAAAAGAAAAGAAAAGAAAAGAAAA